>Ga0247611_10002904_pt1 | contig 26482 bp, 39 predicted proteins | sample 177DNAGHGhighgp2_FD_192422 | JGI IMG/M metagenome (GOLD analysis project Ga0247611, IMG submission 192422) | Sheep rumen microbial communities from Palmerston North, Manawatu-Wanganui, New Zealand - 1770 DNA GHGhigh gp2 | ecosystem: Host-associated > Mammals > Digestive system > Stomach > Rumen... | reverse complement strand
AATGATGTGTATGGAGGATATTAATATGTATCAAAGATTAGACTTCTGGGAATATGTAGAACACACCTACTCCGCTAAGTATGTAGAGGTAGAATATCAATATAAAGGTAAAACATTCTATGCAGACTACGCTATAGATTATGATAAGGAACGTAATTGTATTATGGTTGATTTCCAATATACAACTACATTAAAAGATTGGATAACTAATTTTGACTTCCCTCAAAAATACTACGACTCGGTAGACACTAGTTATGGTAAGATTCAATTGAGAGTTCATCGTGGATGGGCTACTAGATATCAAGCAGTTAAACATCTTGTTAGACTCGGAGTAAAGTTAAACTTAGAAGCTCACCCTGGAGCTTATGTAGAAGTTATAGGTTTCTCCCTTGGTTCTGGTCAGGCGATGTTATGTGCTCAGGATTTAAATTATAATTTACACATCAAACCTTACTTATATACTTTTGGAAGTGTTAACCCATTCTATATGAAACCTTTTTTCAAGACTAGAACATTAAAATATTTAAGAAGCTGTTGTGAAGATTATTATAATTTTAGTCACGTTAATGATATAGTATCTTATGTACCTCCAAGATTCTTAGGATATCGTAAGCTTTGCCGAGATAATCTCGGTACTTGGAATCCTCTCGGTATATTCTTACCTACTAAATATCATCTTAACTATCATAAGAAAGAATATTATAAACATTACCCAAAGAAAAAAGAGTAGCTCTTCGCTACTCTTTTTATTTTTTATGCTATTACATCAACTAAGATAGATACTGTAACTTGACTATGAATCTTACTAGTAAGTACATAATGTCCTACACACTTAATTGTTGGAACTTCTAACTTATCAATAATAGTTTCAATACCTTCATTTCCTTGAGCTAACTTTCTTAATTGCTCAGAGATGGCTTTCTTAGATACTGTATGTTGTAAAGTACCTCTTGGAGTTAGACTAGAAGTTACAACTACTGTAGTTCCATCAAATTCTTCTTTTAAATGATTACATAGTTGTAAGTAATCATTTTCTTCTTCAATATACTTATCTTCTATAGCCTTGATTTTAGGATAATCAATTGTGTAATCTAAAGCCTTTTGTGTAGAAATTAGGTGTCTACCATATCCACTTTTGACTTCTACAACTTGTCTAGCCTTTCCTAATTTGTTTACATTTTCTAATAAATATAATTTCATTTTTCTACTCCTTATTTATCATATCTAAAGTCTAAGAATACTGGGAATCTTAAACTCTTTGTGCCTTTAGCATTCTCTGTTTCCTCAAAGTATTGAATACTTATAGTAATACCTACATAATCTTCTCGGTGAGACCAAACAGTGTCTCTTAAATCTCTAGATAATCCAGAGCCTACTTTAACAGGGTTTCCTTTATACATTACTACAAATCCTCCGAGAGTTCCTTGTAAATCATTCTCTCCCTCGTAAGTATCAATAATTTCTAAGTCGATGTCATTCATCTTCTTTACTTTTAATAAAGAGTTTGTACGTGAGAATTTATAGACGGCATTTACATCATTAATCATAACCCCTTCTTCTCCCTTATCAATATGTAACTTAAGTAATTCTGTAATCTTATTTGTATCATTACCTTGATATAGGATAGGGAGAATTTCGAAGTAAGTATATTTACTATTTATGAATTGCTCTTGTGCAGTCATCCACTTTAGATGTTCTTCAGTTGTATGAGGTATTGGTAGTTTATTACCAAATTTAATTGCTTCTTCTAGAAAAGGCTTCTCCATCCAACATACTAAATTAGCACGTCTAAAAGCATAGATTTCATTACAACTTCTAGATAAGAATTCATCGGCAGTCATACAATCAAATACTAACATCTTAACTCCGTGTTTAATACCATCAGCTCTAGTAATCTTCATAGCTTGTTTATATAATTCCTTACTAGGTGTCGTATTGTGCAGTGGATGATTGTCTAGAGTAGTAATCTCTCCATCAAGACAAATATTGTCAGGTAGTTTCTTCATCTCTTCTTCTAAATCAACAAGACCCTCATACTTTTGTCCCTGTCTTGTATAGAAAGTAATCTCTCCATCTTTCTTAAGAGCAATAATTCTTCCTCCATCAATCTTAGATGTAATAGCGAAAGTCATATTGTCTACTACACTTGGTTTATCAAAGTATTTATTAGCTAGTTGTACCGAGAACTCAGGGATGAAGTTACCCATTGCTTTATTAATTGTTTTAACATCAACACCTATTTGAAGATTCTTAGTTAATACTTTATATAGTAATTCAATTAAGTTAGCTCTAGTAGGACCGAGATAGTCTACAATATAGTTATAAACTCTACTCAATACACTATAAGCTCCATTAGGGTTTTCTTTAACATAATCTAATAAATCAATAATACCATTAAAGTCGTTAGTATCTTTTGATACCATTAAGTTCTGCATCTTAGCTAACTTCTTATTTGAAATACCTGTTAAGATATAGGGATTGTAAATATAATTTAAATAATATTTGATAATCTCATTATCTTTATATTTAGCTAAGACTTCTTTCTTGTAAGTATTCTTAGTACTTGCTGTAATCTCGGTAACAAAGTCCGAGAATTGAATTAATGATTGCATATATCTCTTACCTCTTTTAATAACTGATTTCTATTATTTTCTACAACTTTTAACTTACACATAATTCCTAGTATATCTAAGGCTTTTTCAACTTCTCTAACACCTAATGCCATTATATCTTTTTCACTAATAGACAAATCTATATGTTTATCTAGCTCTGCATAGCATTTCTTTAATGGCAATTTACAGAATTCTACTCCCACCTTAGGATATGCATTTAAAACAATATGATGATAAGTACTTACTAATAATAAAGTATCACTAAGAGTGAATGTAAATGTTTCATTTTTAAAAGCATTATGAGGGAAACCCTCTTTACTTAATTCAAAACAAACTGTATGCAAACTATCCTTGGTGAAGGTTATTCTTAATTCATACCCAGGTAACTTCTTTAATACATTATAGGCTAGTTTATACCAAAATGGACTAAATGCGTCATCTTTAGACATATATTTATCAGTTTCTATCTTTGCCAATAATTTATTGTGAGAGAAGTTATGAAATATCTTCTTGGTTATTCCACGCAAAGCCCAAGCCTGCTTTCTAATTATGCTATTGCGTTCTCGGTTGATATAGGCTATTCTTTTATCTTCAAGATTCATTATTTATGCATCTCCTTAACTGCTTGTTCTATTAATTTTTCTTTATCATTAGGAATAACTCCTCTTGTAACTAAGTCTAGAAGATGTCTTAATTCTTCACCTATCTCAACTCCTCGGTAACCAAGAAGAGCGATAAGTATTCCATCAATCTTCAGAGTCTTAAGTGTTAATACATCTTCTTCCTTATAATCAAACTTAATACCACGAAGTTTCTCTAATAAATCAATAAACTCTTTAGTGATACCTTTAGTAGTTTGATAGACTCTATTAATAAATAATTCTTTATCTATAATTGGTGTATTACGATACTTAATTAAGAATTCAATTATTTGAATATCTTTTGTAGAGTATCTTAATTTAGTTAATACCTCTCTCGGTTCCTTAACATCTTTAAGCAAGTAAGCAATACCTACTCTATAATCATCAAATGTCTTAAATGATAAACTATTAATAGGAATTACTGTAGATAATATATCAAGTACATAGGGTTCATTTAACTTATCAACGTAGGGAGAAGTTACGATTTTATTTAACTCACTTTGAACTCTCTCTGCTGATATTAATCTTAGATTACTAGATAGCTTTATCATAGCCTCTCTAGTTGATTTATCTATAGTTAAGTCATATTTCGCAGAGAATCGTAAGGCTCTAAGAATTCTTAAAGCATCTTCATCAAATCTCTCCATAGGGTCTCCTACAGCTCTTAATACTCCATTAATTAAATCAATCTTACCACCATAAGGGTCTATGATTTTAACTCCATCATAAGCTATAGCATTTATAGTAAAATCTCTTCTAGCTAAGTCTGTATATAAGTCCTTAACAAAAGTAACTTTATCAGGATGTCTATGGTCACTATAATTAGATTCACTTCTAAAAGTAGTAATCTCAACACCTTCTCCCTCTATCATTACTGTAACTGTTCCGTGTTTTTCTCCATTATTATTAATTAATTTATAATCACTAAACACTTCCCTTATTTCATCAGGGAGAGCATTTGTAGTTAAATCATAATCCTTGGGTACATTATTTGATAAATAATCTCTGAGGCATCCACCCACTAGGTATGCCTCATAGTTATTCTTATGTAACATATCTAATGCTAATTTTACATTTCTTGGAATATACATTACTAACACCTCTTATGACTATATTATAGCAAATATAAAAGAAAAAGTCAAGACTTATTTGTCTTGACCTCTTACTGATAATACACAACCTTCTAATATACAATTCTTAACTTTATTATTCTCACATTCTCCCTTGGAGTATGTAGTTAATTCAAAGCCTGCTTTAAGGAAATCCACAATATATGAATCATCATCAATCTCGGCATACAAACCGTCTTCTTCTGATGTTACCTTGAAGCATACTGAACAGTCTCCCTGAGAGTTAACTACAATGGGATAAAGCCCATCAACCTCTTCCTTGAAACTATCTTTACTATAGATACGCTTTGAGTATTTAGTAGGTTTATTAAATTTAAGTATACAAACTCTCATCTATTTAAGATTTCTTGCAATTCCTGCAATCTCTGATAATTCTTTTTCTTGGTAAGCAATATTCTTAACCTTGAAAGAGAATCCTGTTCCGAGTTCCTTATTGTAGTCAATTGATTTAACTACGATGCCTTCGTGTTGTAAGTAATTCTTCCACATCTTACCTTGAGGATTCTTAAGTACAAAGTTATTAGGTAACCAAGCTGCAGTCTCGGCTAACTTAACTAATGAATCTACACTATTGTACTTAGACATATCTTCAACTACTTCAAATAAAGGTACTAATTCTAAACCTAGATGCTTAGCAATTTCTAACATCTTATCATAAGGATATTCTACCCATTTCTTATCAACTAGACCTTTCATTCTATAGATGAAGAATCTATTGTTTTCGAAATTGTAGATATTGTTTTGAATAGAAGGACCGCATTGTTCTCCTTGAAGAACTAAGATAATTCCTGTTTCTTCCTTATAAGCTCTTAGCTTATTTTCAATATCATAGATTTCGGCAGTCTTGTAGAATGGTTCAGAGGCTTGTACTCTCTTATTATATCTATTGTTTCTAGAACATACAAAGAACTTCTTCGTCTTAGGGTCTAGGGAGAAGGTTGCACTTTGACCTTCCATCTTACAAGTGATGAATGCTTTCTTACCTGGGAATTGTTCAATAACTTTACTATAATTTTGAATAGTTGTTTCATCTGACTTAGAAATAATATCTGTAGGGAAATCACTTTGAGTATTAGGTTTACTCATATAAATACGAGCAATCCATCTTAATAATTTATGTTTAAGACAGAATCTAATGAACTTAGGCAACTTACTCTTTCTCGGAGACGCATCTGCTGTAGATTCATACTTTCTAATCTCTAATAAATCAGTTACATCAGTACCTGCTTTTAAGTTTGGATTTAAACCAGCTTCTTCTAAAGTTACTGCAAGTCCCCAAGACTTTACACGTTCTCCAGAATCTGTCCCATCTTCGTTTGCTTTCTTACCCATAGTCATAGGTCTAATTACAAAGCCATCAACAGATGCATTGTAACAACGTTTTCTTAAGAATTCCCAACGTTCACATACGGGGAGGATACTTCCTTCTTGGATAAATACCATCTTATCACCAACATTATGCTCTACTGGAACAATTGCTTCATAACCTAACTCTTCAAAAGTTACTACACAAACTTTATCTTTTTCAAACATCTTGTTTTTTGTTTTAATTGTTACGATAGACGCAAGGTCTCTCATTAAAATCACATCCTTTACTTCATTTTAATATATTATTCTATTTATTAATCTAGTTCTTTTCACTCAACTTCTTCTTCTCCCTATCCAATACTCGTTTAGATTGTTCTAGCATATCAGAGACCTCATTTAAGTAAGAAGTGAGAGCATCAGCGATTGTAGACATTTCTCGGCTTTCATCATACTTAGCAAAATACTTATCTCTAAGTGATTCTACGTAACTTGCTTCTTCCTCCCAGCCTACAATAGATGATTCTAATAACTTGATATTTTCTTCAATGTCTTCTTTAGTTCTCATAGTTATTAATCCTTAATTTTGACACTAACTCCACCGAATAGTATTCTTAAACCAAGTAATACTGTACAAGTGATATTAACCCATAGTGGAGTTAAACCCCAATTCCATAATATAAACATCATTACTATTTCAAACATTTTTATTTCCTCCATTAAATACAGTTTTATTTTACACTAAATATATATATAAGTCAAGACTAATTCTTTAATAAATCAATCAATCTACGATATTTATCTAATAAATTCAAATAACCTTCGAAGATTGTCTTGGCATAATCAAAAGGTTTATCAGCTAAATCTTCCTCTGGAATAAGAAAACCTTTGAATTCTTCATCGTGTAGATGATTGTACGCAACCAAATAATATTTTCTACCTAACTTCTTAATTGGTTTTTTGATTTCAACTAAAAGTAGATTGTCTCTAAGCATTACAACATCACCCTTTTTATAATGAAAATCATTTTCTTTTAGTTCTTTTACTTTCTTCTCTAGAGCTTCTATCTTCTTTTGTAAACTTTTTTCAGTCATATTATTTACCTCTTTCTTTATTCCAAAAGTCTATTAACTGTTGCTCGTTTACTTCCGAGTCTCCCACGTTATCTTCTAACCTAAATGAAATCTTACATCTATTACAGAAGATTTCAGTGTATTCATCTATATCTACAAACTTCTTTGTTAGATACAAATTAGTACTATTACAGAAAGGACAAGGTTTGATAAGTTCTTTTGTCATACTATTCCTCCACCAATTCTAAATGCAAATCGTTGAAAAATTGTTTATACTCATTATCTATAGACCAAATAAAGTTTTTATTTCTATCATAAATATGTACTTCTGGTTCTCTATCTTGTTCACCGAAAACTATAGATGTGATTACTAAGTATATTGTTCCATTTAACTTACATACATACCACTTACCAATCTCAAGCTCATCAAAAGTCAAATACTTCTTTGGAGTTTTCTGTGCCTTTAACTCATTTCTTATATTTTCTAATATTTTTAAAGTTTCCTTAAATTCTTCATCATCAGAACTAATTGCACTATGTGTTTCTTTTTGATGTTGGCAATCATATTTGAAATCTTCAATAAACATTTCAATATATTCTATTGCATTTTTTAATTCTTTTTTAGTCATTTTTCAATACCACCTTTGTTTCATTCTTTAAATTTACATAATCTCCTATTTCAACTTTCATATAGAAGTCTTTACTTACACTACAACTATTATGTTTACCATCTAATTCTATTGAAACGACATAGTGCTCAGGTATATGATGAATAGTTGAGAATTTGCCATTAAATAGCAATCCTTCTCTCGGTTCTTCATAATGTTTACCTGTAACATATCCCTCGTAAATGGTTGTCTTTATATCTATAATACAAGTTATCAAGATAATAAGGAAGAATAATGTAACTGCACTGAGTATTCCGACAATAATTTTCTCTTCTTCATCCATCATAGCAATCAATATTTTCTAATACCTCTCTAATCATTAGTTATTTCAGCTAATCTATTTGCTAATTTTCTTTCTCTCTCGGACATACAATGCTCTTTGCTATCTAAATCTAGTGCAAACAATATCACATTATTAAATGCACTAATGTCATCTTCTTCTAGAATTATTGTGATTTTATTCTTTTGAACTATCATTAGACAACACCTCCTTTAATAAATAATACTCTTCTTTAGTGATTGACATTCCGAAAGTATAATCACCGTGCATTACTTTAATTTGTATTTGATAATAAGTCTTACCATCGATTAAGTAAATTTTACAACATTTATCTAATAGTTCTAGGATGATACCGAGAACTTGCTCTGTTTTACTTTTATTAATCAAGGCTTTATTTAATTCTGAAGCCTCGTGTCTATCTACTCTATACTTATCTAAGTATTCTCTAGTCTTTTTAATGAAATAGTTTTCATCATAACAACATTTTGATAAACCTACCATATTCTCTCCCATAAGTAGGGAGAAGGATAATAGCTTATCTGCTGTTTCTAATTCCTTACCCATCACTACATCTCCTTTAGGACTCTTAAGTTTGATTCACAAGCCTTATTTATTTCTTCCGATATATTGTTTTCTAAGATTGTATTGACAACTAAAATACATTGATTTACACAATCCACATTATCTGGGTCGATATCACTTAACTCAAGCAATAAGTCTTTCATCTTTTTGTTTTCTTTTTCAAGTTTTAGGTTTGTGTCAAGTTGTTGCAACATAGTTGTTGCTACTTTTATATTATCAGTATCTTCTAACTTCTTCTTGAAGAATGCTAGTGCTTGTAATAATTCTTGATTCTTCTTTTCTAACTCTTGAATCTTTAGCGAGGCTTGTTGAATGATTTTATAATCTTTCATATAAACCTCTTTAAGTAGACCATCGTTTATCTCGTAATCAGTAAATACAATATTTCCATCTAAATCTTCATCTTCATCTGATTCGATGTGTGATAATTCTATATTACCGAGATTTTCTATTGCTTCTTCTAATTCTTTAGTCATTTTATTCCCTCCAATCATCATAAATTTCAATAAATGGCTCATCATTAAAATTTTTTTTGCTTTTTCTAAAATCTACTATCAATTCTTTGTCGACTGCTTCACTTAATTTTGCTAAATCTTCAAGTGAATTGATTTCAACATAGGTTTTTAATAAATCTCCACAGTCATCTCTTATTTCTTCGTATTTGAAACCTTCTAATTTTGATTCATAGTCTTCAGCTTCAGGGTCATAACTACTTGTTGCTGTTATTAAGATTCTCATAGTAATTCAAGCTCTCCTTTAGTGTTCATTTTAGCTATGAAGATTAAACCTTTTTTAGTTTTAATAAAAGCACAAGCAATTACTTTAGGGTCTATATCCTCTTCGTCCTCTTTACAATCTGCTATATAATCTAACCATTCTTCTTTAATTACTTCATAGTTGTGAATATCTTGTATTGAGAAAGGCTGACCATAATCCCAATAATATCCATCTACCAATTCTTCAATGGTGTTGGCTTGTGCTATTACTTTGCTTTTTAATATATTCTTATTATAGCTTGTAATGTAATACATTTCTGGTGGTGCATTTAAATATGAGCAACTATCTGCACCTACAACTTCATATATTCCTTTTTCAGTTCTTATGTATTTCATTGTACCACCTCTTATGCTTGTATTATATCATAGATAGAATGGAAAGTCAAGAGTAAAAAAAATAGACTCTCAATCTGAGAGTCCAAGTTCTCTGTAAATCTCCCTCGGTACTTCGATATATTCTAAACCAAAATATATACTCGGAGAATAGTGATTCTTTGTGAATATACAACTTCTTAATTCATCAATATAGTCTTTACCACCCTTTTCGTATTCCATTAATGTATATGTGAAATCTAGATACTTTAGTTCTTCGCTACCAGTAAAATAATGTTCTCGGAAGTAATCTCCTTTTGATTCTTTAACAACTCCAGCTAAGTAACTGCGAGAGTCAGTTAGTTTCCAATTAACTACGTCTAAGTAGGTCATTAATAGCCTCCCTTATGATTTCAAATTCGCTAGTTGTCAGAGAAGTTTCAACACAACAATTACACTTCTTGAAATATTTATCACAAGCATCACAATGACCTCGCACTTTTCTCTCGGGATTTCCGTATTTAAGATTGTACTCTATACAGTTCTTACAATTCAAGAAACCCTCAATGCTAACATTCTTTTTGACTATAATGTCGAAAGCCTCTACTCTTTTATCTTCTTCAGTAGGTTCTTTATCTTCCGAGATGTTGTGCTCTAAATCTACACAAGTATGGAATAACGGTCCTGCAATGAGTCCCATAATGATAAGATAAACTCCACCTACAATTCCAGATACTTTTGATAATACCCTATTCTCCCAAAGAATATCATAAACAAGTGCATAAACACCAGCTGCAATTACTAAGAGGGAGAATAAATAACCTAAGTAAATTTTTAACCTATTCTTCATAATAAATCTCCTAAATTAAATACAACAGAGTTGTTAGATAATGTAATACTTGGTCTAGCCAATAAGGAATGATTTTATATCTAGCTTTTAACAAATCAATAACAATATGTAGTACTAGTAAAGGTATTAAGTGCCAAGTAAAACCAAACATAATATAGAAAGGGAGAGTGTATAAGAAACAATGTACTAACAAGTGATAAATATTACTACCTTTAGTCTTTGCTATGTAATCTATTTGTAAAACATAGTCTCCTACTAAGTGACATAATATAAGTTTAAATAATGTTTCTAGCATTTTAATCCCCATAATAATCTTCCATTGATTTTAATGTTTCTAGAATATTTTCATCTTGAAGCATTTCCTTCAATCCTTTGAGAACTTCTTCTTTAGTAGCCACCCTGATTCTAGGTTTTGTAAAGATTTCTTCATCTGTTGGTTCTTCTTCGATTATAAATAAACTTTTAAACATATTATCACCTCTAGTAAGCAGCAAATAAGCATTTGCCATCATTAATTAATTTATATTTTATTCCACCTTCAACAAACTCAAAGTCCCATTGTCTATGACATTCCCCTACGTATCTCAGTAACATTGCACTGATGAATATATAACCATATTCTTGAACTTCCATCATCATCCAAGTTAGGTCGCCAATTCCATATTTAAAGTGCTCAGAGAAGTCGGCGATGTTTTGATTTAATTTTATACGCTTATCGTAAAGATTCTTAATTGCTTTCTCGGTTGCTTTAACTAATCCATCTAAGTCTTTAACCTCGAAAGGTGTATCAATATCTACAACATCCTCTTCATCAAAAGGACAACCTTGTCTTTTGAGTTCATCGTAAACTTCATCATACATTACATTGTTACCGAGCCATTCGTGACCATTAATATAAGTTCTATAAGCCATATCTAAATTCCTCCTTGTCTATATTATAGCAAATAAGGGAGGGGATGTCAAGAGCAAAAGAAAAAGCAGCAAATTTAATTTTGCTGCTTAACGGCTATGAATACCAAACAACATCTATGGTTTCACTCTTTGCCGCCCTTATAGATGTACCGTACATAGTGTATGCTGTATACCAATCATTCTCGTCATCACTACCTTCCCCATATCTAAAGAATGTAGGGTATCCTCCAGCACGTGTTGTTGCTATATAAGCTTGAGCAGTAATAGAATTCATTATAGTCAAATAAGTATCATAAACATCGCCAGCACCATCTGTGGTTATAGTTTGTGTATGTCTAGTAGGAATGCTCGGTTTATTGGTTAAATCATTATAACTACCAGAGAATCTACTTGGTGTATAACCTAACGCATTAGTTATCATACTACTATTAATACCTGTGATATAACCTTTATTGTTAACCCAAGATTGAGTAGCATAACCACTTAATGATGGAATATCACCTATATAAGCGATTTTTGTCCAAGAACCTGCTGTACCGCTAGTTGAAGAAGTGTTCCAGTTTCCTCTTATCCATAGATGAGCTGTACCATCTGGCTTATATAATTGAAATTGTTGTTGTGTATTCCTAAATGATACGAGAACTCCATACTCATAGTCAGGAGCAGGGTCATTAGAGTCCCAAGTACTTGGTGAGGTTGTGTAAATTCCGTTATCAATTAATTTATTAGAATTAGCTATTTTATTACCTTTAGACACCACAGTATCAACATAATTAGCCTTTCCACTAATATCTTGATGCTGTGTTAAATATCCTTTATCATTTTTAAAGGCACTCACATTAATAGGCTTATTCTTAATAAAATCATCAGCAGAAGTATTTGTTTGATTCCAATCGCTCTGAACATTTACCTCGGCTCCGGTCGCAATACCATCTAACTTTGTTTTATAAGCTGCAGTAAAGTTATTATCAGTATGAACATACTTACTATCTTGAACAGCAGTTGCTCCTTTACTAGCTCCTTGTCTAATTGTAGCTAAATCGGAAATTGTATTTTGTTTAGCTCCTAGTAAGCCATCAACCTCAGTTTTAGTATAGGTAGTTGACTTATCAGCTTTAGTAGATAGAGAACTCTCAACATCTTTAAAACTATCTAAGTTTTGACCGTCTTTAATACTGCTTATTGCTTGTTCATTAGAAGAAATCTTCCCCTTCTCGGTAGCCGAAATAAATTGTTTACTAGTACTTTCTTGAATTAAATTTGCATCTAATTTATTAGTAGAGCTTATAACATTTTGTTTTTTACCTAATTCGGTATTTACTGATGTTTTAGTAGCGTAAGTATTTACAATGTTATTTCCAGCACTGTCAGAGACTGCTTTGGCTGCCGGAGTAGTACCATTGATTAGATTATCAACTTTAACATTTACATCTTCTAAATCTTTTTCAAATACTACTTTTCCTGTTCTTTCTTTATATGGCAATGGTTCACCTTTACTTAACATAAAGTCAGTAAGCTTAACGTGTCTTACTACTGGACTTCCATAATTAATATATATTTTAACATAAGGGTCTCTGCCACTTTCAAAAGGAATGCCATATGTAAAAAGCCCATTTAATTCAGTTGTTGCTAATCCCCCTACATAACTACCATTAACATAATAATCTATAGCTATACTACCTACTGCACTTTGCTCATAATTAAATGTTATAAAATAAGTGCCATATTCATTAGCATACTCGCTCAAATGAAATTCCCTAACTGCTTGATATTGATTTGAACCTGAAGCATCTCCTTCAAAATTACTAATAGAACATAGATTCTTACTACCGCCTACAGCTTCAAATGCTTCAGTTGTATGCACTATTGAGCCATAATATTTTTGGTAAGGATAAGCAATAGAGCCTTTTACTAACATTACTTGTGGTTTACTTGTATATGTTCCACCAGCAATTAATAAATAACAATTTGAAATGGCACTTGAAATAGTAATAGTTCCTACACCATTAATGAAAGTTCCTACATTGCTGCTTATTTCGCTTAATGAACTGTCATACAATTTAATTGTTTGATTACTGCCACTATAACCACTGCCTACTGACAATGTATATATTCCACTTTCTAAATGTGGAATTTTACCAATAATAAGGTTTCTGTATTGATTAAAATAAATGTCAGTATTATCACATAAGTTCAATCCCTTTTCCCATTCACTTCTTACATATTGTGAGCCTTGTTGGTCTAATGTATTGATTGGTTGATTAGGGATGATATCTTCGGGGTAGGAAGTTGCGAGTTTGTATTGAATATAAACAGGATTTTGAGCTAAAGCATTTATTAATTGGTCGTGTGTTGTTGCACCGCCATAAGCAATAATTATATATCCACTTTCACTATATGACGCTCCTACGCACATTAAGAAGCCTGTAAATGTTTGACTCCAATAAGCATCTTGATTATTGGTAATATTACAATTTGCAACTACATTTGCTAAATCTGTTTTATCACAATTAGGTAAAGCAATAGCCATTACCCAATAGCCATTACCAGTTGATTGCCATTCACTGACTATTTCTACATTATTATCTAATACTTTATATCCAGTTTGTCTAGTGATAATATTACCACTTACACTATCGAATGCTCCCAAGTGATATAGAGATTTATCATTTTCTTCTTTTGTTGCATAATCTGTTGCAACTTCGTTTTTTGTAGCATAAGTATTTGCAATATTATTTCCATTTTCATCAGCTATTGCTTTGCCTACTGCAGTATCGCCATCAACAATCTTAGCAATATTAGAAGCATTTGTAGTTGCCTTCCCCTCGGTAGTTGCTAAATTACTCTCAACTGTATTTAGTTGATTGATATGTACAATCTCCCCGATTTCAGGGTCTTGTGATTTATTGTATTCATTAGTCATAAAACTTACTACATCATCATCTACATTTAAGTAAGATGGTTTTAATACAGTAAGTATCTTTTTATCATTTAAATAAGCCATTTTAAGAAATCTCCTTTATATAAAATAAGATAGACTATCTCGGTCTATCTTATTATATGATGTTACTTAACCTCTACTTGGCAACTAGCCATTACATCTAGAGCGTGTTGATGTTTTTCTACTGTTAATCCAGCACAAGCATCACTATATACAATTACATTTGCTGTAGGGTATAGTGCTTTTAAAATTAGTACATTAGATACTACACAGATATCTGTGCATACACCGAATACATAAATATTCTCGGGATTAAATAAGTTCCAACCTTTATATCCGAATGTAGGTTTTTCAATAACATCAATAGGAGGGAGAACTCCACAATTATGTTGTGCTTTTAACATAGCTTGAATTGTCTCTGTCCAAGTCTCGGAATCAATTTCCCATCCTTCCGTATTTCTAATGCAGTGAGGTACTGGTAAATGTTTTCCTTCATTTGTATATGGATAGAAGTAAGCATCGTGAGTATCTTTTGTAAAGATAATTGAATGTTGTTTACTAATAGCCTCTTTAATATGTTTAATTACATTTGGTCTAATGTTTTGAGCCTCTGTATTAGCTAAGGCTCCATCAATAAAATCTTTTTGATAATCAATTACAATTGTATAATTCATTTATTCTAATCTCCAATCTTATATTTTTCTTCTAATGTAGTTAATTTATTTTGTAATCTCAATATTTCATTTTGAATTTGCTCTACTTCTTCATCATAAGTTGTAATGGTAAATACCACAGAAGTTGGGTCATCCCAATCTCCCATAGTCACATATTCACACGCTCTGCAATCTCCCTTAATGAGGCTCTTTACATCTTTATCATTGATATTTGCATATTGTTTAACAAAATCTTCTTTTGCTTGAGGAGTGTTTTCAATATATTCGAAATCAGAGTCTCCCTCGGCATCTTGATAGAAGTAAGTTGCAGTTATCTTAACCATTATCTACCATCCTTTAATCTAAAGTCTATGCATCTCTTTAAGTACTCAGTGTAATTAGAGTCAGAACTCATAGTCTTACCTGGATTATCACTTAACTTAGCTACAGGTCTACCATTTACATATTGTAATTTAATAACAATATTTAATGGTTCAACATCTGTATCATTTGTGATGAAGGTTCCGATACCGAATGCTACCTTACACTTATCTTTGAAATAATCATAAATCTTTTGAGCTCTATCAAAGTTTAATGAATCACTAAATAATAAAGTCTTGGTCTTAGGGTCAATCCCTAGTGCTTTATAGTGAGCAATAATCTTGTCTCCCCATTCGAAAGGGTCAGAGCTATCGTGTCTTACACCATTATAAGTACGAGCTAAGTTATAATCAAAGTCTCTTAAGAATACATCTGTAGTAATAGTATCAGTTAATGCAATACCGTTGTCCCCTCTGAATTCATCAAACCAATCTTGCATTGCATATTTATTTGAGTATGCAGGTTCAATTCCTTGAATACCTTGATACATTTGAATAAATTCGTGAGCATATGTACCAATAGGAGTTACATTAAACTTCTTAGCTAATTCTACATTTGATGTAGCTGTACACATACCTGAGTCGATAAACATCTTAACAACTTCTTCTTGCCATTCTCTAGATAGTCTTCTACGACATCCAAAATCTCCAAACTTGAATGTATATTTACCTTGTTTATAAGCTTCAATCTTCTCTAAGGCTTTGCGTTTAGCTTGAGCAACTAATTCATCATAGTTGTATTGATAACGGAAATATACTTCATTAACGATTTCTAGTAGGTAGATTTCGAATTGCATAACCATCCACATCGGTCCTTTAACCGAGATTTGTAATTTACCTTGTTCATCTAGATAACAATTTACATAGTCTCTAATAGGATGCCAAATACGTAACATTTCTACATAATCATTCTTAATGAATCTAATGGAACGTAAGTATTCTCTTTCCTCATCTGTGAATCTTAATTCACATAATAAATCAATTTGATGATTAATTTCCTTAACCACTTCAGGAGTAAAGATTACATTTTCATTTCTACATTTAAATCTATACTCTCCCTCTAAATCACTGTGTTTATGTAACATAACCATTTGCATATTAAATTTGTAAAGGTCTGTACCTAATAAACTTGTAACACATCTAAATTCTTTCATATTATTTTTCCACCTCTTGACTATATTATATCAAATCTAAAATGAAATGTCAATATCAAAAGAAAAAGCTACTTCGTGTCAGAAGCAACTTTATCTAATAAGAAATATAATGAAATCATAAACAATGTGAAACTTGATATAAGTCCAAAGACCATATAAACTTGAGTCATACCTACTGCCATTAGACAAGTAAATAAGGCTACTAGGAATGTAGTTAGCACTACACTAATTACGTTTAACATTCTACTTATTCTCCCTTCTTGAATCTTGGAGGCATACTTAATTTATGTAGACCAGCTTTATGCATAGATTCAATCTTTTCTAGGTGTTCAGGTTTCTTATGGAATAAGATATAATTATCTAATTCTTTATAAGTGAATCCCATATTATCCTCATCGGTCTTACCACTTAAGCCATCTTCAGGTTTCTTAAATAAGAATCCCCCTGGTATTCCTAATTTAATACCAATGTCAATTACTTCTGTTGCAGTGAAATCACTTAAAGGAGAAAAGTCTCCAACAGAGTCTCCCCACTTAGTAGAGTAACCTACATAATCTTCACTACGATTGCAAGTGTTAACTACACGTCCACCTAACATAGCTGCGATTCCATATAAAGTAGTCATACGAATTCTAGCAGGTGTGTTTGATTTATAGACTGGGTATTTGAGAGGGTCTTTACCGAGAGATGTTTTAATAACACGCTTTAGAGAATCGCAAGTTGATTTAATATTAACTTCATAACTTTCAATATTTAATAACTCACACACCTTTTGAGCTACATCTAAATCGTGTTGTTCTCCCTGAGGCATTCTAACTCCAATTAAAGAACCCTTAGGAAGTGCACGTCTAATAAGAGCAGCATTTACTGTAGAGTCCTTACCTCCACTAATACCAATAATTGCTTTAGTGTTTTGTGGTACATTAATACGTACGAATTCTAATAATTTGTAGATAGTATCTTTATCTACTAAGTCCCTAGCTCCAAATCTTTCTTCAAGAGTTACTTCTAGTAATCTCTCTCGGAATATTCTATAGGGTTCAAGGGAGACTCCTTGAGGGATATATTGATATAAACCAGCTAACGAATCATAAGTAGTAATTAGATAATCTCTAACCATAGTTCCACTAATAGGTAATGATTCTCTAGTTAGTTTAATAAATTCTAATTTATCTTTTAATTTAGCACTAAACCAAGATTCTCTTATAGAGTCATCTCCCATAACGAAGATAGTTTTATTTGGATTTAGTTTACATTTCTTAACGATATAATCTCCATAACCAATCTCTGAGTAATGTTTTCTATCTTTTAAAGTCTTGATTTCAACTCTATCTTCAACACCCTTAAGACGTAACCAGTTTCTTATCATTTCAATTCTAGTCTTAACTGCACAAGGGTTTTCTTTAGTGTTTTGTTTATTTGAACTTCCAACAATTACTATTACTTTGTTAGTTTCTTGTAAAGCAGTTTCAATCATCTTAACGTGTCCTAAGTGGAATGGTTGAAATCTACCAATAACTACTGATACTTTATCCATTAATACTTTATCCATATTATTGCATCTCCTCATAATTGATTTGTCCTTTTGTAATTCTAAAGAAAGAACCATCTTCCATAGTAACAATGTCCCAATCATCACAAACAACTATATCTGTAATGTGTTCTTTTACAAAAGTAAAATATGTATTGTGGTTGATTGCACATTGATATTCAACCATATCATTCAATCCTTTTAATTTAGTTAACTCTTCACGTGCTAGTTGAAGTTTGTCTCCCTTAAGGTATAAATAAACATAGTTGGCATCATTTGTATCCTCTATTGTTAATACCTTACTAGGATTGATGTATGCTTGTTTAAATTCTCCCACACTACTTAATTTGTAACTTGTAACTTTAATCATAATTAATATCCTCCTAAAAGTGTACTATGGTACACCAAAATGTGTATTTTAAGTACACAATAAAGTATACCACAAATTATACTACAAGTCAAGAGCATTTAATATTACTATTAATTTATCTCCACCTAGACTATTCATATATTCCTCGGCATCCTTAGGTCTAAATAAGAATTGTTGAATAGGCTTTGGTTGTTTGATTACTTCTAATGCATATTCTTTTTGTGTCTTATAAGATTCTCTAGGGTGGTTAGCAATCCAAGTTAATACAAATTCTTTTAACTTCTCATATTTAGCTTTAACTTCAAGTAAGGCATCTTTATACTCATCTGCATAAATTAAGAATTCATCTACTTCGTGTCTTAACACAACGTCTAATAACCGAGAATAAGAGATTGTATTGTTGTTACGCATATAGTGAGCTATAACATAACTAGGTGATTTAATTTTAACACGATTATATTTAGAATCACATACTACATAACCTTCCTCGTTCCAAGGCAGAGACTCGGCAGCAGATACTACTTCATTTAAACTATGTAATGGGTATCTCTTAGGTAATTGTAGTAAATCTACCTCTTCGGGGTTATGTTCTTCTAAAGTTTTATTGTTACGTAACCCTAAGAAGTATAGCTTGTATTTCTTATAATCAATAACTACTCTAGTTAGAGGTGATACTAATTCAAACATATATGTAAAATCTTTATCTAATTTACTAGTAAATGTTTCAAAAGTATAGCCTTCCTCGGATAGAGCCTTAAGTACAACTTCTCCGAAATTATGTAAGTTGAATACATTCTCACCAATAGGTGCTTTGAATGAATCTATAGTACCATTTGTAGAAATATGCCAAGTTTTGTCAAACCAAAACTTTATTAAACTTCCATCTACTTTTTCTTGTACAGAGGCTGTAGACCAATCTATATCAGGACAATAACTTTCTCCATAATTACCAAACTTGTAGAAAGGTACACAAACTGGATTAAAGTTCTCATCTAGAATAAGTCCTCGGCATTCTCTAACGATTTCATTTTTAAAGTCTGAAGCTATTTGATTGTATTTAAATAGATAATATTTAGTTCCATCAATAGTATCTTCAGATATATTTATAGCATAGGGAGATTCTTGTAGGATATCTCTCCAATTATCTAAGTGTTCTTTAATTAATTTTTCAACTTGTAACATTTTAATTAACCTCCTATAGGTGTTTTACATATTTTGATTTATCTAAGGTAAAGTGTTTATCTCCCTTACTATTTAACCAAGCTGTTTTTACGAAAGCTACATCTCCCCTAGGTATTATTACTATTGAAATATCTCTTGTAGCATCATAGGTCGTTCTAACGACATATTTTAATATTCGATGTTCTTTTGATACTTCAACCTCGAAGGGAGTTTGATTGTGTAGATTTTTAATTATCTTTACTAAATTATCTTTGTCTAGATAATGTTTATGGTCATATTTATTCAAGTGTTGTACTGCGAAGTGATTAGAAAACTCTATTGTTCGTATAGAATCTTGTTGTTTGTACACTTCATTTATTATACATTGAGGGAGATACACTTGAGCGTGTAGTAGATATGTGTCTAATTCGTTCATATTTGCGTTTTAAGAGCGTTTTAACAGTGAGACGATAAATTAATCATACAAAGTAAACAACGCTTATTTAAGCTCATTTAAGCTATTTGACAACATAGTGTCACCTGTAGTTTCTTCTCTGTATCCACAATTAGAATGATTTAGGCAATAGTGTTTTGCTACTTCTTCATTTTCCACGATAGCTACATCCTCGGTTGTCTCCATAAGCATACTTGCAAATGTACTGTCTAAGAAACTCTTTTGTCTATAAATTACATAATACTTCATTATTCTTCCTCCATAAGAACCAATATGTGCCATTGCTAAGCTGTAGCACTAGCCCTTGATTTGTTGAATCTATGTTTAGAATAGGTTCTCCCTTGTCAGTTGATTTACAAGGTTGTCCCGTATATCCTAATATTCTTACAATTCGAAATCCTTTTAGCTTTTCAATATCTATAAACATTCCTAATAAATTATCTTCAAACAAGACTAGTGAAGTGTCTTTATTGTAATGAGAGTACCAATCGCCATTAGATACTGAAATTAATTCATCTAAGAAATGGGCACCACGGCAATGCAATGGTTTCTTTAATTCTTCTCTAGATAGACCAAGTTTTACATATCTATCTAACTCTACACAACGTATATTATATACAGGGTTTCCACCTGATGTTGTTATTGACCAATCCTTAGAACGTAAGTAATTGCAAGAATCTTCCATTAATTGATTAATGCTATTCAATAAGTCAATACGTTCTTCTTTTGAGTAATCATTTAATATCTCATTTAACTTATCTAAATCTTTAAATTTAATACTTTTCATAGTTTTCCTCCTAATCTTTTGCTTTTATTATATCACACGTTAAGAGTAATGTCAATACCAAAAAAGAGCCTTAAATTAAGGCTCTTAAATATGTTTAACTCTAGAATAGATGTCAGCAAGTCTCCCTTGATTTGCATTAGGGCTATCCTTACCAATACCATTTGCTACTTCTCCTATGTAACCACATAATCTACGAGTAGCGTGTAATTTAGTTGCATCTTTGCATCCACAATGTGGACAATGAAATAAGAATTTTCCACCGTTAGTGTTATCTAGAATTAACTCTCCTTGGTATCCACAATTCTCACAATAATCTTCATTAGTGAAATTTAATTCACTATATAGAATATTATCATACATAAACTTAAATACAGTTTCAATTGCTTTAGTATTCTTTTCTAAGGCAGAAGAACATTCAATATATGAAACTGCTCCACCTTTCGATAGATTTAAGAACTTACCTTCAATAGCTAACTTATCGAATGCCGAGATAGGTTCAGCTGGGTTAACGTGATATGAGTTAGTTACATAGTCGTGGTCGTTTACACCTACAACAGTAACGCCTACAAAATTATTCTTTAATGCTCTAGCAAATTTCTCGGTAGTTTGTTCTTCAGGTGTACCATAGATAGAATAAGGAATCTTATCTTCCTTCTTCCATTTATCTAGAAGATTGTTAATATGCTCTAGGATTTCAATTGAGAATGCTTGACCCTCTTTAGTAGTATTTGATTTACCTAGGAGACACATACAAGTTTCATATAGACCTACATAACCATAAGATATTGTAGTATATTCTACATCCTCATCTAACATAGAATTTAACTTATCTTCGGAATCAAGTCTCGCTAATGCTCCATATTGCCAAAGAATAGGTGCGTTCTTAGCAGTTATAGTTAGAATACTATTATGTCTTTCTCTAAGGGCGTGTCTTACAATCTCGGAAGCCTTATCAAGTTCTTCAAAGAAATCTGTATTGTGTGTCTTAGATTGAAGAGCTACATAAGGTATATTTAAAGTAACTACACCCTGATTCCATCTACCATACCATTTAGGTTCTTTAGTTTCTACATAGATATAATCATCTTTACGATATATCTTAGTAATCCAACCTGTATTTCCTAGATAATTATATAAGTAGGTATGGTCTTCAAACTCTCGGTCTTCTACATACATATCTACTAAACTAATAGGTTTTAGTGATAAACAAATCTTATCTTTATTAGGCTTAGTTAATAGTTCACTATTTAAACCAAATCTTCTAATTGAATCTAACTCTACATTATACTTATCCCCACTTTCTATAAGGGAGGAGTTGATGCTTTGTTTGTAGATTCTCTTTCTCCAATATGGTGTTAATATAGAACGACAATTATGAGATAAAATCCCATCTAAATCAAACATATCATTAGCTACTTCAAAGTCATAACTTTGAGTATGTTCGTTAGTTTTCTTTATCTTTACAACTGAAATCTTTTCTAGAGTTCTTGAGTCGTAAACTATATCTCCAACCTTTAAGTTCATTGCTTGAACTCTACCACGTTCAGTTACTAGTGGGTGGTCTTCAGTAATATGTAACTTAGTACCATTACTTAAAGTAACTTCATACATAGCTAATATAGAGTCACTATCATTAAAGGTAATTGCTCTAATTGGTTCCCAAACTCCACGACTTAATACATAGATTTGATTAGTATCTAACTTCTTAAACCAAGTATGTGATTTTTCAACATAAGGAATGTTAGAGTACTTCTCACCATTTAATGCTCTTAGACGATTATTTATAGTAAAGTTTCCATTATTCTTGCTATCTTTATAATTAACACATCTAGGGTCGGTTAAATCAATGTATTTAGATTCTTCTAACCATAGGTTATCTATATCACAAGATGTGATTAATTTAAATTCAAAGTTGTTTACATCATAGTCATTGATGAAATACATTTCACCTAATTTACCACGATGTCTAATAGAATATTTATGTTCAGTTAATCTACGTCTAACATCTTTTGAAGAACCAATGTAGTACTTACCTGTAGGGATATGAGTTATTTTATATACTCCACATACTCCTTTGAACTCGTTAAGACTTCCACGATTTCCTAGATAGTTTCTCTTAGTATATTCTCTTATTAATTTAAATGCATTTTCAATTGAAATGTTAAAGTATTCAACATCTTCAATCTTGATAGAAACAATAGAGTCTCCCCTAGCAGCACCCATACTTGGAATAATCATTCCTTCTTTAGCCTCTCGGCATACCTTTTCAGAGATGATGTCAGGTTGCATTCTCTTTACTTCACATCTAGCAGCTAACTCTGTTAAGTAGTAATAAGGGTCTCCCTCATTAACATTTAAGCCATCGCATAAAACATAAAGTAATTTAGGGAATAGAGGACTAATCCATCTTCCATCTTTATTTTTAACACCTTGTAATCTTTGTTTCAAGACTTCTTCTATAATCATAGCTAAGTCTTTTTGTTCTTGTACAGTCATAGCCTCTCTTAGGTTTAGAACTGCACTAATAAATGGGGATTGCATACCCCTCCCACATCACTATGGGGATTAGACTATCTCTTTACCTGTTCTAGGTAGATGGCACTTGGCAGATAGGAATTTCACCTATCCACTACTTCGCATTGAATAGTCGTTACACCTTCTTGATTCATATCAAGCTCGGCACGGTATTGGCTAAGAGCCTTTTATATTATTTTATATTAAATGTTTATATTTATCTAAAATTTGTTGACGTGTTTTTAAACTTTTTATTTTGGCTGGAGAGTTAGGTCTAATTGGATTACTGCTTTCATCTAGATATCTAAAAACATATCCACCTGTAGAGCCTCTCCCTCCTCTAGCACATTCACATACGTGAGAAAAGCCTAACTCAAAGTATTGTGCAGCTAGATTAGCAGATTCGAAAATTAACCCAGTAGTTAACTCCAATATAGGTTTTGAGGTAGCATCCTCTCTTCCTACTTTTCCAAATCGATGATTAAGTTCACCCATCTGAGCTAAACTTATTTTTCTTCTAGTCTCTTCTGAGTGTTTTCCTATAGAGTTTCCACCTAGCTCGATATTATATCCATTCTCCTTACAAGTGGTGTGGAGTTTCTTTATATAATACCTCTCTAACTCATCCATTTCTTCTTTTGATTGAATATTGTCAATTACAATTTCAAATTTAAAATGTTTAAGACCATACTTACGCATAGCATCAGTAATAGGTCTATTGTGTTTAGAATAATTCACCTCTACGTGATATTCTCGAATTCTCTCCTCAAGCGAGTTTATTGTTTGTCCTATATAAATTTTATCATTCACGTCATTTGTTATTTTATAAATCAACATTTTCTGTAACCTCTTAGTGTTCACCGTTAGCTAGTCTAATAGACTAACACCTTAGATTTCTAAGTTAACCATCTTCTTCACTAACATATCCCTATGTTAGGCGGCCATTTTGTTAACCGTTGGCTGAAGACATCGTAATTACTTGGTATTGATATGTTTGAATACCTCTACGCACGTCTTCTCTGACTTCATTTTCCACTAGCTTATCTAAAGCTTCTCCCGAGAATCCTAATTTACTGAATTTCTCGGTTGCTCTTTCTCTAGTGATTTGTACAAATGGGACTAAAGCAGTCCACGATTGTGTTTGACCCAATCTAATGAGATTTTGTGTTTCTCATTAGCTAGACTATTTCTTGTAGAATTTGTGTATTTCTACCACTTTGTTTCGGATTGCTCCTACTCTCTTCCGAGATAGTCGTTACATTTAATCTAATTCTTTTAATTGTCTATCGAACTTGCATTCTCCAGATAAGTATCTTCTACATTGTGTAGGAGATTTACCTAAGAATCTAGCAAGTGCTTCTACTGATTTAAATTCATACTTATTATCTAAAATTATTTTTCTATGTTTAACTTTTGAGTTATTTAAAGGAACCCACTCTAGATTGATAGCTCTATTATCTCTTGGATTGTTATTGAGATGGTCTATTGTATATCCATCTTTATATGAGTCAGCTAAGAAAGTGAACCCTACTAAGCGAGATAATTGCATATTTTTATCTTTAATTCTTACATAATATCTATGAGACCTTACATTAAGTGAGGGAGTTAATAATCTATTGCTATGTCTAACTCTCCCTAGATTTGATACATAATAACTAGGGTAGCCGAGAATTTCTTTCCAAACTTCTCCCTCTAAGTCTTCATATGTTTCTTTAGGTAATTTGAGTTGTTCTTGTTGTTCTTCCTTAAGTTGTTCCCTTAATTCTTTTAATTTAGAATCTCTCTGCAATAGTATAGATAAGAACCCTATATTTACACCAAGTCTACGAGACATTTCCCTAAGACTTGCATTATTCATAATCAATGTAGTTAATTCATTTCTATGTCTATTTAGAAACTTAACCTTTGATGGCGATAAGTAATTTAATTTATTCTTAGCTGGTTCTAGGTTCCATTCTTTTACTTTCTCGCCTAATGTCTTCCTATTCACAGAGAATAGTTTAGAGATATAAACTAAAGAGCGTCCTTCTTTTGAGTATAATTGTATAATTGATTCTTTTAATAATTCTAGTTTTTCTTTTGAGGTCATTTCCAAACCCCTCCCTTAATTAGATTAAACACGAGATTAATAAATTCCATATCTCTCTCGTTAGCTTTGATAATTAAATCAAAACCCTACAAATAAAATTGTAGTTAAAAGTGTTTGAATACGGCAGTCTTATATTTTTAAACCGTATTGTGATGAGCTTACGTGTAAAGCTACCTGTGAAACTAAGTTACAAGCAGTACTAAATGAGTGAGGTTTTTCAATCTTAACATCTCCCATTTGGAAACCATTTTGTAACATATCAAATGTATTTACTAAGCAACAATTATGCATAGGTTGTAAAGGTGAATAATCCATATCGTGGAAATGAATTAATCCTTTATCGTGAGCCTCGATAATATCTTTTGGCAATACTTTTCTAGCAATAGCTTTTGCCATTGTACCTGCAACATAGTCTCTCATTGTTCCTACAAATGTAGGTCTCTTGTTTGCATTATCTCCCGAGACATCTTCATTAGTTGCTTTGCAAATTGAAATAATCTTCTCTTCTTCATCCGAGAATTGATGATTCTTCTTATGTGTGTCTCGGTAAATGATATAACTCTTAGCTACATCATAACAATTATGTTTCATCAGAGCCTTTTCAACTAAATCGTGAACTTCTTCGGTAGTTAAGGTTGTTCGTCCATCACACCATTTAGTTAAAGTCTCCATTACTTTATCTAGTTTTTGGAGGTCAATTAAACCTGCCTTACTAATTGCATTTCTAATTTTTAATACATTAAATTCTTGTTCCGTTCCGTTTTTCTTTCTAATATATTTGCTCATCGTTTCCTCCTATTCTATTTAAGATATCTTGAGCTAAGGTAACTAATTCTTTATAGTCCTTAGAACTAATAAGTTCTCTAAGTTCATTGTAATCATTACCTAATCTAATGTACTCGTTAAGTTCGTCAATATTAAATTTAATAAGAACACGTTGTTGCTCTTCTAAATATTTAATAAACGACTCTCGGTATACATTAATTTCTAATTCCAAGGATTCTATTTTCCTTGCATCTGAAAAGTCACAAGATAGTATATCATTACATAATCGATTAATAGCTACCATACTTATTTTCTCCTTTACTTCTATTGCCGACATTAACATTTGCAGTTAATTTAAAACCTACAGTCGACATATCTCAAGAAAATAACTAAGTATATTCTCGAGATTATACTTTACTCTTCTGTAATAACTGCATACTTTCTTCCACCGTAATAATTAGTTTCTAGGTACTTAACACATTTACCTATTTTACCTACATACACAACACCATCACACTTTTGTGTAATTGAGTCATATTGTA
>Ga0247611_10002903_pt1 | contig 26499 bp, 24 predicted proteins | sample 177DNAGHGhighgp2_FD_192422 | JGI IMG/M metagenome (GOLD analysis project Ga0247611, IMG submission 192422) | Sheep rumen microbial communities from Palmerston North, Manawatu-Wanganui, New Zealand - 1770 DNA GHGhigh gp2 | ecosystem: Host-associated > Mammals > Digestive system > Stomach > Rumen... | reverse complement strand
GGACTGGAGGAACTGCAGGAGGTGGAGGGCATCGGCGAGGTGATGGCCAAGAGCATCATCAGCTACTTCCACAACCCGCAGAACCGCGAGATAGTGGAGCGGCTGCGCCAGTACGGACTGCAGTTCGAACTCTCTGCCGAGCAGACGGCAGCGGCCAGCGACAAACTCGCAGGACTGTCAATCGTCATCAGCGGCGTCTTCCAGCACCACTCGCGCGACGAGTACAAGCTGCTCATCGAGCAGAACGGCGGCAAGAACGTCGGCTCCATCAGCGGTAAAACCAGCTTCATACTCGCAGGCGACAACATGGGGCCGTCGAAGCTCCAGAAAGCCGAAAAACTCGGCATCAGAATCGTCTCCGAAGACGAATTCTTGGAAATGATTGGGTGAAACATGAAAAATGTTGCCAAAAAGTTTTGCTAATTCGCTGAATTGTTGTAACTTTGCAGCCGATTTCTCAAAAAGTAGTAGATGAAGAATGACAAAATAAAGAATCAGTACCGCGTCAATGAACAGATACGCGTACGTGAAGTCCGTATCGTCGGAGACGACGGCTCGACCGTTATGCCGACCCGTGACGCACTGAATATGGCTCGTGAGCAGGGCGTTGACCTCGTCGAGATTTCGCCTAATGCCAACCCGCCCGTTTGCCGAATCATCGACTACTCCAAGTTCCTCTACCAGCAGAAGAAACGTGCCAAGGAGATGAAAGCCAAGCAGGTGAAGGTGGAGGTCAAGGAAATCCGTTTCGGACCGCAGACCGACGAGCACGACTACCAGTTCAAGCTCAAGCACGCCAAGGAGTTCCTTGAGGAAGGTAATAAGGTACGCGCGTACGTATTCTTCCGTGGACGCTCCATCCTGTTCAAAGAGCAGGGCGAGGTGCTGCTGCTGAGGTTCGCCAACGACCTCGAGGAATACGGCAAGGTTGAGTCGATGCCGTCGCTCGAAGGCAAGAAGATGTTCCTCTATCTGGCACCCAAGAAGGCCGGCGTCGCCAAGAAAAGCCAGCAGGCACGCGACCGCGAGGCTTCCGCACAGGACGCTAAGGAGAACAGCAAGCCCGCAGCTCAGGAGGTGGACACAGAGAAACCCTCTAACGGCGGACTCCTGGCAAACGCCAAAATCAGTGCCGACGCGCTGAAGAAGCTGACGGAGTCGGAGGAATAAATAAATTGTCAAATCGTAAATTGTCAAATAGTAAATAGAAAAGGTGGCGCGCCCGGTATATGCGTAGCTGCCGATTATTAATAACAAATTAAATAAATAAAAACAATGCCAAAAGTAAAGACAAATTCCGGCGCTAAGAAGAGATTCTCATTCACCGGTACAGGTAAGGTTAAGAGACACCACGCTTACCACAGTCACATCCTGACTAAGAAGACCAAGAAGCAGAAGCGTAACCTCTGCGGTTCAACTATCGTTGACCAGACGAACATGAAGCAGGTTCGCGACCTGTTGTGTCTCCGCTAAACAAACCTATTGTCGAACATTAAAGAAGTAAGAAAACTATGCCAAGATCAGTAAATCACGTCGCATCAAGAGCAAAGCGCAAGAGAATTTTGAAGCTCACCCGTGGCTACTTTGGAGCTCGTAAGAATGTTTGGACAGTAGCCAAGAACACTTGGGAGAAGGGCCTGACATACGCTTATCGTGACCGTCGTAACAAGAAGCGCGCTTTCCGCAGCCTGTGGATTCAGCGTATCAACGCTGCCGCTCGTATCAACGGTATGAGCTACTCTCAGCTGATGGGTGCTCTCACAAAGGCCGGCATCGAGATCAACCGCAAGGTGCTCGCTGACCTCGCTATGAACAACCCCGAGGCTTTCAAGGCCATCGTTGAGAAGGTAAAGTAAACGTCTATGGTTGTAAAGATGACGTAAATCATCACAACAGACAATAAAAAAGAGTCGCAACTTGCGGCTCTTTTTTTTGTTTCTTCATGTTTTGTTTCTCACGTTCAATTTCTCACGTTTTCTTAATCCCGTCTTTGGCATTTCTCATTTTCCCTCAGCCAGTTGCATCAGGTACTGCCCGTAGTCGTTCTTAATCATGGGCTGTGCCAGCTCCTTCAGGCGCTCAGCGTCTATCCAGCCCTTCTTGAAGGCTATCTCCTCGAGACAGGCCACCTTCAGTCCCTGACGCTTCTCGATGACCTCGATGAAAGTCGAAGCCTCGGCCAGCGAGTCGTGCGTGCCTGTGTCGAGCCAGGCGAAGCCGCGCTGCAGCGTCTGTACCTTCAGCTGCTGACGGCGCAGATACTCCTGGTTGACGGTCGTAATCTCCAGCTCGCCGCGTGCTGAGGGCTTGATGTTCTTGGCTATCTCCACCACGCTGTTGGGGTAGAAGTAGAGACCCACGACGGCGTAGTTCGACTTCGGTTGGGCGGGCTTCTCCTCGATGCTCAGACAGTTGCCGTCAGCGTCGAACTCGGCCACACCGTAGCGCTCAGGGTCGTTGACGTAGTAGCCGAAGACCGTTGCCAGCCCCTTCTGCTCGGCGTTCTCCACACTCTGGCGCAGCAGACCGCTGAAGCCCGAACCGTAGAAGATGTTGTCGCCCAGCACCAGACAGGCGCAGTCGTCGCCGATGAACTTCTCGCCGATGATGAAAGCCTGTGCCAGACCGTCGGGACTGGGTTGCTCGGCATACTCGAAGCGGACGCCCAGCTCGTGTCCGTCGCCCAGCAGACGGCGGAAGCCCGGTAGGTCGTGAGGCGTCGAGATAATCAGTATCTCACGGATACCAGCCAGCATCAGCGCTGATATCGGATAGTAAATCATGGGTTTGTCGAAGATGGGTATCAACTGCTTGCTGATGCCCTTCGTGATGGGGTAGAGACGTGTGCCGCTACCGCCGGCAAGTACGATTCCTTTCATGCTCTTTTAGGAGATTAGTAATAATTCTGCTGCAAAGATAACAATTTTTCTTTGATTGAACTGATTTCGTCGTATAAAATTGCGCCAATTAGAGAAAAAATCGTACCTTTGCACCACCAATTTAATTATTATGGGATTATTATCAAAATTTTTTGGTCGTAATGCGACCGACGGACAAAGCGGAAAATCGGGTGGTATGGAAGATTTCATGACACTCATCCGCGTATATTTTCAGGCAGTGATGGCTGCCGACCTCCACATCACCAATTTGGCTGCGCTGCCCGACCTGCGTGTGTTCAAGCAGACGCTGAAGGTGCCGACGGTGAACAACCGTCTCGGCGTGGGCGAGAAACAGCGCGTCACGAAGATGATGAAGGAAATCTACGAGATGGACGAGTCGTTCACCAAGGAGATTGACAAGAGCATCATGCGCCGCTGTAAGACTCCGCAGGATATACAGACGTATATGTATCAGTTCCAGGGCTTTACGCAGGATTTGATGATGCTTGCCTCGAACCTTATGAAGGTGAAGGCACGCATCCCCAGCATCTTCAAGAAGACGCTCTACTCAATCACCGCGAAGACCGTTGGTGACATCTTCAACAAGAACGATTTTACCGATGCCGGTGTCATGAAGTCGGTGGTCGCCGTACCACAGCTGAACAAGAAGCTCGGCTTCTCTGAACAGTGGGTCACACAGTTCGTATTCCGCGTCCTGATGTTGGCCAAGAAGGAGCCGAGACCTAAGAATTCGGACAAATAAGCGCTTGAAGATTTAATAAATATTAAATTACTGACGTGTTGGCAACTATTTAACCGATTTTTGCCTATCTTTGTCAGACAAAACCGTAGTTATGAATCCAAAAGAGAAGGCGATAGCCACGTTCGAGACCCGCGTCCGACAGATGCTCCTCCGTTTTCAGGAACTGAAAAAGGAGAATGAGGAGCTCTATGGTATGGTGGAGAAGAACGAACAGGACCTGAAGGACCTGAAGGCGAAGCTGGAACAGCAGGAGCGTGACTACCAATCGCTGAAGATGGCGCGTATGCTCGAGATTACCGACGGCGACCTGGAAGGTGCCAAGGCTCGGGTAGCGAAGCTGATTCGTGAGGTTAACCACTGTATTGCCGTCCTGAGTGACGAAAAGTAAAGACCCGAAACGATGCCAGAAGCAAACAAGGAGAAACTACATATACGACTGCACGTATACGACGAGGAAATCGAGGTGACCGTTAACCGCGATGATGAGGAGTATTACCGTGCGGCCGCTAAGCTGATAACTGATCGCTACAATGCGTATGCCCAAGCTTATAAGGGACGCAAGAGCGACCACACCATCGGCCTGATGTCGCTTATCGACATTGCGCTGATGTATCAGCGTGAGCGTTCCAAGAACGACACACAGCCCTATGATGATATTCTCTTACGCTTGACTTCTGAGATTGAAGAGGCCTTGAAGTAGTGAGAGAATATTAACATTTATATATTTATTTATGGTACTAACATTGATAGTTGCCGCCGCCGCCCTCATTGTGGGCGGAGTTTGCGGATACTTGATTTTCCGTTACGCCGTTAAGGGAAAATACAACGAACTCATCGGAGCTGCCGAGAAGGAGGCCGAAGTCATTAAGAAGAAAAAACTGCTCGAGGTCGAGGAGAAATTCCTCAACAAGAAGAGCGAACTGCAGAAGGAAGTGCAGCAGCGCAACCAGCAGTTCCAGCAGAACGAGAACAAGCTGAAGCAGCGCGAGATTTCGCTGAACCAGCGTCATGAGGAACTGGGACGTCGTAAGAACGAACTCGACAACCAGCAGCAGCGCATCGACAACGAGAAGAAACTGCTCTCTGTGAAGCAGGAGGAACTGGAGAAGATGCAGCTCAAGGAGCGCGAGAAGCTCGAGGAACTCTCTGGTCTCAGCGCCGAGGAGGCTAAGAACCGCCTCGTGGAGAGCCTCAAGGACGAGGCCCGCACCGACGCTCAGGCCTACATCAACGAGATTATGGACGAGGCCAAGCTCAACGCTAACGCACAGGCCAATAAGATTGTCATCCAGACCATTCAGCGTGTGGCTACCGAGACGGCTGTCGAGAACAGCGTCAGCGTGTTCCACATCGATAACGACGAAGTCAAGGGCCGCATCATCGGTCGCGAGGGACGTAATATCCGCGCACTGGAGGCTGCCTGCGGCGTCGAGATTGTGGTCGACGATACGCCTGAGGCTATCGTCATCAGCGGTTTCGACCCCGTACGTCGTGAGACCTGCCGTCTGGCCCTCCATCAGCTGGTGGCCGACGGACGTATCCACCCCGCACGTATCGAGGAGGTCGTCAACAAGGTGAAGAAGCAACTCGACAACGAGATTATCGAGACAGGTAAGCGCACCGCCATCGACCTCGGTATTCACGGTCTGCACCCCGAACTCGTTCGCATCATCGGTAAGATGAAGTACCGCTCTTCATACGGTCAGAACCTGCTGCAGCACGCCCGCGAGACCGCAAACCTCTGTGCCGTAATGGCTGCCGAGCTCGGTCTGAACCCCAAGAAGGCTAAGCGCGCCGGTCTGCTCCACGATATCGGTAAGGTGCCCGATGAGGAGAGCGAGATGCCCCACGCACTCTATGGTGCCAAGATTGCCGAGCAGTTCAAGGAGAAACCCGATATCTGCAACGCTATCGGTGCTCACCACGACGAGATGGAGATGCAGACGCTTCTGGCGCCTATCGTACAGGTCTGCGACGCTATCTCTGGTGCCCGTCCCGGTGCCCGTCGCGAGATTGTCGAGGCCTATATTAAGCGTCTGAACGACCTTGAGGCTATCGCTATGAGCTATCCCGGCGTCACCAAGACCTATGCTATCCAGGCTGGTCGTGAGCTCCGCGTCATCGTTGGTGCCGACAAGATGAGCGATGCTGAGACTGAGGCTCTGAGCGGCGAGATTGCAACGAAGATTCAGAACGAGATGACTTATCCCGGACAGGTTAAGATTACCGTCATCCGTGAGACACGTTCTGTCGCTTACGCTAAGTAATTGACCAGACGATAAAGAAGAAATCGTTCAAGCGATAAAATAACAACGGGGTTGGAAGTTATCTTCCAACCCCGTTGCTTGTTTGTGCAAGAGAGGCCGAGTATTTTTCAATACTCATTGAGTATTTCTCAAAACTCCATGAGTATTTTTTGAAACTCATGGAGTATTAAATGTTACGATAGGAAACCGAGCAGAGCACCGGCAGCGACGGCAGAACCGATGACGCCAGCGACGTTCGGGCCCATAGCGTGCATGAGCAGGAAGTTGTGGCGGTCGTACTCCAGACCGAGGTTGTTGGAGATGCGCGCGGCCATAGGTACAGCACTCACGCCGGCATTACCGATGAGCGGGTTCAGCTTCTTGCCTTCAGGCAGGAAGAGATTCATCAGTTTGACGAAGCAGACACCTGAGGCTGTGGCAATCATGAAGGCCATAGCGCCGAGGGCGAAAATCTTGATGGTGTTCAGCGTCAGGAACTCGCTGGCCTGTGTGGAGCAGCCGACGGTGAGGCCGAGCAGCATGACGACGATGTCGTTCAGGGCTGCGCCGGCAGTCTTGGCCAGTCGTGTGGTCTTGCCACTCTCCTTCAGCAGGTTGCCGAAGAACAGCATTCCGAGCAGGGGCAGGCCCGAGGGTACGATGAACGTAGTGAGCAGCAGGCCGATAATGGGGAAGAGGATGCGCTCCGTCTGGCTGACCTCGCGGCCGGGCTTCATCTTGATGACGCGCTCCTTCTTGGTGGTGAGCAGACGCATGATGAACGGCTGGATGACAGGCACAAGAGCCATATAGCTGTAGGCACAGACCGCGATAGCACCCATAAGGTTGGGCGACAGCTTGCTGCTGAGGAAGATGGCCGTAGGACCGTCAGCGCCGCCGATGATGGCAATGCCGGCAGCCTGTGAGGGCTCAAAGCCCATAGCCAGAGCAACCATATAGGCTCCGAAGATGCCGAACTGTGCAGAGGCGCCGATGAGCATGAGCTTCGGGTTGGCCAGCAGGGCCGTGAAGTCGGTCATAGCACCGATGCCGAGGAAGATGAGCGGCGGGTACCAACCCTGTCGCACACCCTGATAGAAAATGTTGAGCACGGAGTTGTCCTCGTAGAGGCCTATCTCCAGTCCGGCGTCGGCGCGGAAGGGAATGTTGCCGAGGATGATGCCCAAGCCGATGGGAACGAGCAGCAGGGGCTCAAAGTCCTTCTTGATGGCGAGCCAGATGAAGAAGGCGCCTACTGCTATCATGATGAGGTTGCCTACGGTGGCGTTGGCGAACGCCGTGTAGGTCAGGAACTCATGAAAGTTCTCTATGATAAATTGTCCTAAATCCATAATTGTCAATTCTCAATTATCAATTGTCAATTACCCTATTGTCAGCAGTACGGCCCCTTCCATAACGGTGTCGCCGGCTTTGACGGTGATGCTGGTGACGGTGCCGGCATACTCGGCCTCGATGTTGTTCTGCATCTTCATGGCCTCGAGCACCAGGACGACATCGCCCACGTTGACCTGCTGACCCTGCTGTACCTTAATCTCGGTAATGGTGCCGGGCAGCGGTGCCTTGATGGGGCTGCCTGCGCCGGCGGGAGCTGCAGGCTGCGGGGCGGCGGCAGGAGCGGCTGCCACAGGAGCAGCTGCGGCCACAGGCTTCGGAGCCTCCACCTTGGGCTTGCTGAGCTGTGGGTGCTTGGCGGCGTTGATGGGTTTCTGGAGTTCTACTTCGAACGGGATGCCGTTCACGTTAACTTTGGCGATGTTGCCTTCGACTTCTTCAATCTCAACTTCGTAGTCAACACCTTGTACTTTATACTGATACTTACTCATTGCTTTTTTCTTTTTAGGTTTTCTAATTGCTAACAGCCTTTATTGGTGGAACTGTGTCATCTGCAGGAACTCGTCGTTCCAACTCGATGATTTCGACTTGATGGTTATGATACCTGACTCCACATCATGCACATCGTCCTCGTACTGCTTCAGGGCCATACCGATGACGGCGATGTAGATTTCCTTGTCGATACCTTTCGACTTGAAGCCTTCCTGCAGGATGACGCCCGTCTTGTGGCCTACCTCGATGGTCTTCTCAACCGTCTTGGTGATGGGCTTGATGGGCTGCTGGTTGGCCACTTTCTTGGCGGTCTCCAGATGACGCATGACGAGGCCGAAGAGCCAGAAGAACACGAACAGGACGGCCAGACAGAAGAAAACGATGCCCATAGCCAGCAGCGTGATGCCGAAGCCGTGCGGGTCTTCGCGCTTCAGCTTGGCGTCCTTCGTCTCGTCGGTCTTGATGAAGTTCTCGGTGCCCGGCGTCACGTTCTGTGCGGCCTTCACCGTCCATTTGCTGTCTGTGCGGGCATAACTCTGGTCGGCAGCCAGTGCGGGCACGCTGACGGAGTCGATAAGCTCGACGGCGTTACCGTTGTAGAGGGCAATCCATACGGGTTCCGACATAGGAACCGGCAATGAGAGGTGCAACTTTCCCTTGGCTGGGTTGGAGTTGCCAAAGAATACTAAGTGCTGCCGTCCGCCAATCTGTGTGCGTGGCTCGCCATTGGGTATGACGCGCATACGCTTAATGCGTTCGGGAACACTCATCTTGGGATCGAGGACGCTCCGGTCGGTGGTCAGGTACATACCGCGGATGTTGTAGGTGGTGAACGATGTGTTCTCCAGCTCAATCCACGCCTGCCGCGTGCCGAATTCGTCCTGAATGCTGGCGGTGTTGTTCGTCAGAACCTCGTTCAGGCGTATGTTCTTTGCGCCTTGGCCCATAGCCGCCGGGGTTCCGAGGAGCAGCAAGCCGCCCAGGAAAAGTCCGATTTTGTTCATTATGCTGTGTATTATTATATAGTTTGTTGGCTTTTATTGGTCTTTATGTCATAAAGGCCCTGCAGGTCTTTGGGAGACCTGAGGGCCTTGTGGGTTATCCGCAGAAGAAGAGGACGACAATCTGCGCGGTGAAGATGCGCAGGAACATCGACAGCGGGTAGACGGTAGAGTAGCCTACGGCCGGAGCTTCCTTCGAGCAGATACTGTTAGCATACGCCAGTGCGGGGGGATCTGTATAGGTACCGGCAATCATACCCATGATGGTGAAGTAGTTGAACTTATGGCGCCAGCGGGCATATGGTCCCACAATCAGAATCGGAATGATGGTGATGAGGAAGCCCGTGAGCACATAGAGTCCGCCGTTACCCTGGAACACTGTTTCGAAGAAGTTGGCACCCGCCTTGATGCCTACGGAGGCGAGGAAGAGCACCAGTCCTATCTCGCGCAGCATCATGTTGGCCGACGTTGTGGTGTAGGTCACCAGGTGTATCTTATAGCCGTAACGGCCAATCAGGATAGCGATGATCAGCGGGCCACCGGCGATACCGAGTTTCATGGGTACAGGCATACCGGGAATAGCGATGGGCAGCATGCCGAAGATGATACCGATAATGACGCCGACGAAGATGGTGGCGATGTTTGGCGCGTCGAGACGGCGGATAGAGTTACCCATCTTGTTGGCTACGCGGTCAACGGCATCCTCAGGACCTACCACCATGATGCGGTCACCTACCTGAAGAGGCAGCGAAGACGAAGCGAAGATATCCATACCCTGACGGGTAACGCGGGTAACGTTGACACCATAGACACTTGAGAAGTGCAGAGATGCCAGCGACTTACCGTTGATTTCTGCGTTAGTCACGAGGATGCGCTTCGACACCAGCGGCTGGTCCTGCTGCTCGAAGTCGATGTCGAGTTTCGGACCGATGAAGGCATTGATGGCCTCCTGGTCGGCTTCAGCACAGACGATGAGCATTTGGTCGCCCATGTGGAACACGGTGTCGCGGTTAGGTATCGAAAGCTCGCCGTCGTGGACGATGCGTGACACCACGAAGTCGCGGTTCAGGAAGTTGTGAACCTGCAGCAGTGTCTTGCCTTCCAAGTAGGCGTTTGTTACCTCCAAGTGCATCTTGTAGGGCTTCTTGTTGGCGCTGGTCTCTTCCTGTGCCTTCAGCTGCTCTTCTTCCTTCTCCAGCTTCACCTTACAGATATAGCGCACGAGAATGGTGGCACCGATAATGCCCAGCACACCGAGCGGGTATGCGCAGGCATAGGCAGAGGCGATGGGAGGCGCTGAAGTACCAAACACAGTGCCCAGAGCTTCGTTGGCAGCACCGAGACCCGGCGTGTTCGTAACGGCACCGTAAAGTGTACCAACCATCATGGGCAGCGCTGTCTTGTCGCTTGTGTCGAAGAAAATGTAGTAGCAGCCGAACATCACCAGAATGTTCAGCAGGATGGCTGTTGCAGCCATACCGTTGAGCTTGACGCCGGCGGTGCCGAAGCTCTCAAAGAAACCAGGGCCCACCTGCATACCAATCATGAAGACGAAGAGGATGAGGCCGAAGTCCTGAATGAATGTCAGAATTGGCAGGGGTGCCGTGAAGCCGATGTGTCCGGCGACAATACCGGCAAAGAGAACGAATGTGACACCCAGTGAAATCCCGAAAACCTTTAATTTGCCCAAGTAGACACCTACGGCAATAACGATGGCGTAGAGTAGGGCAATGTGTGCGACGCTGTCAGTCGTCGTAAACAAATCTTTTAACCATTGAAGTGATTCCATAACATACTTTTGTTTTTACGCCTGCAAAGGTACTCAAAAAACGGCACACAACCACTATGCCTGTGCAACTTTTTTAGGACGCGGCTGTCACTTTTAACCTTTTTCACATTTAGTCGTTTGCCTTCTCGTCCGCATCGAACTCTTCCTCGTTGTGCTTGAATACACGGTGATGCAGAAAGTTCATCAGTTCCAGGCACACCACCACCATTACTGTGGCTGCTGTTGCAACTGCATACATACCTGCTCCGGCAGCCATACCGATGGCGGCGGCTACCCAGAGTCCGGCTGCTGTCGTCAGACCGCGGACAGCATGTTTCTGGAAGATAATGCAACCTGCACCGATGAAACCGATGCCAGAAACCACCTGAGCAGCTATGCGAGAAACATCGTGGCGCGTGGCTTCGTTGATGACAACGTCGTCGAAACCGTGAGCCGAAAGCACCATAAACAAGGCACTGCCCAGTCCAACAAGGAAATGAGTGCGGAAACCGGCCTCTTTGGCGCGATACTCGCGCTCCAGGCCAATCACGCTGCCGAGTAGTCCGGCAATGAAGATGCGTAGTATGAAATCGAGAGTCATAGGGCGATGTTATTGGTTTCTGTGGCAAAGATACGAATAATTTGTGAAAACCTGCAAGAATGACGGATTTTTTTCTCTACTTTGGCTTTGCCGGTGTTGCTCTGTCTCGGAAAAACCTAAATTAATTTGGTTTTTCTCTCTACTTTTCGTAACTTTGCGCCCTGTATGATAGAAGTGAAGATCGATGACGCTGCGCTACAGCAGGCAGCACAGGAGGGTATGGATGCTTTTTTGCAGGTGTTCATTCGTGCAACGAAGGCCGCGATAGGTGGTGAACTGACTGCCGAGACGATGGCGGAGTTAACTGCTGACCAGGTGACGCTGCTGGCGTGGGACACCCTGCACGAGGAAGTAATGGACGGTGGCTTTGTACAACTGATACATAATGGCTATGGACCGTTCGTCTTTAAGAACCCGCTGGCCAAAGCACTGAAGCTGTGGGGACTGCGCGACCTGTCGAAACTTATCTATGATGCTCACACTCTGTGGCTGAAGCATCGTGAGGAGATAGAACGCGACTGCACAGACGAGGAGTTTATGGCGCTGTTCGAGCGTTTCCCCGAGTTCGACGATCTCGACGATGAGTTTGTGGAAAACGAGGAAGAGTGGACGTCGATGATAGCTCACTACGTAGATGAGCATATAGAGCACTTCGCCCAAATTGAAAACTGATAATTGACAGATGAACAAACAAGAAGAGGAAATCAGGAAGAAAAGTCCTGTCAACATAAAGAACAAGAAGGCTGCCTTTGAATATTTTTTCATAGAGACCTTCACCGCCGGCATTGTCCTGACGGGCACGGAAATCAAGAGTATACGTGCCGGAAAGGCCAGCCTGGTGGACTCCTACTGCTTCATTACCAACGAAGAGATGTGGGTGCGCGGCATGAATGTGTCGCCCTATTTCTATGGATCGTACAACAATCACGAGATGAAGCGTGACCGTAAGCTGTTGCTGACAAAGCGTGAAATACGCAAGTTGCAGAGTGCTACGAAGCAGACAGGCTACACCATTGTGCCGCTGCTGGTTTTCATCGACGAGAACGGTCGTGCGAAGATGGATATAGCACTGTGTAAGGGTAAGAAGGCCTTCGACAAGCGTCAGACGCTGAAGGAGAAGGAGGACCGGCGCGAGATGGACCGTGCGATAAAACACTATTAGGGCGCTTCGCTAATGAATAATGATTAACGTATAATGATGAAGATTCAGGATATCATCAAGCAACGCATTCTGGTGCTTGACGGCGCTATGGGTACGATGATTCAGTCGTACAACCTGACGGAGGAAGACTTCCGCGGCCGCTTCCACGTGTTCCGTGGACAGATGAAGGGCAATAACGACGTGCTCAACCTGACGCGTCCAGACGTTATCCTCGATATTCATCGCCGTTACCTGCGTGCCGGTGCTGACATTATTGAGACTAACACTTTCAGTTCGCAGCGCATCAGTGAGGCTGACTACGGTCTGGCTTCTGAAGCCCGTGAGATAGCTCTGGCTGGTGCTAAGTTGGCGCGTCAGGCTGCCGATGAGTTCTCTACAGATGACAAGCCGCGCTTTGTGGCCGGTAGTGTCGGTCCTACAAACAAAACGTGTTCGATGTCGCCTGACGTCAGTAATCCAGCCCGTCGCGATCTAACATATAGTCAGCTGTTTGATGCTTATGTAGAACAGATGGATGCTCTTGTAGAGGGTGGGGTGGATGCTCTGCTTATTGAGACCATCTTCGACTCCCTGAACGCCAAGTGTGCCATCGATGCTGCTACGACGGTGATGCGCCAGCGTGAAGTCGAGTTGCCGATTATGCTCAGCGTCACAGTGAGCGACCTCGCCGGTCGAACGCTCAGCGGTCAGACGCTCGATGCCTTCCTGGCCAGCGTTTCCACATATCCCATCTTCTCGATAGGCCTGAACTGCTCGTTTGGTGCCCGCCAGATGAAACCCTTCCTCAAGGAACTGGCTCAGCGCGCACCTTATTATATATCCTGCTATCCTAATGCCGGACTGCCTAATTCGCTTGGTCTTTACGATGAGACGGCAGAGTCGATGGCGCCGCAGATAGGCGAGCTCATAGACGAGGGACTGGTGAATATCGTGGGTGGCTGCTGTGGTACCACCGATGAGTTTATTCGCCGTTATGTGCCGCTGACCGTAGGTAAGACGCCGCGCCTGCCGGTAGCACGTCCGCAGACCATGTGGCTCTCTGGTCTCGACTTGCTTAACGTGACCAGCGATGTGAGATTCGTCAATGTCGGCGAACGCTGTAATGTTGCTGGTTCGCGCAAGTTCCTCCGACTCATCAATGAGAAACACTATGACGAGGCCATCAGTATTGCCCGCAAACAGGTAAACGACGGGGCTCTTGTTATTGATATCAATATGGACGACGGCCTGCTGGACGCTCGTGAGGAAATGGTGAATTTCCTTAACATGCTGGCGGCTGAGCCAGACATTGCCCGTGTGCCGGTGATGATTGACTCTTCCAAGTGGGATGTTATTGTCGAGGGCCTGAAATGTGTGCAGGGAAAAAGCATCGTCAACAGTATCTCACTGAAGGAGGGCGAGGAAGTCTTCATCAGTCATGCTCTCGACTGTATGCGCTATGGCGCAGCCGTTGTTGTGATGTGCTTTGATGAACAGGGGCAAGCCACGAGCTATGAACGCCGTATCGAGATAGCCGAACGTGCATATCATATTCTGACCCAGCGCGTTGGTATGAATCCGCTCGATATTATCTTTGATCCCAACGTGTTGGCTGTTGCTACCGGTATGGAGGAGCATAATAGCTATGCTGCCGACTTCATTCGTGCAACGGGTTGGATTCATCAGAACCTGCCTGGCGCGCATGTTAGTGGCGGCGTCAGTAACCTGTCGTTCTCGTTCCGTGGTAACAACTATATCCGTGAGGCGATGCATGCTGTATTCCTTTACCACGCCATCCAACAGGGAATGGACTTCGGTATTGTGAATCCTGCAACGAAAATAACTTACAATGATATTCCTTCCAGTCAGCTGGAGATTATCGAGGACGTCATCTTGAACCGACGTCCCGATGCTGCTGAGCGACTCATTGAGTTGGCTGCAGAGATTGGTGCCGTTAAAGATTCTGGACCATCCGGACAGGCCGGGAAATCTGGACAGCCTGAAGTGGACCGTACAACACTCCCTATAGAGGAGCGTCTGTCGGAGGCGTTGGTAAAAGGTGTGGGTGATTATCTTGAGAGCGACCTGAAGGAGGCGCTCGGCCAGTTTCCCCGCGCCGTCGACATCATCGAAGGCCCGTTGATGGCTGGTATGAATAAGGTTGGTGAGTTGTTTGGTGCTGGTAAGATGTTCCTGCCACAGGTTGTGAAGACTGCCCGTACTATGAAGCAGGCCGTTGCCATTCTTCAACCGTATTTGGAGTCTGGGAAGTCTGGTGATGCCGGCAGCTCAGCCAAAGCAGGCAAAGTCTTGTTGGCTACTGTCAAGGGTGATGTCCACGATATTGGTAAGAACATCGTGGCGGTGGTGATGGCCTGTAACAACTATGAGGTTATCGATATGGGCGTTATGGTGCCTGCGGAACAGATTGTACAGAAAGCCATTGATGAGAAGGTTGACATGATTGGCCTGTCGGGACTCATTACGCCCAGTCTGGAGGAAATGGTCAATGTGGCCACCGAACTGCGACGCGCAGGACTGAATATTCCTATTATGATTGGTGGCGCAACGACCAGTGAACTTCATGTGGCTTTGAAGATTGCCCCCGTCTATGGCGGTCCTGTCGTCTGGATGAAGGATGCGTCGCAAAATGCCCTTGTGGCTGCCCGTCTGATGGCCGATGAGGCTGCGATGGGACAGGAATTGGATGAGAAATATGAACAACTGCGTCAGGACTATAACGAGGAACACCCGCAGCTGGTGTCCCTTGACGAAGCCCGTCGTCAGAAACCGAAGCTTTGAGAATAAAGAGAATCCGGTTAAACAGTTGAATGAATTGCTATGGGACAAATAAAGACAATTATCTTCGATCTTGGTGGCGTCATCATTACGCTTGACCAGCCACAGGCTATCCGCCGCTTTCAGGAGATAGGCTTGAAAGATGCTGATAAGCGCTTGGATGCCTATACACAGGGCGGCATCTTTGGTGCCCTTGAGTGTGGCACCATTGACGCAGAGACCTTCCGTGTGGAGTTGAGTAAGCTGGTGGGGCGCGATGTCAGTTATGACGAGTGCCGCTATGCTTGGTTGGGCTACTGTCGTGAGTTGCCGCAGCGCAATCTCGAGGCCCTGCGCCGCTTGCGTCGTGAGGGCTACCGCCTGGTGTTGCTCTCGAACACCAATCCTTATATGATGTCGTGGGTGATGTCGCCCGATTTCGACGGTGAAGGACATTCTTTGGAGGACTACATGGACGCTTGTTACTGCAGTTACAAGATGGGCTTCATGAAGCCCGATACCGAGTTCTTCCACCGTGTTCTGCTGGCAGAGCAGACTGCTCCGTCGGAAATGCTCTTCCTTGACGATGGTCCGCGTAATGTGGCTGTTGCGAGCCAGATGGGCATCCGTACCTTTTGTCCCGAGAACGGTGAGGACTGGACACAGAAAATTTACGAATACCTTAAATAAATGAAGAAGCTATTGTTACTGCTGTCGGTCTTTTTGTCGCTGACAGCCTCAGCACAGATGAAGCGCGAAATGCGTGGTGCCTGGATACAGTGTGTGAACGGACAGTTCCAGGGCATGGGAACGCAGAAGATGCAGCAGACGTTGTCCTATCAGTTGGACGAGTTGCAGAAGGATGGTGTCAACGTCATTATCTTTCAGGTACGTCCTGAGTGCGATGCTCTCTATGAGAGCAGCATCGAACCGTGGAGTCGTTTTCTGACGGGACAGCAGGGTAAGGCCCCCAGTCCCTATTGGGATCCTCTGCAGTGGATGATTGAGCAGTGTCATGCCCGTGGTATGGAGCTGCATGCCTGGATCAATCCTTATCGTGCACGTACCAAAACCACTACAGTGCTGGCCTCAAACCACATTAAGGTGCGTAAGCCGCAGAACTGCTTTGAGTATGACGGACTGACCATTCTCAATCCCGGCTTGCCTGAGAATCGTGACTATATCTGTGAGGTGGCTCGCGACATCGTCACTCGCTACGACGTTGACGGCATCCACATGGACGACTATTTCTATCCCTATCCGGCTGCCGGACAGGTGATTCCCGACGATGCCCAGTACCGCCAGTATTCCAATGGAATCAAGGACCGTGGCGACTGGCGCCGTTATAATGTGAACCTCTTCATCGAACAGTTTTACAAAACGGTTCACGAGACAAAGCCTTGGGTCAAGGTGGGCATCTCGCCTTTCGGCATTTATCGTAACAAGAAAAGCTCGCCCATAGGCAGCAATACCAACGGCCTGCAGAACTATGACGACCTCTATGCCGACATCCTACTGTGGGTGAACAATGGATGGCTTGACTACTGCGTGCCTCAGGTCTATTGGGAGATTGGTAATAAAGCAGCTGACTACGATACCCTTATCCGTTGGTGGAACCAGTATGCTTCCAAGCGTCCTCTCATTATCGGTGAGGATGTGGAGCGCACGGTGAAGTTCGCCGACCCGAAGAATCCTGCCTCTCATCAGCAGGCAGCCAAGATGCAGTTGCACCAGCAGTTGCCTGGCGTCAAGGGCTCTGTGCTGTGGTATGCCAAGGCTGCCGTTGATAATGTCGGAAACTATGGTACGATGCTGCGTGACTACTACTGGCGCTATCCGGCCTTGCAGCCGGCGATGCCTTTTATTGACGGCAAAGCCCCGAAGAAGGTAAAGGGCGTGAAGCCTGTGTGGACCAGCGACGGCTATGTGCTCTTCTGGACAGCACCCAAGGGTAAGGGCTGGAAGGACGAGGCCGTGAAATATGTCGTCTATCGTTTTGGCGCTAAGGACAAGGTGAATACTGCCGACCCCACGAAGATTGTGGCCATCACGGCTCAGCCGTTCCTGAAGCTGCCTTATGAGGACGGTAAGATGAAGTACACCTACGTTGTCACCGCTCTCGACCGTTTGCAGAACGAGAGTAAGGGTGTAAAGAAGAAAGTGAAACTATAACTGTTGCAGGAACGTCTCGGCACGCTTCAGGTCTTCCGGCGTGTCAATGCCAATCGTCTCCACGTCGGTTTCTCCTACACGGATGCGGTAGCCGTTCTGCAACCAGCGCAGCTGCTCCAGGCTCTCTGCTATCTCCAGCGGACTCTGGGGCAGCTTCGTTATTTCTTGCAATACTTCGCGGCGATAGGCGTAGATGCCCAGATGCTTCAAAAACGGGAACTTCCCGAACCACTCCTGACGCTCAACGCCACGGATGAAGGGAATGACCGAGCGACTGAAGTAGAGCGCAAAGCCTTTCGTGTCGCAGACAATTTTCGGCGAGTTGGGGTTTTCTACGGCTTCCATAGACTCAAAGCGTTTACCCAATGTGGCTATCTGTGTCTGTGGGTCGTCGAACTGCTGGCACAGCGTCTCTATCTGTGAGCGCTGAATGAACGGCTCGTCGCCCTGCACGTTAATGATGACGTCAGCTGTAGTCCCGATTTTCTCTGCAGCTTCTTCGATGCGGTCGGTACCGCTCTTGTGGTCGGCACGTGTCATGATCACCTGACCGCCGAACTGTTCGACGGTTTCGCGTATACGGTCGTCGTCGGTAGCAACATAGGCTTTGCCGAGTACGGCTTTTGCCTGTTCGTAAACTCTCTGGATGACAGGCTTGCCGCCGAGCATGGCCAGCGGCTTACCGGGGAAGCGCGTCGATGCATAACGCGCCGGGATAATAGCAATGAACTTCATGTGTTCGTACGTTTTGGCCGCAAAAGTACGAAAAATCTGTGAATTTCCCGTAAAATTTTTCAATCTATTTTGTCGGATAGCATTTTTTCGTTATCTTTGCGCAACGAATTATATTAAGACAAAGCTTTGAAACATTATATTTTTACGTTATGTTTGGCCGCTATGCCCCTGTTGGGCAGTGCACAGAAGATTACGCTTGGCACTACTGTTACCCGCGATGGCGGTGAGTATAGTGGTGAGATGGTGGCTGGCAAACCCCAAGGAAAAGGTAAGGCTACTTATACCAACGGCAACTGGTATGAGGGCGAGTATGAGAAAGGCCGTCGTCAGGGCTATGGTGTCTACACGTTCTTCGATGGCGAGAAGTACGAAGGACAGTGGTTTCAGGACCAGCAGCATGGCAAGGGCATCTACTATTTCTCCAACAACAACAAGTACGATGGTCTCTGGTTTCGCGATTATCAGCAGGGTCACGGTGTGATGTACTACTATAACGGTGACAAGTACGACGGCGAATGGAAAGCCGATAAGCGCGAGGGCAAGGGAACATATACCTTTGCCGGTGGTGCCTATTACAAGGGCGACTGGAAAGACGACAAGAAACATGGTCACGGCTTCTATGACTGGGGCGACGGCTCTACTTATGATGGACAGTGGGTGAACAACCAACGTTCAGGTAAGGGCACCTACCGTTATGCCACCGGCGACATCTATACCGGCCAGTGGCAGAACGACCTGCAGCACGGCAAAGGTATCTACCGTTTCCAGAACGGCGATGTTTATGAAGGCGACTACGTTCAGGGCGAACGTACAGGTATGGGCGTCATCAATTACGCCAATGGCGACAAGTACACCGGCCAGTTCCTGGGTGGCGACAAGCAGGGACAGGGCACCCTTGTCTGGAAGAATGGCAACACCTACATCGGTCAGTGGAGTGCCGACAAGCCCAACGGCCGAGGCAAGCTGACAACCCGTGCCGGCGACGTCTATGAAGGTCAGTTCAAAAGCGGTAAGATTGACGGTCAGGGCATTGCCCGCTACGCCGATGGCTCGAAGTTCAAGGGCTCGTTCAAGGACGGCAAGCGTAATGGTCCTGCCATCGAGGAGGATAAGGAGGGCAAGCGCTTTGAGGGTAATTATGTCGACGACAAGCGCGAAGGCGAGTTCGTCGAGAAAGACCGCAATGGCAACATCATAGCCAAAGGATCTTATAACCGCGGTTACCGTCAGGAGGCCAAATAACAAAGAGACAGACTGTTTAACTTAAAAACTCAGATATTATGATTATTGACACACTCGACAACCTCGGCAAGTATACGGCCTTGAATCCGCTGTTTGCCGATGTCGTGGCGTTCGTGAAGGACCACGACCTCAATACAATGGAGGAAGGTAAGCATCCCATCAAGGGCGGTGACCTTTTTGTGAACATCACTACGGCGAAAGGTCGCAGCAAAGAAGAGGCTGTGCTGGAGACACACATTGCGATGATTGACATCCAGATACCGCTTGATACAGAGGAAACCTACGGCTACACACCCTTGCAGGATCTGCCCGCCTTCGAGTATAATGCCGAGAAGGACATTACAAAGTACGGCGACACACAGGCACAGACCTATGTGACCTGCCGACCAGGACAGATGGCCATATTCTTCCCACAGGACGGTCACGCCCCATGTATCGCCAATAATGATATCAGGAAGGCAATCTTTAAGGTTGCAGTCAAATAAACGAGAATCTGAAAATCGGAAATACTATGGCAACAACAAAGAAAACCACAACCGCCAGGAAGGCAGCAGCCAAGAAGACAGCAGCCAAGAAGACCGCCAAGGCCGTTGAGGCAGCTCCCCAACATATCGGCTTAGTCCAGAACGACCCGTGGCTTGAACCCTTTGAGCAGGCTATCCGTGGCCGTCATGACCACGCTCTGTGGAAGATCGGTCAGCTGACGCAGAATGGCAAGAAGAAACTCAGCGACTTCGCCAGTGGTCATCTCTATTTCGGCCTGCATAAGCTGGCCAAGGGCTGGGTGTTCCGTGAGTGGGCTCCCAACGCCACCGACATCTATCTGATTGGCGATTTCAACGACTGGCAGGAGACAGAGAAGTACCGCTGCAAGCGCATCGCCGGTACAGGCAACTGGGAGCTGAAACTCTCGGAGAAAGCCCTGCAGCATGGTCAGCTCTATAAGATGAAGGTGAAGTGGAATGGGGGAGAAGGTGAGCGTATTCCCGCTTGGTGCCGTCGCGTTGTGCAGGACGACCAGACGAAGATATTCTCTGCCCAGGTGTGGAACCCCGCTGAGCCCTATGAGTGGAAGAAAAAGTCATTCAAGCCCAACAAGGCGCCCCTGCTTATCTATGAGTGCCACGTCGGTATGGGACAGGACGCTGAGAAGGTGGGCACCTACACCGAGTTCAAGGATAATGTGCTGCCGCGTGTCAAGAAGGACGGCTACAACGCCATTCAGGTGATGGCCATTCAGGAACATCCCTACTATGGCTCCTTCGGCTATCATGTGTCCTCGTTCTTTGCTCCCAGTAGCCGCTTCGGTACCCCCGAGGAACTCAAGGCACTCATCGACGAGGCTCACCGTCTGGGTATCGCTGTCATTATGGATATCGTCCACTCGCATGCTGTGAAGAACGAGGTCGAGGGTCTGGGCAACCTTGCCGGCGATCCCAACCAGTTCTTCTATCCCGGCGACCGTCACGAGCATCCCGCTTGGGACTCGCTCTGTTTTGACTACGGCAAAGACGATGTGCTCCACTTCCTGCTCTCCAACTGTAAATACTGGCTCGAGGAGTTCCGCTTCGACGGCTTCCGTTTCGACGGCGTTACCTCGATGCTCTACTATAGTCATGGTCTCGGCGAAGCCTTCGGCGGCTATGGCGACTACTTCAACGGTCACGAGGACGACAATGCCATCTGCTATCTCACGCTGGCCAATTGCCTCATCCACGAAGTCAATAAGAATGCCATAACCATTGCCGAGGAAGTCTCGGGCATGCCTGGTCTGGCTGCTAAGTTCGAGGACGGTGGCTACGGCTTCGACTACCGCATGGCCATGAACATTCCCGACTACTGGATAAAGACTATTAAAGAGGTACGCGATGAGGACATCAACGTCTGCAGCATCTTCTGGGAGGTCAAGAACCGTCGTCCCGACGAGAAGACCATCTCCTATTGCGAGTCGCACGACCAGGCACTTGTGGGCGACAAGACCATCATCTTCCGTCTCATCGACGCCGACATGTATTGGCACTTCGCCAAGAAGGACGTCAACGACATCGCCCAGCGCGGCATTGCCCTGCATAAGATGATTCGCCTCGTCACGGCAGGTGCCATCAATGGCGGCTACCTCAACTTCATGGGCAACGAGTTCGGCCATCCCGAATGGATCGACTTCCCCCGCGAGGGCAACGGCTGGTCATACAAGTATGCCCGTCGTCAGTGGAATCTCGTTGATAATCAGGATCTGTGCTACCACTGGCTTGGCGACTTCGACCGCGAGATGCTGAAGGTCATCAAGTCGGTGCGTAACTTCCAGGATAAGCCCGTTGTCGAGATTTGGCACGACGATGGCGATCAGGTGCTCTGCTATATGCGTGGCGACCTTGTATTCGTGTTCAACTTCTCACCCACGCGCTCCTATACCGACTACGGTTTCCTTGTGCCCACGGGTTCCTACGACGTGGTGCTCAACACCGATGCCAAGGAGTTTGGTGGCAACGGCTTTGCCGACGATAGCGTTACCCACGTCACCAACTACGATCCGCTCTATGTCCAGGACAAGAAGGAGTGGCTCAAACTGTATATCCCGGCCCGCTCGGCTGTGGTTCTCAAAAAGAACTAAGCAGTGGCTCGCAGAAGATCATATCAGCACGATAGCGGCATCGTCGTCAGGACGGTGTCCGCTATTGTCTTTCTGGCTTTCACGTTCCTTTGGCTGTATTACTTCCAGTCCGACGTGCTGGCCTATGCGCAGCATGTGCTCAGCGATGGCCAGACCCACTATAACCGCCTCATAGGTGCCGTCCTCATCACTGCCGTTCTTTGGCTCTTGCAGTGGGGTGTTCACGGCGTGCTGCGCCTGTATAATCGTCTCCATGCGTTGTCTTATTTCCCGTCTATGGTCGTGTTGGCCCTGCTCGATGCCGTCTGTCCTTCAGCCTCTGGCCAGTTGTCCTTCAGTCTCTGGTGGCTTCTGCTGTTGCCGCTGTTCGTGGCGTGGGGCTTCGCCGTGGCGGGAGCCCGTGAGCTGTCCAGATTAGACCATAAGAACTATCAGCCCTTCTTCTCCCGCAGCATGTGGGGCAACCTGCTTGTCCTGGGCGGCATGATAGTTGGCGTGACGACGGTGGCCAATACCAATGCCGTCTTCCACTACCGTGCCCGTGTGGAGACCTGTCTGCTGAAACAGCGCTTTGACGAAGCCCTGCAGGTTGGCTGTAAGTCGCTGGAGACCGATGCCAGCCTCACCATGCTCCGTGCCTACGCACTCTCACGCAGCGGACTGTTAGGTGACCGCCTTTTCGAGTATCCCGTTGCTGGCAGTGGTGCCGACCTCGTGCCTGTCGAGGGTAGCCAGTCTCGCCTGTTGCGTTATCCACAGGACAGCCTCTCCCGTCATCTTGGCGCTATTCCGCGTCCCGGCATGACGACGCCAGTCTATCTGGAGCGTATACAGCGTTATGGCCAGGCCACACCAGCCGTCCGTGACTATGTGCTCTGTGGTCTGCTTATCGACCGCGACCTCGACGGCTTCGCCCGCACCCTTCCTCAGTATTATGAGGTAGCCGACAGCCTGCCGTTGCCGCGTCACTATCGTGAGGCCTTGACTCTCTACGTCCATACCCGTTCGCACCCCGTCTTGGAGTACCACGATGCCGTGACCGACGAGGACTATGCCGACCTGCAGGAGCTTGAGGCGCAGTATAGCGACCCACGCGAGCGCCACATCCGCGTCAAGGAGAACTACCAGGGCTCCTACTGGTACTATTATGAGTACATGAAATAATACCTAATCCAGACCTACCTGGTTTATCGATGTCAAAGTCGCTTACTTCGTGATGATGTCCCGTAAATCATTATAATTACGCACCACATCATAGGAAACAGTAGAGTCGCCTATGGTGGCGAAGTGGCGTCGAGCACATTCTATCTTCGAGCGTTCGGATTCACGTAACTGTGATTCTTCGAGAGAGCCTTTGGTTTCTGCTACAAAGTAAATGTGCTTGATGTCAGGTCCTTCTTTGAACACGATTGCCCAGTCTGGGTTATAGTGTCCCACAGGCGTATTGATATAGAAGCCGCCAGGCAACTTGGTATAGACAGCCACCTCGTTGCGCTCTTCCAAATCCTTTGCAAAGTTCATCTCGATGCCAGCAGAATCAACCACCACCAAGTCATATAGTGACTTCTGCGACTCTAACGCATTCACGCCCAATTTACCTTTCAGCGTTGTATTGCTGAAGATGTCGCTCTCAAACTGCTTGTCCAATTTGTGATACTTCACATGTTCTATCACAGCAATGGCCTTACATTCATTGATGATGTTCGAAGCCTTGATGATGAACTCTTCTGGATTGGTCTTGAACTGATTGAAAGTCGTTGGCCGTATCTTCTTCAATATTGTCACCACAGCCTTTCGTGTCAGTCCTGTATTCTCTACCAGTTTGCCTATCAGGTCATACTTCACTTCCTGACCAATCTCTTCATGCACAGAGAGTGTCTGTGAGTCTGTAATGCTCATGGCCGAGCCTTGCTCCAGTTGCTGTTTGCTGCCAATGCGGTCCAGTGTACCAGTCACCATACGGAGTTGGATATCAGAAACCTTCAGGTGGTTATCCAGTTGAATCACAGCCTTGCTGATTAGTTCGTCAGTCTTGAAATCAACAGTATAATATGTCTGATGATTGATTCTGCGCCACAGCTCCTGAAACTCCTTGCGTTCAAACTTCTGTGAGTCAAACTTCGCCTCGCGCACCTTCCTGCCATTCTCAGGTTTGACAGCATCAGGATTGAAGACGGTGTCAAGTTTTTTGACTACGTCTTTCTTATACTCATCATATTCTCCAAAGTCGAGCGTACCCTCCTGCTTGTCTTGATGATACTTGGGCGTCAGTTGGCCGTCTTTGGTGATATAGCCCTTCATACGTAGGGTAAAGGTCAGTTCCTGCGCATCGTCCTCAGACAACTGCTTTTGTTCGCCTTGAGCATTGGTCACGACAAAGTCGAGGAACAACTGAGTATTCACCTTTGCCGGACGGTCGCTCACGGCCTCTGCAATCTCCGTCTGTAGCTTCGATGCAAACGAGTTATACGACTCGCTGGCAATCACTGTCAGTTCATTCACCTCGAACACACCACCATGCAGCACGCTTTCGTCCTGTCGTTCTCCCTTCTGGTTCACACAGAGACGCATACCACGACCCACCTCCTGACGTTTCTTTGTCTGATTGTCAGAATCTTTCAGTGTGCATATCTGGAATACATTCGGATTGTCCCAACCTTCTTTCAGGGCTGAGTGTGAGAAGATGAAACGCGTAGGCTCCTTAAACGACAGCAGACGCTCTTTATCCTTCATAATCAGGTCATAGGCTGACACATCGTTACTGCTCTCATTTTTCAGTTCTGTTGTTTTCGGCTGAACATAGTGACCAGTCTTTTTGTCTTTCGAGAAGTAGCCGTTATGCACTTCATTAGGCTGGAAGCTCTGCAGATATTTCACGTATTCAGGGTCGTCGTTAAACTTCAATTGCAGACTACCCACGATGTTGGCGTATTCCTCTTCAAATATCGTAGCGTATTCGCCATTAGAGGTTGTGCCACCATCGTACTTGCGATAATTATCTACATGGTCGATGAAGAACAGCGACAGGCACTTGATGCCTTGTCGGAACAACTTCCGTTCTTTCTCTATATGTGCCAGGATGGTTGCACGAATCTGTGCCTTACGAATCACCTGCTCATTCACAGCACCTATCACCTCACCCTCATTGAGCGTGATGCCGTTTTGCAGGTGAATACAACGGTTATAGCCATCAATCTCCGTTATGCGATAGTTATCCTCATACTCCTGTAATTCGCCTGAGTTCTGGTAGATATCAAAGCGGTCAGCCACCAGTTGAGTCCATTGCTTCACACCATTACCCACTCGCTTGTCAAAACCAATCCTGGCACGAGGATTACCCTCAGAGAGTTCGATACTCTCCAGATAGAGGTAGCCATTAGTAGCTGTGGAGCCCTTTTGTTCAATACCCACCACAGAAATCTTCTTCACCAGTTTCTTGTTATAGGCATCCATCGCGTCCAGTCGATAAATCATGTTCACAATGTCATCAGCCCTGTGGGTGGCACTATATAATAAGGTAAAAAGCGGGTTAAACTCCTTTAAGCGATTGCGTGTGGCATTCTTCTTGTCAGCACCCAATACGCTCTGTGGCTCATCGATAATCAGAATGGGGTTCGTGGCAGCAATCACATCGATAGGTCTGCGCGAACGGAAGGCGTCCAGTTTCATATAGATTCGGCGTGCATCCTCCCCTCGTGCAGCAAAAGCCTGCGTGTTGATAATCATCACATGCATGTTGGCATCGCTGGCAAACTGATCTATCTTCGTCAGCTGCGAACTATCATAGACAAAACTCTGTATGCGCTTACCATATTCTGCTGCAAAGTGTTCGCTCATCACCTCGAACGACTTGCACACGCCCTCCCTGATGGCGATGCTAGGCACCACGATGATGAACTTACTCCAACCATAGAGCTTGTTCAGTTCAAACATCGTCTTGATATAAGTATATGTCTTACCTGTACCCGTTTCCATCTCGATGGTCAGTCGCAGGTCTGTTCTGTCGAAACTCTCCGTAGGCTTCAACTGTGCTGCCATCTGGATATCACGAATATGGTTCAGCACCTCGCTATACGGCACATCGATAGGTTGGTTCTTATAGCCCACAGCATCGAAGAATCCACCGTTGTCGCTACCCAAGTCGTGGGTAAACTCCAGCAAGGCAGCATTCTTTTGCCCTTGAAACACATCCGTCACAGCTTTCGCTGCATCCGTTTGGAATTGTTGGTTTTTAAATTTCAGTTTCATAGGCTAAATCACTCTGACATTATTCTGCACTTCCTGGTCAGTCCAGCCGCACTTCTGCTTGAACAGTTCGAAGAGGTTCATCTTCTGGGCAGCTTCTGTGAAACTGCTGTCACGGAAGACCACGCGGAGGGGATGCGTCTCTGCGATGGCATCAATGACAGCGGATGTCACCACGCCATCAAAGCAGGCCACGAGACTGCCGTCATCCACATTGTAGATGGTACAGCCATCCACCTCCTGTATGGCGTATGGCAATGAGAGTTCCAAGCCCCAGCGCATCATACAGTCGAAGAGCAGGTCAAGCCCTGTGCGTTCCTCTTTGATATTATCCAAGAACATATCGAGCGACTCCTGCGTATAGTCCTTGGGAGCAAAAGCCACAGGCTTATAGTTTGACTCGTCGCACTTCAGCACACGGAAACCAATATCGAGATCTTTTGTTGTCAGCGGACTGTCTGCCTTGATCTTC
>Ga0247611_10002902_pt1 | contig 26499 bp, 44 predicted proteins | sample 177DNAGHGhighgp2_FD_192422 | JGI IMG/M metagenome (GOLD analysis project Ga0247611, IMG submission 192422) | Sheep rumen microbial communities from Palmerston North, Manawatu-Wanganui, New Zealand - 1770 DNA GHGhigh gp2 | ecosystem: Host-associated > Mammals > Digestive system > Stomach > Rumen... | reverse complement strand
GCTTGCTGAAATATTTAAAACTACAAAAAACAAATGTTTAATGATTATATCAGAAACACCGTTTATTTCAGAATTGTATAAAGATTTCATAAAAGGAAAATATTCAAAAAAATACGCTTTTAAACTTTATGATGGAAGAATTGGTGATGAAATTGATAAAAATCATTTAATCATAACTAATTATTAAAAACAAAGTAAAGGTATGTGTGGGTTCAATTCCTACACTTTGTTAGCAAATTAATAGGGAGTTGCGTAGGTTATCTTCCGAACTGGATACGAGAACGAAACACTTAGTGCTGATAGCGTAATAATTCCAGAAAATAAGAAAATGAGAGTGCCGATAATTGGAGTAGACAGCTTAAATTTCCATCCCCTGTCCTAGATTGTTTCCCTTTTTGGAAATAATTGAGAAAATGTATTGGACGAATTAGAAGCTCTCATAAATAAAAAATGACGACACCACTGAAAAGGCTGGTAACGGAGAAATCCAAGAAGGAGTACTCGAAGCTCGCTTAATGCTACAAGCGACCGTAGAGACCGTAAGAGAATTAGGGGCGCGACAGACTGAAAGTAGCTAGACAGGCCTGCACTCGATTCTTAAAAACCGTTTTTCTTTTTAGGAGTATTAATGACATTAACAGAATTTACGGACACATTGCAATTGTTGGCGTATCAAGGTTATGCCCTACACGATGTAGAAATACATTCAAAATGTTCTGATTGTGATTCTGATATTATTATTTCAGAACCAGACTTCACAATTACAAAAGATGAAAAAAATAAAACAATTAAAATAAAATTTAACAGTAAGGAGTAGATAATGGCAACTAAATTTGAGTTTAATATTACAGAAGAAATTGCTGTAATTTCTGATAAAAATGGATATACAAAAGAACTTAATATGATTTCTTACAATGGAGCACCACCAAAGCTCGATCTTAGAAATTGGAGTGTTGATGAAGATGGTGAAAAGAGAATGGGGAAAGGTTTAACGCTTTCAACAGAAGAAGCTATTGCTCTTAGAGATGCTCTTGAAGATTTAGATTTGTAATTTGTTTTAGCCCTATCAAAATAGGGCTATTTTAGTTTTGAAAAATTTTATGTTTTTTTGTATAATAAAGAAAAAAGATTAAATTATTTTAAATGTTAGGAGTTAAACCAATGAATAAGCAAACAATAATTGAAAGAGTGATGAAACCAATAATTGAAAATGGATATAAAGCTTATTTTGTTGGCGGTTGTGTACGTGATAAAATTATGGGCATTATTCCACACGATTATGACATTTGCACAAATGCTACTCCTGTGCAGCTTCACAATATTTTTTCAAAATTTTCAAATGTTTCTAATAATTCTGAGATTTTTGGTGTTACTATGCCTCTTATATCTTTTATTGATAAAAATGGCAATACAACTTTTGAACAGATCGAAATAGCAACTTTCAGAAAAGATAGAACATCTGGAAGACATCCAGAAGTATCTTTCACATCAGATATAGAAGAAGATGCTTTTAGAAGAGACTTTACAATTAACGCTCTTTATGAAGATATTGACGATAATATTATTGATCCTACAAAACAAGGTATAGAAGATGCTAAAAATAAAATATTAAGATTTGTAGGAAATCCACGAGAGAGAATCAATGAAGATCCATTAAGACTTTTCAGGTTTATTCGTTTTCTTGCTACAAAAGGTTTAAAATCTGCTCATTCTTTTATTCAAATAAGTGCTATTTCAAAGGATGTTTCTTTTAAAGAAGTTTCAAAAGAAAGACAATTAAAAGAACTTGAACAAATTATTGCTGGCAAATATTTTCTCGATACAGATGTTATTAATCAATTTTGGTGCTCTGGTATTCCTGAAATAACAAACATTGAGCATGTTCGAACTATATTAACGCCTATAAAACAATCTTGGAAATGGCACGCTGAAGGTTCTGTTTTTAAAGATAAAGAAGGAAATTCTCATATAATTAAAAATAAAGATGTAGTAATTCAAAGTGATTGGGAACCTAATATTCATGGAAATGCTTGGGATCATACATTACTTGTAATACAAAATATGCATGATAAATGTTGGAATGGTGATATTCCTTTATTTGATGAGCATACAAGATTTAAACTTATGCTTGCTGCAATGTTACATGATATTGGTAAAGGTATGAATTACATCGGATTTAAAAGAAGCGCTGTTAATATAAATGGAAAATATTATGTTGAGAATATACCAAATGTTTCAGGCCATGCCGAAATAGGTTTTCCAGAAGCGGCATCGTTTTGCAGAGATTTAGGTATGAGTAATGAAGATATTACATTTGTATCTGAACTCGTAAGACTACATATGCAAATGCATCAACTATCAAAGCTTAAATCTAAATATAAAATAATGAAGATTACAACTCATCCATATTTCAAAGAACTTTGCTTACTAGCTATATGTGATGAAGAAGGTTGTATTAAGCTTGAAAAGGATGAATGGCCAGGAATAAAAGCATCACTTGAAAGTGAAAAAGTAAAAAGTTGTCTTGTAAGTAAAATGCCAAAACCTTTACTTACTGGCAATGATCTTATAGATCATGGTGAAAAACCATCTCCATTATTTAGAAAAAAGCTAGAAAAAGCACTTCAATTTCAAATTGATAATAATATCACAGACAAAGAAGAACTTTATAAAGCTGTAAAAGGAGTAGCTTAATGTATTATAAGAAAATAAATAGTTTTAAAGATTATCCTTTATTCTCAACAATAGAGGAGAATCCAAAATATCCATATTATTACCAAGTATTATTAAATACTTGGGATATGGCAAAAATGGATTATATTCAAAAAAGAACTATTGCTTATTTTGATGGTAATAATTGGTATTCAACGAATGTTTTAAGTTATGATTCAACAGATTGGATTTCTAATTATAAACCATCAAAAGACTATTTATATATTTAAATAGGAAATATATTTATGGATACAAGGAGTTTTTTTGTGAATTTATTACTTTACATTTTTAGTCTCCTTGTATCATATTTGTTAATTTCTACTTTTAGATTTTTTCCTATTATACTTGGAACTATATTATGTTTTGGCAGTCTTATAGGGATTGTTATTATTATAACAAACATACTTAAAAACAATTAAAAAGTTTAATTTTATGAGAAAATACAGATTTGGCAAACTTGAAGAGCTTAAAGAACCTAAAAAATTAGAAGATGAACTTGCCGAAACAGAAATGTGTGATGTATGCGGCAAAAATTTTAATTATATATTTATAAAAAGGTTTGATTATTATACACCAAAAGGAACACACTATGTTGTAAGATGTTGTCCTTATTGTAATATTACAACAATATTATCAAAATTAATTTAAGGAGTTTTTTATGTCTTTTTTGATTACAGATAGTGTTGCAAGATATATTAATGCTGAAAGCGTTGAATTAAAAAAGAATATGTAATTTCTAATGAAAGTCATAATGTACCATTAGCAAATCCAAGACAAAGAATTAGTTTTGGAACAAATACAGATATAATAGAATTTATCAGGATTGAAGAAAGTGGTTATGGTTCTGAAGTTAAAATTATAAGAGCTGAGGTGAAAGAAACCAGGAGTGCAGTTATTTGATAATGAATTATTATGTGTTAAAAGATGAAAAAAAATACGATTCTATTGGAAATGAAGATAAAGGTCTTTATCGTCATTATGTAGTTGAAGTAGAGCCATTTGATAAAAACAACCTTTGTAATTGCTATATTTCTCATACCGAAATGTTTTGTAGAGAAACTAATTGTTGGGAAAATATAAGAAATAGAAGGATTGATGAAATTGATAAAAGCAAATATAGATTGGTAAAAGAGTCTGAATGCTCTTGCTCTAATTATCTAACTTTTTATCAACAAATAGATTTCAAGGACAAAGAATGACAATATTGAAAATAATATATTTAGCAATTTCAATTCTATTACTATTATCTATTTTGATTTATGCTATTCTACCAAGTGAACTACTTACTCCCTAAAGGGAGTAAGCTTCTTGTTTTCGCTTCAACGGCTCAATTTGCATAACCAATTTATTAGCAATTAGTTGTGTAGTGATTGATGCCTCAGCGGAGGCTTGTTCCAAGCACTCAGTTCTTTTAGTTGAACCAAACAATTTTACATTTTTAGAAGCGTGAACATCTCTATCTTCTATATATCCGCAATCACAGATATATGTTCTATCCTTCAAAGTCAAAGTGTTCAAACAGCCACATTTAGGACAGAACTTAGTAGTAGGACACCATTTAGAAATTTTGAAAGCTTTATCTTGTTTTTCCAACAATTCAAGTTTACTTTTTACTCTTCCTAAACAAGATGATTGAACTTGTTTTCCAAAAGAAAATCCGCATTTCTTACCATTCTTTTTAGAATGTTTCTTCTTTTTCCATTCTGAAATCTGTTCGTCTTGGAAATAGATAATGTCATTTTCTTTTTCAAGCTTTGCCACAATTTTATTCGCAATATCTTTCTTTTGATTTGAGATATGTTCATACTCCTTCTGAATTTGGTTTCTTAATTTCCAATAACGCTTTGAATCTTGTTGTTTTCTATGTAGCTGTTTTTGTAAAAACTTCAAGTATTCACTTTCTTGCTTATTGCAATTAAAGAAATTTCCATCAGAAGTCACAATAGATGTCTTGATTCCAAAATCAAGACCCACAGATTTATTCTTTATCTTATTTTCTTTCTTAGGAACATAAACCGAAACTTTAAGGTATATTCCGCTCGCTTTCCTAATTATATCAGCATTTGCGATTTCATAATTTGGAATGTTTATGAATTGTTCTAATCCATAAACAATTAATTTTGGAAACATTGGAACTGAAACCATTTTAGAAGATTTAATTTTTAACATTCCTGTTTTTAATGGTATTCTATTACATTCACTTCTAAATTTAAGTTTTCCTACTTTGTTTCCATGAGATTTGGATTTTGAAAGATTTATGATGTCTTGTTGAACATGAGAAATTATATTTTGATGAACTCCAGTTTGAATAGTAATTTCTCTTTCAACTTTATTTTTATCCTTATCAAAATTCACAACTTTTCTATGATTTTTATATTCGTAATGAAAAATATCATTTGAAGCAATACAATCATTAATTACCCATTTTGCTTGTTTGAACATTTCATTAAATTTTTTAAAATCTTCCTTAGATGTATGATGACAATTAACCTTCAACTCAAAAACTTTAATAACTTGAGTTTTTCTGCGTTCACGAGTTTCTTTTAATGTCTGTTTAATCTGCTCGTTCTTTGTCATCATTCTATCCTTTTACTAAGAAAAATTTTCTTAGTAATATTAACTTTATTGTAACAGTTAATAGTTATGATTGTAAGTGTTATCTTTACGGCAATTCATAAGCCATCCTAAAGGATGACATCTTTCTTGCCGATTTTTGTAAATTTAACAAAATAAAATAGAATTAAGATGTAAAGGAGATATAGTAGCTTCAAAAAATGATTATTAATTTTGCTATAAATATGAGAGAAAAAATAATTCAGTTATGAAGAATATCTAACCAAGCTTAAAGAAGAACTTAGCAAAATTGTTCCTTAAATTTTTTTCGTTTTTTGTTATAATTTTTTTATGAAAAAGAAAATATATTTTTTAACAATTTTAATACTTTCAATTTTATATGTATCATGTCAATCAACTAAGGTTTATACAGAATATGAAGAAACGATTTATACTGAAAATAGAGTATTATCAAAAAAAATAAAAAAAGCCGATAAAGAAGAACCAGTTAAAGAAATATGTGATTTTCGTAATGAAAATGAAAATTTGTGTAGAAATTATACAGAAAAAAAAATTACAGTCATAAGTAATACAGATTTTAAATTTATGGCTTATTCTTTCTTTTTAAAACCTTTCATTATTCTTGGTTCATCAATTTTTAGTCTTGGAAAATGTATATGTATTTCAACTAGTTTTTTTGTGTTTGCTGCAATAGATTTAGAAGAATGGCCGTCCTTTTTTGATTGTTCTCATGATAAACAAAAAATGATCAATGCAAGCTATGAAAACAGAATACAATATTATCCTGAATATCATAAACCATTTACAAGAAATCATATTATAACTGAAAAGACGGATTCTGAAACAACTTCTTATAAAACAAAAAATGAGAAAACCGTCATAATCGATTATCAAAAGTATGAATACGATAATACAATTTATGTAAGGCGAGAAATAAATAAAGACTTTTACTCTACTATTTATGTCGTAAAACATATTGGAAATGTAATTACATTTCCAATAGCACTTACAACAACGATAGCAGGAGTATTAGTAAATAAAGCTTTTATTAAATAATTAAAGGAGGAACTTTATGAAAAAGTTCATTTGTATGGCTTTTGCCATTGTTGGTTTGTTCGTCTTTGTCAGTTGTGGAACAACAAGCAATTTTGAAAAATTGAATGACAAAGAAGATTGGACAAGTATTTCAGGTGTTATCAAAGCAAACATTGCAAGAGATATTTATTCTCTTCCTTGTTACAACGAAGATGATTTGTACACAGTAGTAGATGCTTCAAATCCTGAGGAAGCGAGATTGAAAGCATACACTGCTTTTTCTTACTACGAAGAAACAAACGTGAATGGTAATGCTGAAAATGATTTTGCCAATTCTAAAAATAACTTTAAATCACGTTCAGAGATTTCAACAAAAACAGAGCAGAATGAAATTCAGAATTTGAAAAATAAAGATGGCAAGTATCTTTTTTATAAGCAGGTAAAATAATCTTAAGGCTGGTAAAAACCAGCCTTTTTATGTAGGATTTTTAATGAAGACAATAGAACAAATTATAGATTATCTAAATAAAAGTAATCAAGATAGTTATGTAGAATTAAATTATAATGATGAATGGTCTTTTTTAAGTCAAAAATTAGTTAAAGATTTTGTAAAAGATATTCAAATAAGTAATAAAAAAAATTATACAATAATTGATTATGAAAAAGAATATTGGGGTTGTGATAAAATAGAGACAGTTAAAAATATTGTCATTTTGAATTTGAAAAAAATTTCAAACGAATATTTCATAAATGAATTTGATGAGCTCGAAAAAGTTTCTTAATTAGTTTTGTTTATTTGATTCAGAAACTGGTTCGTAATCTCCAACCCAAGAAAAATATTCAAGCAATGTATTTTTTAATATTTGCGAAAGCTGCTCATCAAATCCAAATCTTTCTTTTTGACTTTCTATTGTTTTTAATGCATCACCAACATGCATTTCATCATAATAAGAAATAATATCTGTTATATATTCACATAAATCAACAAGTGTCATATCATAAATACCAAATTTAAAATGATTTGGGTGATGTCTATTATTTGTATAATGATGTATAAAAAATTTTTGCCACCTTTTCATTTTTTCAAAATATTCAGGAGTTCCATATTCACATCTTGGTTCTTTATCCATTTGTATTAACCAGCCCAGTTCTGGTTGTTGCAATTTAGATAAATCATGCTCTTCTCCTCTTTTCTTTATTTCTTCAGAAAGAAATTTTAACTTATTTTTTACAGAGTTTCTATGCTTAATAATGTTGTTAATCGTTTTTATTGCTTGTTTATCTATCGTTGATTTATCTTCTAAAATGTCTATTATATGTTTATTGTCAGACATCATTTTTTCGTATAATTTTTCACGCATATAAATATTAATCTTAATAAAAATACTTTTATAATTTAAAAAAACTTTTTTTAAGTATAGTTTATTTTTCTTGATTTTTTATTTATTATAATATATAATTTAAACAAAGGAGAACATATGAAATATTATTTAGTTAAATCAAGTATTAATTGGGCTGACGAAATAGATTTAGACGGCTTTGATATTTTCACAGAGGAAGAATTAGAAAAAATTAAAAAAGAATTAGCACTTGCAGAAAATGTAAAAACAGTTTCTATTGGCTCAAATGAAGAAGTTGAAATATCACCAGATGAAATTATTGAGGAATTTGAAGAAGCTGATGAAATTTCAAAAGATGCTTTTATGATTATAAGAAACAAACTCGGTGAACATCTTGGTTATACAAAATACAATCTTTATTTTGACTAGAGGTAATTATGATTTATATTATAGTAAGTAGTTTTTTTTGTTTATGGTTTTTATTCTCTTGTTTTTATGTAAATCATATAAAAAAATCATTACAAAAAATTAATGGTAAAATTTTTGCTTCTGATGAAAAACTAAAAAGTTTCAAAGAAGTGATGTTAAACAAAAACATTGTCATTACCGATACAATAATGAATTTTTTAATTGAAAAAGACAAAAATGAAAATTATAATAAATTAACAGATGGTGAAAAAAACCTAATAAATATATCAGCTTATGGATATTATAAAGAAAGAGAGATTGAAAGAAAATTAATAAATAAAAAAAGAAAAATTGAAAAATTAAATGATTATTTGAAACAAGATTATTCTTTGTTTGCTGTTGTTAAATGGGTTCTTGGCTTTTTGGGAGTTGTTATTCTTACAATTTCTATTTGTATTTTAAGTTATTACGAATACGAAGCAAGATATTTTAAAAACAAAATAGAAACGTATTCTGACACAACAAATAATGTAAGACCATATGAAGAAGATGTAATGGAAATATTAACAGAAATACATCATTCAAAGGATGCTATTAATAATAATTATTTATTTTCTTTTAGAACAAAAAAATGGTTGAGCTTAAACGAAGCATCTTTAAAAAATATAAAAGATACAAAGGGATTTAATATTGTTCCACCAAGAATTGAATATAGAAAATAAATATAGTGTAATATGTTCACAAACGGAAAAGGAGTAAAAATATGAATAAATTTGAAGAAGCTGCTAAGAATAAAGCAGTAGAAAAGAAAGAAGCTCGCAATAATGCCAAGAAAGAAGCACAGGCATATGTTGATGCTTATCACAAAGAGCATGGCAATAATGCTTATATTTCTCTAAGAATTAGAGATGGCTTTATTGGTAAAGAAATCGGTGGTGGTAATTTACAGCTTGTAAGAGCAAAGCCACGAGGAACAATGGTTGCTATTAAAGGCGATAATGACGGAGAAGTAAAAATTGGTTGGACTTATAAAAACAAAGATGATGAAGATATTCCAATTGTAGGTATTGCTGAAGCTCTTAAATCAGCACAGTCAAATTCAACAAAAAAACTCAAAAATAAAAACGATGAGGATTTGTTTAATTTCTTTGTTGTAAGAGCTAAATGCTATTTCTATCCTGAGAAGTATTCACATTCTCGTGGAACTGAAAAAATTGATTATCCGAATTACGATAAAGTCCATACTAACAGAGCCAAAGCACTTACATTTATTGGAAGAGAAGATTTGATTTAAAACTATGCCCTCTGAAATAGAGGGCAATTTTAGTTTTGAAAATTTTTGTCTTTTATGTTATAATATTTAAAAAGATAAATATTAAGAGGAAATATATGGGTGTTGATAGTAACGCTTATTGGTATAAAGCAAACAAACTTATTTCTTTGAAAGATGGAATACATATAAACGATTTAACAAGTAATCCTTCGGTTTTTGGTTTTACAGAAAAAGAAGTAGATGATTGTTTTAAAAAATATAATGAAAAGAAAGGAACTGAAGGAAAAGCAAGAGAAGAGCTTATGTCCAAAGCTATGGATAATGGTTGGCTTAGGGTAAGAAAAATAGTTACAAGACAAGGTTCTGTATGGACTATTCAGTTTGATAACTTTAATAAAAGAAAAAGAGACATAAAAAACCTTATTTCAAAGCTTCTTCTTGATATGGAAGTTATGAAACAATATGATGATGTTCATTTGTTATCATATAGTGGTGATTATGATAAAACATATAGTTCTTTTAATGGAAATCCAGTTATGTCTTTACTTGAAAGCCTAAAAGCAGAAGAAAAAATAGTAGTTGAAAAAGTAAACGAATATAAATATTTTAATTATTAAGGAAACTTTAATGAATATAGTTTACAATCAAATAAAAGAAGAAAAGAAAAAATGTCTTTGCTGTGGTAAGGACATTTTTGTTTTACCTATATGGGAAAAAGATTTTTGTGATAATTGTTATATGATTGTTTGCAAAGAGTTGTTTAATAAACAAAATGATAAATTGTCAATTTATCAATTAAGAAATAAAATAAAGTCACTTATTTAGTCTTGAAAATTTTTAACAAAAATTTATAATTTGATATAAGGAGTTATTTAATGAGTGTTAATGGTATGTTCAATGGTATGTTTGCTCGTATTGGAGATGGTATGTGCCGCCTTGGCCTTAATGGTAATTTGGCTATCAAGACTTCCAATGGATACAAAACTTATGATGTAAAAACTGGTCGCCTCACAAATGTAGATCAGTTCTGTTTTGATGTTGGTCAGGAGTTTTTCTTTGTTGTTCCAACTACAAAAGCTAAAACTGGCGATATTCTTTTGATTGATGGCAAGCCAAAATGCGTAATCGAAAACAACGCCAACAAAACAATCAAAGTTATGGATTATGAAAATTCTGCCATTCAGGAAATTGTTCCAGAGCGTCATTTCTTTATGGGACAGATGTTCTTCTATCGTAAAATTGTTTCTATGTTTGGAAGTAATAATTTCCTTAAAAAAGGTAAAGGCATCAGTGGAATGATGGGTATGATGTTCAAGATGAATATGCTCAAATCATTTATGGGTGGAGAAGGCTTCAAAGCAGGAAATGATATGAATGGAATGCTTGGAATGATGATGCTAAGCAATATGTTTGGTGGAAAAGACGGAGAAAACGATCTCTCTGAAATGTTTGATTTTGACTTTGAGGAGGCTGATTTCGATCCAACTGCTGAACCGGTAGAAACACCAGAAGAAAAGAAAGCACGTCTCAAGGCAGAGCTTGCCGCTCTTGAAGCTGAAGAAGAAAAGAAATGATATTTATTGCCATCACTTTGATGGCAATTATTTTTTAAACTAAGGAGAAACAAATGGGTGGCGGAACATATAGTGCCAAAGCTTTTGAAAGTTATGCTGTAAGTAATGGATATACATATGATCATATAACACATCGTGTAAGCGGTCATAGATATAAACAAAATCATTTGAAGAACTTTTTAAACGCAAAAGGAAAAATTAGGGAGTGTTGTAATTCGGATGAGCATCCAAACACTGTTCCTGTAATTCTTGCTCTTGATGTAACAGGTTCAATGGGTTCTGCTTGTGATGAATGTGCCGCTTCTGTATCTGCTCTTATGAAAGATTTATATGAACAGTTTAAAGATATTGAAGTTTGTGTTATGGGAGTTGGTGATTTTGAATGTGATGATGCTCCTTTGCAGGTAAGTCAGTTTGAATCAGATATTCGAGTTGCCGAACAGATGGATATGGTATATCTTGAAAAAGGTGGTGGTGGCAATGGATATGAGAGTTATACTGCTCCTTGGTGGTATGGTTTATATCGCACAAAACTTGATGCTTTCGACAAACAAGGAAGAAAAGGGATTATCATTACAATGGGTGATGAGCCTTTAAATCCAGTTCTTCCAAAAGATGCCATTCTTGAACATCTTGGTGAAGGTGAAGAAAAAGAAGCAGTATATGATACAGAAAATCTTTATAAACTTGCCTCAAAAAAATTTGATATTTACCACATTACTGTAAGTGATAGCAGGACAAATTATAACAATGATAGACGATATCTTTATGAAGAAAGAGTTGATAAATCTTTCAAAGATGTAATTGGTGAAAACAATTATATTATTTCTTCTGTTGATTCTTTGAAAAACAATATTGTAAAGCTCATTGAACGCAGTTATAATGGAAATACAACTGATACTACAAAACCTGCTGATGTAATTACTTGGTAGGATATTAAAGGAGGTTATATAACCTCCTTTAATTTTTGGTCTTTAAAATTTTTACATTTTTTGATATAATTTATAAAGAATTAAAGCAATTAAGGAAAAAGAAATGATACAAAAATGGAAAAAGAAGCCATTAGAAATTGAAGCAGTTCAATATGTTGGTGATTTTATTGAATTAAAAAAATTTGTAAAAGATACAGATGCAAGGTTTGATATTTTATCATTTACTTTTAATAACACTTTGGAATTACAAAGAATTGGGGTTATTTTGCCAAACGGACAAGAGCTTGATTTATTTTTTGGTGATTTTTTAGTAAAAGATATTGATGGCTCTATTTATCCAGTTTCAAGAGATACATTTCTTAAATCTTACGAACCAATAAAAGAAGAAAAATCAAATAAAGATATTGATGTTATAACTTGGTAGGAAAAAGTATATGAGTATTTTTAATATTGAGCACAAAGAAACAAAAAGAATAGAAATTGATTTTGATAAAATTAATACTAAAATTAAAAAAATAAAAGATAAAGATACAGCAGAAGCTATGAAAACAATGCTTGATGCGATTTGGACTTTAGGTGATTGTTTTGTAAAAATTATTGATAAATTGTAAGGAAAACAAAATTGAATAAGTTAGATGTTGTTATTGGAAGTTCTTGGGGAGATGAGGGTAAGGGTCTTACAGTTGCCCGTATAGCTAAAAAATATAATCCTTTTCATACAGTTGAAATCCTAAATAACGGTGGTGCTCAGAGAGGGCACTCTGTTGATTATGGAACTGTCGAACACGTTTTCAAGCATTTTGGTTCTGCTACACCACTTGGAATAACAACATTTTTTGGTGATAAATTTATTCTAAATCCAATGCAGTTTGGAGTTGAGTATAATGAAATTATGGAAAAATTTGGAAAATTTCCTACCACCGCAAGATCTAAAAACTGTATGTTTTCAACGCCTTATGATATGATGGCTAATCAAATGCTCCAGCAGCAGAATTGGACTGGTTCTTGTGGAATGGGAATTTGGGAAACAATTTTAAGAAATTCTTTTGCTTTTAGTTGTTTGCCTTTTGAAGATTTTATTAGGCTCAATTTCGAAGAAAAAGTAATTTACTTAAAACTTGTAAGAGATTATTTTGAAAAAAATAGAAAAATAGAAATATCTTCAAAATATAAAAAATCTTGGTATTCAGAAGATGTTATATATCATTTTATTTTTGATTGTGATTATCTTGCGTCAAAATCAAAACTTATAACTAATCAGGAAGAGTTTATAAAAAGCTTTGATAATGTAATTGTTGAAAATGGTCAAGGACTTCTTCTTGGTGATACAGGAAAAGACGATAAAGATGCCACTCCATCAAAAACAGGCGTTGAAGCAATTCCAAATTATCTTCTTGAAGATAAGCAGAAAGTTAATATTCATTACATTACAAGGCCATACCTTACAAGGCACGGAGCTAATGAATGGACAGGAGAAACGCCTGTAAAAATCGATAATTCTGTTGAAATTAATCAATATAATGAATGGCAAGGCGAATTTCTATATGCTCCACTTTCTATTAATGAACTTAAACAAAGATGTGATGAAGATATAAAAAAAATAGGAATGTCGAATTATACTATGGAAATTACTCATTGTGATGAAATGGATAGAGAAAAAGATTTTAAATCTGTTTTTTCTAATTGTAATTTTTATGATATAAAGAGGCTATAAATATGAAAGAACATATTGTTACAGAAATAATATCGATATCTTTAGGAGATTTATAATGATTGAAGATTATATAGCAATAGTTCAAAAAGATGATGTTGGAAATCTGATAGAAATTTGTAAAAAAAATGAAATAAAAAAAGAAGAAGTTGAAGAATTTGGTATTATTATGTCTTTAGATGAAGCTAAAAAAATAAAAAACAAAAAGTTTTTTACTTTTGGACTTCCAAAAGAAATTATTGAATATGTTAATAATTAAAACAGCTTTCTTGTATAGTTTTACTATTGAAATAATGTTCTGCTGCTTTTTTAATAAGTTCTTTATATTTTACATATAAATCTTTGTGATATTGTTTAAACCATTTTAAAACATTATTTATAAAATCTTGTATAGTTTTTTCAATTATAATTTTATCAATATTTTTTCTATTGTTATTAAAATAAATATAATTTATATTATTTGGATTTGTATGTTCTTTTGTAATTTTTGATAGAACTTTTAAATATAAACCAGTAGCATAACTTGCTCCATTATCTTCTTCTTTTAATATCATAAAATTTAACTTTGTAAACTAATTAGGAGAATTATGAAAAGAATTAAAGAATATTTTAAAACATTAAAAACAACATTCAGATATAATCTTTTTAACGGATACATATGTCCAGAATGCTCTACAAAAAAAGATTATAATTATTATATGCCAGCAAGTATGAAATTTCTATGGGATGAAAAATATCATAAATATAAATATTACATAAAATGTCATTGCTGTAAAAAAACTACACCTGCTTTCAGTGAGCTTAAAAAAGTTTTTGAAATATGGGATGATTATTTCATAACAAAAGAATGTGAGCTACTGCAACTCTAAAGAGTGGCATCTTTCTGCCATATTTCCTGTAAAATAATGGAGAATATATAATGGATGTTTTCCAAACAATAGAAAATATTTTATCCGCTCCTTTTGAAATTGATTTTGAAAAAAGAAAAGAAAAAATCAAAAAAGAAAAAGAACTTGTAGAAAAACAAATGAAAGATTATACACCTAATAAAAAAGAAGTTGGTATGAAACAATTCAATATATAATTTTGGTCTTTAAATTTTTTACAAAAAATATTATAATTTAGTATAAGGAATAAATTATGAATGATAATCTTGGAGATAGAATGAAGGAATATGAAGCAATTCCTTCTAATAAACTTATTTCAAAAATCCCAGTTTTGATTAGAATTGACGGTAGGGCGTTTCATAGCGTAACAAAGCATTTTGCCAAACCCTTCGATCAAATTCTAATTAAAACAATGCAGGAAACAACAAAAGAACTATGTGAGAATATTTCTGATTGTCGTATTGGTTATACACAATCAGATGAAATTTCTCTTCTTGTTTATCCAAAAGATATTTGGACAAGTGAGCCTTTCTTTGGAAATAAAGTTCAAAAAATTTGTTCAATTACAGCTTCTATGGCTACAATGTTTTTCTATAAGAATTTTATCAAGAATGTAAAAGAATTTCAAGATTTTGTCAGCAAAGAAGAAAAACCAGAAAGTAAAAAACTACTTGATACTTATAACAAAATAATTGAAAAAGGTATCAATTTTGATTCAAGATGCTTTAATATTCCAATTGAAGAAGTTGAGAATTACTTTATTTGGCGACAGCAAGATGCTACAAAAAATTCAATTCAAATGGTTGCAAGAACTCTTTATTCCCACAAAGAACTTGAAGGAAAAAAGTTTGCTGAGCTTAACGAACTTCTTTTTCAGAAAGGTGTAAACTTTGACAAACTTCCAACTGTATGGAAAAGAGGAACAACTGTAATTAAAGTTCCACAGTCTATTCAAATAGAAGGTAGTTCAAATCCAATAATAAGGGACAAATGGTGGATTGATAATGATATACCAATCATTACAGAAAAACGAGAATACATTACAAATAATTTTAAAAATTAAGGATATAGAATGAACAAAAAACTTTTATTCGATTTGTTTTCTTTGTATGGTTATACAGACAAAGAAGATGATGTGATTTATTTTGTCAAAAATTATCTTGACAAAATTGGTGTTAGCTATAATGAAGATGTATATGGAAATATCTATGGAATGAATTATCCAAACAAACCAATTCTTTCTGCTCATATGGATGCTGTCGGAGATGAGATTGATAGAAATTTAGCAAAATTTGTTGAAATTGTCAATACAAAAGACGGCGAACATTTAATTGGTCATGGAAATATTGGTGGAGATGATAAATGTGGTATTTACATCATACTTGAATACCTTACCAATGTTTCAAAAGAAATTAATTTTATTCTTTCGATTGGAGAAGAACAATCAAGAAACAAAGGTATTCCTTATGTAATATCTACCATTAAAGATAATGATGTTTTTAAATCTGCTCCTTATTGTCTTGTTCTAGACAGAAAGGGTGCCAATGATATTGTTTGTTCTTTAAATGAATATGGCTCAGTTTATTTTGAAAATCAGCTTCTTGAAATTGGTAAAAACTATGGGTATGACATCAATAAAGGTATTTATAGTGATGCCAACATTATTCGCTATTTTATGAATTGTGCTAATATTTCTGTTGGGTATTATAATGCCCATTCAAGATATGAATATGTAAGTTTGGATAATCTTCAAAATGCTTTTAACTATGTTTGTGATATTATTAAAAATATTACAGAACCAGTTGAAAAAATTGAATGGAAAAAGAATGCTTTCAAGAAACATTTGAAATGGCGAAAATATTCTGACAAAGTTCCAAATTGCTTTTATAATTTGTTTAAAAAACTATATTTCTAAAAGAGAAAGGAGTTATATAAATGGAAAAATATGTTAAGTATGGAATTATTGGCTTTGTAGCTATTATTGTTCTTTTAATTGGTCTTGGCTGCTGTTCGGTCATTGACCCAACAGAGCGTGGAGTTGTAATTACACTTGGACAAGTTGGTGAGGTGCTCGAGCCTGGTATGCACTTTAAAGCACCTTTTGTATCAAAAATTAAGAAATATGATATAACACCAATCCCTTACAAGAAATCTCTTGGTATTAATACCGATGCTGCCGTTACTGCTGATAAACAATCTATTGGTATTGACTATGAACTTTATTGGAAATATAAAGCTGAAAATGTAAAAGAAATCGCTCAGCATTATTCAAACAAAGATGCGATTTATGATCCTATTTCAACAGCTTTGAAAGAAATTATTAAAGATGAGGCTGGTCGTATTTCTATTGCTCAGTTTATCAATGACCAGACTGCTGTATCAAAACGAGTTTCTGACAGACTTAAAGATCGTATATCTTATATTCCAGTAGAAATTACACAGTTTAGTATTACTAATATTGATTGGTCTGACGATTATGATAAGGCGATTCGTGAAACTGCTCGCATAGCCCAGGAAATTGAGCGTGCTAAAAATGAAGCAGAAGTTGCCGCCGCTAATGCTCAGAAAAAAGTAAAAGAAGCAGAGGCAGAAGCACAGGCTGCTGAATATAGTAAAAAAGCAGCAATAGCAAAAGCGGAAGGAGAAGCAGAGGCTCAAAAAATTGAAGCTGACGCAGTAGCTTATAAAAACCAGAAAATTGCTCAAAACCTTTCAATTATGCAAGCTCAGTGGAAGCACGAAGAAGAAATGAAACGACTTGAAAAATGGAATGGTGTTCAAGTATCAACACAGTCTGTGTATGTTCCTAATACATATGATCTTAAATCAGGAAAATAAACAATAAGGTGTAGGGCACTTTGGCTCGGTTCAATTCCGAGCCTATTGTATTAAAAAAGCAGTATGCTTTTTTGGACTTGAAACTTTTCATATTTTATTATATAATAAATAAAAAAATAAAAGGAAAATTATGAATTTTAAAGATTATTATGTTTTTACTTGGACAGATAAACAATTAAAAAAGCGCCATTCGCAGAATGTTCTTGACAAATATTATAAAGTGCTTGGATATTTATATCAGAATGGTTATGATTTAAATTGCGAAGAAAATGAAGCAGAAGAGCAGCTTTCGTTTTGGAATTTTTTCCAAAACGAAAGTGATTTGGAAGATTTGAAAAAGCTTTCTAAATTTGAAAGCGATTTTGAGGTTGGAAAGAAAATTGTTATTGAAGAACTTTATGATATTATAAAATGTTCAACATTTTGCCATGAATCTTCAGACAATCCTGCAATTATAAAAATATATGCAACAAATAATTGGAGTAAAATTATAGAGATTGTAAATAGACTTGAAAATTTGTTTTTTTCAAATGATACAGAGATTGTAGGTATTTTGAAAAAAATAAAATCTGTTTCTTCTATACAAAAAAAAATTACAGAAATTAAAAGTTCTATTGAACGAGAAATTAAAGTTCTTACTTGGATAAGATTTTCAGAGCTCATTAATAATTCTTATTCAATTTATATTTCTGAAGGAAAACAAAAAACTGACACTCATAAACTTACAATTGCCTCAAATTTTAATGATGAATTGTATGGAGGTATTGGAGGTTATAATCCAAACTCAGGAGAAATTAAGTGTATTATAGGTTCTGCTGTTTCAGATGTAAAACTTTGTTATTCAAGTAAAACACTTACAAAAGTAAAATCTATAGCAACAGCAGTTTTTAAAGATAATGAAAAAATAAACGATGATGAGGAAGCAATCGAATATCTTGCAAAATGGTTGAATGGTAAAGAAACAGATGATAAGTACGCAAGACAAGTTGTAACAAATATTTGTCTTCATGGTGTTTTGAATTTATTGCTTTTGAAACATAATGTTAATTTTCTTGAAGATAGAAAAAACAGTGATCGTGCTCAAAATGCACTAAATGAATTTAAAGCAATTCTTAAATATTGTGGAATAGACAAAAGTTATCTTTTATGATAATACAAATTTTAATTAGCCTAATACCAATAAGTTTTATAATTGGAGTCGTAGCAACAATTATATATTGTTGCTACGATTCATAAGGAGGAAATATGATTTTAATTTCTGGTGATTTTCACGGAAATGAAATGCACGAAATGGAAACACTTAATGCAAAATCTATTAAAGCATTTTGTAAAAAAGAAAATATAAATCTAAAAGAAATCAAATATCATATTATCCTTGGTGATGTTGGGTTATTTTTCCTAATGAGTTTAAAACAGATATGTATAATATTGATTTTTTTAACTCTAAACCTTTTATAACCCTTGCCGTTCTTGGAAACCACGACAATTATAACGCTATTGAAACACTCCAAGTAGTTGATATAGGGCTTGGAAATCCTGTTTGGAAAGTTTCTGAAAAATTTTATTTTTTACCAAGAGGTAAAATCTATAATATTGAAGGTAAAAAATGCCTTGCTCTTGGTGGTGGCTTATCAATAGATAAGCAATTTAGAACAGAAAACTTAAACTGGTGGAAAAAAGAAGAATGGGGTTATCTTGAAACTGAGAACTTAATTAATCTTCTTAAAGAAGAGAACAATTTTGATTATATATTTTCTCATACAGCTCCATTAGAAGCAAATGACGAACTAAAAAAATTTAAAATTGATCTTACAGACTACAATGATACAACTGTAAAACTTAATTCATATGTTTATTCAGTTGCTGAATTTAGACATTGGTTTTTTGGTCATTATCATATTAATTTTAATACTGATAAATTTTCTTGTTTATATAAGAATTTGGAAATTATAAAATGAAAAAAATAAGATTGGGTGATAATATTTTTATCAAAAATAGGAAAGAAGCTGATTTTATTTGGAACATTTTAATAAATCTTGGATATTGCTGGAATAGTGGTAAAAAAGATTTTTTTTATTATGATAAACTTCCAATGGTTATGAAAATAAACGATAATGGAAGTTTGTCATTTTACAAAACTGCGCTAAAATTTGCATATATGTTAACAATTAACGATTTTAAAAATATAAGTTTAGAACTGGAGTAATTTATGTCTTATCAAGAAAAACAATTTACAAAAATTTTAAATAAATATTTTAAAATAAGAAAAAATTTAAAACTTCTTATGTAAATATTTATAAGATTGGAGGTTTGTATAATGAATAATTTTTTTAAAGACTTTTTAATTAGCAATATTAAAATTACTTTTATTTCTTTGATTGGAGATATTATTTTTGGTTTTATTGCTTCTATATTTATTTACTATTTACTTGGTGAATTGGTTCCTATGATTTTTACTACTCATCTTGAAACTATGAGTGGTGCTTTAAAATTATCTGTTTTGTTTGACAAAAATCTGATGAAAGAAATTTTTTCAATTTGGCATAATTTTTGTATTCTTTTTGGAATTAGATTTGTTGTTTCTTATATTACTGGTAATTATACAGTTTTTAAAAAATCTTGACTTTTTATTTTTTAACCGAACGGACATTTTTGGTATTCTTCAAGGACAAAAAAGTCTGCTCTTACTAATACTAATTAACATAATTAGCTAGAATTTATTTAAAAAATACACTAATAAAAAAGTGTATTTTTTGATTTAAAAAAGATAATGGTATGATTATACCACATACCAATAAGTTAAGTTATTCTCTCCTAAAAAAAATATCTGCTATTATAATAATATCATTTATACTTGTAGGATTTGGATCAATACATAGAGCAAAAATGTATAGCAGAAAAAATTTAATTAACGCTTCAAAAGAAAGCTTAAATGAAGTTTTGTATATTGTTGCTAATGTTAATTCAGTATTGATGCAACAAATGAGAATATATACAAAATTTGATGAAGTTACATCAATAGCGGCAAATCCAAAAGAAATACAAAAAAGACTTTATCAATTAAAGCCAAAAATGTATGATAAATTTATATCAATTTCTTATATTGATTATGAAACTGGATATGAATATAAAGATGATGGAATAACAAAAATAGATGTTAGTCATCAACAATATTACAAACAATTGGTAAGTCAAAGACAAAAAAACAAAGCCTTACAATTATATACAGATGAAATAGAAGACAATGTTTATGGTATTTGTAAAGAACCAGATGTTTTTAACAATGAAAATCTTACTTATGGGTGCTATATTGGAAAAGTAAGTATTGATTATATTCAAGTATTTTTAAATAAATTAAAAGGTAAAACATTAGTTTCAGAGGCTGGTTTTCCAATTGTATTAAACAAAGACTTAAAGTTTATATGTTCGCCAGAAAAAGAAATTACTTCTAAATATAATTTGGAATATTGGAAACCAACCGATAATATTTTAAGTTATGTAAAAGACCCATATGAAAAAAACCAAAATGGAAATAAAGAAGTTATTAGTGGAACTTGTTATATAAATAATAAAAAATATTCAATTGTTGTAGGATTATTCTCTAAAACAAGTTGGACACTCGGAGTTGTAACACCTTATCAAACTTTTGACAAATCAGCCAATCAAACTGTATTCTGGATAATTATATTTATTATATTAGCAGTTATATTATCAAATACAATTATAGTTCAAATATTTAAATTTGAATTTAGACCTCTTGGAGAATTAAATCAAAAGTTTAAAGAAATAGCAGCTGGTGAAGCCGATTTAACAAAAAGAATTGAACTAAAACAAAGAAAAACAGAAATAGGAGATATTCAAAATTCGTTTAATGAATATCTTTTACAATTACAGAATATGATTAAAGATGTAGCAAAATCAAAAAATGAGCTTATAGAAACTTATACAAGCTTAACATCTGTAATTAATAAATTAAAAAAAGAACATAAAAAACTTAATGAAATTATAGAAATTTTAAATTTAGCGGATGATGAAAGTGTATTTGAGCATTCTTTAAATAAGTTAAATTTGTTATCAACGAATTTTGATTTTTTAATACCGGAGCTTGAAAATATATTAAAGAAAACATATATTCCAGTTGGAAAACTTTCTTCTTCGGTGGAGGGTTTTAAATATTAGTAAATGGAAAATTAGTAAATGATTTTATTTATTTGTATAATATATATAGTTTCTCTATTTTTAATAGCATTTTTGCTAAGTACTATTTTTAATAAAAAAAATAAGAAAATATCAATAATTGATCCTTTAACAAAACTTGGAAACAGAGAAAGTTTTGAAATTGATTTACAAAATACAAAAAAAGAATTTGCTTTGTTTTATTGTGATTTAGATAACTTTAAGCAATTAAATGATACTGCTGGACATAAAGTAGGAGATGAACTTTTAAAACTTGTAGCAAAGACTTGGAAAGATATAAATATTTGTAAACATACAGTATACAGGCAGGGTGGTGATGAATTTTGTGTAATCGCTGAGGGAACAAAAGGACAGATACAAAATTTAGCCGAAGAAATGCTTTTAAAACTTGAAAAAGAAGCAACAGGTGAGTTTTCATATATAACTGCTTCAATAGGAATTGCTATGTATCCAAGTGATACAAAAGATTTGGATGAATTAAAAAAATATGCTGATACAACAATGTATGTAGCAAAAAATGAAGGAAAAAATAAATTTTTATTTTTTAATAATGAAATATATAATAAAATAATTACTGAATATCGCCTTGATAAAATTGCTTTTGAAGTTTTAAAATCAATGAATTTTGATATGGTGTATCAACCTCAATGGGATGTCTATACTCATAAACTTTATGGTTTTGAAGCTTTGATAAGAATTAAAGATAACAATACACAAGATTTTATTTTAACTACTGAAAAAAATGGAACAATATTTAAAATTGAATTTAAAATTTTAAAGAAGGTATTAGAGGAAACAAAGCCTTTAATAAAATTAAATCCAGAACTTATATTTTCTATAAATGTTTCTGGAAAAAATTTATCAAAAAGTAATTTCTTTACTGAAATTTATAAAATTATAACAGATTTAGATTATCCAATGAGTAATATCAAATTTGAAATAACAGAAACAGCGGCTGTAAAAAATATATCTACAATAGCAAATGGAATTAAAAAATTAAAAAATCTTGGAATAAAAATAGCACTTGATGATTTTGGAAGTGGGTATTCCAATTTAAAATACCTTATAGATTTAAATGTAGATAGTTTAAAGATTGATAAAGATTTTATCTCAATAATGAGAAAGGATGCTAGGCTTATAAAATTTATAATAGAACTTGGTCATCTTATTGGATGTAAAGTAATAGCAGAAGGTGTTGAAGAAGAATATCAACTTGATGTTTTGTTAAGCCTTGGCTGCGATTATATACAGGGATATATATGGGGTCTTCCAGTTGGTATCTCAGAAGTATATGATATTGTAAAGAAAGATTTAGCAGAACAATCAAAAAATGATTGACAAAAAAATTAAAAAATGTTATAATTTAAATATAAGGAAGCAAGGAATTTATTTTGAAAATTCTTTTAAAGTTAAAAAATAAAGAAAACGAATTTATTGGAGCAGCTTTTTGCCTTATATATGAAGGCACAAAAGCAGGAATTGAAGAATGTTTTGAATCGTCAATCATAGAATATAATTGGCCAGAAGATTCAAGTTTAGAAAACGGAATAGCGGTTTTATTTAATGCTATTTTTAATATAAAAAAAGTTTTTGGTGGTCTTGTTTATGTTAATAAAAATGATACTTCTAAAAAAGCAGAAAGATATGTAAAACGTAATTTGTATAGAACATCTGATTTTTTAGATGACGCTTCAATTTTCTTAGAAGAAAGATGGCTTTCATCAGCGGAAAGTTTTGCTGATGAAATTATTGAAATGGTTGAACCAACAAATACAATTTATTAAATATGAAAATAAAAGTTTATAAACCAAATCAAACTTCATATAGAAGATTAAATTGGAGTAAGGGAATGAAAAATTCTAACTTTAATTTAATAATAAAGCTTTATAATAAAGGAGTTTTATTAGGTTCTCTTTGTATAAAAGAGAATTGGATTTATAATTTGGTCGTAAATCCTAAGTTTAGATTTAATGGTTATGGAAAGAAGTTAATTAAAAAGGCTGAAAAAATAATTAGTAGAAAATATAAAACAATCAATTTAACACCTCAGGATAATGATGAGAGTTTGAGATTGTTTTATTCAAAACTTGGCTATTCTGGTTATGATGAAACTTCACCAGGATATGAAGAAGAAGATAAATCTTGGTGGGTGATGTCTAAATGCCTGAAATAACTATTAATGAAATTCTTAATGATAATGTTGATGATGATGATAAAATTATTGTTTTAAAAAATGATGATTTGAAAGAAATAAAAGAAGAATTTGATAACAGTGATTTATTTAATGACTAAAAATTCTTGAAAATTTTTTTAAAAAATGTTATAATTTAAACATAAGGCGGCGCCAAATAAGCCTGCTTGAAATTGACGAGCAACGAATAAAGTTAATGGATAGCTAAACAGACGGTAAAAAATGAACTGGTCGTTCACTTCATTTAGTAGCCGAAAGATTTTGGTTCTATCAGTTGGTGTAGATTAAAAACTAACCGTGTTTGAGGGATGGATATAATAATTTTCTTAGTATAGGATATCCACAAGGCACTTCTAAGAAATTATACAATCAACTCTTAAAATTACCCAATATAAGTTAAAAGTTGGTGGTTGATATAATATAATTCAAGTAGTAGGCTTTCCTATCGAAAGATAGTATTGTTTCCTCTCAATTCCATTAATTAGTTGAGAAAGCCTAATGTTAGAGGTTAAACTAACAGTGCTGGCAACTGCTCTAGGTGTTGCAAAACTGTGAACAGTCGGTAGATACTTACGATAGTATTAATAGATTTCTTTCAGAAATTACAACAGGTTGGTTTTAGTTTCAAAAAAGAAATTTATTCTTAGCCTCACTTTTGTGAGGTGAATGCCCACATTGGTTTGTAAACTAATTACTACTAACCTCCCATAGTTTTAATTAGTCTTTATTGATGGTTCAATTCCATCTGTGGGCGTAGCAGTTGATGGACTTGTAAGTTCAGCCTAAATGAGAAAAGAAATTTTCAAGAGGTTAGCGACAAATCAGCGAAGAATATAATAACGAACTTACCTAATTATATGCTCCTGGAAGTGAGTAGATATATTTTGTACCTCACCCAAGGTGCTCCATGCCTGAGTATAATTAGAATAATATTAGTAAGATTATGGAGAAAACTAAATACGAGCAAACCAGTTTCCTTTTTAGGACGAACAGCTTGCAATAGAGCTAAACTGGTCGGTGATAGTTTCACCCGTCTGCTAGCAAACAAGTGGAAGACCGTTAAGTGGTTTGTTGGAATACAGGCTGCATTGGTTGTTTGCCGTTTTAGATGTTTTAGCTAAAAACACACGTTCGTCAGCGTTGTTGATTTATTGTTTTCTTGTTTGACCGATTAAATATAATCGTTAAACCCCTTACGATTAGACCCCTATTTTAATTGCGAGAGAAGCAATAAGTTGGAGACATAGGAAGCTCATCCTTTCGATGCTTAATAGCAAGACTTAAAACGAGCAGTATCTACGATTGTAAGTATCGTTAAATCTTACGGGCTTCACCAGCTGCTTAAATATTAGAAAAGGAATTTTCTAATGTATGGTATAGGTTATGCTTTATCCTTTCGATGCTTAATAGCAGGACTTAAAAAAGTAAATTTTTTTGGAGGTTTAATTTATGGATAAATATAAAATGATAAAAGAGATTATGAACTCTGATCTTAAAGAAGAAACAAAAAAAGAATTGATTGAAGAATTATTGGAACAACCAATAATAATCAATTATCCAATAATGCAGCAACCAAGTCAACCTTGGCAAATAACATATACTGATAGAACTGATGGTTTTCATACCATATATTCAAGAGGATAATATGGCATTATATGAAAAACAAAATCCAGATTATATCAAATGGATGAAAGAAAATAATTTTACAGAAAGTATGACTTATTCGCCTTCTACACTTATTTTTAAAAATGATGGAACAGACGCTTGGGTGGATGAAAGAGGAAAAGGTTATCAAGCTTTATCAAACCAAAAAATTTGGGAAGCTGGTTTTGAATATGGCTATAAAAAAGCTATGGAAGAAACTAACAAAAAGGTATAAAATTATTGTAGGATGGAAAAATACAGAAACCATCTTTACAGTTAAAGGCTTTGACGATTATACTCTTTGTATAGAATATTTCAAAGAACAAGTAAATAAAGGTCAATATAAATATATTATTGATGATAATGGAAAATTATAGTGTGTTGCGTAAAAATATCACATCTTTAGTGTGGTATATGTAGCAACATCAAAAAAAATGTACCGTTGGAAGGACGGGAATTTACGCCTGTGGAGAGTTCTAAGGTTGCCAAATTAGCAGAGCTTGCTTTGCAAGCAACTGAACTTGATGAAGCAGGAAACCACTCACAGGCAACTAGTGGTAGGAATATCCCAGGTCTTTAGCCTGGGATAGGCTTCAATTAGGTAGTTAGCTTAAATGAAAAGCAATAGTCTCCAAAACTATCAGATACCTGTTCGAATCGGGTACTACCTATAAATTTTTTTGTAATTGTAAGTTAAATATAGGAGATAAATAAAATGGCTATGATTAATATTTTTTCTAAATCATTTAAATCTTTCTCAATTAAAGCAGCAAAATCGTTTGCAGCTAAAAAAGCCATTATTATATCTTTAGCCTGTTCTATACCAATTCTAATTTAAATAGGTATAAGAAAAGTAAAACTGAACAGGCTACCAAAAAAGGTAGCCTTTTTTATTTATTGAGAGATAGCAAAGTTGGTCGAATGCGGCAGACTGAAAATTTGTTGATACAGGTTCGATTCCTGTTCTCTCGGCTTTAAAGTCCTTTAGCTCATTTAGGTTAGAGCATTCGGCTGATAACCGAAAGGTGTGTGGTTCAAATCCACAAAGGACTAATGCTTGGGGCATTGGCAGAAAAAGTGATGCACTACACTTGCAATGTAGACTAGACGGCGGCAGTAGCCGTATGCTCCATAAGGACCCATAGCTCAATAGGTTAGAGCACAATCCTTTTAAGATTGGGGT
>Ga0247611_10002901_pt1 | contig 26500 bp, 30 predicted proteins | sample 177DNAGHGhighgp2_FD_192422 | JGI IMG/M metagenome (GOLD analysis project Ga0247611, IMG submission 192422) | Sheep rumen microbial communities from Palmerston North, Manawatu-Wanganui, New Zealand - 1770 DNA GHGhigh gp2 | ecosystem: Host-associated > Mammals > Digestive system > Stomach > Rumen... | reverse complement strand
CTTAAAAAATTCCCCGGGGGATTGATATTTTAGATGCTTTTTAAAGGGGCCTAGGTTGTATTCCAGGCATTTTTATGCCAGTTTCCTCATTTGTCCTCCTTTCTATCTCTTTTTCGGCCTTGCCAGCCACTCCTTTCAAGAGTAACCTCCTTTTCACCTCCTCCTAGGCCCCTCTAAAAGGTATCTAAAACTATGAAAGAACCGTTATATTCTATAGCAAATAAGGAGTGAACTAGGGAATGGCACGCCCGAAGATGATTCAAACTGCCTGGAACAAGACTAAAAGTATTCCAGCTACTTCTCCAGAGGCACAAGAGAAGAAGTGTATTGCTTTAGCTTACTCCCTGGCGGAAGAACGACTACGAAATGGCACTGCTACATCGCAAGAAGTTGTTCATTTTCTTCGCTTAGGCTCTGCAAAAGAGAAGAAAGAGCTAGAGATGATTGAAAAGAAGAACGAACTGATGACCGCGAAGACTGAAGCTCTGCAATCTGCAAAGAGAATTGAGGCTTTGTATGCTGATGCCATCAATGCGTTCAAATCTTATCGGCCGCCGGTTGATGAGGATGAGTACGATGATCAGGACGTATACTGATCTCATCTCGATCGATTCATATTTTGGCCGATTCGAATACCTAAAACTTGGCGGATCTATCGGCGCAGAGACTTTTGGCTTTGACCGATATTTAAACCAATCGTTTTACCAAAGTCCTGAATGGAAGCGATTCAGGCGAGAGATAATCATACGAGACATGGGCTGTGATATGGCGTGGAAGGAGCTTGAGATTCAAGGACGGTTTATAGTGGTCCATCATCTTAATCCGATTACGCCCGAAGATGTTCTTCAAAGAAGCGCAAAATTGTTCGATCCTGAGAACGCCGTTTGTGTGTCCGAATTGACACACAAGGCAATTCATTACGGGGATACTTCTTTGCTTCCTTCTTTAAAGCCGCTTGAGCGAAGCCCAAATGACACATGCCCATGGAGGTAAAGAAATGGAAGAAAACATTCTGGACTCAATTAAGTTGATGCTTGGTTCCGAGGTCGATTATAATCATTTCGACACGCCAATTACATTGTTCATCAACTCTTTATTTGGTGTTCTTTTTCAGTTAGGTGTAGGCCCACAGAATAAACCATTTAAACTTGAGGATGGAACAGAGACGTGGGATGATTTTATGGTTCAGCCAAAGCAGCTCGATACTGTGAAAACTTATATTTACCTGAAAGTAAAGCTGCAGTTCGATCCTCCTTCCAGCTCAGCAGTTCTAAAGTCTTTTGAGGAAATGGCCAAGGAATATGAATGGCGGCTTAATGTGTCTGCCGAAACACCATGAGTTTTATATTCTATAATCCAAATCCTGAGCATCGATTTGTTGGGGATTGCACAATTAGAGCAATTTGCCGATTGTTAGACATGGATTGGGATATGGCATATGCGAACACCGTCTTTCAGGGCTTTATTCGAAAAGATATGCCTTCCGGAAACAAAACTTGGGGACAGTTTCTGTTGAAGAAAGGCTATAAAAGATACTTCATTCCGGACGAGTATCTGTATCGGTATACTGTACAGGACTTTTGTATCGACCATCCAGTTGGCCGTTATCTGTTAGTTTTGGACGAACATGTAGTTACTGTGGTTGATGGAAACTACTACGATACCTGGGACTCCGGGAGAGAGAATCCAATTTATTATTGGACGAAAGGAGAATAAACATGGCAGATTTTGGAGTAGGGAACAATCCGTATATTGTTCGAACAAATCCTCCAGCAATTCCTCAGCAAATGGCCCCGTCGCCTGTTCAGCAGGCAAATACACAGCCTCAGCTGAAGTGTAATGCGATCTGGATTCATTGTACGTTCGATAATGGAAGCGAGATCCCTAAAGAAGTTCTCAGCTACCCGAAAGGACCATCCGAGCAGCTATATTTCCATGACACCGATAATCCGATCATCTACATGCGTGAGACAGACCAGGATGGAAATATTAAGAGTCCGATCCACCGAATGGATTACACAACTAAAGATTTGTCTTTCGGTCCTGAAGCAAAATTCGTGACCAAAGAAGAGCATCAGCAGCTATTCGATCTTGTCAAGCAAATGAATGACAAGTTGGAACAGCTGCTTTCTTAATGTGGAAGGAGTAACGGCATGAATCCTTTTTACCAGTCTTTTCAGCAAAACTCTGGCGGATTTAGTTATCAGCCTCGCTCTGGGCTTGACCAGTTTCTTGCAGGAATTGGTAATCAGATCAGTCAGCCTGGTCTTGATCCTAGCATGATCATGCGGCAACTCGAGGAATCTGCAAAGAACATGGTCCTTCAGCTTGGAATGACCCCTGAACAGATTGTTCGCCAGAAAATTCAAAATGGCGAAATGACCCAGCAGCAGTTTGATTATTTGCGTCAGCAAGCGAATAAGGTGACTGGACGCAATTACTGAGTTTGTTATACGACCTTGGCCAAGGGATTAGTATAAAACTTATTTTTGAAGGAGACCTTTAAATGTCTTATAGCGAAGGTAATGGTGGCATGACTGCTGCCGATATGGCCGCTGTCCTCGGCAATAATAGGGGCAATAATGGTTTCTTTGGTGGCGATGGTGCTTGGTGGCTGATCGTTCTGTTGCTGTTTGCCAATAATGGCTGGGGCGGCGGCTTTGGCGGTTTTGGCGGCGGTATGCCTTTCATGGCTGCCAACACTCAGAACGATGTTCAGCGCGGTTTTGATCAGTCTGCAATCATGAGCGGTATTGCCGGTCTCAACAACGGTCTTGCAGCAGCGGAGGTTTCCCGTTGCAATGCTCAGGCTAATGTCCTGCAGGCAATTAATGGTCTTGCCATGGCTCAGCAGAATTGTTGCTGCGAGAATCGTCAGGCTACTGCCGATCTCAAGTACACGGTGGCGACGGAAGCTTGCGCGGATCGTGCTGCCGTAAGTGATGGCATTCGCGATGTCCTGGCGGCGAATACTGCGAATACCCAGGCGCTCATTAACTCCACCAATGCGGGCTTTACTTCTCTGATGGATAAGATTTGCCAGCTCGAGATGGATGGCAAGAACCAGCGTATTGCTGATCTGCAGGCTCAGCTTAATGAGGCAAATCGTCGTGCTTCTCAGAATGATCAGACCGCCCAGATTCTTGCTTCTCAGGCGGCTCAGACTGCTGCTATCGAACAGTATCTGCGCCCGGTTCCCATGCCCGCGTATATCGTTCAGAATCCCAATTGCTGCACTCAGAATAGCGGCTGCGGTTGTGGCATGTAAGGGGGTGGCACAATGGCCGAATGGACTAGCGTTGCCGATCAGATCGTGAACCCCGGCGAGTCCATTACCTTTACCGAAAACACGGTACGTTGTACTCGCTCACTTGTGCTGCACAGGGATGATACCGGATCCTTTCTTGTGAAAGGACGTCCGGCGAATCCGCAGTGCTACAATTCTCGCCAGTGTTGCTGCCTTGGGCCTAAGACTGTTAACTACAAGATCAGTTTTGGGGCAAACGTAGCAGTTCCTACTGGTGAAACTCTCGGGCCTATCACGGTTGCAATTGCCGTGGATGGCGCGACTCTTAATGGGACCATCATGGAGAGCACCCCGACTGCAGTCGAAGAATACAACAGTATTTCGAGAGAAGCTGCCGTTCCTATTTTCTATGGCTGCTGCCAGACGGTTACTGTCCGTAATACCAGTCCCATCCCCATTAGCGTTCGTAACGCTATCATTCGCATTGAGCAGTAAGGAGGAAATTCAAAATGGATGTTGAATCTTTGAAGAAGCTTAAACAGCTTACCGAGAAGAACATCGAGGCTCTCGGAAAGAAGAACGATGTTTCCGCTGCTGAAACGAAGGCTGCTGTTGATGGCTTTGAACTTCTTACTTGGCTCGAAGGCAAGATCGAAGAGTGTGAGATGAAGGAGCGTCCGGATCCTCAGTATTCTGGATGTGATCCTTACTCCCAGCCTTACGCTCAGCCCCGTCGTTACAACATTACTTCTTATCGCCAGTCCCCCGGCATGCCTAGAGTCAGCTATGGAGATTCGATGAGTTATAACGGCGGATATTCCGGCAATCAGTATCGGTCCTCTATGATGGGGCCTAGGATGGATGCTTCTTACCAGGACGATCGTGGTTACAGCAGGCATAGCATCAATGACCGTGCCGTTGCTTGTCTCGAGCGCATGATGGATGAGGCTTCCTCAGACTATGAACGTCAGCAGGTTCGTCATTTCATTGAAATGATTCGGGCCGCTGAGTAATTAACCTAGCACAAGAATTGAGAGAGCTTGGAAGTTTCTAGGCTCTCTCTTTCTTGTCGGTTGGAGGGCCAAGATAATGTATGAATTGTATTTAGCCCATCATGGCATTCTTGGCATGAAATGGGGTTTAAGGCGCTATCAGAATAAAGATGGTTCTTTAACCCCAGCCGGCAAGAATCGCTATGCTGGGCCATCTAACCCAAGGCATAAGCCCAGCAACGCAAAGAAATTAGCTAAACAGCGGGCTGCAAATCTCGAAAAAGCTAGGAAGGCAAGAGCTGCTAAAAAGGCTTTTGAGGAAGGCAAAAAGAATGCTCTTGAACGAGGAAATGCTACTGAATTACTTACGTATAAAGGGCATTTGACTAATCAAGAGATGCAAGCAGCTCTTAACAGACTTGACAATGAGCGTAGGCTATCTGAATTGTCAGCTAAAGAAGTTGCATCTGGAAAAAAGTCTTTCGATAAAATTATGAAAAAGATTGACTCGGCCAGAGATGCCGGCGAGAAAATGAAAAATGCATGGAATTTTATTGCCGATGTCCATAATTCTTTTGCCGATGCCGACAATGCATGGCAGAAAATTGGCCAGCCTAGCGAGCGCGAAAAGAAAGAAAAGCGCCAAAAACAGCAAGAAGAAACCGCTTCTAAAAAGAAGAAGTTAGCTGATGCTTTGAAGTCTGGAAAAATAACTACTGATGAATTCGCCAAGTTGTCGAAGATTCGTGAGAATCTTACTCCGACAGATATTGACGAGTTACTCAAGAAACGTGATAAGGATGACTAAATGAGCCTATCAAACACCGCTGTTCCCAGATATTACGGAGAATTTCGGGAACAGGTCTTGCGCGGGGAGATACCAGTCAATCGAGAGATCTCGATGGAGATGAACCGAATCGATGACCTTATCGATAACCCCGCGTTTTATTATGACGACGAAGCGGTGGAAGGATATGTTCGGTTTTGTGAGAATGAACTAACACTGACCGATGGTTCAGATCTCAATCTCCTGGACACATTTAAGTTGTGGGCAGAAGAGATATTTGGATGGTATTACTACGTTGAGAGATCCGTGTATACTCCAAGCCCTGACAATCATGGTGGGCGCTATGTGACCCGACGGATCAAGAAGAGACTTGTGAACAAGCAGTACCTCATCATTACCAGAGGTGCTGCAAAGTCCATGTACGACAGTACCATTCAGAGCTATTTTCTGAATATTGATCCGTCCACTACGCATCAGATCACAACTGCTCCGACCATGAAGCAGGCGGAAGAAGTTCTGTCTCCTATCCGTACTGCTATCACACGTGCTCGAGGCCCTCTGTTTAAATTTCTTACAGAGGGCTCTCTTCAGAATACAACCGGATCTAAAGCCAATCGTGTGAAGCTGGCTTCCACTAAGAAGGGCATCGAGAACTTTCTTACTGGCTCACTTCTTGAGATACGTCCTATGAGCATCGACAAGCTTCAGGGCTTGCGGTGTAAAGTGGCGACTGTCGATGAGTGGCTTTCCGGTGATATTCGGGAAGATGTCATTGGCGCCATCGAACAGGGTGCTTCCAAGCTGGATGACTATCTCATCCTGGCCACAAGTTCGGAAGGCACAGTTCGAAACAGCGCCGGCGACACAATCAAAATGGAATTAATGGAAATCCTGAAGGGAGAGTACATTAATCCGCATGTTTCCATCTGGTATTACAAACTTGATGACATCCGAGAAGTTTCGGATCCTTCGACCTGGTTGAAGGCCAACCCGAATCTCGGAAGAACTGTAACTTATGAGACCTATCAGCTCGATGTCGAGCGAGCCGAAAAAGCGCCTGCAGCCAGGAACGATATTCTTGCCAAGCGGTTCAATCTCCCTATGGAAGGCTATACATATTTCTTTACCTATGAGGAGACTCTTCCGCATCGAAGAAGAGATTTCTGGTCTATGCCTTGTGCTCTTGGCGCTGACCTTTCTCAGGGCGATGACTTTTGCGCATTTACGTTCCTGTTTCCGCTGAAAGGCGACCGATATGGTGTTAAGGTCCGAAGTTATATTTCCTCTATAACTCTGTCTAAGCTTCCTCCGGCTATGCGAGCCAAGTATGACGAATTCATTAGCGAAGGAAGTCTTATCGTCTTGGACTGCACGGTTCTGGACATGATGGCAGTTTACGAAGATCTCGATCAATTTATTGTAGACACCGGCTATGATGTTCGGTGTTTTGGGTTTGACCCATATAATGCTAGGGAGTTTGTGGAAAGATGGGAAGCCGAGAATGGGCCTTTCGGAATCGAGAAAGTTCCTCAGGGAGCTAAGACCGAGTCGGTTCCTCTCGGCGAGTTAAAGACTTATGCAGAGCAGAGAGCTTTGCTGTTTGATCAAGCTTTGATGACCTTCACTATGGGCAACTGCATTACCCTTGAAGACACCAATGGAAACCGCAAGTTGCTCAAGAAGCGTCGTCAGGAGAAGATCGATAATGTGGCCGCATTACTCGACGCGTATGTGGCATACAAAGTAAATAAAGACGCGTTCGAATAAGGAGGCTATTTATGAGCTATTACATTGCAAAAGACCGCTTTGGTCAGCTTGACCTCTGCCACTATGGTGTAAAAGGCATGAAGTGGGGAGAGCAGAAAGCTGCGGAGTTCAACAGCGTTGCACGTTCAACCGCTGCTATTGTCAAAGCTCAGACTCAGGGCATGAAGCGTACTGCTCAACTTAAAGGCACTTCCGGTAAATCCTATTCTTCTGGCAGCTCTAATAGTTCTTCCGTAGCTTTGACTAAGCCTAATGGAGTATCTCAGAAAAATGTTGCAGCCATCAATAAGGCTGTCGATAATATGCCTACTCCTCCAGAAGAGCCTAAGAATATGGAAGATATTCCAGTTTCCAAAGAGGAGAAGAAGCTGGATGAGCAGATCTCTGATGCTAATACCAAGTTTCAGACTGAACTAATGCGTATGCAACTGATTGCCAGAGTGGCATTATCAAATGGCATTACTCCTTCTGCCGATCCAGAGTATATTTCTGCCAAGAAGAGCGTCATTAAGGCTAAGTATGAGCTTGACCAGTTGAAGTTGAAGCAGCAGGAAGAGGTCGCCAAGAATCCTCCGACGTTTGCCGAATCTCAGCAGAGAATTGACTCTCAGGCAAAGGAGAAGCTGAAAGAAGATAAGGAGCAGGAGACAAAGAAGAAGCCGTCTTCCAGCTCATCCATGGTTAACATTAAGGTGTTTAACCCTAATAGATCATATTCAGGGAGAAAATGATGAGTAGGAGGTCACTAAATGCCCTCATTTTCTGAAAGGCTCCAACACGCCTGGAATGCATTTAATAACAAAGACCCCACTCCAGGCTACACAGGAGCCAATGTGTTTTACAGTGGGTCTTCCTACAATCCGGGTAAACGACGGCTTTCGTTCGGAAACGAGCGATCCATCATTAACTCGATTTTCAATCGTATTGCAGCTGATGTTGCATCGGTTGATATGAAGCATGTCCGCCTGGATATTAACGGACGCTATGTCTCTACAATCGAAGACGGTTTGAACAACTGCCTTTGCACCGAAGCGAACCTGGATCAGACCGGCCGAGTCTTTCGACAGGATGCTATTATGTCCATGTTTGACGAAGGCGTGGTTGCTCTGGTGCCTGTAGATACTACTCTAAATCCCAATAATACTGGCGGATATGACATCAATACTCTTCGCACTGGGAAGATTACGGAATGGATGCCAGATCGAGTTCGAGTTTCTGTATACAATGAGAAAACCGGCAAACGTCAGGAAGTAGTTTTGCCGAAGAAGATGGTCGCGATTGTTGAGAATCCGTTCTATTCCGTGATGAATGAGCCAAACTCGACTCTTAAGCGATTGCTTCAAAAGCTAAATCTGCTTGACGCCGTTGACGAACAAAGCAGCGCCGGTAAACTGGATCTTATCATCCAGCTTCCTTATGTAATCAAATCCCAGGCAAGAGAAGCACAGGCCGAGCAGCGTAGAAAGAACATTGAGATGCAGCTGGCCGGCAGCAAGTATGGCATTGCGTATACCGATGCCACTGAAAAGATCACACAGTTGAATCGTCCGATCGAAAACAATCTGATAGACCAAGTGAAATACCTGACTGAGACATTAATGAGCCAGCTTGGTATCACGAATGAAATCTTGAATGGGACGGCGGACGAAAAGACTATGATGAACTATAATAACAGGATCATCGCCCCGATCTGCACGGCATTTGCCGAAGAGATGAGTCGAAAATTCCTGACAAAGACTGCTCGAACTCAAGGGCAGTCTATTCTTTTCTTCCAGGATCCGTTCAAGCTTGTCCCTGTGTCAAGCATTGCTGACATTGCCGATAAGTTTACTCGAAATGAGATCCTGTCGTCCAATGAAGTCCGAGGTCTGATCGGCTTTAAGCCTTCTGGTGATCCTAAGGCCGATGAACTTCGAAACAAGAACATTAACCAGTCCAGTGCTGATGCCGCCGATTCTGCATCGTCCGGCTTGGGTGAGTTTGAGGACCCATCCATGGCAATGGAACCGCAAATGTAATAAGGAGAATTCAAAATGGGAGCAAAGTTTGATTTTGGTGGTTGGGCCACTAAAAACGATCTTAAGTGTTCTGACGGTCGTACGATCCGCCGTGATGCATTTAAGGACAATGACGGTCAGACTGTTCCTCTGGTGTGGCAGCATCAGCATAATGATCCTATGAACGTCCTTGGTCATGCTCTTCTGGAGAATCGTGACGAGGGCGTTTATGCATACTGCTCGTTCAATGACACTGAAGCCGGCCAGAATGCCAAGGCGCTGGTTGAGCATAAGGATGTCACTGCGCTGTCTATTTATGCTAACCAGCTTCAGCAGCGTGGAGGCGATGTGCTGCATGGGATGATTAAGGAAGTCAGCCTGGTCCTGGCCGGTGCAAATCCCGGCGCCCTGATCGATTTCCCCGTACTCGCTCATGCTGATGGCGAGATAGAGGAGTTCGATGATGAAGCTACGATCTATACCGGCGAGCCTATCTACCTGGCTCATTCCGATGAAGAAAAACCCGAAGAAAAAGAGGATAAGGAAATGGCCAAGGAAGATAAGACTATTAAAGAAGTGTTTGACACTCTCACCCCTGAGCAGAAGACCGCTGTTTATGCCGTGATCGGTATGGCCGTGGAAGATGCCAAGGGTGACGACGATGATGAGGGCGGTGAAGCCCAGCATTCTGATGAAGGAGAAGATGAAATGAAGTTCAATGTGTTTGACGAAAGCACTTCCCGTAACAGCAATGTGCTGTCCCACTCCGATGAGGAGAAAATCCTGAATGCCGCTAAGAAGAACGGCAGCTTCCGCAATGCTCTGGAAGCCTTCGCTGAGGAAAATGCTCTGATGCATGCCGCTGGCGATCCTGAACCTGTCAGCGGCTTCAAGTCCTATGTGACCGGAGAGACCGGCATCGAGCCCATGTTCCCCGAGTACCATGATGTTCGTCCAGGTGCCCCTGAGCTTGTTACCGATGAGCTGAGCTGGGTCGATGTGGTTCTGCGTAAGGTTCATAAGAGCCCCTTTAGCCGTATCCGCACCAGCCATGTTGATATTCGCAATATCGATGACCTGCGTGCTCGTGGCTATAAAAAGGGCACCCAGAAGGCTCTGGCCGGCAACTACCAGGCTGTTCGGCGTACCACTGATCCCCAGACTGTATATGTAAAGAGCGCTCTGAACCGTGATGATGTTGTCGATATCACCGATTTCGATTACGTCGCATACCAGTATAACATCGACAAGCTGCAGCTGAATGAGGAAGTTGCTACTGCTATTCTGCTGGGCGACGGCCGCGTTGATGGTGCCGACGGTAAGATCGAAGATACCCATATTCGTCCTGTGTGGACCGACGATGACCTCTACACCATCCACAAGGAGCTCGTTATTGACAATGAGATGAATGGCTCCGAGACCGGCGCTCACTTTGGTGAGAGCTACATCATGTCCGAGGCTGCTATCGAGGCTCTGCTGGATGCCAAGATCGATTACCGCGGCACCGGCACTCCTGATATGTTCTGCACTCAGCAGTTCGTCAACAAGATGCTGCTGGCTAAGGATCTGAATGGCCGGCGTATTTATGCCAACAAGGGAGAGCTTGCTACTGCTCTGGGCGTGAACAACATCTATGCTGTATCCAAGATGGCCGGTAAGACCCGCACCAAGGGCGAGGGCGCTTCTGCCAAGACCATGGTTCTGGACGCTATCGTGATGAACCTGGCTGACTACGCTGTCGGCTCCACCAAGGGCGGCGAGATCACTCACTTCACCGACTTCGACATTGACTTCAACCAGCTGAAGTCCTTGCTCGAGACTCGTATGTCCGGCGCCAACACCCGTATCTACTCTGCCATCGTTCTGGAGCACGCTCAGGCTTAAGTTATGGGTAAGTTTTACGGGCCGATCGGTTATGGCGTAACAACCGAAACTTCTCCTGGCGTATGGACTCCAAGTGTTGAGGAGAAAATGTACGCTGGCGATATTTTGCAGAACAACCGCCGTATTAGCCAAGGCGAGAGCACCAACGATAATTTGGATGTAAGCAATCGGCTTTCCATTCTGGCCGACCCGTATGCTCTGAATCACTTTCACACAATTAAATATGTAAAGTGGCTGGGGGCTGCATGGAAGATCACTACAGTCGACGTGCAATACCCCCGGCTTATTCTGACTATCGGGGGCGTATACAATGGCGAGACGGCTTGAACTGCACGAAGAACTTTGCAGCACCCTCGGATCTAGGAATGTTTATTTCCAGCCCCCGGAGTCTGTGAAGCTTAAATACAATTGCATAGTGTACTCTGTCCGAAATCGAAATGATATTCGAGCAGATGACCGCCAATACAGAGGATTCATCGAATATGAGGTTATGGCGATTTATCGTGACCCTGATGATGAACTCCCCGAAAGAATTATGCAGCGTTTTCCGCGTTGCCGGCATGAACGACATTTCACAGCGGACAACCTGCATCACGATGTATTTATAATTTCTTATTAATTTAGGAGGAAACCAATATGAGTAAGCTCGTTTGGGACGCAGTCGGCGAACGGCGTTACGAGACTGGCACCAAGAATGGTGTTCTGTACGTCATGTCCAACAATGCCTATCCTCTTGGTGTTGCATGGAACGGTCTGACCGCTGTTACCGTCAGCCCTGAGGGCGCTGATGCTACCGACCTGTATGCCGATGACATCAAGTATTTGACCATGCGTTCTGCTGAGAACGTGAAGGCCACTATTGAAGCCTACACCTACCCCGATGAGTGGGCCGAGTGCGATGGCTCTGTGTATGCTGCTAAAGGTGTTACGATTGGCCAGCAGCCCCGTAAGGTCTTTGGCTTCTGCTGGACCACGGTTGTTGGTAACGACACTCTGATGGACAGCTACGGCGAGAAGATTCACATTCTGTGGGGTTGCACTGCTTCTCCTTCTGAGAAGCCTTATCAGACTATTAATGACTCTCCCGAGGCTATTACCTTCAGCTGGGAAGTTAGCACCGTTCCTGTTCCTGTGAATATTCAGGATCAGAACTTCAAGCCCACTGCTTATATGGAAATCGATACCACCAAGGCTGATGCCACTAAGCTGGCTGCGCTGAAGATCAAACTGTTTGGCGGCGAGAGCACCGAACCGCATCTTCCCATGCCTGCTGAGATTATCAGCGATATGACTGTTTCTGGTTAAACAATTTTTAGGGCGAAGTATTCAGGAAAGCTGGCTTCGCCCTTTTTATTTTGAAAGGAGAAATTGACAATGCTTAAGAAGACTATTGCTTATACCGACTTTGACGGCGTTCAGAGAGAAGAGAGTTTCTACTTCAATCTGACAAAGACTGAGCTGACCGAGATGGAGCTGTCCGCTACTGGCGGTCTCACCAAGATGATCGAGAAGATCGTTGAGACCCAGGATGGCGCTCGCATTCTCACCGTATTCAAGGAGCTGATCCTGAAGGCTTATGGCGAGAAGTCCCCCGATGGTCGGCGCTTCATCAAGTCCAAGGAGCTGTCTGAGGCTTTCTCTCAGACTCCTGCTTATGACATTCTGTTCATGGAACTGGCCACTGATGCGAACAAGGCTTCCGACTTCATCAAGGCCGTTATCCCTGCTGACATTGATGTGAGCAATGCTGAGATCCCGGCATCTCTGCAGGCACATATCGTTAAGTAAGCACTTCCCGAAAGGAGGACGAGGAGAATGCTCACGATTGTAATCCCTGAAACGGAAGAGTTCGATCAAGAGACTCAGACTTTCATTCAGCATAAGCGCGAGGTACTGTCGCTTGAGCATTCTCTGGTTTCTCTTTCAAAATGGGAGTCGAGATGGAAAAAACCATTTCTTAGCGATGCTGAGAAAACTCCAGAGGAAACAATTGACTATATTCGATGCATGACGGTCAATAACAATGTTGACCCTAGTGTGTACCGAAGACTCACGAATGGCATGGTGCAGAGGATCAATGAGTATATTTCCGACCCTATGACAGCTACAACTTTTAGTGAGGACAAAAACCAAAAGAAAAATCGTGAAATTGTCACATCAGAGCTTATCTATTACTGGATGGTGGCTCTGCAAATTCCGTTTGAGTGCCAGAAATGGCATTTGAATAGGCTCATCACTTTAATTCGTGTATGCAACATTAAAAATTCGCCTCCTAAGAAGATGAGTCGTACAGACATTTATCGTCAGAATGCGGCTTTGAACGAGGCTCGCAGAAAGATGCACGGATCAAAGGGGTAAATACCCATGTTGAAAATTAGTCATAAAGGTAATTTCAGCAAAACTACTAAATTTATCCATCATGTGCTTCGATTTGACTATAAGACCATTCTTAATAGATATGGAAAGATGGGCGTTCAGGCACTGTCTGAGGCAACTCCCAGAGATTCTGGACGAACTGCCGAAGCATGGAAATATGACATCGAGGAAACCTCCAGTGGGGTTTCTATCGTTTGGTCCAATGAAAACATTAATGACGGCGTGAACATTGCCGTCATTCTACAATACGGCCATGGAACCAATAACGGTGGCTACGTGGTCGGAAGAGACTATATTAATCCGGCGCTACAGCCGGTATTCGATAAGATGGCAAATACTGTTTGGAAGGAGTTGATTCGTAGGTGAGTTCTACTATTGATGAACGCGTAGTAGAAATGCAGTTTGATAACAAGCAATTCGAAAAGAACGCGCAAAACACCATTAAGACTCTTGATAGTCTGAACAAAAGCTTGGATCTTAAAAACGCTTCCAACAGTTTTAAAGATTTAGATAAGGCTGCCAAATCTGTTGACCTCAGTGATATTTCCAGGTCTATGGATCAGATTACAAATAAGATCTCTGTATTTGGCACCATTGGAGATCAGGTTCTTAGAAACCTGACAAATCGAGCGGCAGACTTTGCTATTGCTTGGGCAAAAGATCTTACTATCGGCCAGGTCCAGAAGGGCTGGTCCAAGTATGAAGCAAAGACCCAGGCTGTGCAGGTTATTATGCACGCTACCGGGCAGACGATCGATGAAGTAAATACTTCGCTTGACGATCTGACCTGGTATACTGACCAAACCAGTTATAGCTTCGATCAGATGATCGATGCTATCAGTAAATTCACTGGCGCGGGTGTTGCTCTGGAAGATGCCGAAAAGATGTCAGAAGGTATTGCTAACTGGGCGGCATCTGCCGGTGTTTCCGCAAGTAAAGCAGCTCCTGCTTTTTACAACCTTTCTCAGGCAATGTCCTCCGGTGCATTGAGAGCTCAGGACTGGAAGTCTATTGAGCTTCTTAATATGAACACTGTTGAGTTTGAAGAGAAGGCCATCGAAATCGCTCAGGCAATGATCGATGATGGCCGGGCTTCGAATGAGATGGCCGCGGCATTTAAGAAGGCAAATCCTCAAGTTCAGGGCTTTAGGGACAGCCTTTCTACCGGATGGCTTAGTAAAGAAGTCATGGTCGAGCTGTTCAAGGCTTATGGTGATAGAACAACTGAATTTGGTAATGCTGCATTCCAGGCTGCTTATGAGGCCAAGTCATTCACTGATGCCGTTGAAGCTGCTAAGGAAGCCGTAGCATCTGGTTGGGCCAACATCTTCGAACAGATCTTTGGTAACTACGAGGAAGCCAAGGTATTCTGGACCGAAGTGGCTGATGCCATGATCACAGTCTTCTCGGCACCTACTACGGCATTGGCCGAGCTTTTAACTGAGTGGCATAAAGGCGGCGGATATGCCGATTTCATTGACTCTATTCGCAATGCCTGGGCTTCCGTCATGTCGATTGGCGAAGCGGTTGCCGAAACCTTTGCCAAGGTAATTCCTCCGCTTACTTCTGATCATTTGATCAGCGTGACTGAAAAGCTCGAGAATCTTACTCGCAAATGGCGAAACTTTACAACTAAGATTGACATTGGGGCTATCATTGATCCAAAGGATCTTGCTGCACTTGAAAAAGCCGGTGTTGATGTAAGTGAGTATCGAGATAGAATCGCTGAGGCTAACAAACATAATGCCCAAGTGGACAAGAACATGCAAGGCCTTCGTGAAACTTTTGAAGGCATCTTTGCAATCTTCAAGCTTACTGGCACTGTCACCTCCGCATTATTCAAAATAGCACTGCCTTTCACCAGATTGCTGGTTCCTATTGCCAAGATTGTTGGATCTATTACTTCGGCGCTTGGCAGGATGTCCAGTACGATTGTTGACGCGATCCTTCAGTCAGATTTGTTCAATGGCGTTCTAAGCGTTCTTGAAAGAATTGCCAACAAAGTAGCTGACGCATTGACTTGGGTGGCCGATAAGGTCGGAGCATTTGTCGGCAAGCTTACCAAACTTCCGGTTGTCGAGAAACTTGTTGGATTACTCAATAGCTTCTATGCAACAGTAAAAGAATTCGCCAAGCCTTATATTGACAATGCAACTAAGAAACTTGACGAATTTGTGTCGATGATTGACACTTATATTTCCCAGAATGCTGATGGTTTCTTTGTTAAAGCGAGCAAAGCTCTTGGTGAATTCGCAGATGCAGCCACGTCTGCTGCAAATGCTGCTTTAACTTGGCTCGGGCCTGCTTTAGCGTCGGTTTGGGAGTATTGTAAGAAGCTTTGGGCGGATCTCAGTTCTCTTGGCGGAAAGTTTGTTGACTTCTGGAACAACACGATTGTTCCTACTGGGATTGTCGACTGGTTGATTAATTCTGTCAACACATTTTCCAATAAAGTTAAGGAATTATCCACATCTCTTACTGAGTATATTCGAGAAGGTGGATTAACTGCGGCTTTTGCATGGCTAAAAGAACGCATCAATGAATTTATATGGCAAATTAAGCATATAGACATTGGCCGAATAATCGGGGATGTAATTGGTGTTGCGTCCGTTGTTAAGATTTTGTCGCTAGCACTTACTATTCATAAAATTATTAAAACTCTTGGCAGTCTTAGCGATTTTATGAATACTTTCCCAGATTCGATTAAAAAGCTTTCAAAAGGGCTTGCTGTTAAAAGAATAGCTACTGCAATTCTTATGCTCGCAGGCGCATTGTTCTTATTGGCTCAGATTCCTAAAGAGGATCTTGGTAGAGTTGGAATCACTTTAGGAATATTGGCTGGTGGGCTTTTGGTATTTGCATTGACACTTAGTGCCGTTGAAGGGATCTTAGCAAAGAAAGATTTGTCAAATCCTAAAGGCGTTGCTAAGTCGATAGGAGCCATGTTGGCAATTGCCGTATCTGCTCTGCTGTTATCGGTGGCATTGAAAAAGATTTCCGAAATAGGTGATTGGGAGAAGATAAAATCTTCTTTGATTGCTTTATTCGGAGTCGTTGTGATTCTTGTTGCTGGTTCGGCCGTATTATCTCTTGGCGGAAATGCTCTAATGCAAGCAGGTGTGGGTCTTTTAGCTTTAGTTGCTGCGGTGCTTCTTATTGTCTATTCAATAGATACGATCAAAAAAGCTTTTGAAGAATTCAAAATAGAATCCATAACGATCGGCGATGACATAAAAATAATTGCGGCAAGTCTTATTGGCATCGCTGCCGCATTATTTGTAGCCAGTTTGGTTCTTAAGGACATCGGTAAGAACTTATGGCAGGTCGCTGCTGTTATATTGTCGATAGGCGTTACGATTCTTTTAATAGCTTTCGCTGTGCAGCAATTAACCAAAATCGACAGTGGTGCATTGGGGAAAGCCGCTCTTGTACTTATTGGCTTGGTTGCGGCATTGGCGGTTCTTGCTGGAATTTCCAGGTTATTTAAGAAGGATGGCGTAAAGGGCATTCTCAGCATGGCCGTGGCTATATTTGCTATCGGAGCAGCTATTGGCACAATAGTCGGGGCACTTTTACTTTTGACGTTAATTGGGCCAAAAGCTGAATATGCTCTTGGCGTACTTGGCGGAATTATGCTGATGATGTCCGTCGTGCTGCTCGCTGCATCTAGGATTAAGCCTCAAACTGGCGGGGCAATAGCCGGAATGGCATTTATGATACTGGCGATTGTTGGCGCACTAGTTATTTTAGCACACCAAGATTTTTCCAAGATTTTGGCTGGGGCCATGATGCTAGGCCTTGTCCTTTTGGTTCTTGGTAGCGCTCTTAGACTTACAGGAAATGCCTTGGCTGATGCCAAATGGCAAAATATTGCTGGGATTGTTGGTTTAATTGTTTTTATTGTCGCATCATTATTTGTTTTGACAAGAATAGATGCCGGCAATCTCATGGGCGCTACATTGTCATTAATCGGCATAATCCTTGCTTTTGCTATCGGAATGCGAATTGCATCAAATTCTCTTCAGGATACAAATATTAAAGGATTGGTATTGTCTATTGCAATGTTTGTCTTTATAGCTGGAGCGCTTGCTGGTTTAGCTTCTATGCCGGTAGAAGGTGTTCTTGCTGCGGCAAAAGCTATTTGCGCGACATTAATTGTTTTAGCGTTCGCCATCGATGCAATTAATAAAGGTAGTACCCAAACTATTCCAGCAAAGATCCTTTCAAATATGATATTTGCAGTCAGCATGATGATTGGAATAGCCGTTGCTTTATCGGCTTTGTCCAAGCAAGATCCTAAAGGGCTAATGGCTGCAGTTATTTCTATGGCGAGCGTTTTGCTGGTTTTAGGATTTGTGATGCCTATTATCAGTCGAATGGAGATTCCAAGTATTAAAGACTCTTTTAGGCTTGTGTTCTTTATTTCTGCTGTATTGGCTCCAATAGCATTAGCTTTAGGTATTCTTGCCTCGAGAAATATCGATGCTGGTCGCATGGTTGCCATGGCCACAGCTTTGGCTGAAGTTATGTTGGCCTTAGCTGCTCCCGTTGCAGCAATTGCCCTAATTGGCAAACTCGGAGCTGGCGAAAGTTTCATGGGTTCTCTCGCATTTGTTGGAATCATTGCAGTTCTTATGGCTGCTATGGTTGGAATTGGCGAGCTGGTAACCTGGGCAAAAGATAATGGCACAGATATTCTTGCAGACATGGAAGTTGCCAAGGAAGTAATGGTGTCCATTGGTGTTGCTCTTGGTGGTCTTGTTGGCGGATTGGCTGCTGGTTTTGGTGATGTTGTATTTGATTCCTTAGCCGGTTGGGGCGATGATATTAAGACTTTCCTTGGCGGAATCAAGGAAGGCATTTCTGAGATCAACACTGTTGAAATTGACGAAGGCAAAATGGCTGGACTTGAGTCTTTCGGCAAAGCTATTCTGGCCCTTACTGCTGCAGAGATTCTCGATGGTATTGCAAGATTCATCGGCCAAGGAACTGATCTTGCTACATTTGCCGGGCAAGTTGGAGAAATTGGTCCGGCACTTAAAAAGTTTGCTGAGGATACGGCTGGAGTTGATGGCGATACTGTTAAGCCTGCTGCTGAAGTAATTGAGGCATTGTCCAATGTCGCAAGAAACCTCGGCAGAACTGGTGGCTTGATTGAGAAGGCCATTGGTAAACCTGTAACTCTCGGCCAGTTTGCGGAAGAGATGGATACGGCGGCAGATAAGCTAAATGGCTTTGCTCAAAAGATGAACGAGAAAGATAGTATCGCTTATCATGATGACAAAGTCAAAGCTGCTGCTGGCGCCATTCAAGCTATGGCCGATGTGGCAAATAGTCTTGGAAGAACTGATGGATGGATTGACGAAGTTCTTGGCAAGCCTGTAACTCTTGGCCAGTTTGCTTCCGAATTAAAGGCTATAATTCCGGATCTTTCAGATTTTGCCACTGCTGCTCCGGCAATTGCTGACAAAGAGCAAGACATTCGTAATGTTGCCGGCGCTATTCAGGCAATGGTTGATGTCGCCAATGCACTTTTGCCAAAGACCGAATCTAATTTCTGGTCTGGGCGTACTACCGAAGCTCAGAGCCTTGGTGATTTCTTCTCGGCGTTTAGTGATTCTGGTTTCGAAGCCGGTCTTCAGATTGGCGATTTCAAAATAGGAGCAAATCTTAGCGGTAAGAAAGGAATCACATCCAGCCTTAAAGAATTCGCCGAAGAAATGTCTACTTTGAACATGGACGGCATGGACAAAGGCAAGACGGCTATTGAAAAGCTGGTTGGTATTGCCCAACTCTTCAAGACTAATGAAGATAGCATCAATGTCCTTGGTGGCTTGGTGTATTCCAGAGAAACAGGCGAAACAAGTGGCATTGAAAATCTCGCAACGATTTTGGAGACTATAGCTCCTAGATTTACTAGATTTTCAAATGCCATTGCCGAGATGGATATTGCTTCTTTTGCAACATTCTCAGCAGCTGTGCTGGATCTTGCGGCAGCCGAAACAAGGCTTGATAACTTGCAAAGTGGTGGAAGTTTGCTAAAAGCTTTTGCTACTGACATACAAACAAGCGCGACAAACTTTAAAGAAGCTTCGAATGCATTAGAAGGCGCAAACTATCAGAACCTCACTGACTTCTTTACTTGGATGAAGGATAATTACTCCACCATTACAAGCCAGGGAGTCAAGGCTATCGACGCGCTTTACGGAGAGATGGAGACTGCTGCAACTCTTGGCGGGCCAGCAGTGGCCGATACAATTGTTGGCGCAGTAGCATCCCTTATTAAGGGTGACACTCAAGCAGTTAAATACAAAGATGCAGGCCGGTTCTTAGTCGACGGCTTTGTTCAGGGCATTCGGGAGAACATTCATAAAGGCCAGTCTGTTGCTTGGCAGCTTTCCGAGGCAACTATTCAGGCTATGCGGCGTGCATTACGGATTGCTTCGCCTTCCCGCGTCATGCAGAAGCTTGGCGGATTTACCGGAGAGGGCTTTGTAAAGGGCCTTGCCAGTTGGATCGATCCCGCGGCCAATATCAGCGACGATCTGGCAAGTTCTGTTGCCGCGTCTGCCGAAGCAACTCTGGATTACCTGTCACAGTTGCTTAACGGCGAGCTGGTTGTGAGTATGACGATCCGTCCTGTGCTGGATCTGACTGATGTGCAGAGCGGTGCTATGGCGATCGACAGCATGTTTACGCAGAGACAGGCTCTTGCTGCTCAGTTGGATGCCGGCGCACTTAGTCAAAGTGATGAAGTTGCCGAGCTGGTTGACGTGAGCTGGAAGATTCTTCGGGAAATTCAAAATGGTAGAGATATCTACCTGGATGGTAAAGTCCTTGCCGGCAGCATGAACCGTAGGCTTGGACGTATGGAGGGCTTATGAGAAAATTCTACATCGAGGATCAGAAGGGAGAGCGGATACCATTAAACAATGAGACCGGCATCTTCCTTTATGAGCCTGACGGACTCGGAATCGAGTACAGTCATGACTATGGCGAATCTGGCTCAGGTTTCTTCATGCGTATTAAGGATGGTGTTTCGCAGAAGGAGACTACCTTTACTCTGGTTTTCGAACCTGGCGAAATGCTGGTTCAATATGACGGAAGCCGTGCATTAGCTGGCGAAGCCATAGTCGGCATTGCGATTGTCGGCGATGTTCCAAACATCACTATCGAATCGCCTTACGAACGATATAAGAAGTTCCTCGACTGGATCTATTCGGCCGAGGAACTCTATTTCGTTTACTGTCCCTACGGTTCCAACGAGTATTACAAGCGAATCGAGATCCGGTCTATTGAAAAATCGGAGCTCGATAAATATGCGAGTCTTCAGTGCGCTACTACAATTGTGCCGTTGACTCCGTGGTATCTTCCGGCTCCTATCCACATCAACTTTGGCGGAGACCAGGAAGACAATGCGATGCGGTTTGATTACTATTATACCGATGACCTTATTTATGGCGTCGGCATGCGTGATTACACCGCAGAAATCACTGCAAAAGGCCATATTCCTTCCGCAATGAAGATAACTTTCAAAGGCCAGGTTACAAATCCTGAGTTTACTTTGAGAGGAATGTCGACCCGGAAGGAGTATGGCGTTTGCGCTATCACCGGGTCGTTTGTACAGACAGATACCATCGAATTCTCCACGGCTGAGCAGGATTCTTACATTAAGAAGATCGCAGCAGATGGAACGGAGACGGATCTGATCGACTCGATCGACATCACCAAGAACCCATTCTTCAGGGTTCCGCTTTCAGAGCCTTGCGAGGTCGTTCTCTCCGGAGAGTCGATTCTTGGCGAGGCTTCTATGCTTCTTTACGTTTATTACAGGGGGGTGTAAGCCATGATCATGTACGTCAAGGATCATAAGACATTCAAGACGACATACAAGGCATTTGCCCAGGCGTGGGATGTGCCGATCATGGCCTCCACTCACGAACGAGGCACAATCATAATCCCTCTTGAGGGCCGAAAGGACTTCTCGAGGGATTATGTTTATTTCGATAACCATCTATATTTGGTCGACGAGTCTTCGCCTAAGGATGGCAATGTGGAGCTGACCGTTTCCGATATGGCAAATATATTCTCCCGACAGATTCCTTATCCCGAAGAGCCAGTCGAGACCAGCTACGGCGACTTTATCATGGATATTATTGAGAACCATTTTCTCACTTGCGAAGATCCTGCATATGAGTTGCCGTATATTGTGGTCAGTTCAGAAGATATTACGCCTTTTGAGCCTCCGAAGCTTACAGATACTCGGTTATTCTCTCTCACCGATGTCATTGCTGAAGCTCGAAAGAAGGGTGTACTGTTCCGATTTGAGATTGATGGCCCTAAGCTTATCATTGATATTTCTTCCCCAATCACAGTCCCGCACAATATTGTATTCAATGATGGCCATGCGACTCTCGAAACTGAGAACTTCAGCAGAGTAAAGACTGCCAAGATCACCGTTCTCAAAGCCACTGATACTTCAGGAGTTTACACCAATACAACATATTATTTGTCCAAGTCTGGTGATATTTCTGAAACTATACCTGAGAACCGAGCAGAAGGGGATTGGATCTATCTGCAAATTGGAAAAAATGATGATCCGAGAGAGAAAGCTTCGGAAGAGTTTAAGAAGAATATTTCGAGCCATAAAATAGAGTTTTATAGTGACAAGACCTACTATCTGTGGGACACTGTCAACTTCGTGATTGACGGAGAGTTGCTTCAGTCGGCGGTTATCTCAGCCTATCTCTCTTCGTCTTCTAATAGATATTTATACAAATGTGGTGATCTGGCCACCACTCTCACTGAGAAAGTCCAGAAGATCAGTTAAGGAGGATCATTATGGCGATTCAGGGAGTAATTTACCAGAATCAGAAGGTCTCAGCTGAAGACCATGCCGCCTTATTCCAGATGTTTATCAGCGATGGCATCCTGTCCGGCTGTGGTGTCAGCAAGCTTCGTAATGTGCTGACAATTTCTAGCGGTATGTTTGTGCTTGCCGGACGGCTCTCCAAGATCGTTGGCTCTGAGCAGATCACTATTCCGGATACAATTCGTTCGACTACTGTAAGGCTGACTGGTGTTATTGACCTGACTCAGTCTGCCACCAAAACTGAATTCCATCAGTTTAATTTCCGTCTTGACGTTGCCAGTGGCGGAACATACCCTGCTCTTCGAAAGGAAAACATTAATACTGGTAATGGCCAGTATTATGAAGTGGAATGGGCTATCCTCACAGTCGATGGCGATGGCAACATTACTAATGTGGATGTGAAAATCAGCAACAGTGAAGGAACTACTCCTGGTGGTGGAGGTGGATCTGAGAGCGATTTCCATTTCGACACCGCAAACGGCATGCTTTATGTCAAAGAAGGATCTGATTGGGAAGTTGCATTTCTTCTTAATGGGACATTGGTTCTCGACAAAGCTTTGAACAATGTTGATGTGTTCATGGTTAATGCCGGTGAAAACGGAGGAAACGGTGCAGATGGCGACTCTGCCGGGGGTGCTGGCGGTAATGGCGGAAAGTATCAGACTTGGACTGGAACTAGCATCCCTGCGGGCACATATTCTGTAAATGTTGGACAGTCAAATGGCGCCACGACAAGCTTTGATACGCTTATGGAAGTATCTTCGGATGCCGCGTTCGTCGAAGGTGGTCGTGGCTCTGTTGGAGGCATATATAGCGGAGACGCACATGCCGCAGATCCTGGAACTGATGGCGTATATGCATTTGGAGATGCTAGCAATTTAATCTACCCCGCGAGAAAATACGGTTCTAGTGGCGGTGGCGGTGGGCAATCCAGTACAAATAATCCTAGTGCCAATGCCCCTGGACAGCCTGGCGGCGAGAATGCTGGTGCTGGAAGTAGCAATATTAACACCAATGGTGGTCCTGGGTTAGCAAATAGTGGAGCTGGTGGTGGCGGCGGATTTGGCCGTTTTTCCGGCAGCGGAAGTCATACTTCTGGCGGTAATGGCGGTTCCGGAATTATTCTTATCCGTCCTGCTCGCGCTGCTTCCTAAAATTCAAAATGGGAGAGAAAAACGATGAGCCTTAGAAAAGTTGTTTACACCGATAAGCAAACTCCCATTATGGCTAAAAACCTGAACGAGATTCAGGATGCCATTATTGAGTTGCAGAATAAAAAAGATGAACTGCAAGAGCAACTAGAAGCTTTGCAGGCTAAACTTGATAATTTATTAATTGTCGAATAAGTGAGGTGCTACACGATGTCTGTAAAAGTAAGCGGCACCACGATAATAGCTACAAGAGGCGACACTGTAAAAGTGCAACTTGAGCTTCTTGACTCGGAGGGAAATACTTATATTCCAGCTGATTCTGATGAGGTCCGTTTTGCTATGAAGGAAAGCTATGGTGATGCTGAGCCGATCCTTTTCAAGGTAATCCCGAACGACACACTTATTCTTAAGCTCGATCCGGAAGACACGAAGAATTTACCTCAGCCTTCTTCTTATGTTTATGATCTTCAGATCACCTACGCAAATGGCGATGTTGATACCTTTATCGACAAAGCAAAATTCAAGTTGACGGAGGAGGTTGATTGAGTTGTCAACCTTGGCCTCTATTGAAAAAATTTATGGCACAGTAAATGCAAATAAAGTTGTTTCCGGTACGCTAACCATAGCCCAGAAAGTAACTGGAAGTATATCGGGAAAGATAGGGGACCATCAGTATTCTGTATATGATGGTCCCTATACTGCAATCCCTAAATTTGAGTCTCAGGAATTAGAGACGAAAGACAAAATGATGAAGGAAAACGTCGAAGTTGAGCCGATCTACGTAAGCAAAGTATCGAACCCGGCCGGCGGAACGACTGTTTACATTGGAGGAATATTCAATGCCTAATACTTATAATTCTAAAGTTGTCCTCGCATCCGGCGAGGTCCTTATCGACTTAACAAGCGATACTGTTGATGCTGCTCATCTTCTCGATGGCTACACTGCCCATGGTAAAGACGGCGCTCCTGTAACTGGTACATGTACTTTTGATAGTGACACCAGCGAGGACACTGCTGCGGTTGGTGAGATTCTTTCGGGAAAAACCGCTCATGCCCGTGGTACTCAGCTGACCGGTACTATGCCCAACAGAGGTGGCGTAACAGGCACGATCTCCGCCAAAGCTCAGGAATACACTATTCCTCAGGGCTATCATGACGGCTCTGGCAAGGTCTCTATTGCTGCGGCTGAGCAGGCAAAGCTTATTGAGACTAACATTCGCCAGGGTATCACGATTCTTGGGGTCGAGGGTTCCATGTCCGGTCAGGAAGACATGAATGCTCAGGCCAAGAGCGTCACCCCGACGTTCGCTGCCCAGGTTATTTCTCCTGACACGGGCTATAACTGCCTTTCTCAGGTGACTGTGGCGGCGATCACTGTGTCTTACTCCGACAATGCTGCTGGCGGTAAGACTGTAACAATCGGAGCAGTATAAAAATTCAAAATGGAAGGAGTGGCTTCCGAAATATGGCTAATAGCAAAGTTCAACTGGCGGATGGATCAGTTTTAATAGACTTAACAAGTGACACCATTACAGCGTCAGCTTTACGATCTGGGTATACTGCGCATGACGCTGCTGGTAATGTTATTGATGGAGCGCTGGAAGTCGACCCTGTATATTCAGTAACTAAAAGCCTGACCAATGTCGCCACGTCCAATAATGATACCAAGGTCATTGCCGGAAACAGTTTTCATATGGATTTGTCGGCTAATGACGGGTTAGTGCTTAACCGTGTGCAAGTTATTATGGGCGGTGTTGATATTACTAACCAAGCATTTTCTCCACTCCGAGATTATTATTCAGTTACTTCGAGCTTAACAGGAGTATCTTCTGCCAATGACGATTTTGAGGTGATCGCTGGTAATAGCTTCCATATGGATTTAACTCCCGACAGTGGTAAAATAATAAACTCGGTAACCGTTATGATGGGCGGAGTTGACGTCACCAGTCAAGCATTTATACCTGGCACCTAAGAGAAATAGATAACATCCAACTGGGCATATAATGTTTCAGATAACTGTATTTTAAAATGAGATTAATTATGTGAAAGGATATACTTATGAGCGTAACTGGATTTCTTAAAGACGGCTCAATTCAAAAGTATGACTATAATGCTTTGGAGAATAAGCCTGATAACGGACTTACAGAAGCCACAAAAAGTGCTCTCTTACAGTTAGCAAGAAAAGTTGCCTATATTGATGAGCATGGCGAAGACTATTATCAGGATTTATATGATTCATTCTATGGTAATTTTGTAAATGTTACGCATTTACTTACCAATTGCTATTCCTCTAATACGTCAGCAACTGCAAAGATTGGAGTAGCATATACTGCAATTATTTCACCAGATCCTGGATGTACTTTAACCGGGGCAACTGTCAGCATAACGATGGGAGGGACTGATGTGACAGGGTTTTATTCAAACGGAGCGATTAATATCCCAAATGTGACTGGAGATTTGGTTATTACCGTGACAGCGATGTCGGCAGTTTCCTCCATCTCCGCGGTCTACACCCAGAGCGGCGAGGTTTATACCACAGACAGCCTCGACAGCCTCAAAGCGGATTTGGTGGTCACTGCTGTGTACTCCGACAGCTCCACGGAGACTGTGGCGGCTGAGGATTACACGCTGAGCGGGACGCTGGCAAAGGGGACTAGTACCATCACTGTGAGCTATGGTGGTAAAACGACCACGTTTGATGTTGCCGTAACGGGAAAAAACTATGTTGTGGTTGGGAATCCTGTGTTTGATGGGGATTGGATAATCCCTGCTCAGAGTAATGGCGGGTTTGTAAAAACAAATAAACTGTTCGCACCCGGCTCTGATACGTGGACAATTAGGACGGAAATTCAAACTCCAGACTCGCATAGCGGGAGCCAGGATGTCTTTGGTTCTGTAGATTCCAACAATTCCAGCTATAGGTCTTTATTGCTAGAAATCAACAATACTAGGTATACCCCGTACTTGTCAAGCAATGGAGCAAGTTGGAACATTTCAATCGGTAGTGGTGGCACCGGGATTGGACTACAGTCAAATACTGTGTATTTGCTGGAACTCTTCTTTGATGGTGCCAAATATGGCATTAGAGCATCAGACGATGGCGGGAATACATGGCCGATTGAGTGGCTAACGACTTCTTCTGCTCCAATCATTGGCGGGTACGCAGTCGGGTTTGGCGTTGTGCGGAATTTGGTTTACAACGGGAAACTAAACCTCGCAAAGACAAAAATCTATGTCAATGGCTCACTGTGGTGGTCTGCATTATAAACGGAGGGCGCAGCAATGATATATGACGTATATGGCAATGTCCTTTCTGAGGACGATTCAGGGCAGGGGATTTACACAGATTCCGAATGCGTTTTCGCATTTGTCAATGCGATGAACAAAAAAGCCGCTGAAATTGGTATGGCATCAAGCAATTTTCTTA
>Ga0247611_10002900_pt1 | contig 26506 bp, 40 predicted proteins | sample 177DNAGHGhighgp2_FD_192422 | JGI IMG/M metagenome (GOLD analysis project Ga0247611, IMG submission 192422) | Sheep rumen microbial communities from Palmerston North, Manawatu-Wanganui, New Zealand - 1770 DNA GHGhigh gp2 | ecosystem: Host-associated > Mammals > Digestive system > Stomach > Rumen... | reverse complement strand
TAGCACAAATAAACGCGGGGATGCGGAAACCGGTATAATTAGAGTGGCATTAAAAGAGACTTATACGAATACGCCTCAATTTGTAAGAGAAACGATAGAGGAATTAAATAAAAAATAGGCAGAAAAATAGGCTTATGATACCATTCATACTTAGGGTTATATTGATGGACCTGCGGAAGCCGCACCTTATGACAGATTGACCTATGTAGCAAAGAACCTGGATCCCGCAGAGTGGTCTATATCAGACCCTACTCTTGCTAAAATAGTTTCTACATCTGAAGATGGAAAAACTGTTAAAGTAGATATATTAACGGGATTTTCAAACAAAGAAGGCTTTGAAATTAGTTATGGAGATTTAAAGCTAAAGACACCTATTGTATCATTATGAGAAAAAAGGAGCGTATTGCATGAGAAAGGATTTAATATCTTTTAAACCTATTAGTTCAACGTTTTTATCATGCGATAAAGATATATAGAAAATTCTAAAGAAACTTTTTGTTTAGAGTCGTCCTTATAGTGATATATTAAAAAAACTTTTGATTATAAATTCAAAAGATTGTTTAGAAAATAATGCAGAATATCAACGTGTTATTGATAGTTTTTCTTTAAAGGATTTAATAGATAGAGATTATATTAGATTAAATCCTAAAATTTCGAGAGGAACTCATTAGGAAGTAAAAAGTTATATTATTATTTCTTTGGATAATTTTTCTCCAAATATAAGGAATCCTTAGTATCGAGATTATACTATTAATTTTGATATAGTATGCTATAATGATACTTGGGTATTAAACGATTATAAAACTAGGCCGTTAATGATCTGTGGATATATAGAAGGAATATTAAAGAGTTTAACTTCTTCTAAAAATGCAAAATCATATGATGCTAATATTAAACTTACTGGTATCGGAGAATACCAGTTTTTAGGATGTAAAGAAGTTGTTTTAAATGAAGATTTATCTATGTATACAATATCTTTTAGAGGAACTCATTTTACAGAAGATATAGGATAGATAAAGGCAAATGGAGAATGAACTTTTATATTTATCTGGTAATGACATACCTTTTGAAAAGGCGAGATTAATTATTCATCAGCCTACAGTAAAAGAAATTGCATACATAGGAGAAAAGAATTTTTTTACAGGATGTTAGTTTTTAATTTTTTCTAAAGAAAAAAATTTATAGGATAAGGACAAAATTCTTTTAGAAGATTCTAATGATTTTAAAATATTAATGACAATGATAAGACAAGATAATGTAATGGCTAAAAATTATAAAATTTGCATGAGTATGGTTTTAGCATTAATTTTTCCTTAGTATAAAATAGATTTTTTACCTTTAAGTATTCGATTATTAAAAGATAAAGAATCTTTTTTTATAGACGAAAATAACTTTGATAATTTTAAAGAAATTATTCAAAATATGTTTTGTTTAGGAACAGGAAAAACTTCGTCAGGGTACAATCCTGGCGGACCTCAGGCTGCTGCATTGGTTAAGAAGTTTGAGGAACGTGCTAGAAAATTAGCTAAGTTAAAAGGACAAGGGGCCGATTAGGTAAATATTTTATCTTAGTATATTTCAATATTAACAGTTGGTTAGCAAAAGAATATGAATTAGTTATTACAATATACCGTTTATCAATTATAGAATGAAATGCGCCGTTTTAGAATGAAGACAAGTTATGATATATATATTCAAGCTAGAATGGCAGGCGCACAAAATTTATAGGAAGTTAAAAATTGGATGGAAAAGATTTCCACCGATTAAAATTTTTAAGGAGGAAAAAACATGAAGTTTGGTGTACGCGAATGTGCAAATATTGTTTTCCGTGCAAAACAAGAGACCACTATTGGAACTTCAAAATTCCATATTGGTCAACCAGTACTTTATATTGATACAGCAACTACATCTGCAATGGAACAAGCTAGTTCAACAGTGTATGCACAAGGTGGTAGAGGTAATTCACGTTTAATTGCTTGGGAAGGTGATAAAACTCTTACATTTACTGTTACTGATGCTCTTATTTCTCCTGTTTCTCTTGCTATGCTATCTGGAGCAGGTTTAATTAAAGAGTCTGGGCAGGATGTACATGTCCATGCAACAACTGCCGCCGTTATGGAAGTTAGTGAAGGTGTTGGTACTATTGATTTAACTGATGCTCTTGTTGAGTTTGGTGAATTATCAGGTGCTAATGCTATTTCTGTAGATGCAGGTACAGATGCTCCTATCTTTATTATTAAGACTGAAGATGATGGTTCTATTACTGGTGATATTGTTGTTGCAGGAACTACTACTGATCAACTTACATATGTTTATGATGCAACTTCTGGAAAAGCATCTCTGAGAATAGTATCTCCTAAGTGGAATTCTGCAAGCGGAGCAGCTATTACAGAAAGTATTAACGTATTAGTTGATTATTATGTAATTAAAAAATCTGATAATGTTTCAGAAATTCAGATTACACCTGCGGACTTTGCTGGTTACTACTATGTTGAAGCTGATACTTTATTTAGAGCACAGGCTACTGGTATTGATATGCCTGCTAACTTAACATTCCCTAATGTTAAAGTTCAGTCTGGATTTACAATTACCATGGCGGGTACTGGTGATCCTTCTACATTTGATTTTACAATGGATGCTTTCCCTGGATATACTTACTTTGATAAGACTAAACAGGTCCTATGTGTAATTCAAGTTGTTGAAGATAGTAAATCTGCTACATCTACTGGACATAGTGTAATGAAAAAGAATACTACAGTTGAACATAGAGATCCACTAACTAATGACAGTGACCTATATGACCCTGCTACAGTTTCAGGTCAATGATTAATTAATTATGGGAAAGGATGATTAAAAGTTATCCTTTCCCATTTTTTGTTTTATGGGAGAAAAATATGAGTCCTATAGATAATATGATAAAAATAATTGAGTAGAGTGGAGATAAAGTTATTGATTAGCAAGGTAATATTTTTTCTAAAAAAATTAAAAAGTATGCTCAAGAATATTTAAAAATAATAAGACAAGATGAAATAGAATTAAAAAAATTTAATTAGGATTTAGAACGTTAGAAAAAAATTATTCAAGCTATTCAACAAGCAAATATAAATGCTCCTTATGAATGGCGCATTTTAAGTGAGAATAGAAAATTTATGATAAGAAAAGATTATTGGCGGGAAATGGTAACTGCTTCTTTAAAATTTCAAAATCAATTAAATGAATTATTAGATCAAAAGGTAGAATTGGTGTATGTTTATCAGGATGAAAAAAATAATCCTATTTTATATACATTAGATTAGAAATCTTTATCTTCTGCTTTATATTATTAGAATAATAAGGGTAAAATTTCAGGTCGTTTTAAATAGGATACAAACAATTTTTTATCTTATTTAACAAAATTAACTGAATATTAGTTATACGAAAAATTTAATTTATAGTATTTTAATTATACTTATAAATAGGTAATATGGCGTTTTAATTATGGTCATACTCATAATACTGATTTAATTATGTGGTTGAATCCTTAGTTTGGAGGTTACCATCAAACAAAATGGTTAAAAGCTTCAGTGAATAAACAAGGGGACATAAAAGAAGCCTATGCTTCTGTTATATTAGATAGACAAATAAATTCTACAAAACTATTTAATAATGAAAAATTAGATAATAATGTTCATTCTTTTATGGAAGAGGTATCTAAAGTAGATAACGAATCGGGGTTATTAAAAGGTGATGTTACGGTTGGTCAAATTGAATACGCTATTAAGGGAGTTGCTGCTAGTACATTGGGTATACGACAGATTATATAGGTAGCATAGACAATTTTAAATAAAGCAATCTATACAAAATAGGATTTGAAAAAGCAAAAAGAAGATTTCCATAGAATAGCAGGAACACGAAATCATATTCAAAGTTTTGCTAAAAACTAGCAAAAAAAGATTCAAAAAGATTTACAAAAAGCACTTGAAATAGAAACAAAAAATGAAATAGGAATGAGTATTTTAATTCATTATGAACCTTCAGATTATTTTTGGTTTGAATAAAAAATTTGACAAAATAAAAAAATTTTGTTATACTATAAAAAATGAATTAGTTTAAATTCAAAAGGAGATAAAAGGATGAATTATAAAGATTTAAATCTAAGTATTAATTAGGATGTTTTTAAATTAGATACTGATTAGAATGATTATAAAATTGTTACCGAAACAGGAGATATATTTATAAAAAAATATCTTCCTATTAACGATAAAAAAGATTTAGTTGAAATTACTCTACAAAAAGCAGAATAGGCGGACGGTACATATAATGAAATTCTAATTGATATGTATTTTAATTTACATCTTGTTTATCTTTATACCGATATAGTTTTTACTGACGAAGATAGAGAAGATGAAATGAAACTTTATGATGAATTAGAAAGTAGTGGATTGCTTGAAAGAATTCTTGATAAAATTCCTGATGAAGAATATAATACTTTAATGGATTATTTAAAAGCAATGCGTAAAGAAATTAGTTCTTATAAGCATAGCGCGGCAGCTATGGTACAGAAATTGATTGTAGATTTACCGAAGAATGCAGAAGCCGCCGCAAAGATTGTATAGAATTTTAATCCAGAAAAATATAAAGAAGTTGTTGATTTTGCTCAACATGCAAATGGTGATAGGCCAATTCCTTTAAATAATAAATAATAGGGCTAAATAATTTAATTTTGATCGCTCTCTTTGTATAAATATACAAAGAGAGCGATTTTTTTATTTTATTTGAAATATAAAGGAGGAGATAATTAATGGCTCAACAAGGAGGAAGAATAGATTTTCAAATAGGTTTTAAAACCGATAAATCTGGAATATAGGATTTAAAGAAATCTTTACAAGAAATACAAAAGATTAAACCTGCTAATTTCGATGGTACAAATCAAGATTTACAAGAAATTAAATCTACTGCTAAAGAAGTTGAGGCAGCGTTATCTAAAGCTTTTAATCCTAATATTAATTCTATAAATTTAAAAACATTTGATAATCAATTAAAAGCGTCAGGTAAAACAATAAATGATATATATACAAGTTTTTCTAAAGCTGGCGCACAAGGTTAGGTCGCGTTTAGCCAAATGGCTAGGTCTGTACTTACCACAAATCAACAATTAAAAGAAACACATAGTATTATTAATTAGATGGGTACAACATTTGTTAATACTATAAAATGGGGTATCGCATCTAGTATAATGAATACTTTTACATCAAGTGTTCAAGGTGCTTTCACATATGTTGAAAGTTTAGAGAAATCTTTAACAAATATTAGAATTGTTACTGGTGATTCCCAAGAGAAGATGGAGCAATTTGCGGATTCTGCTAACCGTGCCGCTCAAGAATTGGGCCGTAGCACTATGGATTATAGTAAGGCCGCACTTACTTTCTATCAACAGGGTTTAGGAGAAGAAGATGTTCAGGCTAGAACTGAGGCCGTTTTAAAAGCATAGAATATTACTGGCGCGGGTTCATAGATGGCAGATTACCTAACTGCTGTATGGAATGGTTATAAAGTCGCTAATGAATAGGCGTAGGTTTATGTCGATAAACTTGCTGCTGTTGCAGATAGAAGTGCTTCTGATATGAGTTAGTTAGCTATTGGTATGTCTAAAGTTGCATCTACTGCTAATACAATGGGTGTAAATGTAGATCAATTAAATGCTCAATTAGCTACTGTTATTGCTACAACAAGACAGGCGCCAGAAGCTGTCGGTACTGCATTTAAGACCATATATACTCGTTTGAATGATATTAAAACTGGCGCGGATAGTGCTTAGGTAAGTTTAGGAAACTATTCTGGTAAGATGGCAGCATTAGGTTTTAATGTTCTTGATGCTACAGGTCATCTTAGAGATACAGGATAGGTCATGTAGGAGATAGGTGGCCGCTGGGAAGACTTAACAAGAGAACAACAAGTTTATTTGGCTACTACAATGGGTGGTCAAAGACAAGTTAACCAGTTAATGGCATTATTTGATAATTGGACTACATATAGTGAATTATTAAACACATCTCTTGAATCTGAAGGTACTCTTGCACAGAAGAATTCTGTTTATCTTGAGTCTCTTGGTGCTAAGATGGAACAATTAGGTGCCGCAGGAGAGCGTGTAAAAGCTAGTTTAATTGATAGCGAAAGTTTTGGTAATGTTATTGAATTATTAACAGCTGGAACTAATTTATTAGGTGGTTTTATTTAGGCTATTGGTGGTGGTGGAACTGCATTACTTGGATTAGGCGGTATCGCTACGCAAGTATTTAGTGGTGTTATTTCTAAGGAAATTAATAATGCTATTGTTAATTATCAAAATATGAAATCTAATATTGAGCAAGTTTAGATAGAAATACAAAAAACTCAAGAATTTGCTCGGTCTCAAGGTTTTTCTGATGGCGCTATTCAGTAGATGATTAACGAAAAACAAAAGATACAATAGCTTTATGCGGTTATGTCTGAATAGGAAAAACAATCTTATAATAATGTTGTTAATTCTATTGGGGCAACAAAAGACCAGATTATTGTATTATAGGAAAAAGTTGCTAAAGCTAAAGAATTTAATGATATTTTAAAATAGGCTTCGATTGGAGAAGGAAGTACTCTTAAATAGCAACAAGAAGCTGTAAAAAAAGGTTTAGAAGAAATTATAGAATCAATGAAAGAATTTGACGCTGTTGCAGCTTCAAATAAAGAAAAAGATATTTTTACAAGTGGTTTAATAGAACAATTTTAGATGCTTGAATATTATATAGGAACAAAACTTCCTAAATCTTTTGAACCTTATTTTCAAAAAATAAAAGAATTAATTAAACAAAGAGAAGAATTAAAGAAATCAATTTCTGAATTAAATAATGCGGAAGTTATAGACACTAAAAAACTTGAAGAAGCTAAATCTAAATTAAAAGATTTAAACAAAGAAATTAGAGAAGCTGTTGAAAATGCACTTCCAGAAGTTCAACAAACACTTCAATTTTCTATAGATTTTAAAACTAATACTCAACAATTAGAGCAAGCTAGACAAAAACTTGTTGAATTACAGAATGAAACTGCTCGACTTCAACATTAGATGTCTCAAGCATTAACAGTTAAAGGAATAGTAGAAGGAATAGGCAGCTTAGGGCGTATGACTTCTGCAATTATGGCTTTAACTAATGGAGTAAAAGGGCTTTTTGATAGTAGTATTCCACCAATGGAAAGATTTGGTAAATTTATAGTAAGTATAGGATATTCTCTTCCTATGCTATTAAAAGATTATAAAGGACTAGTTACTTGGACAAAAGCCTTATCCGCAGCAACAATATAGTCAACTACTGTATCTTAGGCTAAAAAGAAAGTTGATTAGGCTCAAAACATTTTAAATGAAAAAAAAGCTATTACTAATGCTTTATTAAAAACTCAGACAGAAACTGGTATAGTAGATGAAGTAGCTTTAACCGCCGCAAAAGAAGCAGAGAAAACGGCAACTGAGGATTTAACATTTGCTCAATATCAATTAAATTTAGCAATGGAAGCTAATCCAATAGGATTAATTATAACAGGTATTGCTATATTGGTAGGTGCTATTGCAGGAGCAGTTGCTATATATGATGCTTTAACAATGTCAACGAAATAGGCAGATGAAGCATTATAGAATTTTAATAATAAAATTAATGAAACTAATTCTAAAATTAAAGACTATAGCTCTAAAATAGGTAATTTATCTAATGCAGAAGAAGAATGGGACTCTTTATCAGAAAAAGCTGGACAGTATAATACAACAATAAATAATTTAACAGAAGATGAAAAACAGCGTTATTATGAATTAAGTAATTTAATTGCTTAGTATAACCCTTTAGCTGTTGCAGGTTATGATGAATAGGGAAATGCTATTATTAGAAATAATGAAGCGTTAAAAGAGACTATTGAATTATTAAAACAAAAAAGACAAGAAGAAATCAATAGTACATATAGTGGATAGGATTTTGATAAAGCAGAAGAAGCCCGTCAAGTAAAAGCTAAAGAGATTAATAAAAAAAGACCTGATGGAGAAAATATTACAGATTCTTTAGAAAAGACCTCTATTGATGTGTCAAGATATTTAAAAAGTTATGGAAATAATTTAGATAAAGATTTAAAAGAAACTAGTGATAGATTAAGTGAAATAGTTGCTGGTGGAAGAGAAAGTATTTTAAAAAATAAAGAAGAATTAGTTAATATTTTTTCAGAATTACAATTAAGAAAAGAAGACTTACCAGATATAGGTGTTTTTTTATTAGATGATTATGTTGATAATTTACGAACATCTGTTGAAGATTTTAATAATAAGCAACAAGAAGTTGATGAATAGTTAAAAGGTATTATATCTGATCATGAAAAGGCTGTAATAGGCGTTCTTCAAACTGATTTAGATGGAGACTCTGTTTATAATGCTGCCCAATAGGCAGGTATGACAGCAATAAATGCTATCGCATTAGATTATTTAAAAGGAATGGAAAAATTTAATGCAGATGGAACTTTAAAAGATTCATAGGTATTAGCAAAATAGATTGAAACTAATTTATTAGAACCTTTATATAATCTTTTCAAAACAGAAAATGCGAATGGAGAAAATCTTTATCAAAATTTAGTTGATTCTATTTTAAATGATTAGAAACTTCAAGAAGGAGATTTTGATAGTTTAAAATAGAAAAATAATTATTTAGCTGATTTAATAGAATAGTTTATTCAAGAAAATTTAGAAAGTATTCAAGCGTTAAAAGGTCCTGCTAGAGAAGGGTTAAAAAATACTTTAAGTCAAATTTTCGGAATTGAAGATTTAGATATTGATTTTGACACGGGAAAAGTTGAAGATGTTATTGTTTCAAAAGTAAATACTTTAAAAGAACGTATATCCGAAAAAGTTAAAAAAGATAATATTTAGTTAATGCCTTCTAAAGAAGAAATATAGGCTTTATTACCTTCTGATATAACAGATGAAGAATTAGATAACATTACAGAAAGAATTGAAGCATTAATAGATAAAACAGGTTCTTGGCGATAGGCTTTAGCTTTAGCTATAGAAGATGGCGCCGCATTAGCTAATTTAAATACTAATTTAGATACTGTTGGATTATTAAATAAACAGGCCGCAGGAGATAAATTAAGTGATAAAGAAGTTGGTGCTTTAAGAGATGGCTTAGATGTCTTAAAACGTTCTTATTCAGATTTACAAAATGAAGTTGAGACTTTAAATTCTGAATGGATGCAAGGAACAAGCCAATATGAAAGTGCATTAAGAAAAGTAAAAGGTGCTTTATTAGAAACTTTAGTACAATCCGTTGCTGAGGTTTAGGGAGAAGAATAGAGATTACAGAAACAAGAAGAAGTCAATGATAGTATTATAAATATGACTACTTCTATGGAAGATTTGCAACAAGCATGGTTCGCATTGAATACTGAAGGCCAACAAAATGCTTTAATGCGAGTAGCAGCAAGTTATGAAAGTTGTAAAGATGAAATTCAAGCGTATACTCTAGCTTTAGAAGGAAACAACGAAAAAATGAAACTGGCAGCAGCATATGATTTAGCAAGAGCTACATATGCTGCCGAAATGGGATAGCAATATGGAATAGAAGCTGAACGTATTTCAGAATTAGCTGATGAATATGCAAGATTAGGTTATCAATATGCCTTAACTGGAGATGAAAATTTAAAAGCATATGAAGGTTTAGATTAGAGTGCAGAATTAGCAGCAGATGCTGCTACTCGTTATATTAGACTTAATGATGCTATTGCTGATTTGCAAAAAAATTATGATAGTATGACATAGCTTTTAAATGCTTTTGCTTCTGAATCTTAGAATATTGGAGATATTATTGCTGACAATTCTAAAGCTTATGATTCATTAAAGAAAGATCTTGCCGGTATTATTGATGTATCTGAAGATATGATGGAAAATCATAATTGGGGAGATTGGATTTCTGATAATGCAGATTTAATTAAGCAAGCTATGGAAGGTAGCCAAGAAGCAGTTGATGCTCTTAGAGAAAGTGCTGCATAGAAAATAGAATTAGATATTGGTGATAATGTAAATATAGATGGCTTATTATCTAAATTAGATGAATCTTATGATTCAATTGCAGACTGGGCAAACAGTTTACCAGAAGGATAGATAAAAGGAGATAATCTTGATTTTATTCAAAGTTTAACAGATGCTTTAAATGAAGCAGGATATACAGCAGATCAAATTGAAGATATTTTTTCAGGAATGGGAATTGATGTGGATTTAGCTCCATTAACAGATTCTTATAATGATATGATTGATATGTCTGCGGAAGCTGGTGCTAAAGCTTCTGACGCAACTGCTAGCAATATGGGAGTGGATTCTACTATTGTCTCATCTACAGATACTGCATCTGATACGGTTTAGGCAGCAGGTTTTGAAGCAGATGCAACTCCAGTTCCTTTTAGTTATGATATCCCTACTATTAGACCTAGTATTTTCCCCGGTGTTGGAATTTTCCCAACTCCTGGTGCTAATATTTCATTAACAGGACATTATGCTTAGCTTTCTGTTACTCCAAAAACTGAACCAATAGATTCAACCAAAGAAACAACTGGAACGTCTTTAGAAGTAAAAGGTGCTACAAAATCTTCTGGAGGTAAAATAAGCCATAAAAATAAAGCTGGTGGAAACAAAAAGTCTTCTGGTGGAAAAGGCAAAGGCGGTAAAGGTAAAAAGGGAGGAGGTAAAAAGGGTTCAACTAAAACTCCTAAAACCTAGAAACCTATAACCGATAAACCCGATCGTTATCATGACGTAAACCTTAAATTAAAAGATATTGATAATGATTTAAGTAAAGTTCAAAAGAAACAAGAAAAACTAACTGGTAAAGATTTACTTAAAAATCTTAATGAACAATTAAAACTTCTTGAAAAACAAGTAGCTACTTATAAAGAAAAAATTTAGTTAGAAAAACAATAGGCTAATTAGATTCGTAATCGTTTAAAGAAATAGGGAGCTACATTTGGTCCTGATGGTAATATATCTAATTATAACAAAGTTCTTTCTGATGCTTTAAAAGAATATAATGATACTATCGCTAAATATAATAAGATGAGCGCGGAAGAGCAATAGAAAAATAAAGATATGCTCGAAAAAGCTAAATAGAAATATGAAAATCTCAAGAAAGATATTTAGCGTTACGATAAAATTATATCTGAAGAAATTCCTGGATTAGAGAAAGCTATTCAAGAAGCAATAGATAAACAAACTTAGATTAATATTAAAAAATTTAAAGTAAAAGTAGATTTGGAAATGGATATGTCTGAAGCATAGCGTGAATTTAATTAGTTCGTTAAGAAAGTAAAAAAACAACTAAGAGATGATGATATTCTTGGAAACGCTCAGGCATATTTAAAAGATTATTCTTCTTATTATAAAAGTGGATATGATGTAATTCAAGCGTTAACGGATCAAATTCGTAATACTAGAAATTAGATTAATAATATTGATAAACAAGGTTCTTCTTCGGTATACGGAAAAGATAGGGCAGCCGCAATTAAAGATTTACAAGAATATACTAAAGAATTAATGAGTAACCTTGAAGATATAGAAGATATTGTGGCTAATGTAAAATAGACTATCTTTGATGCTATTGATAAGGCTCAAGATGCTTTTGATGAACAAAAGAAAGAATATGAATATATTGCAGATTTAATTGAACATAATCAAAAGGTTGTATAGTTATTATATGGAGAAGATGCTTATAATCAATTATAGGAATATTATAAATTACAATAGAAGAATAATAATAATCAATTAGATTTCTTGAGACAACAAAAAGAAATGTGGTATTCTCGTATGGAAGAAGAGCGGAAGAGGATGGATAATCTTACTGAAGGTACAAATGCCTGGAAAGAAGCTAACGACCGCTTTGAAGAATATAAGAAACATTGGATGGATTCTTTGGATGAAATTAATGGTTAGATTTAGAATTCTATTGAGAATTTAATTGATAAATATACTAATGCTGTTGATAAAATCTTTTTAGCTTTTGAGAATAATATTACTGGCGGAAAAGGCTTAGAAAATATTTCTGAGGAATGGTAGTTGATCGGTAAGCAAGCGGATCAATATTTAGATAAAGTAAATTCTATGTATGAGATTGATAAACTTGAAAATGCTTATAGGGATGCTATTGATGATAATGACGGTAATTTAAAAGCACAACAGTCTTTAAATAATTTAATGAATGAACAATTAAAATATTTAAAGGATAAAGATAAATTAACTCAATATGATGTTGATAGAGCAAATGCTTTATTACAAATTGAAATTAAACGTTTAGCTTTAGAGCAAGCTCGTCAAAGTAAAACTAAATTACGTTTAAGAAGAGACTCGCAAGGTAATTATACTTATCAATATACTGCGGACGAAGATGCTACAAGACAGGCTCAACAAGAACTTGCGGACGCTGAAAACAGTCTATATAATTTAACGAAATAGTCATATAAAAATAATTTAGATGATTATTATGATACTACGGAAGAAATGAATGAAAAGATAAGGGATGTATATAAGGATACAACTTTATCTGCGGAAGAGCAAAATCAAAAAATTGCTATGATTTATGAATATTATGGTGATATTATAAATGGTTTAACATAGCAAAATGAAGATTTAAAGAGATTTATGATGGAAGATACATTTAATGAAATGGCTAAAATGTATGATACCAACGTATAGAACTTTAAAAATATGACAGATGAAGAAAAAGATATTTTTATGAATGATATGGTTCCTTATTGGAAATCAAGTATTCAAGATATGGCTGATACTTTTGCGGGTGCAGGTGGTTTTGGTCCTATAACGTAGGATCTATTTAAAGATCTTATAGATAATTCTAAAGATTACCAAGATTCATTAGATGAGATTGGTAAAATTGCGGGAGTTAGTTTAGAATAGATTAAAAATGCTACAGATATAAATATTCAAAGGGCAGAAATATTATTAGAAAAGAATGATGAGTTAATAAATTCTTATAATGATGAAATGTCTAAGGTTCAATAGGTTATTAATTAGGTAGACAGATTAACAGCAGCTTATCAAAAGGCTAAGAATGAAGCAATTTCTGCTACTTAGGCGGCTTATAATTTTAGTCAGCAAGATAATGCTAATACAGTAAACTCTTTAATAAATAATAGAAACACTGCGGGTTCTGCTTAGTATAGAAAAGCAGCGTCTTTCGACACTGGAGGATATACAGGAGACTGGGGAGAAGAAGGCAAGACCGCGATTCTGCATGAGAAAGAAATTGTATTAAATTCTTATGATACAACTAATCTTTTATCTGCGGTAAAAATTACAAGAACGTTAGATAACATTTTATCTAACTTTGTAATAAAACCTTTTAGTTTTGGAAATGTTATTAATAATAACAATAGCTCCCCTAATGAAACTCAACAGAATATTACTATACATGCGGATTTCCCTAACGTTACCGAAAAATCTTAGATCGAAGCCGCATTTAATAATCTTGTTAATAAAGCAAGTCAATATGCTTTTAGAAATAAGAGATAATATAAAGGCAAAGATGTAAATTACATCTTTGCCTTTTATTTAAGGGCAATTATTTATAATATTTATTTTTATATTTTTATTATAAAATAATGAGAAAAAAGGAGGTTTTGTTTAAAATGGGCAGTGAACAATATTCAAATAGTCTTTTATAGGCTATGTCTATTATTGCTAACAAAGCCGTATCAGACGCTAGCTTTAATAAAACAATTCAAGCGGTGATAGTGGAGTGTAAAGATGCAACGATAGAAAAATATCGTGTGCGCTACCAAGATGGATTTTGGGAAGCGTATGGAAATGGATCAGGAGTAACATATTTACCAGGAACGAGTGTTTATATTTTAGTTCCAAATGGAGATATGTCTCAACCTAAAACAATAATAGGCACAGTCTAGAAATTGGGAATCAATTATATTAATACTATTTCTGAATAGAATCAATATTACGAAAACGGAAATAATACTTTAATAAATAATATTGCTCAATTTGAATTACGCTCTTATTAGACATAGACAATTTAGATATACAATAGAAACAAAAAAGAAAATAAAGTTAATATAAATGAAGAAGAAACCGCTTTTTATTTACAGACTTCTTCTCATTTAAAATGCTCTTTTAATATAAAGACTTCTTTAGATTTACATCAAAGATTTAACGGAAATTATGGAATAAGATTTTATTTAACTTTTTTAGATAGAGCAAGAGAAGAAGAAGTAATAAGATAGTATACGTTTGATACTTATTTAATGAGCGGAAATCCTTATCTTTTTACAAATAAAGTACCTCAGTCTACAGTTTTTGAAATTGATGGTGCTAATTTTTTAAATATAGATAGAATAGAACTTTTTACGGAAGGTTTCCCTAAGCAAGCGGAAGGACATCACCCAGACATTTTTATCTCAAATCTTGCTATTGTTGGAGTAAATCAATTATCTGAATAGGAAATGAATGGAGTTTCTCTTTCTTTTGTTGCTAAAAAAGGATATATTTTTAATGATACTAGTAATGATAATGATACTAGAGAAATTCAAGCTATTGTTAGAGTTCTTGGAAAAACTGTAAATGATACGATTTCTCAAAAATTATCTTTTTATTGGTTTGTTCAAAATATCAGTATTTCTAAAAGTAGCCCGTTTTATAATAAATATGGTGGATATGGATGGAAATGTTTAAATCCTTATAAAATTTTAGAGAAAGATGAATATGGTAATATTACGTTAGTAGATTTTAATTCAATGGGATCTATCTTTACTATTGCTAAAGAAGATGTTCAAATTAAATAGCAAAAATATAAATGCGTAGTATTGTACGGGAACGAATCTTTTTCTAAAGAATTTACTATTGTTAATCATAGCGCAAGTTATGAAATATAGATAGAGTCTGACAAAGGAACATAGTTCGTTTTAGATTCTGGCTATCCTAATTTAAAATGTATATTAAAACATAACGGAGAAGAAGTATCAGCATATAACAACTATGTATTCCATTGGGGAGTAATTAATAATAAAGGAGTTTTTAGTTCTTTACCTTAGACAAATAAATCATATTAGGTATGGCACGAAGCAGAAGAAAGGGTTAATAATTTATAGAAACTTTTTGAAGATAATCAAATAATAAAAAATGGTACTTATAAAAATTAGAATGGACAAGTAGTAACTAATGAAGAGGCTTATAATGAAGCTAAAGACATTTTATAGAAATATCGAAATACTGAGATAATCCATAGTAATTATATTTACCATGTTAATATTAAAAAAATTATTAATTTTAGCACTTTTGTTTGTACCGTGTCAGATATTAATTTAAATGTAATTGGATCAAAAGAAATTACTTTAATAAATGATTTAACCTCTAATGGCGGATACTCTTTAATTATTAATAATGGAAAACAATCTTTTAATTATAATGAACAAGGAATTAGTCCTTGTAAAAATGAAAAAATTAATTATGTCATTCCAGAACTATCCTTTACTCTATTAAACGAAAAGGGTTAGGAAGTAGATCAAAATGAAATTAAACCAGATAATATTAAATGGGTTTTCCCAAATAAAAATAATAGTCTTTTAATACACCGTGAAAGAGAAAACGAGTAGCGGATTCCGCAAGTAGATTATACAATAATATATCCTAAAGTTAGAGTCTTTACTTATGAAATTTCAGATAAATATTTTAGTAATAAAAATGATAATGATATAGAATTACGAGTTACATATAATGGATATACATTAACTGCAAAAACAGATTTTCTATTTAGTAAATAGGGCTTTTTAGGAACTAATGGAACAGGAACTGTTTTAAGAATTATTCCGTTACTTAATGGAAATCCTATTGATGAATTACCTTATTTTAAAATAGATAAAAATAAGAGTGATGACAACATCGTTTGTAATTTTGATGAATTAAAAGCATAGTTATATGAAAATGGATAGTAGGTTTTTGCAGAAAATGAATCTTCTTATATTTGGAGTATTTTAAAACCAAAAGAAACAGATTTTAGTAATTTAAAATTAAAAATGCCTTCTCTTGGGCAAAGAATGTCAGTAAGTTTTATAGATACGCCTCCTATTGTCAAGTAGGAAGATAGTTCTATTTATAATATTATTAAAGTTTCAGTATTATATAATAATAATAAAATTTATGCCACTCTTCCTATTATTGTTTATGAAATTTGTTCAACCGGTTACGATGAAGATATATATGATTTAAAATTAGTTCCGAATACTGGTTTTCAATATGTATTTTATGCAGAAGATGGAACCAGACCTTAGTATGATAATAAAAATCCTTTTACTTTTAAACTTACTGAAACTTCTACAGAAGGAACAAATGGTAAAGAATAGGATATTACAAAAATTCAATTTGGAGATTTTGAACATACTTTTGAATATATAATTAAAGGTAATTTAACAATTAGGAAAAATTCTGATGATAATAATGTTTGTAACGTAGTACCTAATACTACTTATGACGGTTCAGGATTAGATAATTATTTAATTTGTAAAGTTCATAGAATAAAACAAGGAGAATTTTTAGCAACGGTTGCACAATGCTTAATTCCTATCCACATGATGCTTAACCGATATGGGCATGCCGCTTTAAATGATTGGGATGGCAACTCTATTGATATAGGTAATTCTTCTGGTGATACTATTTTAGCCCCACAGGTTGGAGCAGGTTAGAAAAATAATCAAAATCAATTTACTGGTATTTTAATGGGTACAGTAAAAAGCGGTAATGAAAACAAATAGAACGGTTTATTTGGTTATTCTAATGGTGATCGTACTATATTTTTAGATGCAGAAACTGGAGATGCTAATTTTGGTATTGCAGGAAATGGACAAATTAAAATTAATGCTCAAGAAAGTATTATTACCGGTGGTGGTTATCTTGCTAATAATAATACAGGTATGTTAATAGATTTAAAAACTCCTGAAATTAAATTTGGTTCTGGTAACTTTTCTGTTAATAAAGATGGACATTTAACAGCAAAAGGTGGCGGAAGTATTGCAGGATGGAATATTGAAAATAGTAAATTAAGTAAAGATACTGTTGGCATGAGTTCTGATAATAAAGATTCTAAAGATTAGACTAAAATAAATAAAAATAATATTGCTTTTTGGGCAGGTGATATTAAACCTTCTGATGCACCTTTTAGTGTTAATTTTAATGGTGATTTAAAATCTACATCTATAAATATTGGTGAAGATGTATTTATTAAAAATGGTCAAATTTATAGTCTTGGAATAGATGAAAAAGATAAAAAAGGAAATTTAATTAAAAATAAATTTGATATTGTAAATGGTCGTGTAAAGCATTCATCAGGAAATAATGGATTTTTATTAGATAAAAATGGATTATCAATAGGAGATAAATTTGTAGTTTCTTCTGGTGGTTTTATGAGAGCAAAAAGCGGTTATATTGGAGATGATACGACAGGATTTTCTATAAATGCTAATTCAATTTCTAATGGTACTCAAGGAGCAAAAGAAAGTGTTTATTTAGGAACAGATTTAATATCTTTAGGAGATACTTTTAAAGTAAGCAATACTGGAGAATTAACAGCTTCTAAAGGAAAAATTGCAAGTTGGTATTTTACAGATGGTGCTTTTTATAATCAAACTGCTAAAAATGCTGCTGATGAGAAGAAAGAAGTTGGATATGGGGAATGGAACGATGAAACAAAAAAATATAATAGAATTTATGAAAATGGTATGTATTTTGGAAACGGTGGAATAAGATTTGGTTCTAATTTTCATGTAGGTAGTAATGGTAATATGTATGCTGTTGCTGGTACTATAGGTGGATGGACTATTGGTGCTAGTTCTTTAAAAGGTGGTAGTTTAACATTGTATAGTTCTGGAGCTGTAGAAGGAACCAATTGGGATATTAGATCTGATGGTAAAGCTACTTTTAGTGATATACATATTACTGGCGGAGAAATGTCTGGAGGTACTATTTCTGGTGGTACTAGAACAGGTGGAAGTATGACTGGTGGCACTATTCATCCTAGTGGAGTTGGAGTACCTGGTGGCGGGAATTTAAACGATTGGTGTAAAAATATTGTCACTGAAACCGTTACTGCTGATTTTATTAAAAGTATAATTGGTGATATTCATGTTCTTGAATCTAATTATATTAAAGTTAAAAGTATTAGTATTGAAGACGGTGCTTATTATAATGGTTCTGAAATTGCAAACAAAAAATGGGCAAGAGATACTTTTGCTTATAAAGGTGATATTCCTACTTTACATACAACAAAAATTAATGGAGTAACAGTTTATTGTCCATAAAATAAATAAAGGAGATAAAAGGATGGAAAATATTAACTTAAAAATGGCGGAAATAGATGCCGCATTGACATATTATCTACAGCAACTACCAGTTGGTGTAGCTTATTATATATTAAAAGATAAAACAAAATAGTTTGAAACGTTATATTATAATCAAGCAAGAATAGAGCAAGAATCTATTCAAAAGCAAGAATAGAGTAATTAGCATAAGGAGGAAAACTAACTTATGAGTAGAATTACAAAATTGGCGAAAAAAGAAAACGGTGTCTTTCAAGAGCCAATTCCTATTGGAACTTCTTCTTAGTATGTTACTATTGACGATAATAAAACAATAACTTTAAAAGATATTATCGGTGATTATACAAAAATACCAGAAGGGAAAATTTCGGAAGCAATAAAGGCCCTTGATGAAAAACAAGTAGAAATAGGGGATGCATCTGCAACAGAAAAAGGTCTTATGAGTTCTGTTGATTTTAAAAAAATAAACCCTCAAATTTTAAGTAGAGAAACAGAAGATTTAAATACAATTAAAACTCCTGGTTGGTATAGAATACTTTGTGATGAAAGTAGCAACACAATGCTTGTCAAAAATGTACCTAGTCTTGTACAAGGAGGTTAGGATTCTTGTTGGTTAGAAGTACAACAAATAGATAATTTAACACTTTTCCAAAGATTAAGAACTTATTCAGGAGAGTATTTTGAAAGACAATATGACCCAAATACTTTATGGACAGCATGGAAACAAAAAGATGTTGTTATGAAGGGAGCTTATCCCGCTGTCAAAGGTAGTGAAGGATTAGTTCCTGCTCCTGCGGCAGGATATAACGATAGATTTTTAAAAGGTGACGGAACTTGGGCAATTCCTGTTAATACTTGGGAATCTAATACAAATTCTAGAGCAGGATATGTTGCAAGTCCTGCGGGCGCTGCTTCTAAAGTTTGGAAAACTGATGCAAGCGGAAACCCAGGTTGGAGAGATGAAAAAGATACTATTTATTCAAATATGGTAGGTGCATCTGCGTCAGCGGCAGGTAAAGTAGGATTAGTACCTGCTCCCGCAAGAGGGCAACAAAATTATCTTCTTCAAGGTAATGGCGCTTGGGTCGCTCCTAAAAAGACTGAAGGAGGATCAACTTCAGGTTATTTATTATCTAGTACAGAACATGCAAATTTAAAATCATTAACAAATAGTTGGTCAAAACACTCTCTTGAACTACGGCCTCCAGCTAATGCTAATCATGGCGGTTATATTGATTTTCATTATAATGGAAGTACCGCATATACTTCAAGAATAATAGAAGATGAATCTGGTATTGTTAAAATTGCTGGAAAGCTTGATGTAACAGGGGCAAGTACAGTTAAATCTGTAACGGCTTCTGGGGCAGTTACAGTTAATGGAGTTTTAAAAGCACAAAGGGCTGATTCTAAAGAGAATGGGCATATAGTAGTTGTTAGTTCATCTTCAACAAAAGGAATTACTTATCTGTTAAATTGTTATCAACCTAACGTTTTAGATGTAACAGGTAGATGGGGAGCTACTTCTGGAGCATCTATTTGTCATATTGCAGCAAGTTCTTCTGATATTCGTTTAAAAGAGAATATTAAATAGAATTCTACTGGCGGATTAGAATTGATAAATAAAATTCCACTATATGAATTTGATTGGAAAGATTCTGGTAAACATCAAAAAATTGGTTTTATCGCAGACGAATTAGAAAAAATAGACCCTAATTTAAGTATTGGAGATAAAACTTAGGATGAAAACGGCAATCCTATTTATAAGAGTGTAAATACTTTTTATTTACAAGGTTTTGAAATTAAAGCTATTCAATAGTTATCTCAACAAAATGATGAACTAAGAAAAGAAATTGACATCTTGAAAAAAGAAATAAAAGAATTAAAAACAAAATAATAAAAAGGGGAATGATATATTAATATCATTCCCCTTTTTATCTTTTTAAAAAGCACTCTTATGCTATTTAATATAAGCAATACCTAAACAGATAGCATCGCTAATATCATCATTAACATCTAAGTTATAAATCATTTTAACTAAACGTTGACTATTGGCTTTTAAAGTTTCTCGTCTTATCCCCGGTCCAGTTTGTATACCACATATTCTCCGCCAATGTCCAGACACACATAAGTCTACTTTATAACTTAAAATACCTAACTTCGTAACAGTTTCTCCTTGAAGATATATTAAAGCCTTATACACTGCTTGATTTTGTCTAACATCCTATGGTAAGACTTCTTCCATTACAATATTAGTAGGTTTATATTTCTTACATATTTCTACAATTTTATTACTCATGCTTTCGATTCTTTTATATACGTTTCGATCATTCTATATTAAACATTCATAATGTATTAATTTGCCCTACTAAAATATTGCAATTCCGCTAGATTTAGTAGAGGCGTCTATCGCTAGAGTTTTCATCGTTAAATCTACCTCCTTTAATCTAGCTAAAGTATATCAAAAATTTTTAAAAATGTCAAAAAAAATAGGATGGATTTAAATATCCATCCTATCAATTATTTACTTCCACTACTTCCAAAACCGCCTTCTCCGCGAGCAGTATCAGTTAATTCATCTACCTCTTCAAAAGTAAGATTATATTTTGGAAGTAATGCGAATTGTGCAATTCTTTCATGAGGTTCTATTTTCTTCATACTATCTCGATCGTTATGAACTGCCACTTTAATCTATCCTCTGTAATCGGAGTCGATAACTCCTACGCAATTCGCCAGACGGAGCCCCTTCTTTGTAGCAATACCGCTTCTTGGGAAAAGTCCTCCCCAATAGTTTTCAGGAATCTCCATAGCAAGTCCTGTTCCAATTAATTCTGTTTTATGGGGCCATATATATGTATCTGTTTCCGTATTAGCATATAAATCCCACATAGCGGCGTCCTAACTTCCGCAATAAGGAAGTTTAGCATTCTCATCAAGTTTCTTTACTTTAATATTTATATTATTCATCTTCAGTATATCCTTCTCTATCGTCTGTATACACAGGCATTAATTCACAATCAGGTTCTTTCTCTTGACAAAACTCTTTAGTAATAATAACTCGTCTCCATTCATCAATAATCTAACCATTTTTCTTTTGTGTTTTAATTTCATTACTTGATTTTATTACAGTATATTGAGGATTTGTTTTGGCCTATTGAATAAGTTTCGTTGCTTCTGACTATGAATCACAACGGTACTGCTAAGTAACTTTAATTAAATATCTACTCATTTTATCTCCTTTAAATTTGCGAATATATAAAAGTTATATTATTATTGTTATTATCTAATATTTGTTTTTCTTTTGTCTTTTTTTCTATTCTCTATAAAAAATTTTTAGGGCCGCCGCCTAAATAAACTTTCTTTAAAGTTTTATCTTTTGCGAAAAAATCAGGAAGATAAGATGTTGGAATTTGGTATTCTTCTGGTGAAGAAAAAAATCCATTTTTGATATAAATAGTTTGTTTCAAATCTCCTATTTTTATTTTACAATATGCTGTTTTCATTATTTACCTCTTAACATTCTATAACGGCATCATCATATGGAAATAGATAATAAGCAAAAGGCTCATCATCAATTCTTAACCAAATTTCAAAATTACCATCAGATTGTTCTTCAATAGAAAGTACATCTCCTCTATCAGTGCAACATCCTAAACATTCTTTGGCTGCTATTGCGGGAGGATTTGGATTTTGATTTTCATACATGTGAAAAATAGTAAAATCGCTTCTATCTTTACAATATAACATCCCATATGAATCACACTTCATATTAAAAAAATCTTCAATCTTATTTTGGGCAGCCGCTAATTCAAGATGGTTCATAGGTTTAAATAACTATTTATTTGACATTAATTGCCGATTAGCAGCATATAACGTTCCCATATTTAATTCTGCCATTAATTATCTCCTTATATTTCTATTTTTTTATATAACCCACAATGACACTCTCCTAAACCTTGCTCCATAAATTCTTTACAAATACATTTAGTATCTTCATTTTTTATAGTTTTACATGGGCAATACCCATTATTAGCTTTGAGCATTGCCCGTATCTAATTAGCAAGATCTTTATCTTCTGTCACTTTTATCGTCATAATATTAACCTTTCTGCATATTGATTATCACTAGCAAGATATACTCCCAATACCTCGTCATAATGTTTTTCTTGATTAGGAATAAATCTACCATATTTTATAATTATATTATCAAAATTTTTAAAAAAAGTCAAAAACCATTTAATTTCATCTTTATTATATCCAGTATATATGATTATATCATCATTAGATACTTCTCGAAATTTTTTAATAAAATCAAGAATCTGATGAAAAGAATCAAATGGTTCTAAACCTTGAAAAACAATAGCTTCAGAGATAGAATTATCTAAATATCTTTTTATAATATCTTTTATTTCTATTTCTATTTTTGGGGCGGAAGCTAGGTCTGAATTCTGACAGACCTGCTTCCCGCATTCCTTATCACATTTAAATGTACAATAAGGCATCATTATTGTCATACAAGGTTTTTTATAATTAATAAAATCTTCTTCTATAATATCAATTACTTTCATACTTTTTTCACCGTTTGATTAATAGGTTCCCAACGTCGCATTTTATATTCTTTTACTCTTGAATTAGACCAAGTATTAATTGGAGTATAAAAACCTACAACACGGGTGTATTCTGTTTCAACAGGTTTTCCACAAATTGGACATGTCCTTCCATAAAAACCATGATTTTCTTCACATGCTTGAATTTTAGTATTAAAAGCAAAATATGTTACACCAGCATCAGCAATATATTTTACCATTTTATAAGCCATTTTATAAGAATTAAAAGGAGCATCAATGTTGACGTGAAGAATAGATCCGCCATTACAAAAACTATCGAATAAAGCCTGTACTCTAACTCTCTCTTGTAATGTCGTCTTAATTCCTAATGGAATAAATTGATTCCCATAAAGAGGTAAATCGTAAATATTTGCATTAGGATAAAAGAACATATCTTTTTTCATAAGTTTTGCGGCAGCCGTTTCACCAGGAATTTGTTCTGTATTAATCATATAATCACAATTATAATAACGAATAAATTCATCTGCGGTTTGTCTCATTACTTTAAAGATTTTTTCTCCAAATTTACTTGCTTCTTCTGTATAAAAATTATTTCCTAAATTATCTTTTTTTACATAATGGAAACGTTTCATCGTTTCATAAATACCAATAAAACCAATAGTATTATATAAATGTTCAAAATCAACTAATTTATAAGAAAAATTAGGAAGTAATTCTTTATCTACATCACGTTTAATAATATTACGAACCACATCAAGAGCTTTTAAATTTAAAAGAACTCTTTTTTCTAATTCTTTAAGATATTCTTCTTCTGAATTTGTGTCTAAAGCGAGTCGTGCTAAATTAATAGTAGAAACTTTTACACTACCAACTTTAAGGGCGGTTCCACCAATTGAATTAAAGTAACCTAAATCTCTTATATCACTTTTTAGTCTACAACAATTACTTAAACTATTTACACTATCGTCTACAAAGATATTGCTATCAGACCATTTCATATTATGTTTAATAGCCCATTTCGCAAAATCGGGGTCAACAAATTCTCCGTTTTGATAAAGTAATGAAATAGTATTTACAGGAAATGTAAACATATTTTCACTTCTCGTTTTCGCCATCTATTCCATATACCACTTTTGGAATTCAATGATTTCATCTTCATAATCAATCATAAAAGTGCCGTCTGGAAATTCTGCTCCACCAAACAATGCTTCAAAATAAGGCCTATCAAATACTGATGTATTAGTAAAGGCGGATTGTTGTCCATCACGAACATAAGGTTGATTTACAGCATAAATAAAACGTTGAAAATTTTGACGAGCATACCCTTCCGCAGACTCTGATGTAGTTATACCAAGATAATCCGCCTATTTATCTTTATTCCAAAAATAAAACATATATGGAATTAAGTTTGGCAAACCAACTGCTCCACTACTTCGATTACTTGCAAAACCAATAAATTCCTTTACAAAGTCAACAAAAGTAGTAAGATGTTTAGCAGGTTTATAATTAAACGGATCTCCTATGAAATAAAGACCCTTTTCCGCCAAGTCTTTTAAATCATAAGCAAAACAATAGTGTTTAAATGTGGATGTATCTGAATCATGTAAATATAATTCTCCAATCCACTCCGCACGTAACCATTCATTAGCTGTTTTAAATCCATATTTCTTTTGAATTTCATAATAAATTTTATTAAAAGCTAAAAGTTTTCTATGCGGTTTAGGCATTTCAGAAAGTAATGTTACCATATCTTTTCGTCTCACATTACTATTTCCATCTATTGAAACATTAGCAACAGTTTTTTCATCAATAAAATTATCTATAAAATCAGTATAACTTAATTGATCATCATCAAAACCATTAATTCGTGCAATCTATGTTCCAAACTATCCTTGCAGTTTATTATATTGTGTCGTAAAATTTTTTCCAAGTCTAATATTAATTTGCATTAGTTATAGTTCTCCTTTAACCATTTAACAGCTTGTCCAAAATCTAATATAGTGTCATCTACCTAAAGGGCGGGAACCGATTGAATCCCTAACTATAGCATTTTATCTACGTTCTCATTTACAGTATACTATATATTAGTTTTATCTAATTTAGTTTTTAACACTTTACATTTTGGACAATTTGTTGAATAAAATGTAATCATTGTTTTTCCTCCATTTTATATTTTAAAATCATAAAGCATAAATTAATCAATTTTGTTCCTATCGAATAATATGAAGTAAATCAGTTATAATAGGTTGAATCTAATTTGTTGTGTTTTCAATTACTTTATAAGAAAAAGGTAGATTTAAAAAATCTTTTTTATCTGATAAAAATCTTCGACATATTTCATTACAATTAGGATTACCTTCTCTATTCAATTGTCTTAATAATCTAATTTTATCAGGGCACCAAATTAATATAGGAGTGCAATCAATTTTATCATCTTCTAATAGTTGTTTGATTGAGTTAGGAGAAAAAATACCTATATTGATTTTATCTTTCGTTAAAGCATCAATAGATGTACCATACCACCAGTTATTAAAACAAGAAAATTCTATCCACTTTTTTAAATTTTCTGCACTCATAAACTCATTTGCTGTATTAATAAAATGATAATTAATACCATCTGCTTCATTCGGGCGGGCAGGACGTGTTGTTGATGCTATAATTTTATTTAATTGAGTCCTTCCATAAATAGTTTGAAAAAGGTTGGAAAGAATATAATCCTTTCCAGACCCGGCAGGACCACATAAGGCTATTATTTTATATTTATTCATTATCATCCTCCATTCCATACCGTGCGGAAGTTAGTTCAATCCTTCTTCCGTTTACATTCGTTATCAAATAAAGCTGGTGCCCGCCAGTGCTTTTATATTTCTTAGCTACGAAAGTATCATCTCGTCTATAACCTGTAACTAAAAGTTTATTACCACGAGTAAACCAACCTTTTTCTTTTACTTTTTTAACTCCTTCTTCATTCACTTCACTTATCTGTCTATTGAACATTGCATAATAATCACGAGTAAATTTAACATTAACAGTTCCTGTTGGTGTTAAAAGTGTAACTATATGACGTGTATCATTTTTACCGATAACAGTTCCCGCAATCCTTTGTAACTTATAAATAGGAATTTGTTTTCCATTACGTTTGAAGAAATAATCTACTACGGGAGTTGAAGAAAGATTATTAAAATCTACGATACCATAAAAATTATTATCAATATTTTTTAATTCATGGTCGTGATAATAGAAACATAATGATTTCATTTCCCAGAAAGAAATATTTCCTTCTGCATATTTATTCCATTCTTCTTCAAAAAGTTTTAAATTTAATTGTTTTAAAACTTCTTGTTGATTAGACTGTAACCAGTTCCGCACTTTATCCATTACTTTTGAATAAATCTTATCCCATACCTTTTGTTTTATTACAAAACAATTATTTATAATTTCAATATTCTCCATATCAAAATGGTCGGAATAAAAATTCATACCGTTTTGGTCAGGCATTACATAATAATCTTGCCATTTTCTAGCTTTTAAATATTTATTAAAATAATAAATAGTTTTTTCAAACTCTAAAGATTCAGTAAAAGA
>Ga0247611_10002899_pt1 | contig 26507 bp, 22 predicted proteins | sample 177DNAGHGhighgp2_FD_192422 | JGI IMG/M metagenome (GOLD analysis project Ga0247611, IMG submission 192422) | Sheep rumen microbial communities from Palmerston North, Manawatu-Wanganui, New Zealand - 1770 DNA GHGhigh gp2 | ecosystem: Host-associated > Mammals > Digestive system > Stomach > Rumen... | reverse complement strand
AGCGGCAGCAGCCATTCGGGCAGTGGCAGGTCGTTTGGCGAGAATCCCAATCGTAGCAGTAGCAGCCATAGCAGCAGTTCTTTCAGTAGCAGGAGTTCGCACAGCAGCGGCTCGTTCAGCAGTGGCAGCAGCACACGCAGCAGTGGCTCATTCAGCGGAGGGAGCAGCCGCGGTGGTGGTTCTTTCAGCAGCCACAGTAGCGGCGGTGGTCACAGCTCCAGCGGAGGCCGCTCGTTCGGTGGACACCGTTAAGATACGTACTTCGGCATTCATCATCCGCTGTACCTCACGCATCGTACAGCCGGCATAAACGGCCAGAAGGGCCTTGTTGAAGATGCCATGACCTACGGCCACCACCCGTTTTCCCGGGTAGGTGGCCGTTATATATATTAAAAAGGTACGCGCGCGCGTCAATAGTGCCTCCTCCGTTTCAATATCATCGGGCCACACCGCATCCCTCAGGTCAGGAATGAAACGTCCAGTAAAGCCACCCCAGTCGCGCTCGCGCAACAGCGGTGTCGTCACCACAGGCAACCCGTGGGGCGCAGCGATAATCTCCGCCGTCTGGATGGCCCGCTGCAGGTCGCTGGCCACCACGGCATCGAAAGCCTCACCGGCCAATCGTTCAGCCACGATCCGGGCTTGTTCCCTACCCTTTTCGTTCAGGCAACCATGCGTTTGCCCTTGCATGATCTGCAGAGCGTTATCGACGGTCTCCCCGTGCCGCACCAAGTAAACAACTGTTTCCATGGTCATAGCTTCACGGCCGTAGGCTGTTGCCTACGGCCGCAAAAATCAGATGCTGAGTTCGTCGAGCACTGTTATCAGTCGCTTGTCGAAACGCTTGTCGGTACGGATACACTCTGAGAAGGGGACGTATACCACATCATTGTTGCGCACGCCCACCATCACGTTGCGCTGTCCCTGGACGATGGCTTCAATGGCGCCGACACCAGTGCAGCTGGCCAGGATGCGGTCACGGGCCGACGGGGTACCGCCGCGCTGCAGATGACCGAGAATCGAGACGCGCACGTCGAATCCAGGGAACTCGTTCTTTACACGTTCGGCATAGTACATAGCACCGCACTTGGGACTCTCCGAGACAATGACAATACACGACTTCTTCGACTTGCGGATGCCGCGACCCATGAAGGCGGCCAACTGGTCGACGTCAGTTACCTCCTCGGGTACGATGGCGGCCTCGGCACCACAGGCGATGGCACAGTTCTGAGCCAAAAATCCTGCATCACGTCCCATTACCTCTACAAAGAAGATGCGCTCGTGTGAGTTGGCGGTGTCGCGGATGCGGTCCACACACTCCATAATGGTGTTCATGGTAGTGTCGTAGCCAATAGTAGCATCGGTACCATAAAGGTCATTGTCAATGGTACCGGGCAAGCCGATGACAGGGAAGTCGAACTCCACGCCGAAGTTCCAGGCACCAGTCAACGAGCCGTTACCGCCGATGACGATAAGGGCGTCAATCTCCTCGCGTTGACAGGTCTCGTAGGCCTTCTGCATGCCCTCGGGGGTCATAAACTCCATCGAGCGTGCAGTCTTCAGGATGGTACCGCCACGTGTGATGATGCCACTAACATCTTCCGTCGAAAACTGCTTGACCTCACCCTTGATGAGTCCATCGTAGCCACGGTAGATGCCTTTGATGTTAAACTGGTTGTAGATACCTGCGCGTGTCACGGCACGGATGGCTGCGTTCATGCCGGGGGCATCGCCACCCGATGTCAGAATACCGATAGTCTTAATCTTTCCCATAGTCGTTATTGTTTGATTGTTTAATATTTATTGTTTATCGTTCATTATTCTGTCATGGCTCAGTACTCGCACAAAGGTACGAAGAACAAAGCAAACAACCAAATTATTTATCCAATTTTTCGATGAAGAGCGATTTTTGCTTCTACTGGCTGCAAAAATACTTAAAATCATCCGATTTTCGATGTTTCAGATATCAAAAAAAAATGCTCTTTTGCTTTTTTGTCGGAAAATATGCGTACCTTTGCGGTGACCAAAAACAGTAAAAGCATGAAGATATTCCAGAGTTCCATTTTCCGGGCAGGGTGCGCCATCGTGGTTGGCGTGCTGCTGTTGAAGTACCCGCAGGACGGGGTGACGTGGCTGACGCAGGCCATCGGAGCGCTGTTCCTGCTGTCAGGTGTCATTGCGCTGATAGCCTATTGGCAGGCAAGGCGACATGCTGGTGAATATACCATCACCGACCAGGAGGGCCGCGTAGTGTCAGGGGCGCAGCCGACATTTCCCATCGTGGGAGCAGGCAGCGTGATACTGGGTCTGGTGCTTGTAATAACGCCCAACGCCTTTATTAACGGGCTGATGTATATGCTGGCAGCCATCTTGATACTGGGCGGCATCACACAGTTGATGAGCCTCATCACGGCGCGGCGATTGGGCAGCGTGCCTTTCGGCTATTGGGTGTGCCCGTCACTGATATTGCTGACAGGACTGTTCGTGATGGTGAAGCCAATGGAGACAGCACAGTTGCCACTAATGATCCTGGGCTGGTGCTCCCTACTCTACGGTGTCATCGAGTTGGTGAATGCGCTGAAGATTCATAGCCTGCGCAAAGCAGCAGACCGACAGCGCGAGGAATGGGAGCGCCAACAGTCAGCAGAAGAGGATGTGGCCGAGGAAATCAGTTCGGAAATCAACCACGACGATAGTAACGACACAACAGCGGGGACACTGGCCACACGTTAGTGAAGATTCCATCCATATATCAGTGTGCAAAGCCATCACACACAAAAAAGCCATCACCTTTTTAGGGTGATGGCTGTCTATATGATAATTATTAATTGATTACTTAACAATTACTGTCTCACCATCAACCAGCACATTGCGCTGATAAACCACCTTGCCAGAAGCGTTCTTCAGAACGAAAGCCATAGTGAACTTCTTGGTATTGCCACTACCCTTGAAAGCAGCTTCGAGATCAGACTTGTAAAGGTTAATAGTAGCGTCCAATGCGGCCTTAGCCTGAGACTCAGTAGCTGTAACAGTAGTTTCAGCTTTTGACACAGCCTGCTGAATCTTAGTGTTAACCATTGCAGCTTCTTCTGCTGTCAAATCACCCTTGTCAACAATCTCCAAACCTATAGTATAAGTCTGACGAGTGTCGTTGTTGTCATCATCACTACCACATGACTGGAGCGCAAAACCCATAAATGCGGTAAGCATCATGAGCATCATCATCTGAATTTTTTTCATTTTCTTCAATTTTTTAGTTAAAATTTGATTAATCGGCTGCAAAAGTACAATAAATTATTTAAACAGCCAAATTATCGTGAAAAAAACTTCATTTGACATTGATTCCCTTGCCTCAAGACAAGGACTATTGCTGCCAACTGTCATACGTTGGTGACGATGCCCTCGATGTAGGTGCGCAGAATATGGATGCCGGTCTTGTTGTCGCCGCCCGAAGGGATGATGAGGTCGGCATACTGCTTGGTAGGCTCGATGAACTGCTCGTGCATGGGCTTGAGGACCTTCTCGTAGCGGTCGAGCACCATCTCGACAGTGCGTCCGCGCTCTACAACATCGCGCCGGATGTTGCGGATGAGCCGCACATCGGAGTCGGTATCAACGAAAATCTTCAGGTCCATCATGTCGCGCAGCTTCTTATAGTGAAGTGTCATAATGCCCTCGAGGATGATGACGGGCTTGGGCTCGACATGGATGGTCTCGGGCAAACGGTTGGATATAATATAAGAATAGGTGGGCTGCTCGATAGCCTGTCCGTTCTTCAACATCTTGATATGCTCGGTGAGCAACTTCCAGTCGAAGGCGTCGGGGTGGTCGAAATTGATGGCACGGCGCTCCTCGTCGGTCATTCCCGTGGTGTCGTTATAGTACGAGTCGAGGGGTACAATGGCCACACATTGGGGATGTAGCGCCTGGGCAATCTTTTTGACGACGGTGGTCTTGCCAGAACCAGTACCGCCTGCAATTCCAATAATAGTCATTTGGGGTAGTCGAAAATTATTTCTTTTCTTTCATGAGATAGATGATAGTGGGCAGGTGGTCGCTATAGCCATTGAGCCAGACGCCACCGGCATGGGTACGCTTGATGCCGCCCTTATACTGGCCTTCCTGCTGGAAGAGGTAGTCGCGACGGAAAATCTGATGCTGACGGAACTTCAGCGTATTATAGTCCTGCCGTCCTTCCTGGTGCAACAGACTATAAGATACCACTATCTGGTCAAAAAGGTTCCAGGAGCCGCCAAAAGTCAGTGTTCCCGTACCAGTGTCGTGCAATTTCCACCAAGGGTTGTAAAGTCCACCGGGCTCCACCTCTTTCATATTACGCTTGGCTCCCAGGGCCACTGACATAGAGCGGTCACGAGGGTCATCATTCATATCGCCCATAATGATGACCTTTGCATTGGGGTCTTCCTTCATCAGATTGTCCTTGATGACCCGCACCTGACGTCCGGCCAGTTCGCGATAGTAGGAAGTGGCACCACGACTGGGCCAGTGACAGACAATGACGGTAATCCGCTCACCAGCCAGCGTGCCAGTGACCGTCAGAAAGCCACGGGTGGCATGCCCCTCGTCTTCTTTCTTTTCATATACATAAGGAACGAGACGGACCTTTTGGGGCGTAAAAAACTTGGGATTGTAGAGCAGGCCACAATCGACACCGCGCTTGTCAGGACCTTCCACATGGACAAACTTGAAATTGCGAGCCTTCAACTTGGGCTGATTGACAAGGTCCTCCAGACAGTGGCGGTTCTCTACCTCGCTGACGCCAATGACGGCACAGCCCACTTCAGGAAGCACGTCAGTACCCATCTCTGACAGCACGGTCGACATGTTGCGCAACTTAGAGTTATACTTCATCTCAGTCCATTTGTTTCTTCCCTCAGGAAGATACTCATAGTCATTCTTCCCCTCGTCATGCTTGGTGTCGAACAAATTCTCCAGATTATAGAAGCCAACCCCATAAATATTGTACCCCTGGGCACGGGAGACGCATACACCCGCAGTAATCAGTAAGAGTAGCAGAAACAGATTTTTTTTCATAATTTCCAAGTTCTTTAGTTATTATCTGCAAAGATACGTTTTTTTTTCCACTCTACGAACTTTTTGGGATTATTTTTTATGTTTAGCAAAAAAAAGTATCGAATTGCACGTCCTTTCGTTTTTTTTTCATACCTTTGTAGCAAATATTCACCAATTAACTAAAAAAACATGATGCAAAAAAAGCTGAAACTAATCGTGATAGCCCTCTGCTTCGCTGCTTCGGCATTTGCTCAGTCGACACAAGGCACCGTCGTTGACAATTTGGGAACCCCCATCACCGGTGCTGTTGTAAAAGTTGATGGAACCAGTATTTCCACAACGACCGACGCCAATGGCAACTACCGAATTGAAGCGCCGAATGGTGCCAAGGTGACCATTACGTTCATAGGCTATCAGCCGCAGACCGTTGTTCCTGGTGGTACGGTCTATCTGATGGAAGAAGGTATTGCTAATGTTGCCGCAGATGAGAAAGAATCATCCGAGGAGTTGGCTTATACCTTCACTGAAGCTCAATTGGGTGATGACGATGACGTATCGCAGAACGTGACCATTGTCTCCTCAGCCCAGAATGTCTACGCTTCCAAGGCCAGCTTCACCTTCAGCTCCGGCCGACTCCGTTACCGTGGTTTTACCACCAAGTACAACGATGTCTATGCCAATGGCGTCCTGCTGAACGACATGGAGACTGGCTCGTTCCGCTACGCCCTGGTAGGTGGACTCAACCAGCAGACGCGTAGCCGCGAGTTTGCACTGCCATTCGAGTTCAACCATTTCTCGATGTCGGCGATGGCAGGCTCCAACAACTACGACTTCCGTCCCAGCCACATGGCCACAGGACAGCGTGTCACACTGACTGGAGCCAACCGTAATTATACGGTACGCGCCATGTATACTTATAATAGTGGACTCAGACCCGACGGATGGGCATTTTCGGCAAACGTCACCTATCGTTGGGCCAACATGAGCACATCGTATGTTCCGGGAACGTTCTACAACTCGCTCTCCTACTTCCTGGGAGCCGAGAAGAAACTGAACGAAAACCACTCCATCTCGCTCGTTACATGGGGTAACCCCACAGAACGTGCCGCACAAGGCCCGGCTACCGACGAAATGTACTGGTTGGCTAACGACTACTACTACAACCCCAACTGGGGTTTCCAGAACGGCAAGAAGCGCAGCGCACGCGTTGTTACCGACTTCGCCCCCACGGTGCTGCTGACCTGGGACTGGAACATCAAAGACCAGACAAAGCTTACCACGACGCTGACAGGACGCTATGGTTTGTACAAGAGTACCAACCTGGAATACAACAACAGCGAGAATCCCAAGCCCAACTACTGGAAGAACCTGCCCTCAAGCTACTACGACGTTTGGTACGAAGAAGACCTGGCAGGACGGACACTGGCCGGATATAACGACTTCATCCGTGCCCGCACCTATATGATGGGTAAGCAAGAAGCCCGCCAGATTAACTGGGACCGGCTGTACTACGCTAACCGCAATGCCAATCTCGACGGACGTGATGCCATGTACTTCGTATCAGCCAGATACAACAACAACTTCAACCTGGCCCTGGCATCGACGCTGAACACCAAGCTTAGCAAAAACATTGCATGGAACGCCGGCTTGCAACTGGCAACTAACATCGGCCAGCACTACAAGAAGATAGACGACATGATGGGAGCCGAGCAACTGCATAACATCAACACCTATGCGCTTGGCAACTATCCCATAGGCGACCCTCACGTCTACTATGACATGCGCAACCCGAATGCCATCCTCAAAGAAGGTGACAAGTACGCTTATGACTATAACTTGTACGTCCGCAAAGCACAGCTGTGGAGTTCGCTGAATCTCGATTTGGACGACTATCAGGTCTTCGTCGCTGGGCGCATGGCAGGTGTCACCATGCAGCGTGACGGCAAGATGGACAACGGTATCGCAGTGGCTCGCGGCAATGGAGTGACGTCCTACGGCAAGAGCGAGACAGCCAAATTCCTCGACGGCGGCATCAAGGTCGGACTGAACTCCAGCATCCTGAAGAAGTACGGCATCACCTGGAGCATCGGGGCAGGCTACGAACTGCGTGCACCGACGGCTTCGACGGCATTCGTGGCTCCCGAGGTAAACAACGACTTCGTGAATAATCTCAAGAATGAGCGCATCTTCTCAGGCGATGCAGGCATCCAGTACGAGAATGCCTGGATGAAGGCCAACGTCAGCGGCTACTACAGCCACCTGGACCATGTGACCGAATGGCAGCAGTTCTACGACGATGACGCCAACTCGTTCACATACGTTTCCATGACAGGCATCAAGAAACAGTACTACGGTGTGGAATGGGGCATCAAATTCAAGCTGTCGCCCTCGTTCAGCATCAGTACGCTGGGTACCGTCAGCGACGCCAAGTACACAAACAATGCCGACGTCATCTACATGAAATCGACAGAAGGCACCTACCACCAGGATATCGTATATAATAAGAACATGCGCGATGGAGGAACACCGCTGTCGTGCTACAACCTGACACTGAGCTACAATGGCGGCGGCTGGTTTATCGACGTCATGGGTAACTATTACGACCGTATCTACCTCTCCTACTCACCCTCTTTCCGCTACGGACAGACACTCGCCAACCGACAGCGCTCCTACGAGAATACCGGCATCGCCGCTGAAAAGGTATTCGAAACCACTGCCAGTGGTGAAAAGGTGCTGCTCGACCAGGCTGTGGCACAGGCCAAGGGTAGCGGCGGATTCATGCTCGACCTCTCTATCGGACGCAGCATCCGCCTGAAGAAGGGCAGTCTCTCGATTAACTTGTCACTGACCAACGTGCTGAACAACAGAAGTATTGTAACGGGCGGATTTGAGCAGAGCAGAAGCAACTACTCGGTGAACACCACTACCGGCGACGTGGGCAACGCCCGCCTCTACAAGTTCAACCGCAATCCATACAAGTTTTATGCCTATGGCATTAACGGTATGCTGAACCTCGCTTACAGATTCTAAAAAATTGCTTACTATTATGAAGACAAAAAAGTATATCCTCTTCGCGCTGGCAACCCTCGGACTGGCAACATCATGCCAGGACAAAGACTGGGATGCCCCAACCTCGGAACAGGCTATGCAGGCATACGGCAACCAATATCTGCAGGAGACCAACCTGAAGACTATTGCCGAAGTCATTGCCCTCTATAGCAACGAAATCAACAACAACAGCCTGAAGGAGGTCAAGACGCCCATGCAGATCAAGGGTGTCGTCACAGGCAATGACGCAGGTGGCAACATCTACAATAGCCTTTATCTCCAGGACAATACCGGTGCCATCGCCATCAGTATCTCTCAAAGCGGACTTTATGGACCGTTCGCCGTCGGACAGACGGTGCTCGTCGAGCTGAATGGACTCTACGTAGGAGGCTATGGCAAACAGCCACAGATAGGTACTACTTATACGAATCCGAACAAAGAAGGAGCCACACCGCAGGTTGGCCGTATGAGCCGCTATATCTGGCAACAGCACTACAAACTGCTTCCGGCTTTACCTGGTTTAATCGCAGAGCCTACCGTAGTCAAGTGGAACTTCAACACCCTTGACATCGCCAAAGACTGCGGTAAGCTGATTACCCTGAAGGGTGTCACCTTGGCCGAAGCAGACGGCAAGGCCGTGTTCGCTCCCAACGACGGCAGCGTAACTCTGACCTCCAACTGTGCCAACCGCACCATCACAGGTGTGAGCAACGTCGTGGTGCGCACAAGCACCTATGCAGACTTTGCCAAGGCTGTCATGCCGACAACTGTTGTCGATATCACGGGTGTAGCCTCACGTTTTAACGACACATGGCAAATACTGATGCGTGACGCTAATGACATCGTCGAATCATCTACAGAGCCTGCCCCAGTAGCAACACCTTCCGGCAAAGGCACGGCTGAAGACCCCTACAACGTGGCCGGTGTGACGAAGTACACCAAGAGCCTGGCTGCCGGCAAGGAGTCGGGCACCGTCTATGCCAAGGGATACATCGTCGTCGTGTCCGACATCGACACCAGCGGCAACTTCGGCAATGCCACCTACCTCATCTCTGACCGTCAGGACGGTGCTACAGGCACATTCCAAATCTATCGCGGCTATGGGGTGAACGGCCAGAAGTTCAACGAAAAAGGCGCCACGCTCATCGAGGCAGGACAGGAAGTCCTCATCAAGGGCAAGGTCATCAACTACCAAGGCAACACTCCGCAGTTTGCCCAGGGCAGTACCATCGTATCACTGAAATAACCTGTACCAATAACGAAACAATAAAAACAAAAAGATATGAAAAAATTCACCAATTATCTGATTGCGTTGGCCCTGACGGCCTTCACACTCACCAGCTGCGAGGACGTACCCTCTCCCTTCGGAGAAATCGTCAAGCCAGACAGTGGCGACGTCATAGTCGTCGAGCCCTCAGGAAGTGGCACCGAGGCTGACCCCTACAATGTGGCCGGCGTACTTGAATACATCAGCGGACTGGGGGCAGACGTACAGTCTACCAACGAGGTTTATATCAAAGGTATCATTACCGAAGTGCAGGACATCGACGTCACTGGAACTTTCGGCAATGCCACCTACTACATCTCGGACGATGCTGACGGCAAGGCCAACAAGTTCTATATCTACCGCGGCTTCGGCTTGGGCGGCAAGAAGTTCAACGAGGGTGCCACAGCCATCAAAGCTGGCGACAAAGTCGTCATCAAGAGTAAGGTCGTTAACTACAAGGGCAACACCCCTGAGACCGTTTCCAACAACTGTATCATCGTCGAGCTGAACGGCACCAAGGACAGCGGCAGCGGCGGCGACACCCCGACAGAGACAATTGGTTCGAAGGATGCGCCCATCACAGTAGCCAAGGCTCTAGAGTTGATCAACGCATTGGCCGACAACGGTGAAACGGCCGAGGCATACGTCAAGGGCATCATCTCCAAGGTACAGTCGTATAGCGACCAGTACAAGAGCATTACCTACTACATCTCGGATGACGGCAAGGAAGCCAACGAGCTGCAGATTTATAGCGGCAAGAATGTCGGCGCTGCCGATTTCTCCTCCAAGGACGAGCTCTCTGCCGGCGACGTGGTCGTGGTCAAGGGTAAGCTGAAGAAGTATGTCAACAGCAAGACAGGTGCCATAACCCTTGAGATGAACCAGCCCAACGAGATTATCACCATTACCAAGGGCTCCGGCGGTGGTGGCGGTGAAACACCTTCTTCTGATCTTGGCACCAAAGATAATCCTTTGACAGTAGCCAAAGCTCTGGATGTAATCAATGCGCTTGCAGATGGTGGTGAAACAGAAACAGAGGCATACGTTAAAGGTAAGATTTCTAAAGTACAGTCATTCAACGACAAATATAAGAGTATTACCTACTATATTTCAGACGATGGCACTGAGACTAAAGAGTTACAAATCTACAGTGGGAAGAACATTGGCGGTGCCGAATTCGCATCCAAAGACGATTTATCTGTAGGTGATGAAGTGGTAGTTAAGGGTAAACTGAAGAAATTCATGAAGAGTGGCGAGGTTGTTCCTGAAATGAACCAACCCAACGAGATTGTTTCTATCACCAAAGCCGGTGGTGACACGCCCAGTGGCAACACTGGTCTTGAGCAGAGCTTTGATGCCGGCAAGGGCAACTTCACCATTGAAGACAAGTCTATTGGTGAAGGCATATCATACGTATGGTATGAGGACACCAAGAACAAATACATGAAGGCTTCAGCATATAAGGGAGGCTGCATTGCTGCCGAGAGTTGGTTGATTTCTCCTGCTTTCAGTCTGAAGAACGTTGCAGCACCCGTCATGACCTTCAACAATGCTTGTAACCAGGTCAAGGGGGGTACAATTACCGATCATATTAAGGTGATGGTTTACGATGGTGCAAACTGGACAGAGGCTACTATCTCCAACATGCCTGATGGTAAGAGTTGGACATTCGTAGACAGCACTGTCGACCTCAAAGCAATTGCCGGTAAAGAGAATGTCAAGATTGCTTTCAAGTATGTCAGCACAACTGCTTTTGCTCCTACATGGGAAATCAAGACAGTATCGGTAAAGTAATTTTATAATAACAGCATAAGAGGGAGTGTTCGTCAAGGACACCCCTCTTTTTTACTTAACTCCATTAAATAATGAAAACAACCATTTACTTGATGTCCCTCGCAGGAATTTTCTGTGCTTTGTTGACAACTGCTTGTGCGAGTAAATTAACGGAAAGTACCCCTACATACTTTACTCAAGGCAATCCCTACCTGCCATTGTGGGAGCATATCCCCGACGGAGAGCCGTACGTGTTTGAGGACCCCGACCAGCCCGGCAAGCAGCGCGTATATATATATGGTTCGCACGACGATCTGAAAACTGAGTACTGCGGACGTGACCAGGTGGTGTGGTCGGCTCCAGTGGACGACCTGACCCAGTGGCGCTACGACGGAGAAATCCTCGTGGTGGACAAGAATGCCAAGGGCGAGCCCTTCGATTCTGCAGGTACTGCCGACGTGCTGTATGCACCAGATATAGCGCTGGTAAGGGATAGCACCGGCAAGAAGACCTACTACCTCTTCCCCAACGACCAGACGGGAGGTCGCAACGGTCTGATAGCCAAGAGTGACCGCCCCAACGGACCTTTTGAGGTTTGCAACTGGAATGCCGACGACCCCAACAAGGTGGACGGCATCTATGGCTTTGACCCTGCCGTATTTGTCGATGACGACGGACGGGTATATGGCTACTGGGGCTTCGAGCATTCGATGGCTGCAGAGATAGACCCGACGACGATGTGCACCGTCAAGCCCGGCACAAAGGTGGTTGACGGCATGGTGTCCGGCAGAAACGAGCCCGGCATCTTCCGCTTCTTCGAGGCCTCGTCGCTGCGGAAAATCAAGGACAAGTATGTGTTCATCTACAGCCGTTTCACTGAGGACGGTGAATTCGGCCTGCCCACGTCGAACTACACGCTGGCATACGCCTACAGCGACCATCCGTTAGGTCCCTGGACCTATGGCGGCACCATCATCGACGGACGTGCCCGCGAGAAGGACGAACAAGGCAACGTCATCGCATCTGCCGTTCCCGACGGTAACACGCACGGCAGCATCTGCGAAGTGAACGGTCAGTGGTATGTGTTCTATCATCGTCAGACGGGTACTGACGAGTATGCCCGTCAGGCTATGGTGGCCCCCATCACCGTCAAGGTGGAAGAGGGTGCTGGCGGCAAGGTGGAAATCAGCGAGGGCGAATACAACTCTGAGGGCTTTGCGCTGAACGGCCTCAACCCCTTTGAGCGCCATTCGGCCGGCATCGCCTGCTGGCTGACGGGACCGAAGCCCGCTGTCCACGAATGGCCCAACAACACGTTCTACGGCTCGTACGTAGAGGCATCGTATGGCACAGAGACTAATTTCGATGCTCCCTACGATCTGAAGAACAACGGTAACCGCGTGGTGAACAACACCGATGGCAGCATCGTAGGCTACAAATACTTCAACTTCGACGCCGGACAACTGGCAGAGAAGGAGAACCTGATGCTCGTCCTACGGCTCATCCCCGAGGGTATCGACGGCACTATTGAGGTCATGATGGATCGTCCCTGGACTTCGCAAGGGGGCAAGAAGATTGGCGAGATAGCCCTGAAGTCCGACATGCCGAAGACCAGCCGGGATATGGCGATAGGTATTGCAAAGGAGGCCAAGGAAAAAGACCTTGCAGGCAAACACGCCATCTTCATCCTTTTCAAGTCCGACACCAAGGAGAAGTCACTCTGCACCCTCGAAGACTTGGTCTTTACATTCGCAGAATAAAAAAACAGCGCGAATATTTGGTCAGTCGGAAAATAATTCGTACCTTTGCACCCGCTTTTATGCACAATAGAGAAATAACATATAAAATTAACAAGCAAAAATGAAAAAAGGTATTCATCCAGAAAACTATCGCCCCGTCGTGTTCAAGGACATGTCCAACGGCGATATGTTCCTTTCGCGCTCTACCGCAAAAACTAATGACACCGTAGAGTTCGAAGGCGAAACTTACCCCGTGGTAAAGATTGAAATTTCGAGCACTTCTCACCCGTTCTATACCGGTAAGAGCAAGCTCGTCGACACCGCTGGTCGCGTCGACAAGTTCATGAGCCGCTACGGTAAGGCTGCGAAGAAATAAAGATAATTTCAAAGCCAACAAGACATCTAAGGCGCGTCCAGGGTAGTTGCATATACCTTTGGTTGCGCCTTTTTTATCGTTAGAAGCAACCAACAATGGAAACTTTCAAACTACTACCAATCCTTTTCACCGTGTTGTCGCTGTCAGCCTGCGGCGGTGGAGACGGTGATTCTGTCGAGCGTTCAAAGCCTTCTCCCTACCCCGACAACACCAGTGCAAACGCCAACAAGAACACCTCTGGCCCCATCGAGGCCCAGACACAACTGGAATTCCCGCATCTGAAAAAGGGGACTGTCCTTGTTCATCGTGCCATTCTGAACAAGAACACCAACGAGGAAGGCCTCAACTACTGTGTAGAATGGGACACCGACCTGCAGTCACAACGCTGGAGCTGCTACAAAATTTATAGCAGCATCAGATATCACAGCACATATAATGTAAAAAGGTATTCAGCCGAGAACAACGGAACGCTTTCACCTACATGCCAGTATCCGAATGACCCCCTGCTGCCACCAGATTATCAGTTCACATCTGATCCCTATAAGTATTCTGGCTACGATCACGGACATATCTGTCCGTCTGCCGACCGTCAGAGAGCTACGGACTGCAACTATCAGACCTTCTTTATCACCAACATGCAGCCACAATACAAAGAATTCAATGCTGGCCTATGGCAGAAGATGGAGAATGACATCCGTAACTGGGAAAACATATCCGACACGCTATACATCTGCAAGGGTGGTACCATCGACAATTCAGAGTATATCATTGAGTACATCAACCAAAGAAGCCATCAGTCCACACGTGTCAACAAAGACCATATCCCCGTTCCACGTTTCTTCTATATGGCACTCCTCAGCAGAAAGAACAACACCTGGCAGGCTATGGCCTATTGGGCACCCAATCTGAATGAAGACCATTCAAATGATACCCGCAAGGGATATGCCATCACCATTGACCGCCTGGAGGAACTGACAGGCATCGACTTCTTCTGCAATCTGCCAGACAACATAGAGAATGAAGTTGAAAGTAAAATAACACAAAGTTATTGGTTTAAATAAAAAATCCTAAAACATTTGGTCATAACAACAATAATTCGTAACTTTGTCAAGGATTATTTCTAACACAAACTAATTTTAAACAAATGAAAACCATTTATGATTTCACTGTCAAGGACAGAAAAGGTAAGGATGTTTCCCTGAAGGAGTATGCCAACGAGGTGCTGCTGATTGTCAACACAGCGACCAAGTGCGGTTTCACCCCCCAGTACGATGAACTGGAGAAGCTATATAAGGAATACCATAGTCAGGGCTTTGAGATTCTTGACTTCCCTTGCAACCAGTTTGGGCAGCAGGCACCTGGCACCGACGAGTCCATCCATGAATTCTGTAAGCTCAACTTCGGCACAGACTTCCCCCGCTTCAAGAAGGTGAAGGTCAATGGTGACGATGCCGACCCATTGTTTAAGTTCCTGCAGGAGCAGAAAGGTTTTGCCGGCTGGGATATGGAACACCCCATCGCTCCCATTTTGGATGATATGCTGTCAAAGGCTGACCCCGACTACAAGCAAAAACCCGATATCAAGTGGAATTTCACCAAGTTCCTCATCAACAAGAAAGGTCAGGTCGTAGCTCGCTTTGAGCCTACAGAGAAGCTTGAGCATATTGAGGAGAAAATCAAAGAGCTGTTATAATGGAACACATCAAATGTCTGATCATAGGCAGCGGGCCCGCAGGGTATACCGCTGCTATTTATGCTTCGCGAGCCAACCTGCAACCCGTGGAATACTGCGGTCTGCAACCCGGTGGTCAGTTGACCCAAACCACTGAGGTCGAGAACTTTCCCGGCTATCCACAGGGAGTGGACGGCAATCAGATGATGATGGATCTTCGCGAGCAAGCAGAACGCTTTGGTACGGACATCCGTGACGGTGAGATTACCAAGGTGGATTTCTCCAAGCGCCCCTACAAAGCATGGGATGACGCAGGTCGCGAACTGGAAGCCGACACGGTCATCATTGCCACTGGAGCCTCGGCAAAATACTTAGGACTGGACGATGAACGCAAATACAACGGACAAGGCGTCAGCGCCTGTGCTACCTGCGATGGTTTCTTCTATCGCAAAAAGACGGTTGCCGTAGTAGGTGGCGGCGACACGGCATGCGAAGATGCTCTCTATCTGAGCGGCCTGGCCAAAAAGGTCTATATGATTGTCAGAAAGCCTTTCCTCCGTGCCTCGAAAGTCATGCAGCAAAGAGTTATGGAGGCCGAGAATATCGAGATTCTTTTTGAGCACAACACGCTGGGACTCTTTGGCGAGAATGGTGTTGAAGGAGCCCACCTTGTCAAGCGCAAGGGCGAAGCCGACGAACAATTGGTAGATATCCAGATAGACGGATTCTTCCTGGCCATTGGCCACACTCCTAATACCGCCATTTTCCGCGAGTGGCTCGATACCGATGAAATAGGCTACCTGCTAAAAATTGACGGTACACCACGTACCAAGCTCCCTGGCATTTTCGTGGCCGGCGACTGTGCTGACCCCGTCTATCGTCAGGCTATCAGTGCTGCCGGCACTGGTTGTCAGGCTGCCATTGAGGCCGAACGCTTCCTGCTGAACGCATAACCCTTAAGGAATCTGACTTCCCAAAGATTTCATTTATTAATTTTTCCTTTTGGTACAACACGAATTAAGCCTCGCTTCACAGCGAGGCTTAAACATTCAAAAAACTAAATTAATCAACCATAAACCTTAACCATTAAAAATCTTTTAGAAAAACTTAAACCGTAAAGCATCTCGCCTGTCGACTTAAGTTCGGAAAAACTCTTTTCCATTTCTGGCGCAAAGGTAAGATAAATATTAGAATCACAAGTTCAAGAATCATTATTTATGGTTTAAATATCGTGAATTCATGATATTTAAACCGTAAATCACGATTTTTAAACCAAAATACACCCATTTAACACCTTTTAATTGCATTTTTGTTGATAAATAGAAGAAAAAAGTATAACTTCGCAGCAAAATTAATCACATGATGAACCTTCCAACTTGGCAAATAGCACTTATTCTCATATCGATATCGTCTATTATCGTTATCGGAAGATGGTTATATCTCCGAAGTGTGCGCATCAGGAACCGCATTCAGATGAACGAGCTCTTCACCAACATCACCCATGAACTATTGACACCGCTGTCCATTCTGTCTGCCTCTGTAGAGCATCTGAGCATGGTGCGCCCAGAAGAGCAGCAGGAATATGAACTGATGGATCTGAACATCCAGCGTATCGTACGCCTGCTACAACAGATTCTGGAGACGAGCAAAGCCCAGGAAGGTGGATTAAAACTTATGGTCAGCAAGGGTGATGTCATGCAGTACATCACAGAGACAGCCCGTAGCATCAAGCCGCTCATGAACAGAAAGCAGTTGGATTTCACCATCCATTGTCATCCGGAAAGCATGATTGGTTGGATTGACACCGACAAACTGGACAAAATTATCTTCAATTTATTGTCAAATGCCGCCAAATATACACCCGAACAAGGGAAAGTTGTCCTAGATATCACCACCAACAACCATTACAACCACATTATTATAAAAGTAAGCGACACGGGTATCGGCATTCCCAAGGAGTTGATGAAAAAGCTCTTCAAGCGTTTTAGCAACGGAGACTACAGGCGTTACCAAGTCATGAGTACCGGTCTCGGTCTCGCCCTGACACACGATTTGGTCTATCTGCACAAAGGCAGTATCCAGTATAAAAGCAAGGAAGGACAAGGAACCACCTTCATCATAGACCTCCCTATTGGCAAAGAAGCCTTTTCTGCCTCCCAAATTGACGAAAAGAACCAAATACAGTTCAACGTTCCTAACAACAACATTCTCGACCTGCCCAAGAGTTTGTCAGCTCAAGACATTACGTCCAAGATAGTCGGTCCGGCTGATGAGGACGCTTCGTGGGTGCTCATCGTCGAAGACAACAGGGAACTCATGATGCTGATGCAACAGTTGATGAGCAGGAAATACCATACATTGACGGCCTTTAACGGGCAACAGGCCCTTGATGTGATCCGTACACACAGACCCGACATCATCGTTTCCGACGTCATGATGCCAGAAATGGACGGATATGAACTAACACGCCACATCAAACAGGACGAGGAGCTCAGCCACATGCCCATTATTCTTCTGACAGCCAAGACACAAGAGGAAGACGTGCAGGAGGCACTGAAAGCCGGTGCTGACGACTACATGCCCAAACCTTTCAAGCTAAAGGACTTAGAACTACGCATAGACAACATCATTGCCAACCGTGAGCGTATCCGCAGGCCCACCGACGAGGAGCAAATGACACGGGCGTTAACCCCTGAGGAAGAATTCCTACAGCGTGCCTCCAAATGTATAGAAAGCCACATGGATGATTCCTACTACGACCGCGAAGCCTTTGCTGCCGACATGGGAGTCAGTTCCAGCACCCTTTACAACAAGCTGCGCACCCTGACAGGCATGACCATCACCACCTTCATCCGTAGCCAGCGCATCAAGGCCGCCTGCCGAATGGCTAAAGAGAGACCCGACCTTCGCGTCAGCGACATCGCCTACCGGGTAGGTTTCAAAGACCCCAAATATTTTGCCACCTCCTTCAAAAAAGAGATGGGTGTCCAGCCAAAAGAGTATTTTAGTCAGATGAGAGGTGAGAAAAAGACCAGTTAAAGTCATTGAAGGCGGCGGATGCCGGAAAGCCACAAGCCGCTGAACGTCAGCAAACCGTTGAGCATCAACAACTCGTAGCCAAAATGATAGTCCATCGTACAAGTCACCAATTGGTCGATGGCATAGCACAGCAGCGGCGAGGCAACGGCCACGTATGGCACCCAGCGGTCTCCGACTTTTCGCTGTGTCAGCAGACAAAAGGCGAACATTCCCAATAAGGGGCCATACGTATAGCTCACCAGAATGTAGATGGCATCGATGAGACTGGTCGAATTGACGCTCTTGAACAGCAGAATAAACAGCACAAAGACGGCACACATCACTATATGTACCCTTTTGCGCAGCCATTCGTTGTCCGTTTGTTCACAAATATCCACGCAGTAGACAGTAGTCAGCGACGTCAGCGCAGAATCGGCGCTGGAGAAAGACGCTGCCACGATGCCCAGCACGAAGAATGCCGTCAGCCATTGGACATTAGTCGCAAGCTGATGACTCTCTGTCGCGTTTTGCACATACGCAGGCAAGAGTTCATCACCCATAACGGGCATCGTCAGTCCATACTGCTGATACCACAGCGTCAGCAGGACACCCAGCGACAGAAACAGCAGGTTGGCAGGCAGGAAGAGGACACCGTAGGTACACATATCCTTTTGCGCACCACGTAAGGTCTTGCAAGTCAAGTTCTTCTGCATCATATCCTGGTCGACGCCCGTCATGACGATGACAATGAACACGCCACTGAGGAACTGCTTCCAGAAATTCTGCGTGCTCACCCAGTCGTCAAAAACGAAAACCCTCGACATCGGATGGCTGCCCACGGCTTGCACGGCCTCGCCAACGCTCAGCCCCATATCTGCTAATACATTATATATAATAAGGAGCAACGCCGTGAAGAGGCATACCGTCTGTAGCGAGTCCGTCCATACCAGTGTCTTGATGCCGCCGCGCCGCGTATAGAGCCATATCAGCAGCACCAATGCTACAGCAGTCACGACAAAAGGCACACCCAAGGGTTCGAAAACAAAGCGCTGCAGGATGATGCACACCACATAGAATCTCACTGCCGCCCCCGTCATCTTCGACAGCAGGAAGAACCACGACCCCGTCTTATGCGAGCGAGGTCCCATACGCTGTCCCAGGAATGCATAGATAGACGTCAGGTTCAGCCTGTAGTAGAGCGGCAAAAGCACAAAGGCCACCACCACGTAGCCCAGGATGAAACCCATACACGTCTGCAGGTACGTCATCTGCGTGCGCAACACCATGCCGGGCACCGAGACGAACGTGATACCCGAAATGGACGCTCCCACCATGCCGAACGCCACCATATACCACGGCGATTGGCGGTCGGCACGGTAGAAAGTCTCGTTTGTCGCTTTGCGTCCAGTCCAGCGGCTCACGGCGAACAAAAACGCGAAATACAGCAGTACTACGATGATAATTATCATAACAAGTTGCAAAGGTACGCATTTTTTCGAGAAATTCTTATTCCTTATTTCGTAATTTTTATTTTTAATTAGTACCTTTGCAGGCGGTAATCTTTAACCATCAACAAAAAACAATGGCAAAACAAAAGAAATTCATCCTTCAAGAGAGCGAACTTCCAACACAGTGGTACAACATCCAGGCTGACATGGTGAACAAGCCCATGCCGCCCCTCCACCCGGTTACCAAGCAGCCGTTAGGTGTCGATGACCTGGCTCACATCTTCCCACGCGAATGCTGCGTGCAGGAGCTGGACACCGAGCATCGCTGGATTGACATCCCCGAGGAAGTGCTCGACAAGTACAAGTACTACCGCTCTACCCCACTCGTGCGTGCATACGCCCTGGAGGAGGCACTCGGTACTCCCGCCCACATCTACTTCAAGAACGAAAGCACCAATCCGCTGGGCTCTCACAAGATCAATTCTGCCCTGCCCCAGTGCTACTACGCCAAGCAGGAAGGCACCACCAACGTCACTACCGAGACGGGTGCCGGCCAGTGGGGCATGGCACTGTCGTATGCTGCCAAGCTCTATGGTCTGGAGTGTGCCGTCTATCAGGTGAAGATTACCATGCAGCAGAAGCCCTACCGCTCCAGCGTGATGCGCACCTTCGGGGCTGCCGTGACGGGTTCACCCTCTATGTCGACACGTGCCGGCAAGGACATCATCACCAAGGATCCCACGCATCCCGGTTCTTTAGGTACTGCCATCAGCGAAGCCGTCGAGCTGGCTACTACCACGCCCAACTGTAAGTACACGCTGGGCTCGGTGCTCAACCATGTGGCGTTACACCAGACCGTCATCGGCCTGGAGGCCGAGAAGCAGATGCAGATGGCCGGCGAATATCCCGACATCGTCATCGGTTGCTTTGGCGGCGGCTCCAACTTCGGCGGCATCTCGTTCCCCTTTATGCGCCACAACCTCAGCGGCGAGCGCCACACAGAGTTCATCGCTGCTGAGCCCGACAGCTGTCCGAAGCTCACCCGCGGTCAGTTCCGCTACGACTTCGGCGACGAGGCCGGCTACACACCGCTGCTGCCGATGTTCACGCTGGGCCATAACTTCAAGCCTTCGAACATCCATGCCGGTGGACTGCGCTACCACGGAGCAGGCATGATCATCTCGCAGCTCATCAAGGACGGTCTGATGCACGGTGTCGACATCCCACAGCTCGAGACCTTCGAGGCTGGTATGCTGTTTGCCCGTACCGAGGGCATCATTCCCGCCCCCGAAAGCACCCACGCCATCGCCGCTACCATCCGCGAGGCCAAGAAGTGCATCGAGACTGGCGAGGAGAAAGTCATCCTCTTCAACCTCTCTGGACACGGACTCATCGACATGCCGAGCTACGAGGCATACATCAACGGCGACCTGCAGAACTACAAGGTCACTGACGAGATGATAGCCAAGAACCTGGCTGAGTTGGATAAATAACTATTCTGGAATAGAAATCAAGAAAGGAGCCGGAAGTCTGAAATTGCTTCCGGCTCCTTCTTTGTCTTTTAATCTAAGTCGACAACGGTGATGCCGGCACCTCCAAACTGGACGTGCTCGTCCTTGGCGCTTTTCACGTTGGGAACCGTATGAAGATACTGGCGTATCAGTTGCCGAAGGATACCCGTCCCCGTACCATGCAAGATGCGCACGCGGCTCAGACCCACCAAGATGGCATCGTCTATGAAATGCATCACGGTGTCTACGGCCTCGTCGCCACGCATGCCGCGAACGTCCAGGTCCTGATGGAAGTTCTGCCGACGGTCCTCCATTGTTGCCCTGGTAACATGCGATGTCTGTACGGCCAGATGGGCGTGCTTGTCGGCAACCGTCTCCACGCCTCGGGAACCACTGGGGGAGGCTGCTCTTTCCAGCTGTTCCAGTTTGACCTTGCTACGCAGTCCGCCGAAGATGACTGTTGCCTGCTTGCCCTGTACTGACTCTATTTCGCCAACGCTATTCGTTCCCTTTATGCGCACGCTGTCGCCTTTGTCCAGAGGACGGTTTTCTGGCTGCTGGGCCTTGGCGTGAGCTGCCAGCTTCTCGCTGACGGCCTTCTGCTGACCGGCTTTCTCGGCTTTGCGCTTCTCCTTGCGGGCACGGCGCTCTTCCATCTGCTGCAGTCGCTTGGCAAAGTCCTCTTCGCTCATCAGTCCTCGTGTTTCATCGTTTTGCACCTGCCCGCGGAATTCCTGCAGTTCCTCGCGTATCAACCGCGTCTGCTCCTTCTCGGCCTGTGCCTCTTTGATGTCACGGATGGCGTTCTCTATACGACGGTTAGCCTCCTGCAGCAGTTCCTCGGCCTGCTGCTTCGCTCTGTTCAGAATGGCCTTGCGCTCACGTTCTATCTCTTCCAGGTTGGTCTCGTAGCGCTGGATGTGTCCTTCCAGCGATTTCTCATGCTGATGGATGGTCTGGCGCTTGCCCTCCCAGTAGCGCTTGTCGCGCACAATATCCTGCAGGTACTTGTCGCTCTGCACATAGTCCGAGCCTACTATCTCCGAGGCGTCGCTGATGACCTCTTCGGGAATACCCGTCTTGCGGGCTATCTCGATGGCAAACGATGAGCCCGGCTGACCTATCGACAGTTGGAACAACGCCTGCATTTGGTTGCGGTCGTACAGCATGGCACCGTTCACCACGCCCTCATGGTCGTCGGCAAAGTGCTTCAGGTTCTGGTAGTGGGTGGTGATGACGCCAAAGGCCTGCTTCTTCCAGAACTGCTTCAGTACGGCCTCGGCAATAGCGCCGCCGATGGTAGGCTCCGTGCCGCCACCGAACTCGTCTATTAATAACAAGGTACGTGCATTGGCCTGACGCATCATCATCTTCATGTTCAGCAAGTGGCTCGAGTAGGTGCTCAGGTCGTCGGATATCGACTGCTCGTCGCCGATGTCTATCATGATGCTTTCAAACATGCCCACCGTCGAACGGTCGCCAATGGGCACCGACAAGCCGCATTGCACCATATACTGCAACAGACCAACCGTCTTCAGACATACCGACTTGCCGCCGGCATTGGGGCCCGAGATGATGAGAAGTCTCCCCCCGTTCCCATCCGAATGGGGACGATGATCTGATGCACTCTGTTCTCCCCTCCTTTTGGAGGAGTTGGAGGAGGCTGTCAACATAATATCCAGCGGCACAGCCTTCTTGTCCTGTTTCTGGAGTGAGCGCTGCAGCAACGGGTGGATAGCATGAATCCAGTCCATCACCGGCTCGCCTTTCACCTCAGGTTCAAAGGCTTGCATCTGCTCGGCCAGCTCGGCCTTGGCACACACCAGGTCAATGGCAGCCAAAAAACGGTACGACTCCAACACCTGCTCTACCTGCGGCCGCAGCTCGTCGCTGAACACCGTCAGTATGCGCACAATCTCGCGCCGCTCGGCGGCCTCCAGCTCACGCACCTTGTTGTTGGCCTCCACCACCTCAGCTGGTTCAATGAACACCGTCTTTCCCGTTGCCGACTCATCATGCACAATACCCTTCACCTTACGCTTCACGCCCGGCGAAACCGGTATCATCAGTCGGCCGTCACGCAATGTCGGCGCCACGTCCATGGCTACCAAACCGTCACGTTGGGCAGCATGCAAAATGGTATACAGCGTGCGCGAGATGCTGCCCGATGTCTGCTCCATGTCATGACGGATGCCAGCCAGCGTCATCGATGCCGAGTCCTTGATTTTGCCGAACTTGTCCAGAATGGAGTCAATGCGCCTAATCATGGCCGGGAACGTCATCACGTCCTCAGCCATCCGCGTCAGCGCCGGATAAGGCACCTCGTCATCCTCCTTCCGCGACAAGAACGTCACCACGACGCCTATCGTCTCCAGCGAGCGCCGCAGGTCGTAGAGCTCGTCCTCCTCCAGATGTGTGTTCTCCATCCTGATACGGGCCACGGCCTCGCGCACGTCGAAGAAATAGTTCATCTCCGGCTTGTCCGTAGCCTGCTGCAACCGTCGCATTTCACGCACCTGCTGCAGCCACTCGTTCACCGTCTCGGCATCATCCCTAAACGCTATCTCGTCTACGCGTTCACGGCCCAACCCCGAACGGCAATGCTCCTTCAACAGCCGCCTTATTTCGTCAAAGCCAATCTTTTGCTCGTAGTTCCTTGGATAAATCATGCTGCAAAGTTACATATTTTACTTCATAATCCATAGTTCATAGTTCATAGTTTAGGGCTAATTTGGTTAAAATATTTTAAATCCAAAGAATTTATGAACTCTGAACTATGAACTCTGAACAATTTTTACTACCTTTGCACCCGCTTTCGAAGTTTCGAGCACTGGAGAGATGGTAGAGTGGTCGATTACAACGGTCTTGAAAACCGTCGTGCTGAGAGGCACCGGGGGTTCGAATCCCTCTCTCTCCGCTGAGAAAACGTAACTATTTTGATTTTCAAATAGTTACGTTTTTTATGTTCAGATACTCCCAAATTTACCCCCAAAAAATCGGCAACAAACCACAATTATTGCCGAAATTATATCCTTGTGAGAGAAAAAACTAATTATTTCTTTGGTTATGTGACTAAATTTAGTTACTTTTGCAGCGATGAATAAGAAAGAGAAGCTGATAAAGCGATTCAGGACTTTACCGAGAGACTTCACCTTTGAGGAGGTTGTAAGTCTTTTCCAAGGCTATGGGTTCGAACTTGCAAATAAAGGTGCAACATCTGGTTCACGCATCAAGTTTTACAATGCAGATGATCAGAACGCATATATCATGCATAAGCCCCATCCGAGTAACATCATTAAGGGCTATATCATGCGAGACATCTTGAATTTTCTGATAAAGAACAACTATATTAAATAGGAGGATTGATTATGGGATATTTGAAGTATAAAGGATACACAGGAAGTGTAGAGTACAGCGAAGATGACAAGTGCCTTTTTGGAAAGGTACAAGGAATGTCTAAGGATAGCATTACTTATGAGGGTTCAACTGTAGAGGAATTGACAGCGGATTTCGAAGGAGCGGTTGATGACTATCTGGCTTTATGTGAAGAGAAAGGCATTGAGCCAAGAAAGCCATATACTGGTGTCCTTAATGTTCGTCTGACTCCAGAGATTCATAGCGGCGTAGCTATTGCAGCTCAAAACGCTGGCATAACTATCAATGCTTTTATTAAGAATGCTGTTGCAAAGGCATTAGGAATCGTTCTTTGAAAGACGATAGTTACCCCCCAAATTACCCCCAAAAATTGGGATACGCAAATTTATCAGAAGATATTTTGATTTACTGAAAACAACGAAAAAGCTTTTGTCTTTGCCATACAAATAGCTGATATACAAAGAGACCGGTCGATTTGAGTTCGACCAGTCTCTCTTTTTTAATGGTGTTACGTTGGCTTTCAGAATGCTATCGGTCCGTGACTTTGTCAGAATGCTATCGGTCCGTGACTTTGTCAGAATGCTATCGGTCCGAAGCCCATGCACGATGTGGTTCCCAGTGCGGTCAGAGCCGCCGTGAGGATGCTGACGATGACCTGAATGATGGTCTTCCAAGTTTCTTTTTTCATAGTTTTAAAGTTTAGAGATTAGAGTTTAGAGTTTAGACTGTGCAATTCGTGTTATTCGTAACATTCGTTGTCGTTAATCACAATCTGTGTAATCTGTGTAATCTGTGGTTTTATAATACAATTCGTGTTATTCGTTGTCGTCAATTAATCTCTTGTGTTTTTGTTTCAAAAGCGAGCAGGCTTTGCGCCTGCATTCGCTTTCGGGAGTTTCGGCGGTTAAGGTTCGGGCTCCTCTTCGGGGTCGGGTTTCAGCTGGTCCACGCTGATGAACTCAGCCTTCTTCAGGAACTCGCGGCTCGAGATGTTCATCTCTTGCTCCTGCTCCGGCAGGAATCGGATGTGCAGGGCCTTGATGTCCGTCAGCACGTTGTACTTCTCCTTGGTCTCGGCGCCCTGGCTCTCGATGGTGGTGTAGAACGTGCCCAGGCCGTCAATCTTCACCTTCTTCGACTCCAGCAGCATCTCAATCAGACACGAGCGGAACTTCTCCAGCACGCCGAACACTACGTCCTGGGTATAGATGCTACCGTGTTCCGAGATGTGGCGCGACAGCTTGCGCGTGTTCATCGTCTCCAGCGTCTTCACGCGACCGTACCACTTGCCGTAAGCCGAAGACTTCTCGTTCTTGTTCTGGGTTACTTGATAAATAATCTTTGCCATAGTTGTGTGTGTTTTTAGTTTGAAGTTTGATGTTTGATGTTTGAAGTTTGATGTTTGAAGTTTGAAGTTTATGATTACCTCTGCAGCGGCTTTCATTCCTTTCTTTTGACATTGCAAAGGTACGAAGAATAACCTGTGGTTCCAAATTTCACCCTTCGATTTGGGCCGATTTTGATGAAGAATTCATCGAATTTGAACGAACCGTAATTTCGTGCCCTCGAATCCGTAATTTTCGAGCCTTTGATATTACGTTTCGTCGCAAACGATGACATTTGGCATTTTCGGTCATGTCACATTGTAACAATGTAACTTTGTAACATTAAGACCTTACCGAAGTGCAGACAACAATAGTTAGAATATTAATAATTATAATTATTATTATTCTAAAGCTAAAATTGTACAAAATTGAAAATCCTTATTGTTACATTGTTACAAAGTTACAATGTGACAAAAATAATAAGAAAATGTATTGCTATATAAATAAAAAGTATTATCTTTGCAGTCGAAAGCAATTAATTGTATTACAAATATGGCAACAACAATTATCAGAAAATCTGCCTCATTCCGATTTAGAGCCGATTTGTTGGAGAAACTGAAGAGCAACGCAGTCAGAGAAAACAGAACCCTCAACAACTACGTGGAGAGTGTGCTGCTCGACTACATCTTTAATGAACCGAACGAAACGACAAAGGCTGCCATTCGGGAAGCCATGTCGGGCCGTAACCCTAACAAGGTCTACGACAATGTAGACGATATGTTTGACGACATTCTGAACGAAGAATGAAGAAACTACAGCCTACTAGCCAATATAAGAAAGACCTGAAACGATATAGGAATAATCCTCAGAAGTTGGCCGATCTGAAAGAAGTGCTTAAAATGCTTCAGAACGAGCAGCCCA
>Ga0247611_10002898_pt1 | contig 26523 bp, 23 predicted proteins | sample 177DNAGHGhighgp2_FD_192422 | JGI IMG/M metagenome (GOLD analysis project Ga0247611, IMG submission 192422) | Sheep rumen microbial communities from Palmerston North, Manawatu-Wanganui, New Zealand - 1770 DNA GHGhigh gp2 | ecosystem: Host-associated > Mammals > Digestive system > Stomach > Rumen... | reverse complement strand
AGTAGTAGTATAGCAAGTCCGTCGTATGAGTCATAGCATAACCCTAGTATAGCAAAGCATGCTAACCCTAACCCTATCCCTAACTATTACCCTAACCCTAACCCTAACTATTACCTTAACCCTAACCCTAGCTATTACCCTAACCCTAACCCTACCCTATGCCAGCATGCTATTTCCCTTCTTAACCCTTTTCCTGTCTTTGCAGAGCATGCTATTATTTTCTTGTTCTCGCGTGGGTTGACCATTCTTTGTCTCATAGCATGCTCTGTATAATTAGCGTTTCCTAAGTTTCTTTTTTAATGACGTGTTTAAATGACGTATTATTTTCCTTTTTATTTTTATTTGTGTTTGCAAGGAATTATTATATCATTTCTTTTATCTTTATTTTTCATTTCTATTATAATCTTCTTGTGTTTCTAGTTATAAAATATATAGAACGCTTATAGAAAAAATTTATTACCCATTCCGTTGTACACGTGTAAGTGCACCTTTTCAGTTTATAGTTACATGTCTTTCTTTTCTTGAAATCTTCTATTATATTGTCTATTTGTTGTTAAAAGAATTTTTTCTCTCTTGTAAATATTGGAGATAGAAAGGTTGATAAAGAAAATGAATACATTTGCAATAGAAATTTTTTTAATCGTGGTTACAGTAATTGTCTTTCGGTTTTTCCTCTATTTTAACTTTTAAATGAGTTTTAAAACGCTACAGAGAGGTGAATTTTATTTTCTCTTCGATTTTTCAAGGTTATTGTCTTTATTGAAAAGAAAATTGAAATGGTTGCTAAAATGAACCCCGCTTATATCAAGCCAGATCCTGAAATGTATTACACCAGCAGTGACGATGACACTGACAATGAAAGTTCGTATTACAGTGACAATGAGTCATCCAACGAGAGTGACAGTGAGGAGTCTAGCACTTTCTCCTCTTCTGAAGAGGATGCTTTTTCCAGCGACAGTGACAGTGACAGTGGTAGTGACAGTGACAGTGACGATGGGAGTTCTGATGAGAGCATTTCTCAGGACTTTGCCGCTACTGCTATCAAGGATGAACTTGAAGATGAAACCATGCTTGATGGTACTCCTAAGGTTCGTCCCAGGGAAGAACTCCAGGATGACAGTGACAGTGACAGTGAGGATGAGTATCTTTTGGCCCATCTTCCTTTCAAGAAGACAAAGTCTGCAGAGGAATTTGTGGACAAAGATCCTGTGGTTGATGACGTCAGCTCTCAACACCCTTTGTCCCATTCTGCAGAATTTCCCAGATCTTTGTTCGCTTGTGACTTTATGGACAAAGAACCGTTGGATGATGACGACAAGACCCAACCGCCGCCAGATCTTTCTGTAGATTTTCTCAGTTGTCCTACCCCACTTTCTGCCGGTTTTCTCACTCGTCCTGCAGCCCTTTCTGCAGAACTTCTTGCTCCTGCTACCCCCGAGGCGGTGGCAGTTGACGTCACTGCTCAACCGGCAGCAGATCTTTCTGCAGATCTTCCCGATCCTGCTAGTCCCGACGCGATGGTAGATGACGTCACAGAGCAACCATCTGCAGATCTTTCTGCAGATCTTCCTGCTCCACCTGTTCTTTTGCCTTCTAACTTAGTGGACAAAAATGAAATGGCAGATGACGTCATCCCTTTGTACCTCGGTGGTATTCCGGCTGGTTGTAACGATATAACCGCCGAAGAAGCGGTTATTAACCGCTTTCTGTCTTCTTTCCCAACCAGAGAGTCTTGGGAATGTTTTGCCCGCTTTGTCGCCGAGATAAAGTGGCCAGAGGAGCACAAGTCACTCCTTGCTTCACTTAAGGACAAACTTATTTCTCTCTTCAAACATTAACTTTCTTATATTCTTCTTATATATCTTCTTTCAAAAAATATTTTCTTTTTTTGAAAATAAGAAAGCATGCCCTGTATGGTCCAGGGGTTAAATAAAGACCACAGCATGCTATCTATATTTCAGCGGGTTGGCAGCATGCTTTCATCTCTCGTCAGGGCACCAGCATGCTTTCATCTCTCGTCCACTTGCCAGCATGCTTTCATTCCATGTCAGGCTGTCAGCATGCTTTCATCCCTTGTCAGCTTGTCAGCATGCTATTTTCACTTTGTATTTTCCCTTCATCCTTTTGTATAAACAAACCCTTACTCTCCTTTTCTAATAATGTATATTCTTTGCATGCTTTCTTATTTCTTTTTTTGTTGTGTTTGTCTTTCAGCATTGCATGCTTTTTAAATCTAAAGAGCATGCTTTATTTTGCATGCTTTTCAGCATGCTTTATTATTGTATTAGTGCAATGGGAGAGTGTTGGTAAATGGTTTTTCGCATCTCTTCAAGAAAGTTCGGATACCACCCATTGTCAATACAAGTTAGGAAAATCTTGTGATAGAGATCAGGTGACTTTCTGCGTGCGACGATATCTTTTACTTCACGTGAAGCAAATGTTTTTTCTTTTATTTTCCTCCATATGATCCCATACGCTGTTTCAAAATCGTCATCAATTTCGATCATTTTTTCTTTTGCTAAAATATTAACAATTTCATTTGTCATTTCACCAAAAGGGATTGCATTTTGTTTTTCTGTGATTGAAAAGACTTCAATGTGTGCCATTTGTATGTGAGTCAGTCCTTCAGTTCTTTCTTTGTCTGAAATAATAGCTTCTTGTTGGTTGTGCTGCTCTTTTATTTCTTCTTTGTGTCAGTGGTGCTGCTCTTGCTGCTGGTGCCCCTTCCTCTATTTCGTTTTCGTCTTCTTCATTTTCTTCCTCTTCTTCATTTGCGTTTCCTCTATTTTTTTCCTGTCTTTTTTTTGTTGCTCTTTTTGCCGCTGCTGCTTTTCTTTTTCGTAATACTTTTTGCGATCCTTCCAGGGTATATGGTGCACGTGCGCGTATTACCGAAAGGAAGTAGGTGAACAAGTCTGGATCGATACTACTTGGTATTTCGACGCCGTGTTTTTCCAGCAGTTCGCGGAAAGCTTTTTTTCTCTCAGTATTATTTTTTACAATTTTTCTTTTATAGTGTTCTGGTGGTATGACATCTCCTTTCATTCTTATTCTTGGAATATCGGAGAGCGTATAATGGCTTATTGGGTCTCCGCCATTTCCACCCGAACCATATAGTCTATGGTTCTCAAGCCAAAGGCGCATTCGTATTTTATCGAGCAAATCCATTTTCGTCATTCCCCGTCAATCGTCCGAATTTGTGGTCTTTGAAAAATAAAGAGAGAAAGTGATGAGAAGTGCGATAGTGGTCAGGAGAGCGCAAATGCTTGTGACCGCCCCCCAGGGCGAATTTTGTGCAAGAGTGAAAAGACGTTCGGTGATCGAAGAACTTTGTTTTATACGTTCGTTCATTCGTTCACAGGTTTCTCCTCATAATAATCTAAAATCTCTTCGTTCTCTAATTAATTTGTCTCTTTTCTTTTGGTCTCTTTCTAGCACTGTCTTTCTCGTTGCCTTGGAAAAACGTTTATTTCCCAATAAATCTTCTAGGGCTTGTCTTGTTTTTTCTTCTCGTGGCTTATCTTCTTTTATTCTAGATTCGATGATAACACCCGGTTTTCCTTTCATCCCCTTCTCTAGTATATCATCGAAATTAAAGGTGGTTGCGTGTCCATTTTCATCACGAACGGTTATAAAGTCTGGTGTTAATCCTCTTTTTAGTGCTTTTTCCAATTCTTGTCTTCCTTTGTCGTTCCATAATGGCGACCCAAATGCTTTAGAAAGTGCATTTAAAATACCAGTTTTGTTTCGACTCTTAGGTGGTATATACATGTGTGTTGTTTCTATTAGCATTGATGGTTCTCCCCGTTTTGCCGGATCCTCTGCTTCTTTCAAAACCTGTTCTAGCATTTCTGCCGCCATGTTTTCGTCGTTTCTACGTGGTGGTATCACTGCCAGCGTTGTTTCTTTTTCCACCTCATCTGGGTACAATCCTTGTAGCCATTCTGGATGAGATTTTTTTATTATTTTCAGTGCTTGTGCCTTTTCAGTTTTAACTCCCCAATTCAAGCTATGTTGAAGCCTTCCCAAGGCTATTTGTTCATCGATAAGCTGTTTTCTTTCTTCAAAATCTTTTGGATCAGGGTTACCTCCATTATACAATTCATCGATCCTTTTATTGTTTGCTTTTAATCTTTTTTTTATTTTTTCTGCTGCTTCCCTTTCTTCTTGTTCCGTTTCTTCTAACACAGATGGTTCGGGTTGTGCCTCATTTTCTCTACGAAACGGGTATGATCTTTGGAGCCATTCTGGATTATAATTTTTTATTTCTGCCAGTGCACGTGACATTTCAGCTTTTTCTTTTTCTTCTTTTTTCTTTGCTTCATTATACATTTCTAAAGCTTTTTCTTTTGTCATACCATCCTCCATCATTTGTACATATTTAAGTGGTAGTCCTTCTCTGTTTGTGTCGATATTAACAACATTATCCTCTCCTTCCAACTCTAGTTCTTCTTCGATAAGCTTTTTTCTTTCTTCAAGATCTTTTGGATTAGGGTTACCTCCATTCTCCAATTCATCGAGCCTTTTTCTGATTGCTTCTAGTTTTTCATGTATTTTTTCTGCTTCTTTCCATTCTTCTTCTTCCTCTTTTGCTTTTCTTTCCTTTCTATCACGATGCCATTTTGTTATCTTTCCCCATAAACTATTTGGATCAGTAAAAGAAGGTTTTATTATTTGGTTTTGCTTGAAATAGTCCTTCATGAAGTTCAAGTAGGAGAAAGTATCAAAAAAAGAAGAGCCATGTGAATCTAGAATGTTTTGTGCATAAAGGGTTCTTGGTGGCAACAAAACATTTGATGGTACGCCCTGATCATAATATTGTCGTTGTGTGACGGGCCTTTTTCTCTTTTTTGCCAAGTAGCCAGTTTGTGTCTTCTCAACTTGAAAACGCTTCATGTTCAGTCAATCCTTTATAAAATAAATACTTTTTTATTTTTCTCAGAAAATTGATTGAATGAGTTGCGTCTGTAATTTACCGCGGTGGGGTAAGACACGTTCAGCTATTAATGGTGGGGAAATGAAAGCGGTTACAACGAGGAACAACTTTTTGGCAAAACTATTGGAGGAAAATCCTAATCTTAAGGAGGAACTTGCCGCTTCTATCCGGAAACCACGTGGTTATCCCACACGAGAGTGGTGGAAGGAAAGAAAGATATCTCTGCCGAAACATCTTGACGATGTTTTAATGCGACGACCACCCCCTCCACCTACTATTGCTGCGAGGCGTGGTGGTAAATCTCTTGTGAAAGGTTCTCGCGAAGCAAAGGCGCGTATGGCATACCTTCGCTCACTTCGAGGAAAGAAGAGGGGTCTTTCAGGGAGCGGGAACTACACATCTGCTGCCTTAGACGGGTATGGAAATTATACATCCGCAGCACTTGATGGTTATGGAAATTATACAAGTGCTGCACTTGAGGGTGCCGGTCTTGGTGAGTTTACTGAACTTTTCAAGCTTATCGGTTCTCTTGGCACACAGGTCCTTTCGGAAATTGCGAAGGATGCAAAGACGACTGTTCTAAACCTTCTTGCACATCCTGATAAACTTGTAAAGAAACTTTACAAGATTGCACCTGGCATCGCCACGAAGGTCTATAACTGGTTTAAGAAGAAGTTTGGAAAATCATCAAAGAAACCAAAGAAACCGAAAAAGAAGCCGCTCTTCATTGAGGATGAAATTATGTCAGATGAGGATGAAGATGTGCCATCCTATGATCTCGATGATCTTACGGAACTGGACATTAGAAGACCTCTGCTCCCACCCCCTCCAAAACGTAAACCACAGGATGTTATCCCTGCACCACAACAGGCACCAGAACTCTCTGACTATGATCGTCTTATGTTGGCAGCTGGTAAGTTTTAGGCGAAACAAAAAAGAAGAAAACCTTTTGCAAGGAAAGAAGAAAAATGTTTCATAAAATAATGTTCTTCAGGGAAAGGAGGATTAATGCCTTTTTTTCCAAAAGGGATGTAAAGGGTCTTCACATACATTCGGTTGCGTCATGATTTCATCAACAACGTCATCATCATCATCATCTTTCGGTGTTGGCACTTCTTCATCTTGATCAAAATGAGTATCATCTTCGAAATCATCTTCATCATCAGAAATGGTCAAAGGTGCAAATAAGCGTGGCCGTTTTGGTTCTTGCGGGATTTTTTCCGTCTTTTTCACTGTACGTGGGGTCTTCATTCCTGCGGCGGCTGCGACAGCTGGTCCAGCACTTTCACGTTGTAGGAATTTTTCGATCGGTTGCTGTTTTTCGTCTTTCTCATGTTCTTCTTCTTTCTTTTTCGTCAAGGACGAAATGAACAAATTGCTTTCAAAGTGCACATGACTGGCGAAAAAATCATAGGCACCGGTGACTGAACAAATGACAATGATTGCATTCGCGAGATGTTCCCAGAGTGTCAGATCGATATCGCAAATACGCTGTTTTTCAGCCCAGATTGCATTTAGCAAAGCGATAAATTCATCCCTTGTGGGGTTTCTTTCTCTCCATCGCTGAGGATCACAACCTTCAATTATATAAGAGAGCTGTCGAATTTGTTCCCTCTTTCCCTCATCATCTTTGTAGAGCTTAACTGTTTCCATAAGCTCCTTATAGATGATCATGAACAAGGCTGACCAATAGTTTCCAGTTTCACAAGACATTTTATTCTACGCAAACACAAACAAAAATAAAATTAACCAACTTTGCGCCAGACAAAGTGATTTAAATGTTGGTTAGTTGGTAGGCACTTTCTTCCTTACATTAGAATTTTATTAATGAAACTGCACCTTTTGTTAGGCACTTTTTCTTTCAAATAGAAAATTAGAAATGAAAATGCACCTTTGATAGGCAATCCTATCATTTGTAAAGGTGAATGTCTTTATTTTCTAAATGAAAATTAAACATGAAACTACGTTAGACAGGCACTTTCTTCCTTTCAATAGCAAATTAGAATTGAAACTGTAACTTTGGCAGGCGTTTACTTCTTTTGGAAAGGTGAGGGTCTTTTATAGCATTTAAATGTGTTTTGCGTCTTCTGTGTTTGATTTTTATTTTCTTTTCTCTTTGCGAATGAAAAAACATGAGTGTAGAGTTTTTGGAAGAATATACACAGCTTTACCCTGACGTGATGCTTACCCCAGTTGAATGGGAATGTGTTTTTCCTCCTACTACTAGCGCACGTAGGGATTTATTGTTCAACTCTGTGTATAAGACACTTCTTCGCTGTCGAGAGACAGCCGTGGAAAGTGTTTGCGATTTTGCAGAAATCTATCCCAATCTGAATCCTGATCTCTTAATTTCAAAGGTCAAGATTATTGGTGAGAAGGAGAGTAGAACGATTAAGTTTTCAATTGCCCCATATTTCTGGGTGAAACTCGTGAGACCTGTTCTTCAAACTTTTACACCTGTGTCTTCATGCGTTGCGAGTGAACAGGATGGGAAGTTATATATTGCCTAGCGGTTTACCAGGCCATTGTATTGTGTCAATAGGGCAAGATCTACTATACTCGGCGAAGTATATGAGGTCGGTTGGAAGTAAATTTGTCTTCCGCCACTATATTCTTTCTTTAGTCTGGCAATATCCTTTTCTTTTTTCTTTCTTGCACCCAATAACGCCCATCCAATCGGGCCAGCCAGGATATCTACCACCTCACGCCCTGATAGTTTTCCTCCCTTCAATTTTTTTCCTCCACAACAATTGTTTCCACCCGATATAGTACGCTGTCTGCGTTTCCTTCCTATTGAAGCATAGTCCCACGGATGATCTTTGTGATCCCTGAAACGAAGAAGAAACTTTTCTACAGCCGAAGGTTCTTCACCCATCCCCTTTCCGACTTTGCTAGAAATTGTTTTGTTAGGTTGTCTAGACTTTTTATCAGCGAGAAGTATTTCAAGGGCTTTTCGTTGCTTACTGAGAGCGATCTGTTCTTTTAAACGATCAGTACCCCAGGCTTTTACTTGATTTCCATACAGACTTGACAGAGGTTTAAGTAGAGCCGCCAACATTTTGCAGTCAGTCACTTACAAAGAAACATTGAAGAAGCTTTAAAATTTATTTATAATTATGTGGTTGTTCTCTAAGATACTTTATGATCATGTCTGTTTCCTCACGAGAGAAAGTAGGCCCTGCGCCATTTTTCAGTGGTGTTGTAAAGAAAGGTTCAGTTTCAACAATAAAAAGAGTACTTGTTTCTCCACGCGGGACGGGTTCAAGTCGTTTTATGTCAACAATTTGAACATTCCCATCGCTGTCATATGAGTTTTTATCCTCAATCACAAGAGCAAGTCTAATGTTCTTGCCACTCATTTTGGAGAAGTGCAAAACAAAAAAATGCCGAAACAAAAAATAAAACAGCGAAAAAGCAAACACAGTGCCCTTAAAACAAGGTTCTATGAATTCTGAAAATGGTTGCAATTCATTCTTTTCACAATGAAAATTCTAAATTAAACCTCTTTGTCTTTAGTTCTGAAATGAATGCAATTCATCACCTTTCACAACAAATTTTCATCATGAAAATGCACCTTTTTGTTTCTACTTCTGGAAATAAAGACAATAACCTCTTTAATTCAAGTTTTAAGGAAGGTTTGTCTCCTGTAAATTTGTGAATTTTATTTTCTCATTTGTTTGCGTACAACCTGAACAAATTTATGACCACTGTGGTTTTCCATATCTACATCAACGGAAAAGATGTCTGCGTTAAGACCTGCGGCGAAACAAGCTCGGATGACTCCTGCTCTGCCAATTCAGCGCACCGAGAGCAGTGTGACTCTGCCAACACTTTCTTCAACAATGGAGGACGAGGGGGAAAGAGGCCGCCGTATTGCTTCCCTCCCAGCACAATCTTCCACGGCGACTCCGATGACGATGGTGAAACATCCTCGGGGTCATAGGGTCACTCCTCTCCAGAAGGTTTGCCAGAACATTGACAGCAAGGATTTTCTGTCTCTTGGCGATACTCTTCTGCTTTCTGACTATTGGTTCCAGCCGATTGCTGTTGAACCCTCAAAGGGTGCATACACGACTGCAACCTTCCGCGAGATCTTCCTTGGACCAAACATCAAAACGCGCACAGCGAAGCACAAGGTTGGAACGAGGGACATTTTGAACATGTTGTACTTGTGCGACTGCATGTCCTTTGATGCGCAGAATGTCGCTCGTCCAACCTATGATGAGTGGTTCAATGAGAAGCTCTCCATCTGCATAAAGGAGCTTGGGCGTGAAGAAGGTGGAAATGATGGAACGCTGTGCAATTTCATCATCACGAAGGACAAGAGTTTCACCTTCTACCCCAGCGTGCTGAGCGGACGTTTTGCTACCTTCTTCCGCAAGATCTGCTATCACAGCTACAAAGCAAGTCCAGATTGTCCAAGTTCGAAAATTAAGAATTTGGCAATGATCAAGTGTGGTACAAGCAAAGGAAAGTTTGACTATGTGCTGGAAGGACGTTTTATGCCCTTCCCCGATGAGTGGTTCGATCTTGTTTCTCCCCCAACCATGTGAAAATGGTTTACACCCAATCATTCAACCCTCTCCCAATAACGGCGCCTCCATCACACGCGCCACCTCTGGCTTTCTTTGCCATAGGTTCACCTAATCCATGTTTCTTTGCCCATTTCTCTGCTCCCTGTGCACCAGGAATACGTTTAAGAATCATTGAAATGATTCCATCATCTGCCAACTGTGCAGCAATCCTTGAGTGTTTCTTCACAGAATCCCAGAACCCGCTTCCTTCAACCTTTCCCTCAGTTTCCTCAGAAGTAGCAGACATAACCGGAGAAACAGCCATGATTTCACCTGAACCAAGTGGGTTCATTGTAATCTCGCACTGTCCAGGTGAGATTGCAGCCACACCGACGTACTCAAACAGCATCCAGAGCGCGTATTTGGTTTGTGCCATTGAGTTTGGCGGAGTGTTTGCTGTAACGGTAGCCTGGAAAATCATATTATTTGCGTTCGCACCCGGGATCAGGGGCTGATCCGGAACAACGATATCCACTCCTGGCTTCAGCCGAAGAACTGAGCCCGCGCCAAACCTCTGACTCATGTACTCATACTTCGCCATTCCATTCTGCGTTTGCCACATTGTTGTTGTTACGGCAAACGCGCGTGCGTTAGCGCCAAGTGTTGTGTCGAATGGCGGTTTAGCTTTTACTACTGCATCATTGTCCAGGTGGAGAGGACAAACAAATGGAATGTGAGAGGATACCGTTCCAGAATTTAACCAGGACTCTGCAGAATCCTCGCACCCATTTGCCTTCGCAATACGGTAAAGATCAGCTGGTTTTGCCGTTGCAAGTATTTGCGTAGTATTTGCCATGCTGAGATTCACACCTGTAATATAGGCAAAGAGTTTGTTTGAATCCCAATTACCGTATGTGACATTTACGGCGTTGTTATACACCTGGCTATTATAGGCTGCATCTCCGTGTTTATACAGATCCACTTGGTTTTCTTGATAACGTGACTTTACCGGTGCGACAAACAGCCAAATTGCAGTCGGTATTTCGTTGAATGTATAAACACCAGAGGAGATTGTAATTGTTTCCCCATTCACATTAACCGAGTTCGCAGCAAGCCCGCTTGTCGCCCCGCTATGGAACTGGTGGTTGTATTCTGTGATGAAGGGCACAAACCGTCGGTAAGGCACAAGTGTTGTAAGCGGTTTGTTAAGGATCGGGGGTATTGTCATAACTTGGTAGCACAAGCTTGCGTTTTTTAGTTCAACTTTATAGTTTCTGATCATACCAGGTCTCATTAGATTTTCTATGGGACCTGCTGCTGCCACGCCATCGGTACAACTACCTGTTCTCCAATTCATGACACGGATCATATTTCCAAGGTCACTGCAAAGATTGAAAGCAAGGTCCATGGAAGTAATATTGTACAAAGGACGACCATAAGTTGCATCGTAACGGGATGAAAATGGAGAAACGAATAGTGGTTCACGCCAGTGTATGTTTTTAAAAGTTACATACGTTAAACCCTCTGTGTGGTTGTGCCTTGTTTCATAGGTGATATTTCCCATTGAGGTGCCATCATTAAGAGCGGAGAGATTTATAAATGACATGTTGTCTCCACCGCAGATTCCTTCGGTACTTTGTGTATACAAGGTATGTTGGGAGCGATAACGCGAGTTCATGGAAGAAAGCGGGCCAACTGTAGACATAGTTTGATTATTATACAGGGCAACTTTATCATACCGTCTTCCTGACTCATACTGCAATTCCGGCCTATGTACCGGGCAGATATTCTGGTAGGACTTTGACAGTTCGTACTGGTTCATATATCGTTCCTTTGCGCGCACATATGTCATTGGCTGCGAGAAGAAAGCTCCACCATTTATATTGACACGAGCTTCTTCACAACAGGTATTAAAGGGGAAAGATTGGAATGTCCAGTCGCCAAAATCCGGTGCAAAGAATTGCGAGTCGGCCCATGCAGCTCCTTCTACGGGGCGTTCGAAATACCCGCGATAATCTGGTTGTGCTGCACCACCACCTGAAACGTCCCTTCCTGCATCCACGACAGCAAAAGTGATGTCAGCCGAGAGTTCAATTTCAAAGGTGTCGAGATATGCCCTGTCAACACCCAGTGTCGTCAAGTTATTGAAGGTAATTGAATTCTGACTGAACCCGCTCGCAGGGATGCGATAATATTGATTCTGTGTAGGCCCGATGACGTAGTCATACACAGGATCGGGCTGAGGTTCAATTCTTGGATCAAGATATTGAACAGTTTTCACAGTTGCTTGTGCCATTTGTTGCCAGGAGTTTTTCGCTTTCTACTAAACAGTCACTCAATCACCTTCATTGAATGAATGAATTAAAAATACTTTAAAAGAAAATGCGGAGGAGAATTACAGATGAGGAAATAATTTACAAACCGCGCAGCGGGGATGAAATGGAAGCAGCCACACAGCATCGTGTGCCTGTTTACACATACTCTGAGCTTTGTCGTCTTGGAGAACGACATGGTCCTCGTGCAATGCTTGCACAGATGTTTAAACGATCAAACGATAACATCATACTTTTACAAGACCCACAAAACATGAATTCTGGTCATTGGATCTCCGTCTCACGAAACCCGCGGAAAAAGGAAGTTTATTTCTTCAGCACCTATGGTGGAAAACCAGATTGTGAGAAGATCGCATGGATGGATGAGGATTCTCTTCGCGAGAGTGGACAGTATTTAAATATTTTTCGGGAAGGGTTGCGTGATTTGCAAAAACATGGGTGGGAAATACATTATAACGACCATCATTATCAGGAAGAAGGAGATAATACTGCCACATGTGGGATTTATACAGCAGCCTTTCTACGAACTGGCAAGAATCCAGAGGTCTTTGAAAAGGACACTATGGATCTAGAGCGACAAGGTATAAATCCTGCCGTTTATTATTACAAAAAGTATTTTTTGTGACGGAATGATAGTTGTAACCAACACTTTTATTCCCGCATTAAAACGAAGGAGAGGGGGAGACAAGGAGAAGAAAGAGAAACCCATTGCAGATACAGATGTAGGTGATCAAGCCTTTTATGTTGTGAGCAAACATCGCTCTCCGCCACCTATTGCCCAAGGTCTTTACACAGAGTTTTCATCCGATGAGGAAGATGATGATTTTGATGATGACACTTCATCATTTTTCGGGCATACGAGGCCGCAGATGAGTTTCACAGGTGCTGATTGGCGTCCTGTTTTCAATGATAGGATGACAATGTTCATTGCAGGAACACCTGGTGCAGGAAAGAGCTACCTTGCAAAACAAATGATTAATCTTCTCCCTCAAACATACGATATTCTCTTATTTACAGCATTGGAGGAAAAAGATGGGAATTTTTCGGATTTGGGAAAAGAGAGATTGTATAAAATAAAAATGACACCGGAGGTATTAAGTAAAATTTCTCTCGCGGAAATACGTAAGCGCACAAAGGCAGCACAGACCATTCTTTTGTTTGATGATGTTGACAAAATTAGGGACTCGAAGGTTCAGAACCTCACTTTTGCTATTATGAATGATGCCCTTGCTAATGGACGAGGACATGAAAAACATGATGGCGAAGGCGATTTGCACGTAATTTGCACCAGTCACTCTGCAAATGACTATCAAAAAACGAAATACACCTTTGAGAACAGTAATTACGTTGCTCTTTTCCCCGGCACGACACCGCCACTTCAGATGTATCGTATGTTTGATAAGCTTGGACTAGAAAAGGAATTGTGTGCAAAAATGATAAAGTTGGGACGCGCACAAAAAATACGAAGTATAATTGTTCATAAAGTGGTTCCGATGTATATGATTTTTGGGAATAAAATTATGCTTCTTTGAAAGATGACTGGAAGTGTGCTCCCCATTTCTTCAATTATGGCGGCGGTGGTAGTTGGAGAAACCAGAAAGATATGGGATGTCTTGATGTTCTGCTCTTATCCGGTCACGTTCACACACGATATTCTTGAGCCTTTCTAACCATGGGTATTGGGAAGGATCTGGACATTCATTGTAAACGACATATACTCTGTCCGCAAGGAAGTCAGCGCTATCTATTGGCGTGTAAAACTCAAGAGGTTCGTTCGAATTCTTTAATCCCCAACGTATATCGCACATCTGACTTTCACTGGCATCCTCCAGGGTCTCAATATCGATAAGGATATCTGGCGGTAAGAGATTTCTATCATGTATGCCGGATACCACATCATAGATATCCGAGAGGAAGGAATAGTCATAATTCTGTATATCACTTGCCATTTTTGCAGAGAACAAAAAATTTAACTCAAAGAATGACAACCAACGACAAATAAATTATAATTTTCTTCACTGTTAAATTTCATTGTGAAACGAAATTCAGTTTCTCAAATAATTTTCATTGTGAAAATGCACCTTTCCGTTTTCGGATATGAATTCAGGTACAGTTGAATTGATACCCACTTTTATTTCCTCCCGCGCAACAAAGTAGTTTGAATTTTTTTCTGTCTCTTCTTTTTTTTGTCTGACAATGCGGAGAACATTCTCACGGAGGCGTGAACTTGATCGGAGGCGTGTCAACCGTGCTATTGAGCACATCAATAGACGGCAAACCCGTAAAAGACCACGCATTCGAGTTAGTGAGAGTGCTTTGTCTGACGATGAAGATGTGGGCGAACGTGAAGCACGTGAACACCAGGGTGAGTATGGAAGTAATTTCTATATAAAACCCGGTGAGATCTGGTCCTTCATCGAGAGACACCAGGATGACGTCATCGATGGAGGGTATCTTGATCTACGCAGACTCTGGCGGATCATTCAAAACGGTATGATGAACATACGTGATTATGTTGTCTTTTGGCAAGATGTTCGTAACAATGATCGTTTTGTCTTGAATGAAATGGCAAAGATGCTAAGACCAATAGCAAGACGCACGAATCGTGCGGACTGGATGTTTCCCTTTGTTTCCCGTCATGCTCTTTCTGTCCCAAGTAAAGACAGCTATGATCTCCCCATTTACGTCATGTTGTATATCATTTACCGTTTGTCACAAACGGCAGAAACGAAACCCTCGTTTACTGTGTCATACGCTGTGGGAGATTATCGCAATGACACCATCATTCCTGCATATACGGAAGATGAAGGAAGACCAATTTCAATAATCGACGGGCGTATTTCGATGAGGGACTTGGAGCACTTGTATGAAACCATCATCCGTCATTTCATAAGCTTCTTCCCTGAAGGATCCAGTACGTGGAATGGAAGTGATGAAAGTGGCACACGTATTATGTTGAGATTGGCTGATATGGGTGCAGATCCTTCGATTTATCTCCAGATCGTTCCTTTCCCAATCCCATCAGTTAACCGTGGTCATGGATGGACACAGCAAGTGGAAGATATGTTGGTTGAAACAGTGGGAAATGCTGTCATAAGTGTGCGCAATCGCGATGACAATAAATGTCTAATTTATTGTATTGTGATGGGGCTGTTGCTGAAAATCAAGAATGGGTATTCAAGAGTATTTGGAAGCGAAAAGATGATGGTTGAAAGTCGTGAAGTATTTTGTAAAGGGATGTATACCTTTAAACCGGATACAACTGATCCAGTAGAACGGCAAATCCGTGTGTTGTCAATGCTGTTATTGCCGCCAGCCTATTCATCAGGTGAACCAAGTGAACTTGCAAAGTTTGTTGAAGATATCGATCGAAAAGCAGGAACAATGATCAGTACAACGGAATTTGCGAAAGAGTTTAGTGAAATAGAAGAGAAACTTGTACCAAAGGAGATTTGTGGCATCGATGTGTATGGAATAGATTACAACAACAACCGTCATATCTACCCCCTGTATATGAGCAAGCATCGTGAGAAACTGATACAATTGCTCTGTATCACCCCTGTTGAAACCCGCTGTTCACACTATTGTCTGATCATGAACATGGAAAAGCTTCTTCGTAACAGCGGCGGAAAACAATTCTTTACATGTTCAAAATGTGGTGGCTGCTTCTATCATCGTCGGCTTCTAAATGAACATCATTGTCCAGTTGTGCTTCAATCACAAGGAGCACAACGTGGGATAGTTCCTGGCAGTGATGGTAATTATCATTACTCTGACAAGTATGCGCGAAGTGAAATTGACACTGTGGTTTATTCCTGCCCCAAATGTCGTCTGTCCTTCACTGATGATTTCACTGCAGAGTATCACAAGCTTCATTGTTTCATGATTGGGCAGACGGGATACCGCCATGTACAACTTGTGAACTATAATCTCGACGAACACCCAATGCTACATGGGGAGGAAATTGATCTTGCACAAGAGGAAAAACACGTAAAGAGAAGAAGATTGATGTATGCTGATTTTGAAAGTTCCATAAACCCGGAAACAGGTGAACATGTCTTTATGAGCTATGGGATATATGATTGGAAGAGCGGTGAATATAAATGCGGATATGACATAACTGAATTTATCGAACATATTTTGCAGTTAGCATTTGGTGATGTGGAAGATCAGATATTTGTCTATTTTCATAATGCGATGGGGTATGATGCGAACTTTATAATGCGTGAAATCCTGAGAAATCCTGATTACAATAGTTGGGGAATACAAGTGATCATGAAATCAATGAATCGTTTGCAAAAGCTTGTGATACACGCGAAGCGGAATGATGAGAATCGCGCAATAAACATTGGAGATACATTCCTGTTTCTTACATTAAGCCTTGAAAAATTGGTTGAAAGTATGCGCAAAGATGATATTGAAGAAAATAAAAAGGCTTTTAAGCATTTCTTCAAAATTTTCAAGGAGAGATATCCGTGGGCTGATGAAAAGGACATTGATCATATTCTACGCAAGAATATTTTCCCCTATCGCTTTTTCACTGATAGTGCAAAATTGGATACACCAATTGAAGACTTTCTGAAAATATTTGAAGCAAAAGAGGAGAATTTACAACATTTTGGTGAACGAGTGACTGTTGAAGAATTGGAAGAAAATTATGAAGATACGAAACATGTGATTGAAACATTCCGGTGTGCCACTGCGCGTGATTACCATGATCTCTATCTGTGCTGCGATGTCATGCAACTTAGTGACATTTTCAACGCAGTGATGGATACATTATGGGAGAGTCATAAAATACATTTGACGCGCTATATTGGTATGCCAAGTGCCACATGGGCAGCGTTCCTGCGCCATGACCCCACTATGGAAATTCCTTTGTATGAAAACACCTTCTACGCCGAATTTTTCAAGGATATGTTGCGTGGAGGGCTGACAAGTGCTGCTCTCCGTCATGCCAAGGCAGATAAAAACCACAGTATTATCTACCTTGATGTAAATGGGTTGTACCCTTATGTGATGCAGGCGTACAAATACCCCTGTGGTTCTCTTCGTTTTGTCCCGCTTGGGTGGGAAGGTGAACTCTGCCCAATCAAGTTGCGGGAATACTTTGATTCTTTTGAGCGGCATGGAATGGGGATGTGTTTCTGCGTTGATCTTCAGATTCCAGAGTATCTTCATCATATGACGGATATGTATCCTTTTGCGCCTGAACATCGTCGCATCTACAAGGAGTATTTCAGTGATGTTGAGCGCAAAGAGATGACGCCCTTCCTTAAACGCTGGTCTGCAGCAAATGAGGGAGCAACAATGTCTGAATTCACCGGGCTAGTTTGCACATTGTACCCAAAGACCAAGTATAGCACTCATTGGCGGCTCCTCAAATATTACATGGAACATGGTGTCATTGTTACCAAAGTATATTTTGGAGTAATGTTTGAAGAAGGAGATTATATGGCTGGTTATATTCGCAAAAACATAGAGTTGCGTAACCAGGCCACTGATGAGCTACGGAAAAAGAATATGAAGGATGCGGGAAATGCAGTGTATGGGAAAACAATGGAATCGCCATTCAAGCGTAATACATATGAAGTCATACGCGACCCCATACGCATCCACGGACTCATGAGCGAGGGCAATGTCGCCGCAATCACTCCAATCGACAATCTTGGCTGGATTGTGAAGATGAATGGAGATGATATTGTGCTCGACAAACCGACATACATTGGTGCGTGTGTATGTGAATACTCCAAATTGCACATGTACACTCTCTTGTATGATAAGCTCATGAAGATCTTCCCAAGCGTGCCTGGTGAGAATGAATTAGGGTGTCAAATGGTCTACACCGACACAGACTCCTTTATTGTGCGTGTACGCCACCCACCCGAAGAACACATCGAGAGTGATGAGGATCTCTTTGCCTACATAAAACGTCGTGACCCGGATTTGATTGGAAAAATTGGTGGGCAAGTAAAATCAGAGACTGGAGAGGATGATACTATTGAAGAAGTGATTGCATTGCGTTCAAAAGTATATGCCTATCGGACAAAGAAAGGGCATATAGGGAAACGCGCCAAGGGCACGACGCATGACGCACAGGAAATGCAACTAGACTGGGAGACATATAAGCGTGCGCTTGAGACGCTTACTTCCATCACTACTCGGAATGTTCAATTTCTTCGGAAAACATTCAAGATCAACACGGTGGATGTTTTCCGTCAGTCACTCAGCGTAAACGATGGTAAACGTTATATTTGTAAAGACGGAATCCATACGCACGCATTTGGGTACACACTACCGTTGAGCGAACTTGTATAAATTAATTTATTACAAAGAAGAGGTTTTTCATCCTAGATTAATTTCCAAGGTTTTTCCCTCTCAAAACACAAATACATAATAATCTACGTAATTTCAAAAGAATGATTGAATTGTTGTGGAAAGATTCGAAACCCACGTACTACCAGATCATGAAAGAGGTCGCTGATCTCTTTCTCTGGTTCAGCAACACTCTTTTAGAAGAATGGAAGAACAAAAAGAGTGCACCGTTCATTCAGGGCTACATGGTTCTTTGGGATGTTGCAAAAGACACCCCTGCTGTTTTGATTTACTCAAACAGCGAAGATAAAAAGAACCAGGAAGAGATCTTGCACATTCTACAGCAGCCTCCTGGTGAATTTGAAGGAAAGTATGTCCCGTGCATTCTTTCTCAAGAGCCGGAAGGAGTAATTGAGAGAACATCAAGTGAACTTGAAATTGAGGTTGAAGAGGATGAGAAAAAAGAAGGAACTTAGAGATATTCAAGATTAAAGATAAATTGTATGTTATGTGCAGCGGAGAAAATGGAGATATGTGCAAGCTCATTCGCAATCAACACGGGAAGATTGCCGAGTGGGACAACGTTTTCAAATTTATAGGTAATAACCAATTTGAAAACGGTGTTGTCAATAGAACGTGTTTCAATGAAATCGCCAAAAGGAGAAGCGTTTCTATTTTCATATCTCCCATTTACTTCTGTAATTTCACCAAAATCCGCATTCCGAAAGGCAATTGCCACTTCACGCCTCAATGAATTCAGAACATCATTCTCAATTCGTCCAGTGGGTTCAAATGGTAAAAACAAAAATTGCAATTCATACCCCATCTTTCAAAACAAATGACAATCATTCAGATTCAGCATGAAGACTAAAATAATTTAAGAAGTGGAAATAAAAACATTTTGTGCGAATTTTTATTTGGTGCACCTTTTCGAAGATGACTTTTTCTCATTTAATTCTTACCATTGGTATACCAGGTAGTGGAAAAACAACCTGGGTAAGGAACTTCAAGCGCACACACGGTGGTATGGTCTTTCTTTCCAGTGATGAAATACGCGATGAGTTTGGTGAGTATGACTATGATGAACTGACAGTGGGGAAACGTTCACCACTGGTTCATGATGAAATTCGTCGTATCATAAAAGAAAAAATGAAGACACCCCCTCCCACAGGAACAATGGGATGGGAATTTGTTGTTGATGCCACAAACACAGAAGAAAGTGAATGGAAAAAATTCAAAGAAATAGGATTCACATTAATGTCTGCTCATGTTTTTGAGTGCGATGTTGAAGAAGCAAAAAGAAGAAATAATACACGCAAACAGAAAGTTCCAGAGTATGTCATAGATGATAAATACCGCGAACTTGAAGAAAATCGCCCTCATCTCCCACTTTACTTTCATTACATCAATATTCACCCACAAGATGAAAAACTCTTATAATTTCAAACTGGCCATGTCTTAACATAAAACTTTCGTTGCGGGAAAACAAAGGGATGCGGGACGACAATGTCAATAGGCGCAGGATCGAAGATATCATTCAAAGGCCTAGCATATTTTGGTATAGCGCGATTGACCATTTCGTTTGGTGGTTCAATGCCACGCTGTTCTTTTTGGAAGGACTTATATTCGTCTTTCAAGTCTGTTTCAAAGTCTTTGTCGCGCTGCACAACACCCTCATGGTCGACGGTTGGTGCGGGGAGCGTGAGAGGTCTTGTTAACGTATACAGCCGTGGAATACGTTCATCACTTTCAATGAGACCAAAACCTCTTCGTTTTCTATCCTCCTCCTGCGCCCTTTGTTCATCAATTTTCTTTCTTTCAAGGAAATAATCCGCAAACTCCTTTTCCAAAGCCGCAGAATCAAGTTTTTGTTTCTTTTTCCTACGCTCTGCACGTTTCTCCTCGGCTTTTCCATAGTTAATGAAACGTTTTTGAAGATCAGTGACATCTTGTGCATTCTCCTTATTTTGATACCACTCGACAAAATCATCATACTTCTGCTTCATGGGACCAGGGTGTTTGACATCAACACCTTCTCTCTCAAGTTGGTCTTTGTTCTTTATGCCGAAAGATTTATGATCAGTATTCAAGAACATACGATATTGAAGAGGTACACCCCTGTATAAATAAGAATTAACCTCCTCACGCAATTCCTCTGGAACTTCATCAAGTTCATCGCTTTCCGCAATATACTGCATCGTTTTGTCCTTCATTTCCTTCTCTTTACGTTTCCGTAGAATGTCATACAGACGTTTCTTCTTCATCATCTCAGCGCTCAAAATGCCGGCGTTCGCAGCCTGGATCTGCCTGGCAGCAGAGCGAATCGCTTCCATATTTTCCACATTGGTCACACCATGGGGGAGCTCCTTGTCAAGAGGGTAGGTAGCAACATCACCAAAGTCCTTGAACGTTGTCGAAAACCATTTTTCATCATCACTATCATACATGCCGGCATTTTTCCATTCATTAATTTTTGCCAAAAGACGTTCCTGTTCAGCACGTTCGAGTGAAGTAAAACCCGTGCGATGAATTGGACTACGGTACGTAGTATATTTCTGGGTCTTACGCCCGCTTGTGCGGAAAGGGTTCTTAAAACTAATGCGTGATGAAAATTGGTTTGTTCCTCGTGGCGCAGGAAGAGAAAGACGTTTCTTCATTTTTTCAAAATTTCAATCACTCACACAAAATGAACAAAAGTTACAATTTACTTCTTTGAAGATCCTTTCTTTGAAGTGCTTGTACGCCTTCGTTTGGCTGAAGGATACAATTCCTGCACAGAAGGATCCGTTGGGACGGTTTCATATGGGGTATTGAAGGTGAGTGAAGACTGAAAAGAATTCACACTTGCTCTCTTCTTTGGTACAAAACCGTAGGTAGTTGTTCCATCTTTCATTTTTAGGGGACGTGGTTCTTCCTGTGCAAAAACATTGCGATATGAGGAAGTTGTAAGAGGTCGTGTTTGTATAGTTTCCTTAAGAGACTGAGAAGGGACACGTACGGTGTTCAGTGGGGTACTTGTTCCGACAGGACCAGGGTTAACAAATGTTGGTGGATCTTTAAGAGGAGACTTCACATAAGGCAACCGTTCAATGGCTTCTTCTAATGAATCCGCATCATATGGATTTTTTGAAGTAGCAGTAGTTTTTGTAGGCGCCTGCATCAATAAAGGTGGTACGTAGTTTTGCGGAGTCTGCCTATTCAAGGCCATTAAAGCCTCTGTAGGAAAACGGGGAGGAAGTATTGTTGACGGGGGAGTAACATACCTCGTTGTGAGCTTTTTAGGCTTAAAGGTAGGATTCAAAGGCATTGCCAGATAATTTTTTGGATCATCAGTTGGTAGCATTGTCCCGAAAGTAGGGAGTTCAACGGTGGGTTTAGAATGTGTTTTATCATATTGTTCCGCAAGGGACTCTCTCACGTAGCCAATAACATCTTCCCGATTTATTAGATCCAAAAACATACCGTCAGTTAAGTAATCATAAACTCTTAATCGTGGATACTTTTGCATAATGCCGTCACGAATATCCCTAACACTTTGTTGTCCCCTAGCCGTTCCGAAATAATTGCCCCAGGTAGTGTACGCTCTTTGCAAATTATTACGTTGTAGGAGCAGATCATTTATTTCTTTAGTAACATAGTCTGTTTTCTCAGTTTGATATTTTTTGTCCGCTTCTGCAAGTTTCTTTTCGTAATTTGCTTGCTTAATTTCATTCTCCTTTTGAGTCCTTAAGTTTGCTTCTACATTCTGGTTCACTTGCTGCCTTCGTGCTCGTAGTTTCTGGTTATATTCCTCTACCATTTTGTCGTTCTCTGCACCTGTGACCCTATTTGCGTCATCTCGTTCAGAACGGGCATGTGCTAATTCAGCCTCATATATACGGTTGCGCTCTTTATTTGCAAGTTCTGTCCGTTTTACTTCATCCTGGTAAGCTTTCATTACCATATCCCTATTCCGCGACATATCCCATCGGTTGCCAATATAATTGACTGTTTGTCCAAGTGCTTGGTTAAACAATGCCGCCTTTGTTGGATCAGAAAAAAATTCGTCCACGTTAAGCAAAAAACGCCCCAGCTTATTGTTATTATCGCGTGCCATTGTCTTGTTATGGAGCGCTTGAAGACCGAATTGAGCTGCAACAGGAACTAAAGGCAGCAAAGAACGAACAACAGTACCGCCTAATGACAGAATACCACTGCCAATTGCCTTAGCACCTGTCCAGGCCCAATCCCCCCATGATTGTTCTTGTGGCACCGTACTTCCTGTTGGCGCAGCAGTAGCAGAGGTATTTAAAATATCTGCTATATTCGTTGCATTTGTTGCATTCAAAAGAATATCAGCTTCAGGATATGAAAAGCCAGGGACAGAATAAGAGGAAAACGATGACATGTTAAATGGGACTGATTGCCCGTTTATGACGAAATCTTCAATGCCACTGCCAGACAATTCACTAGGCCCATCCACCCAAAATGGATAAGAACCACCATATTTTATTTCTCCCCGTCCTTGAATTCCGTTAGCAGCTGCTGCAGGGTCTGCTTGTGGATCATAACTAAAAACAGCACCTAACTGCTGTGATAAGTCGGCAATAAATTGATTAAGGGCGCCCACCTTATCATCTTGTCTTAGCGTATCAGAAAATAGTCTATGGAGAAGATCTCCGATTAACTGACGTCCCGCTTCCGCACGTGCCTCTGGGTTGGGGATTTGTTGAAGTTTACCTTTTGCTAAATCTCCGATCTTTCCAATGTTATCTAGAAAAGCGTCCAAAAGCTTTTTGCGTTGCTCTTCAGGCACACCAGCAAACAGAGAAGAGATTGAAGTTTGCAGACCACCGATTAAAGCAGCTGCAACTTTTCCTTCATTGGAAGTACTATTACGTTCCAAAAAACGTTTCGCAATATCTAACATCTGGGGTGCAAGTGAAGATGCAGTATCGGTAAGAATTTTATCTTTGTTTGCCATCAAAATTTTCATTGCCTCTTCTCCCGTGCTACCAGGTAACAACTTCTTTATGCCTTCCATAAGAGCAGTTTCGCTATCGCCCTTTGCAAACTTGCTAATAATTGAACCCAAAGAAGGCAAGGCAGCTGTGATAGCAGCAGAAGTACCACCAGTATAAGCAGCGGCTCCAATCTCTACTACTTTCTTAACGACTGTCAGAATTTTCTGTGCTGCATCTGCCAGCTCTGCATCATCCCTTGCCGATCTCCTTGCAATTTCTTCTGAAAGACTATTAAGTGTTGTCATATTACTTCAATCATTCGTAATTTATTTGGAGAAAAGCAGAACAAGAATGAGTGATCGGGAATACGTGAAAATTAATACTTCGATCCAGACTGGATCAAATGCCCAGAACCTCATTGAAGATGGCGAGGGAAATGTACAGGCAGAAATTGAATTGCGTCTCCCCGATAATTTGTTCTCCGCATCAAGTGGTGCAAAAAAAGTAGATAAGGTCGAACTACTGACAACAAAAATGAGAGTGTCAATGCAAAACACACCAATTGCGCAAATCCCGATTGATACGGAGCTCCAAACACCAACATTTACACCTTCAACATGCCAATTGGATGTATACCCGTTTTGTCTCATAGATGATGAGGAATTTTTCCCGAAAACTATTGAAGCAACTGCTTTTCCAAATTATAGAACACCAATAAAAATCACTCTAATTTACATGGAACCAAACCCCGCACCAAACCCAGATGTGTTTCTTATACATACCCGCAACTTCTCCCTCCCTGCAGATGCAAAGGAACCGTCAGAAGTTATAAACGAAATGTTAGGTGAACCCGCAATTGAAGCAGTAGGGAAAAGTATTATTGCTCTTACGCAAAAATGCCTTAAAAGTCTAAGAACAGATGAACAAAGTTTCTTTGCACCCCGAATGAACATGGCTCTGTCGAGCAACCATGAAAGAGAAAACATTGAAAACGGGGAACTACTCATCAACAAAATCAGTTCTCTATCACAGTTATGGAATGATGCTCTTGAAAACGCAATGATAGCCGCACTACGAGATATGGACAGACCGATTGTCTTTTTCATACCCGTCGTGCAAGTTGCTTGGTTAAATAATGTAAGTGAAGAAATGGCAGAATGGACAAAAACAGTTTTGGAGCTTGATACCACGAATACTTATTTGTTGCCGTTAGATCCTCTAGAAGAAGTAGTTCCCAGAGCTACGCCCTGCTATGTCGGCGCAAATCAGGCAAACGACCTGTATACAAGTGCCAGAAAAATATGGGTTCCTCTTCGAACAGCTTTTAAACCGGAAGTATCCTTTGACAACAATTCGTTAAGTATTTCATACGACACGGCACCTTTCCACAAAAATACGCCAATAATTTGGAATCCGTCACTAGTCGAAACCGGTAATACCCCAGAACAATTGAGAGATAATCCTTTCCTTAGCGCCTATACACTGGAACCACCGGCAAAGAGATATTATATCGCACCAGTAACCGAATATGGTGAAAGTTGGGATGAAAGATCAATCGATACGAATCTCATATATACAGGAATAGACAGTAGGGCGTTTAATATCATCGGGAACCGTGCAACCCGCGATACATTTTCTTTCCTCCCATGGACAGAAATTCCAGCAAACAAAGCACCTGTACGCCCGCACTTAGCTCTAGCAAATGGAGAACCATTTTATCTTCTAAATGCAGGGGGAACAAAAACAGAAAGAAGTACGTATGACATGTGCTTAGATGGAGATGGTACGCAGAAAATAATTACGGAACGTGCACACGTACAACAAAGAATGAGATTTGTCTATAATAAAGCAATCACCTCAGGTGATGATAATGGCCTGGCTGTACGGATGTCTTATGTCGATCAAGGTTTCACATTTCCTATGTTAATTAGTCATCTTGTATGGGAACATATTTTGACTGATGAGGAAGGTCTTCGCTTTTCCGAAATGTTCCTTGCACGTTGGGGCGCAAACAGACCAATTGGTTCATACGTAGGATACGTTTTCAAGTTGCCGCCACCAACCCTCGACTTTACTGACATGTCATTCTCAATGAACGATGTCACTTCAGTGAAATGGAGTGGTCTCTCCGCCCCGAATAATACACATAATGTCCAATTTGATGACGTTTTCATCATCCCTGAACAAGGATATGTGCCCAGCACCCCATATCCCTTTGAAGCGGCACCAAAATTTGAATTTGTTGAGGAAACAACCGAAGCAGGAAGTGGGACCCCGCCTTATCCATATATAAATTTTGAAACAAACGTAGAAAGCGAAGGTAGGTATACCTACAGCAGCAATGGAGAGGTAAGTGGGGATGGACCAAGCCCAGAAGAAATGACTGGTTTCGGTGGAATGTGGACAAACTCGAGAACTTACCAATCATATGATTGGGAGGGAGATGAAAGGCCGAGTAGTGAAGAATTCCAATGGCATACTGCCGTTGTATTCCATACTTTAAATCCACCACCAGACATTCTCGTGCCAGATTTTACATACAGAACAGGTGGGAGGGTAATCGCATCAAATTTCAACTGTTATTTCATATTGGAAGGAGCAATCCCCTCAACAGATGATCTCACAATACTTTGTGTGCAAGATATTGGGCAAAACAGTATTGGGAGCATTTACGGAGAAGGAACAATTGTAGTCGGAAAACGAAACAGTACGGAGGAATTAAGTCGTGCTGGAAGTATTATCGCATTATCGCAGGACCAGAGATACACACCAATTGCTCTAGATAGAGTTGATAATATTAGTTTAACCAGAAGACGTGTAAGCGGTTACTCCGATGTCACGAGACGAAGCATAAAAATAACAACGCAATGGAACAATCTCCCGATCGTAGTAATGTCGCCAATCCAGTCGTTTGTTCTCACTTTGCAAGGAGTCCAAGTTCGGCAAGAATATCAACCAATAAACCGTGTAGAAGGGAATGCATCTTCACTGACAAGTAGTTTCCCAGTAATTGAAAACTACTATTCACTTGCTTCAAGTCTGGCAGACCTTCATGATGAACTCGTCATCATCAAAGACGGTTTCAATGACCAAGCACTCTATTCTCTTCCAACAACCGCAGGGGAAAGTCGTGTGCTAAGGTTCACATTATATTACATCACAAAAGATGGTCGTTTGCACAAACTTTTCATTCCGAAAAAGGGTATTTTTGCACTTCAACTAACATTCGGCATCACCTATTACTACACTTCATAAAGAAAATGAAAGAAGAGAAAAGAGACAGGATTAGGGTTAGGGTAGGGTTAGGGTTAGGGTTAGGGTTAGGGTTAGGGTTAGGGTTAGGGTTAGGGTTAGGGTTAGGGTTAGGGTTAGGGTTAGGGTTAGGGTTAGGGTTAGGGTTAGGGTTAGGGTTAGGGTTAGCATGCTAGGGTTAGCATGCTATTAGCATGCTATGACTCATACGACGGACTTGCTATACTACT
>Ga0247611_10002897_pt1 | contig 26540 bp, 19 predicted proteins | sample 177DNAGHGhighgp2_FD_192422 | JGI IMG/M metagenome (GOLD analysis project Ga0247611, IMG submission 192422) | Sheep rumen microbial communities from Palmerston North, Manawatu-Wanganui, New Zealand - 1770 DNA GHGhigh gp2 | ecosystem: Host-associated > Mammals > Digestive system > Stomach > Rumen... | reverse complement strand
AATAGTGTGAAGTAAATGAGTTTCGCTTTCTTCTAAATCAAATGTTGAGATACCGGTTTTAACTGTAGATCCTGGGTTTTCTCCAGGAATTGTAGGCATTCTTGTAATAGCAAAGTCCGATTTTTTAAATACATATTTTTGACTATTATCCATTGCCTTTAAATGATTAATAAGTGTATTGTTACCGCTTTTTACGGCTAGTCCGGCAACTGTAGCGACAAGGGCTAACGAAGTTAATCCGAAGACAATTTTGATAAAACGATCCATTTTTATCCTCTTTTCTCCCTGTCTGCTCCCCCCAAAGCAGAAACCTTATTCTACAACTCTATTTTTTTAATTCAATTAATCGCGCTATGAAAGTGCTTTACCTAGTAATAATAAGTAAGTCATTGTTATTTCTACATATTGTGTGGGGGATAAAGTGAGTAACAAAAAAGATCTAAGGGTTAGTTAGATATAATTTATTTTGTGTAAGTATCTGTGTTAATTATTGAATAAGCTTAGTTGTATAAGTTTGAATAATTAGATTTAGATAATTACATGACAATGAGTCCTTTTTTGCATATTTTCTTCTTTATTTTCTAGATAGATTGTCAATATTGTCATGCAAGAAGAAAGAAGCACTTTACACACAAGGGTGCTAGCTAAATTAATGAATTAAGTGAATTTTTATTAATTAAATGAATAATTAATAGCTTTAAATGCAGTATTAAATGATAACAAACCTACATAGACGTCTTCACTAGCGAATGGAACATTTTCAGTAAAGATTTCAGCATCATCGCAAGAAAGAGTGAAAGCACCATTATTATATGCGACCTTTAAGGTAACATAGTGCCCGTTTGTATATTGAATGCCTGATACATCCTGAGTTTCAGCGCTTTCGCCTCCCCAGTGAAAATCAGATCCATTAATAGTTCCAAAATTTTCTAAATAAACGTAGCCAACTGAACTACCGCTTAAAGAAGCAAACATATCAACGTAATAGAAAAGCATCTTATCAGCGCCTTTAATGACTAAACCCATCTTTGGATATGGATCATTATGTTTTCTTTCTAAAGCTGTTAAGCTAACTTCAAAAGTGAAAGATTTGCGGCCTTCATCTTTAACAAATGCATATTGATCAAAATGACCATTTGTAGTGATTTCTTCATTATCATTTGATAAGTCAAATCCTCTAGAAGTCTCATTTGGACCAGCGCTGCCAAAGAATGCACCTTGTTCATAATTAAATCCAAGAGCTTCATAAATCATTTTGGTTAAAGCGTTATAACCAAGAGCATTTAAATGAAGACCATCATAGATAAAATTGATTCTTCTACCTTTGTTATAGGAAGCAAAATCAATAATATTTAACCAATCTAAATCATTAGCGTAGTCCTTCATTAGATTATTGAGCGATTGATATTCGCTTGCTTTAGCGGTGAACCAATAATTATCGGTTATTGTAATCCAATGAATTTTACAATTTGGTAATGCTTCATGAATGGTTCCAACCATTGTTTTAATGCGATTAAATGTGGTTTGAACACTTGAACCTAAATCATCAATATCATTGACTCCAATATGAATGACAACTTTGTTTGGTCTATGAGCTATCACATTAGAAAGCATCTGATCTTTCCATTGTGATGCTTTTGTGCTCTTGATTCCTCTGGTATAAACATGCTTACCTTCATAATCGGCATTGAATGATTTATAAAAATCCATATCAGTGTATGAATCACCGAAAACAACTGTATCAACCTCTCTTTGAACTAATTTGTTATTTTGATTAAGAATGAGGTGGGTCCAAACGTGACGGAATTCACTTCCTAGATAGGAAGATTCTTTATAGACTGTTAAATCACCTGTTTCACCATCGGTATTACGCATTGCTAAATAGAAGCAAGCCTTGCCAAGCATATCTTCTTTTGTTTTCTTAAAGAAAGAATATGGGATTTTAATTAAGGAAGAATATCCTTTAAATCCATCAGAGCTTTCGGTTGTTAATTTTGTAGTAACCGTAATTGGAGTAATTAAAGGCGCTGAATAGATTGGATATGGAGGTTTTAGATATTCTGTTTTTTCATATAATTCTATTCTTAAAAATCTTTTTACTTCATAGCCAACTCCTGGAACAACCATGATTTTAATCATCTCACCATCTTTTAAGCCAGATGGTAAATCTCCATCGGGAGTAACGAAAAGTTCAAAATTATCATTCATCCCATTTAAACCTTGTGGATCAGTGAATGAATTAAAAATAATGTTATCAGTAACATTTACTTTGACTTCGATATATTGGTCTTGATAGCTAGCTTGGACATATGATTTTGCAGTTCCTAAAGTAGTAGACACTGCAAGGAATTCATCGCCCAAATATAATTCCCATTTTGCATGGAGAGTTTGATCAGCTTTTACTACATAAGGGAATTCGACAAGATTTTCATAAGTTTCGGTCGTGTACCAACCCTTAAAAATGTGATTCTCCCAAGTTGTAAGAGGTGCTTGTTCAATCTTGGTTATATTAACCATGTCTTCAACTAGACTTCCTCCATGGGTGTCAAATTTGACGGTAAAACCTGTCGCTGCTGGAGTGCCACTTGTTGAAGTGCTACTTGTCGATGATTCGCCACCACCACAAGAAGCTAAAACTAAAGCGGCAGATAATAAATTAATAGCAAATTTAATCTTTTTCATAAAACTCTCCTGTCTATCTTTTAAGAACTTTTATGTTTTCTTTGTCCGGTGCGATTATACAAATTCGCGCGGTTCTTTTATCTTCTTTATCTCTATTATCATTAAGGTCTCTACCATGATAAAAGACAACGTATTGGCCATTTATTTTTAATAAGGAATTATGGCCAGTGCCTTCTTCTTTATCATTTTTACAAATTAGCGGGGAATAAATATTATCAGCTGGGTATTTTTGGAATTTGATTTTAGTTAAATCATCACTTTTATCTTTCGAATAAGCATAGCCGATATAATAATGTTCATTTTGATAACAATTGCCACTATACATGAGGTAGTGATAATCACCTTCTTTAAAATAAAACGCTCCTTCTAAAGTATGCCAATGTTGACCTTTTTTAAAACGATCTTTCATAAATATTTCTTCATCTAGTGTCGGCACGACAACACTTTGAGGTTTGTTATTCATTTTTGTTGGAGAAAGCATTTTATCAACAACGACATAAGTACCAACACGACCTTTATCGTAATTATTTGTCGAATAAAACATAAATAAGTTGTTACCACTAACAACAACATGGGGATCAATTGAAAATGGTTTGATTAAAAAATCAATAAATTCAAATGGACCATATGGTGAATTAGATTTAGCAACTTGAATTCTTTGTTCATGTGTATCTTCTTTACCAATTGGCATTGAAGAAACATACATATAAAAGACGCCATCAAGCTCAATAACGCATGGCGCCCAATATTGTTTTTCATTTTCTTTTTTATAGCAAATTCCAATTCTATCCCAATTTAAAGAATCTTTGGAAAAATAAAGATTAACCCCCTCAGTTCCGGTCACATACATAAAATATTCATTGTTATGAGATATTACATATGGATCAGCCTGTGAACGTGTTTTATCAATATTTAATTTCATTAAATGATAGCCTCTTCAAGACAAGGATCGAATAAATGGATTTTCTTTTCATCGATAGCAACTTTAATTTTGCTTGTAGTATCGATTAATTCATCGGACATGATTTTAGCGATGACATCTTCATTTCCATAATCAAAATGGATGAAATATGAATCGCCTAGTAATTCCGAAATTTTAATTTTAGGGATGAATGCTCCTTTTTCAGATGATAATTTGATATCTTCTGGACGGATACCGAAGATGACATCAACTTCACCGCTTTCTTTAAATTTCTTAAGAAGTTCAACTTCGGCTTTATATTTATTTAATTGATCATCATTTTCAATATCGATTAATTTAACTTTCTTGAATAAATGTCGTTTCATGCTCTTTTCAGCATTTTGAGCTTCGAGCTCAGCTTTCAAAACATTATATTTTTCTTCAAAAGATTTGATTCTTTCATCTAAATTACCGTAATAATCCAAATATTTTTTATTTAAATCCTTACTTAAAGTAATTTCTCGACCATCTTTAAATGATAATTTGCCGTCTTTATATTTTGCATTCACAAAATTCATGGCCGGTGAACCAATAAAGGAAGCGACAAATTTATTAACTGGATGACGATATATTTCGATTGGGGTGCCGATTTGTTGTATATATCCATCTTTCATGACGACGATACGGTCCGCCATTGTCATAGCTTCGGTTTGATCATGAGTAACATAGATTGTTGTGGTCTTAAATTGATTGTGAAGTTTAATGATTTCACTACGCATTTGAACTCTAAGTTTAGCGTCTAAGTTAGATAATGGTTCATCCATCAAGAAAACATCAGCTTCTCTAACGATGGCTCTACCTAAAGCGACACGTTGTCTTTGACCACCGGAAAGAGCTCTTGGTTTACGTTCTAAAAGCTCTTCAATTCCTAATATTTTAGCGGCATTTCTAACCCGTTTATCGATTTCTTCTTTATTGACTTTTCTCATCTTTAATGAGAATGCCATATTATCGTAAACGGTCATATTTGGATAAAGGGAATAATTTTGGAAAACCATCGCGATATTGCGGTCTTTTGCAGTAACATCGTTAGAATAATAACCTTTGATATAAAGCTCACCACTAGTGATATCTTCGATACCAGCGATCATTCTTAGTGTTGTGGATTTGCCACACCCAGAAGGACCGACGAAGACGACAAATTCACCTTCTTGGATTTCAAGATTAAAATCATAGACCGCATGAACTCCGCCATCATAAATCTTATTAATATTGATTAATGCAATGTAATTTTCGATTAAATCTTCATCATTAGTAGGTTTAACCTTTTTGATGCTTGATTCATCGACAATTTCTAATTGTTCTTTTTCTTTTTCCATATATTCTCCTATACACTCAAAGAAATATTTGAGAATGTGCCAGAATGATTCATTGTAATGAAACAAGGATGAGAGGCTTCGCTGCCTAAGCCGTTATCGCCACTCCAAGCCAAAATATTATCCATATAAAAACTTGAAATTGCTCCATCACGAACGACTGTTAAATTGATTTTACGATTATAATTTTGTTCGCCTTCCCAAACGGTATTTGTTCCCCAGTTCCATCCTTTATCACCAGAAACGTTATCACCGATGATAATTTCAGTAATATATGTATCTTTAGCTGGACGAGGATCCATTAAATATCCCCTAATCTTTGATTCAGAATATTCACCGATACCAATTTTTGGGAAATTATCTCCATTTAATCTATCACCGATTTGTATATCGACGCTCATCGTATAATGGGTTGATAAGTGACTAAAGACACCAAATTGGTCATATCCACCACTTTGAGAATAATAATCACCATCATTAGTGTAGCCACCAGTTGATAAATCATAATTAAGGTATTCTGTACGAACTGGAATAGCCATCTTTTCAGCAATTAAAGATTCGTCGGTAGATACGACGCATTCATCAAATTTAGCTGAATAATTCATCGTCATTAAAGTTGGATAAGACGCTTCGTTATTTAGTGTTGAAGCATCGCTAGCGAATATTTTGACACCATTCATAAAATAATGAATATCATTATTAGAACGTACAACTTCAAGAGTAACTGGAGTGTTGTAATTATCTTTTGGACCAGCCCAAGATATTTCTCCTGGCCATCCCCATTCTCCTTGACCAACGCGGTTAACTAAAATAGCTTGATAATTATCTTTAGTAGGTCTTGGATCTAAAAGTAATAAGGAAGTACCAGCTGAATTAATTGAACCTATTCCGACTTTTGGGGTAGGATCATTTTCAAGTTCGTGATATAAAGTGATTCTAGCTTTTGCATAGTAGCTGGTTCCAAATGTATTAAAATAGCCATATTGATCGCCATAACCAAAATTAGAAACATAAGGTTTCGTTTCATCTAATTGATGATCAAGGATGAATCCGCTTGAACTGCGGTCTGTATCAAAAATGTTATTTCCTTGATCTTTTAGCTTACGATTTCCAATTGTTAAATATTCGGCAATATCACCAATTTGAATGCCATTATATGGACTCCAAACACGGTCATCTTCTTCTAAAGAGTGAGTAGTGACCATTGCTGGAAGAATATCTAAACCTTCTGGATTATAATCTAGTCCAAAAGTTGTATAAGGAATATAAAATTCATAACCAATTCCGTTGGAATTTAAATAATCGTCATCATCCAATTGGCTTTCTTGAGTTATTAATTGTCCATCAATAAATGAAGCACTTCTAAATGGAGCGTAGCTTCTTGTCCATGGATAATCATCAACTGGAGAATGCATACCAATCCAAACTTCTTGTCTACCAGTTGGAGAAGTTCTAAATTGTAAGCAATTACTCCTTAATTGGTCACGATATAATCCAGGATTGATATAAAGTTCAAAACTATCTTGTTGATGAATTGGTAAATTGACATTTTCATATATTTCACTTTCATGAACGAAAGCATGGGCTAAAAAGCCTTTTACACCGAAACCGAATTTAACTTCAGCATAAGCTTCTTCAAATTCGCCATCAGCATCGATGCGGTAAATATGTTCATTATCATAAAATGATTCTTCACCTTTTCCATCCATGGTGACACCATCTTCGATTTCAGGGCCGAAATCATGTTGAGTTTCATCTGGATTAGTATATGTATAATTATCATCGATAGCTATACCTCCGTTAGCACATCCTGCTAAGAAGAGAATCATTGGAATAATAAATAAAGTTTTTTTCATTTTATTTACCTCCCAAGAACCACAAGTTCGCTCAACGCGAAATCAATATCGGAATTCATTTCGATTGTAATTTTATTAACTTCTCTTTCATTAAATTCGCAGATGAATGGGCAACCAGGTCTAAGATATTCAGTTGAATATTCTTCAAAATAATTATCCATATATTCTGGATTCATTTTGATATCGACATCTGAAGCAAAATCTTCAATTGTAATGCGATCGATTTTCGCTAATCTAGTTTCGTAATTAATAGAATTATATAAAGCGATTGCAGTAGCTTTTACTGGATTATTGAATTCAACGACGATGTTATGATGACCTTTAGTATATTTAGCTTGTAAATCAATATGTTCTTGTCTAAAGATGTGCATCGGAATCTTATCATCGACTAATAAATTCTTATCATTAGTAGAATCGGTTGTAATCGATGCTTCTTTAGCAACATTTTTATAGCCGCTTACTGATTTTGGAAGTGGTTGGAGTGAATAAGTTGGGCCATTTGCAAACATCTTGCCGTCTTCGACGATAACTTTATCTAAAGCAAAGGCTCGAATTGATGAACCATAAACTCTATCCGTATGAGCGTGATAGCCCATCATGAGTTCATCGCCAGCATAGAAGAAGCAATGATGTCCACTGCCGGACATGAGATCCCAAGGGGTTCTTTGTTCATCCGGCTCAACACCAAGTAATAAGTTTTCATTTTCATATGAATTTGGTTTAACAAATGTTCCAAGTGGCGAATCGCTTACAGCATAACCAACCGCATAAGCGACATGGCTAAAATAGTTTGCACTATAAGTGAGATAATATTTATTACCAACGCGGAGCATAAATGGAGCTTCGTTCCATTTTCCACCACCACTTTGTCTTTCCCAGTTGATAGTTAGTTCAACAGCATCTGGTTGAACTTTTCCAGGAATTGCAAGGTTTTTTAAAGTTGATAAATCAGGAGTGACTGGGTCAAGTAATTTAACACCCATACAACTTGATTCAGAATTAACTTGGTCTTTAGCAAAATATAAATATAATTGACCATCGTCATCTAAAAATGGAGCAGCATCGATAGCTGGATAACCTAATTTAAAGACTTGGTCATTTCTAGTGATGATATTGCCATAATAATCTTCACCTTCATATTCATGGAATGGACCGGCAGGATGATCAGCGACTGCAACGGAGATACCTTTCGCACCAGTTGAATTATTTCTTGCCGAATAATATAGATAATATTTAGAGCCAATCTTAATTCCATTTGGAGCCCATAATGAAGTTGTACCCCAAGAATATGGATCTGGAAGGAAGCATGGACTTAATTCTTCCCAGTGATTGAGTTGTTTAGATCTATAAACTTTAAAACCAGCACACCCTAAAGCGTCGGTTGTCATATACATGTAATAATAACCATCTTCTTCACAATAAATGATGCTTGGGTCAGCACAGAGTTGATCAAGGTCATTTTTATACCAAATATTTTTGTTATAACCTTGAGAAAAATCCATTTCGTGACCAAAAGGAGAATTGACGGTTGTTGAACCACCAGCGCAGCCACAAGATGTAGCAAATAAAGCCACAATCATCGGAAGTAAAAATTTCTTTTTCATAAATATCTCCTATTTAAGTCCTGTGTTTGTGATACCTTTGACAAAATATTTTTGAGCAAAGAGGAAGATTAAAATTGTTGGTAGTAAGGAAACGACTGTCGCTGCTAAAAACATTTGGTTATCACCACTATATTCAGTCTGGGAATAAATCAAATGCAAAGCAGTTTGAAGGGTATATAATTTTGAATCTTGCAAATAAAGTAATGGTCCAAGGTAATCGTTATAGCCGGCAACAAAGCCAAGTAACCCTTGGGAGATTAACGCTGGAGCGCTTAATGGCACAACGATTTTCCAGAAGATTCTAAAATGACCGATACCATCAAGTTTTGCAGCTTCGATATAGTCGTCTGGTATTGCCATAAATGCTTGTCTTAAGAAGAAGACGCACATTGCAGTGCCAAAACAACCAGGAACGATAAGTGGGAAGAATGTATTGATTAAATTCAAACGGTTATAAATGATAAAGCTTGGAACAAATAACAAGGCTCCAGGAACCATCATCGTGGTCAATAAGATAAAGAACAACACATTACGACCTCTAAATTTAATCTTGGCAAATGCATAAGCTGAGAAAGCAGATACAAATAAACCAATTAAAGTTGATGGTATTGTAATTAATAAAGTATTAATTAAGCCAGTAACTAAATATGGCACTTCAGTATTTGGATCAACTGCGACAACCGAAGTAAATATTTTGACATAGCCTTGAAACGACATTCCTTCATAACCTAAAGAATATGAACCTCCTTCGGTGAGTGAAGAAATAATCATGATGGCAAATGGATAAACTACAACAAAGCTTAAAAAGATAAGCACAACGTAAGAGATGATACGCGAAAATAACAAATCTCTCTTATTTGTGTTTTTATGGTTAGGAGCTTGTCTTTTAACGTATTCGACTCTCATTTTGTTGTGTCTCCTTGTTTTCTATTAACAACAAATTGAGTGATAGTAACCACTAAAACAATTATTGTTAAGACCCAGCTAGCAGCACAAGCTAGACCAAGGTCTAAAGTATCGCTATCCATGTAGTGATACAAATAATATGCAATCGTTACATAACCATTGTTGGCTTTATAGAAATCACCAACGAGGGAGAAACGAGTAAAGTCTTGTAAATTGCCGATGATACCAGTAATTAATAAGAAGAACGTTACAGGCATGATCGATGGGAAGGTGATGTGCCAGAAACGATGCCATTTATTCGCTCCATCGATTTCGGCGGCTTCTAATATCCCGCTATCGGTATTAGTTAAAGCAGCGCAATACATAATGACTGAGAAGCCAACGCCACTCCAAACACCTAAGAAAATCATAAATGGCATAACGAAGGTTGGATTATTTAAATCAAACCAAGCCCAGCCGAGATTTTGGAAGATGACATTAAGTGGTCCACCATCTTCTAAAATACAAACCCAAATTAAGCAGCTTGCAACAATTGAGCAAACATACGGGATAAAGAATAAAGCTTTAAAGAAGTTTCTACCGAATAATTTAGAATTAGAAACAAGTAAAGCAATGATTAAACCAACAGTGATGCAAGCAGGAGTTAATAAACAGTTAAGGAATGTATTACCAACCGCATGCCAGAAAATTGGGTCTTGTAATACTTCGCCGAATTTTTTAAAGCCGACGAAAACGGTGTTAACAAGTTCATATGGAGAGCCAACTCCACCATATTCTCTAAAAGAGTTAATCGATGAAATAATGATTGGTAAAACTGAGAATATAATAAAACCAACTAAAGGAATGACCGCAGTTAAAAAGCCATAGATATTCTCAAACTTGCGGGAATTTCTATTTACACTAGAATCAATGTTAGTTTTACTAAGTTCAAGTCTCATTAATAGTTAGCTTTCAAATATGCGTCGGTTGTGTTTTGGAATTTATTAAAGAATTCATCGATGGTCATTTTCTTATCAAGAACATCACCATTTAATGTACCAGACCAAATGTCGATCCATTTATTATCGACTAAATAAGCCCAGTCACCTTCATGCTGATATTCAGCAGCTTCAACGAAAACGATTGAATTTTTTGGAGATTGATTGGTTTGAAGGAAGGCTTCTGTTTTAGAAATACTGATTTGGTTTGGAAGGTTAAAACCACTTTCAGCAGTGACGGTTTGACCTTCTGGACCAGCAATGTATTCCATGAATTTAAAAGCAGCATCTTTTCTTTCTTGGGAAACTTTCTTTGAAATACCAAAGCCCATTGAACCACTATGACCAGCTAAGGAGCCGCCTTCAACGTGGCTAAGAGGTGCGACATCCCAATCAAAGTTTTTAATTCTCTTTCTAAAGGTTGGGACATGAGCTCTTAAACCAACGAGCATAGCCATTGTACCTTTAGTAAAGTCTGTAACCTTTTTAGCAGCAGAAACTGTTGATGGTTTTGGCATGACTTCAAGATCTTCATCAACAGCTAAATCGATAAAGTGTTTAAACATATCACGATTACTTGGAAGATCTCCATGAGCAGTTGTGTCTCCAAGTGTCCAAACGTAATCACCAGCAGCGTTTTTGCCTAAACAATCGCCACCAACTGACCAAACGTAATTGAACCACCATTCAGTGTAAAATCCATAAGTTGTTGGTGATTCTGGATTATGTTTCTTAGTTAATAATTTAGCTAATTCAACTTCTTCTTCGACAGTCATAGAAATACGATTGTTGAAAGTCATTGTTTCTTTATTAAAACCATGTTTTTCAGCATCGGTGCATTCTGAAGCCGGTTTTGAGATTATATTGACGCCAACTTTCTTAAATGCGGTCTCATTATAGTAAATAACTGTTGGACCGATATCTTTTGGAAGACAATAAAGTGGGTCGGTTTCAGCGCTTGTTTTATTGGTCGCGTTATAACGATAACGATTAACGCCTTCTTTCCACATATCATCTAAATTGATAATTGAACTTTTTTGAACATAAGGAGTAATATCTTCTAAATAGTCATAAGTGACCCAACGTTTGATGTCGCCATCACCAACATAGAAGATGTCTGGAGTTCTATCTTGTCCAAGAACCTTATCCATCGTTGAAACATATGAATCGGATGGCTTAACGGTATATTCGACATAAATATTATCTTGGTTGGTTTCGTTGTATTTATTGACGAGATTTTTAAATACTTCGATTTCGGTTTCGTCACCCCAACCCCAGAACTCAATCTTTTGTTTTCCAGCCGTAGGATCATTGCCTGAACAGCCCGCTAATACTCCAATAGCAAACGGAGCAACTAATAAAAATTTTTTTACTTTCATAAACCATTCTCCTCTTTTATATGTAAAGTAACAGGAATCATTATCCTTTTTGTTTCGTAATTAAAGCTCTCCTTATTTAATTTAATTCTATTAAATAATTCATTTACAGAGGCATCGACCAATTTATCAAAATCATGTTTAACTGATGTAAGTTCATAAAAGAATGGAAGTTCGCTATAAATGCTATCAAAGCCAACGATTTTAATATTTAGTTGTTGCCTTTTAATTTCACGGTTAATCATACAAGCAATTGAATCATTGAAGGCAAAGACGGCATCGATATTGCTCTTTTTTATCTCATCGATGACGCGGCCTTCATCTTCACCTTCGGTAAAATATAAAGATTTTGAATTAGGATAAATTTTACATAATCCTTTATATCTACGAGATGAGGCTTCAATATGAGCTGGCGCGACAAATAAAACATTTTTGCAGCCGCTTTTTTTAAGATAATTTCCGATTAACACTCCGCCGTTAAGATCATCAGAGTATACGGATGTAATGTTATATTTTGATAATCGACCCACTAAAACAACTGGAATGCTTTTGAATGCTTTTGTATCGACTATTTTTTCATCAAAATCAAGGAAAGATAAAACGCCATCAACTTGAGAGGCGATTAAATCATTTAATAATTTGGCATCAACTTCATAATTGCTTTGGCACGGATAAATGATTGTGTCATAACCATTTTTCTTGATTAAACTTGAAAGTTTAGATGCCATAATCGTGAAATATGGGTTAGTTAAATTATCATAAATTAAAGCGATGGTCTTACTGCTTCCAGATTTAAGTTTAATGGCCATTGAGTTAGGAACATAACCAAGTTCAACAGCTTTATCTCGAACTTTTTGAATAGTTTCCTCTGAGATATCGCTTAAACCACGTAGAGCATGCGAAACAGTATTGACCGAAATGCCAAGTTCTTCTGCTATGTCTTTTTGACATACGACATTAGATTTCATACTCTAATAATAACTAGCATTATCGATAATGTAAAGCGCTTTTATTGATTATTTAATTTATTAATTACTTTAAGATCAAATTTTTGTCTTCGATCGAGAGTTACTAAACCATTAACTTCTTGATACACATCACTTATTTGAGTCATGCACCATCCAGCAACTAAACTACATTTGGAAGTAAGCCTAACAAGTTCACCATAACGTTCATAGAATTCTTCTTTAGATTTAACTTGGTTACCATAACCCCAACCATCATCAACTTTATCAACGTTAAAACCAATGCCACAAAATTCATCAATTAAGATTGGTTGACCTTGATAAGAATATCCATCGGCAAAAGGAATATAAGACTGATCGTTATATAATGGTTTATTGTTTTTAACAATATCTTCTAAAATATCGATAAATTCTCTTTTATATCTATCTGGTTCTTGAATGTAATTATGGAGAGTAATTAAATCAGTTTTGCAATGTTCCCAACCATCATTAGAAACAATGAGTCTAGTTGAATCATATTTCTTTGTTAAATCATATAGATTATCTAAAAATTCATGTTGTTCTTTATTATGAACGATTCCCGGAACACCCCAAGATTCGTTGCATGGAGTCCACACCAAAATAGATGGATGATTATAGTGTTGGGCGATTACTTCTTGCCATTCTCTAGTAACGTTTTCAACTGTTTCTTCATCAAATTCATAGCAGCTTGGCATCTCTGACCAAACAATTAGTCCTTCTAAATCGCATAAATAATAGAAGCGATCATCTTCTACTTTTTGATGCATTCTTAAACCGTTGAAACCAGCATCTTTGATTAATTTAATTTCATCAAGAATTTCTTTTTCATCTTTAAAAGTATAAATTCCGTCTGGATAATAACCTTGCTCAAGAGTGAGTCTCATAAATATCTCTTGGTCATTTAAATAGATTTTTCCTCCTTTAGTTGAAATAAATCTATAACCAAAAATTGTATTAATTTGATCGCCATTAGATAGGGAGATTTTAGCATCATACAATGATGGCTTTTCTAAACTCCAGTAGGCAATTTCATCTAACAAAATATCAGCAGTTGTTACATTTTGCTCGAGATTTGCGGCCTTTTTACCTACAAGCTTATTATCTAAATAAAACTCAATATTTGCTTTTAGGCCTTTGCTAAATTTATTAGTAGCAATCTCCACTTGAGCGACTCCACCTTTTTTAGGAGTTAATCTAACTTTTTCAATAAATGTATCTTCGACTACTTCCGCCCAAACGTTTTTCCAAATGCCGTTTATTTCTTGATACCAACAACCAAAGTTTTTATCTTTCCATTTTTGTTTTCCACGTGGTTGATGCACGTTATAAGTATCATCACAACGGATTGCTATTGAAGCAGAATTATTTTCTAAATAATCAGTTATATCGAAACTGAAAGATGTATATCCACCTTTATGTTCTCCAACTAATTTTGAATTTACATAGACGTATGTTAAATAATCTGCAGCGTCAATATGAAAAATAACACGTTGATTATCTTTGCGTTCAAAGTGAACATCTTTATGATACCAGACAGTATCACATCTTCGTTGATCATTTATTCCACTTAATTTAGCTTGATAAGCATATGGAACTTTTATCTTTAAACAATCTTTAGGAAATACTTTTTGATATGGTTCACGTTCACCTGCCCCACCTTCAGCAAAAATAAAGTCCCATTCACCATTTAAATTGATAAAAGAATCACGCCTACATAGTGGACGCGGATAGGATAAATCAACACTCTTTTTCATAACTTACCTCATTATGATTTTGGCATAAACATCATATTAAAATCAAAACATTAACGATAATGTTTATCAAATAGAACAATTCGTGTCTATAATGAAAATAATGCTATGTCGATTAAATTAAACAAAATAAAAAATTTCTTCTCGTATCAAGACTTGACTAGAGATAGTAAACCAATTTTGACAATGCTAATTTTTGCTATTCCTTTATTCGTTTCCGCTTTCGTTAATAATGGAATGTCGCTTATAAATTCAATCGTCCTAAAAGCAACTGTTGGTGGAGATAGTGTCACTGCTATAAATCAAACATCACCCTTATCTGCTTTAATACTCCAATTTGGTTTTGGCTGCACAGCTGGTTTTGGAGTAGTCATTGCCAATTTCTACGGAGCAAAAGATGAATCAAGAGTTAAAAAAGCTATTTTTATATCTATAATCTCTTGCTTTCTAATTTGGCTGATTTTAGGTGGAATTGGAATATTAACTTTAAGACCTCTACTTAATCTATTAAACGTTAACGATTTATATTATGAAAAAGCATATATCTATTTTGTGGTTATGCTTGTCTTTTATATTTTCAATCTTTTAAGCAATTTATCTGCTCATATTCTTAGAGCGTTAGGCAATTCATTTGTCGTTTTAGTTTCTTCAATTATCTCGATGGCTTTTCAAATTGGTTTTTGTTTCTTATTCACTTCAAAATCAATAGCAAATTTAGACACATTGGGGGCAGCATTAGCAATGGCGTGTGCCTCATTAATCAATACAGGAATTTGCTTTTTCTTCATCTTCAAAAAATATCGGATTTGCAAAAAAGATATGGAATTTGATAGGGATATTATAAAAGATATGGCTAGACTTGGATTACCATTAGGATTCCAGTGGTCGATACTTTATATCGGTTCTTTCGTGCTTGCTAGTCAAGTTAATTTATTTGGAGTCTACGCCTCAAAAGGAATGGCGGTTTATTCTTCTTGGGAGGGATTTGCAATTAATACAGCAATGGGTACGACTGGTTTAATGATGTCGAATTTTGTTGGTCAAAATTATGGTAAGAAACAATACACTAGAATAAAAAGAGGAATCCTTGATGGCTACCTAATTGTTTTCGTCATTTATTTAATTCAATTAGCAGTCTTGCTACCAACTGTTAGATTTGTTCCTTATATTTATTTACCTGCAAATGAAGTAAATGAAAGAGTAATGTTTTATAGCACCACATATTTATATATCACTATATCAATGGCATTATTCCAAGGCCTAATTAATATTTCTCGAGGAGCGCTTCAAGGAATAAAAAGACCACTATTCCCATTTATAAGTGGTATCGGTGAATTATTTGCGAGAATCGGAGTCTCACTTTTGATTCCTTATATTATTGATAACAATTATCGAAATACCTTAAGTGATGCGAGTTATATAGGGATATCGTTCGCGACCGGAACAGCTTGGTTTGTATCATTTTTAATCATGGGAACAGCCCTTATTTTTCTCGTCTTTAAAAACGATGAATTTAAAACATTCAAAAGACAATAATTATTTATAGTTGATTTTTAGTTTATCACCAGCAAAATGAACATTTGATTAACTTCTAAACGGAGTCCATCTTGAGAAAATGCTATCGATGATTTATATTGGCGTTTGAACACGAACAGCAAATTAACGCGGATATGCTTAAATGGCATACCTAATTTTGCTATTTCAAAGCATTAATTATCTCGCTTTCTTTCTTTTTAAAACGATAAGTCCAGTAATAGTAATTAATGAGACAAGAGTATAACAAGCAATGATAATAAATAATTTGCTTTCTTCATTATCAGCTATTGCTTTAAATCCTAAAAGTGAACCGCTATCATTATAACCAATAATATATTCGGCAGCGCCCTTATATGTTCTTTGTATAAACGATGTATTTTCATCGTAATAATTAACTTCATCTAATAATGATTTTTCAGAAGAAGATAACCCATCGTATTTAGTTTTAAATGAAGAAACGTCTTCTTCACAATTGTATTCACGAATAAATTGAACAACTTCTCTAAATTCGTCTGAGACTCCTTCTGCTTTGCTCCAATCAGCGGATTTAGCTGAACCACTACCAATGCCATAACCATACGCTGAAACACCAGACTGTACCGAATACGATCCGACCGCCCATGAATCATCAATATCGAGTTGTGCGGTATTAACATAACCAATTAAAGTGCCGGTATAAGCGCTTCCACTAGTTATAGTTGCAGTAACATTACCAGTTGAAAAGTTATTTTTAACTTCAACAGCCGGAGAGGTCGCATTTTGGATGCAACCAACAATACCACCAACTAGCCTATCTGCTTTTATATTACCAGCGTTATAACAGTATTGAATCAGTGTTTGAGAAGTATCAGAAGTATCCTGATTATTAATGCGCCCAACAATTCCGCCTGTTCCGATTTGATTTACCGCTTTTGTAGTTGTAACACTTCCATAATTTGAACAATAAGTAATTTTTGAATTTGGATAAGCAAAACCAGTAATACCACCAGCATCTGCATAAGCAAATATTTCGCCCTTATTAATACATTTAATTATAGAAACATCTGATCCTTTACTTTTGGAAATACTACCTAAAACTGACATGATTCCTCCAGCATATAAAGAAGTTTCTGATGTAATTGAGCCAGTGTTAACGCATCCAGAAATTGTACCTGTTAGAGCATCAACACAAATGCACCAACTTTGCTAGAACCTTTCAAGCTTCCACTAAATGAGCAATCTAAAATTTCTCCGCTACCTTGATTTCTATTAACAATTCCGCTAACCGATTCCACAGATAGATCAGCAGTAATTGATGAATTCACGTTTTGAATAGTTCCGTTATTAAATACAGCTAATGGAGAAGCATATTTACCGCTATTAATAATGGTTCCAGTGAGATATGTATTTTTAAAAACACCATTTTGATTTCTAAACAATCCAGTTTGAATATCAGTAGTGTTGATAGTTATATCAATTGTATGACCATTTCCGTCAAAAGTGCCTTTAAATGTACAATATCCATCTTCTTCTGCATCGCTTGGTTTTGAATCCAACGTAATTTCAACATCCTTATCTAAACGAATTAATTTACCTTCATAAGAATTGCCAGTATTAACATCATCACGGAATTCTTTGAATTCATCGTCATTTGATATTATTTTGTCAGGCTCTGGCTCTGCAGCGTTGACCGCTTTAGGATTAATCGATCCTATTGCAAGACCAACAAATCCAGCCACGGCTAAAGATATTGAACTTGAAATCAATACAATGTTTCTGATCTTCATAAGAATTATCTCCTTAATTATTTTTTAGCACTCATTAACGATAATGTAAATAGCGCATTTAAACATTGTTTATATTATTATAAACTCCACTATCCCCAACAGTATCATAGCCAACGATGTATCCATACATTTCAACATTATCGTTTACTATGTAATGACCGTTATTAATGCAATAAATAATTGAAGCTTGGTTATAGCCAACGATGCCACCAAGAGAAACTGTTCCATATTTAGCGATTGATTTAAAATCGCCAGAGTTTGTGCATTTATAGACGATACCATTTGTTGATTGAGCATAGCCAACGATACCTGCTACACGATACATTCCTTGTACTAGTCCACTATTGTTACAATCTTCGACTAAAGAATTGTAATTACTTCCAACGATGCCACCAACTCCACCATTAAGGGAGCCAAGGCCATGAACATAACCGCTATTAGAACATTTTTTAAGATGTAAATTTGATCCTAACATACCGGTGATACCACCAATCCAATATGAATTATTGCTGATATCAGCTTCAATTTCGCCTTGGTTATCGCAATCTTCAATAAACATACGTGAATAACCAACAATACCTGCAACGGAGATGCTTCCAACGATTTTACCTTTATTAATTGATCCTTTAACTAGTGAGGCATTTCTTGATAAACCAATGATGCCACCTACATATTCTTTTCCTTGAATTAGACCTTGGTTTTCACACTCGATAATTGAACTGTTAAAGTTATTACCAACAATTCCACCTGTTCCTCCAATAGCTTTACCCTCGCCGATAACTTCACCATAATTAATGCAGTTAGTAATTGAGGTATTGCTACCACAAACACCGACGATACCACCAATACCAGAATAGTTCTGGGCTAAATAATCTTTAGCAGTAATAGTTCCGTAATTCTTGCAATTAATTAATTTTCCAATCTTAGAAGAATACTGCATGTTATAACCAGTGATTCCACCGACCATATTAGTGCCTTTAGTAGTTCCTGATAAATAAGAACAATCCGTCATATCTTTACCAGCGTTAACTCCAACTAAGCCACCAACATAAGTGCCTATAACATCAACATCACCTTTTGAAGAACAATTATTTAATATTCCATAACTTACACCAGCAAATAAGCCATATCCTTTATAGGATGAACCACCGCCAGTTATAGTTCCTTCAACTTGTAAATCCCTTGCTTCTCCAGAAATTGAATTAAAGAAGCCGCGATAAGAGGCAGCAGCATTTACACTTAAGCCTCTAACAATCTTATTGTTTCCTAAGAATGTTCCTTTAAATGATCCAGCTAAGGTACCACTACCGATGCCATTCCATTGGATTTGTTTAAGATTAATGTTGGTTGTTAACGAAATATATTTATTCTCGTAATAACTATTAGAAGACAAGGAAGTTCTTAAATAAGAGAGTTGAGAAGCGTGAGCAATGATATAAGGATTGTCTAAAGTGCCGCTTCCGCTTTCAAATGATGAAGCAGTTGAACCATCCCATTCATCTTCAACATATTCATTCGCGATGATTTGTTGAGATTTACTCATTGCAAAAGAAACACTTCCACAAAAAGAAAGGGAAACGATACTAACGATTAATAATAGATTCTTTCTAATCATGAAACGTACCTATAATTACTAACTATTACAGCGACATTGAATGTATTAATGCCATAATAGGCATTTTTTAAGCCGATCTTTGCCGCATTAGAAATGGTTGAAACGACTTCTCCATTACACATAAACGAATATTTATCTTGATTACGAACAATGCCCATTTCGATATGATTACCATCTTGATAGACTGAGGAATTGATTCCAACACTATAATTAAGCGATGTATAAGTTGAAAATGCGCCACCACTCACTAAACAATATCCTAAACCGACACCTTCCATGGAATAACCATTTCCAGCAGCATCTACATAATAAAATAAACCATTACCTTCTTCATCGACTAAGATGATTCCAAATTTTGGATATAAATCGTAGTTGATTACTCCATACGCAGTTATATCGATATAGAAAGATAAAACGTTACTATCAATTCGATAGGCAAACACACTATTTAAAGCAAGGCCATTTTTAGTGCTGATGCGTCTATCAATATTATTATTATCTAGCGATAAATCCCAACTATCGGTTTTTTCTAAATTAGAAACACTTCCAAAGAATTCCCCGTTTTTAGTGTTACTATTTTGCATTAAACCATTCGATGTAATTTCTAGATAAGTTTTAACATTGTTTTGATTTAATTTAAAACCATCATAATAAACAATATTTTCTTTATCATTTAAGGAATTAATTAAACCAAATGAAACATATAATTTATCGGAAGTTGTTCGAGCTATATTTAAATTGATATGATAACCAATGGTTTTACCTTCCGTTGTTAAACCATTAATTACAAATTCTTCATTATTTGTCTCAACTTCTTTTAAGGTGCGATCAGATTCACTATAAGAATATGATTTCTTATCACCATTAACATATATTTTCGAAGCTTTGAGATTTTTTACAGATATATTTTCGTCTGATGAGGCTTCAACATATTTAACAAAAATACCATCATTTTTATTAATTATTTCATCGCTTGCATCAACTGAAATATTATTGTTTTCAAAAGAATAATAAGCTTTGCTTATTTTTCCATCATCGATTGAGGAAATAGTATAATCAGACTTAAAAGTAGATATTTCATTATTCGTTTCAAAACAATAAGCATCTTCAAAAGTAGTTTTACTATTAGCTAAATTCATAAGGCCTTTAGCAAATAAATGACCTAATTTGATTTCTCCCATCGCATCGTAATGGGTGCGGTCCATATTATCTTCGTTACGAGTTATATCACCACTAATTGTGTCGATGAATAAATTGCGACTATCATTGTCCATTACTGACTTTTTAATAGCGTTTATGCGTCGATAATTTAGTGAATAATATGAAGACACACCAGCATCGATAAACGACATGCCGTTTTCTGGGGCATAATCGTGATAATCTAATTTAATTTGATTAACAAATTTAGTGAATGATTGCTCGTAATTTGGATTGTTATCTCTAGTATCAGTTTCACCTTGAACAAAAAGGAATGCTTGAATGTCAAAATCGATTCCGAGTGATTTAAGTTTGGAAAGCTGAGCAGAATAAAAATCGCTCATCATCTTATAATAAACTCCGCTATCAACATTCCATTGATAAGCGAATGATGATTCTCCAGCACCAGCGAACTTAATGATGTAATAAGTTTCATTTGAAGCATTGGCTAAATATTCAGCTAGGCCAACCTCCGGTCCTAAACATCCATATTTGATTCCTTCAACTGATGCTTTTCCTTGTCCAAGTTTGGTGTTAACAAATTCACGCTGTTCTTTATGAACAAGGCTGGATTTAAGCATATTTTTATAAGAAATTTTTACTTGATCGTAACCGACAATATATTCTTTGAATTTGGTTTCATTAACTCCGCCCGGTTCTTGAAGATGATATGAATAAGAATAGCCCAAACAATTGTCTCCGCCCGCAAGTAAAATTACGTGTGCCTTATTCGACGGAACATCTTCTGGGATAATACTCGGAGAAGGTATTTCACTTGAGCACGCCGTAAGTAATGGGAGCAAACAAAGTGCAGAGATTTTTTTCATTAATTACTTCCTGATAATTCTGGAGAATTTAAAATAGCGACCATCGTTGCTAAATCGATTTGAATATTGGTTTCTTCTTTCGTATATTCATCGACGCAGAAAGCGATGTAGCTACCAAACATTGGGCCCATAAGTCTTGATAAAGTTGATTGACCATGAACAGAGAACTTAATAGATAATTCATCTTTTAAAGTAATAATTGATTTCAAATGTTCAATTACTGTTTCTTTTGAAGATCCAGAGCAGACGATTTTAGCAACATCCGCTCCAACATATTCCATAAATTTAGCAACATCGACGATTTGAGATGAAGAAAGTTCGACTCCGACGTGACCTGAATATAAAACTTCCGCTCCAAGAGCATGAATTTCGTTAATAAATTGTCTTTGCTTCTCGATAACTGATTCTTTTAATGAAATTTCGCGGGCATTAGCGTCAACAAAGGACACTCCAATACCTTTAGAAACATATTTATCTTTTAATGTCTTATTTTCATTAGCGATGTTGCCAGCATTTGGATGGAAAATATATCCAGGCATATCGATTGCACAAGCGCCAGACATAACTGCAAGTTTTAATAATGCCGCCATATCTTCCCAACTTTGTGAAACTGAATTACCAGCGAAATTGCCATTATACGCAATTGCTAAAACAGGCAAATTGGTGCAATACATAATTCTTTCTAAATTATCTTTAGTCCAATAATCTCTATTCAATGCAGTTACATAAACCATGATGCCTTTTGCGCCGTGCATCTCAGATTTTCTAATTTTAATGATTGCGTCATCAGGATTGTTTTCAATAATCATTGAAACAGGCATGACATTATGATCGGTAAAAACTGGTTTTTCACGGTCGTAATCAATGACAACGTCCGTGCTTATTTCTTCTTCGACAAAGTCGTATTTTAAAGTATTACAATATTCGCAGATAGAATAAGTTATTCCGTCCTCACCACCGATATTAAAATCTTGATAAGTATGATCTGATTTAGGTGTGATGTTATCACGATAAACATATCCATCGCTTCTAACGTGTTCAGTATAACCTTCCGATATACAAGTTGGCGCAACCACTTTTGTAGATACATCATAAGGCTGTTCTTGAGAACAAGAGCATAACGAAATAGCTATCAAAGTAGTTACAAATAAATTGCTTATTTTCATAATGATGCCTCGTATAAATTATAGTTCTTTAAAAATATAGAAAAAAACAAAAAATAACATTACTATTAATGTTCTTCTTATATTTGATATTTAAAAATTAGATCTAAAATAATTGAAAAAAATTAATGCTTCATCAATAAAAATAACTCCGCCAATAGCCGATTCAATAAGGTCTTTGACTTTAATTTCGGTTTCACTGGCATATCTTCCGACAAGCATGCTTCGATCAACCTCTATAAAAATACTCGTTGGTATAATGCCTTCTTTAAAATGTTGTGTTTCTGTTAAAGTAGATTAAGCATTTAAACAATACTTAGCAGCAGCTTCTTTAATTGCTGCGGCTTCATCTGCGCCACAGCCATTTGTCCAAGTACATGTGGTTGGATAATCTTCACCAAAGAATGAATAGTAGAAGCATGTTTGGTATAAGTATTGTACGCCAGCTTTAGTTGCGCCATAGTCTTGCTTATAGTCCCAATATGCATTGGAATATTGAAGAGCTTTTCCACCAATTTTTTCAGCCATTGCAACCGCTGTTGTGGAATAGAAATGGCACTGATTTTCAGCTGTTGAGCCATCGCTTCCATTAGAAGTGTAGTTATCACCTGTATCAATAAATTTAGATTGAGTACTTTCTCCTTTAGGAGCAAATACAAAGATATTGCTAGTCTCAGCAGTTAATAACGGTTTTAAGGCTTCAGCGTATGACAATTCAGAAGCAGTAACTTCCGGTGAGTTTAAAGTCGCTCTTCGAGAAATTTGGATGACGATATAATCATATTTATTAGCAGCTAATACTGCTCTTAGCTCACCGCCTTTTTCCGTAGAAATATTAGAGAACATCTTCATTATATATGAAGATGATAAAACATAATCACAGGCTACAGTCTTACCCATGCTAGCCATCATCTCAATGTATTTTTCACCAACTTTATAGTCATCACGCATGATGGTAGGAGCACCAATGAATAACACTCTATGGTCATAATCTTCTTCTGGAGTTGGTTCGTCTGGATCAGGTATTGGATCTAGTGTAGGAACAACTTGGTCTATCATAGTTAAATCAGCAATAGCTTGCATTTCTGTAGCTTTTGCTACTCCATTTGTAAAGGAAGCACCAAGAACTCTTTCATTGAACAAAGTGTCATAAACCGAGCAGGCAATCATATATGAGCCTGTTGGAGATGGATGTTGTTCATCGGTATGATATAAATTGATGCCAGGATAATTCTTAATTGAGTTTTCAAAAGCGTATCCCGCTCTAATTATTCTACGACCACCAAGTCGCTCAGAAACTGCTTCACCAAATTCTGCCATATAATGACAATGAGCACTTCTAGTAATTTCATGTGTGCCAATTTTCACAGTTTCATATGGTGTAGCAGGATTTGGACTTTTTTGATAAACACCAGTTTCGTTCTTATTTAGACCCCAAACTGAATAAATAACTGTTTCGGCACCTGAATTAGCAGCTAATTGATCTAAGACTACAGCTGCTTCAAGTTCTTGTTCTCTAACCGTATTCTCAAAAGGTGTAGCTCTACGAGAAGGCTCAATGATTATATAATCCCAAGTGTCAGATGTAATCTTATTATAGGCTGCCCTACCAATATCGGTTGCTGTTGTCGCTAAAAGAGACATCGTACAAGAACCCTGTGTAACTGAGTCAGCTATGACAGGAATTCCTTGAGCATTCGCCAATGATTCAAATATCTTAGGCATGTCGTTAAAGAAGATTAAACTATTGCCTAAAAACAAAACTTTATATGGATTGTTTGGATCTCTATCGTGAGGATTTTCGCTTGAACTTGTTGACGTTGGTATTGTTGTAGAAGGTATTTTGGTTGTTGAGGTTGTTGGAGTACCAGAACCTTCAGAATTACAACCAGATAACGCTATTATTGATAACAAGCCAACGAACAGTGATTTAATAATCTTATTCATAGCTTATATACCAACTTTTTTAATGGATACAAAACTTTCCAGCTGACTCTCTAACAAATTTAACCGCATTTGCAGACGCACCAGCGGTATAAGCACAAGCGGATGGAACCATGCGATTATAAAATGTGCAATAAAACACATAGCCAAACAATAAATGTTTACTGCTGTTTTGAAATGTGTGAGCCGAATCATAATCATTGAATGGTTGAGCAAAATTCATTACTTTGCCCACTACGGAGGTTGCCATTGTTTGCGCTAAACCGGCATAAAAATCACACATTTCGGCTTGAGTTTTGTTTTCTTTAGTTCCAGTAGATGCATACTTAACAGTTCCATCATCCGTAAAAATTGTTGGATTTTCCGAACATTGTGGCGCTAAAACATAAATATCATCAGTTTCATTATGTAATAAGTCTTTAATTGCTGTTAAAGCTTCTAATTCTCTAGCAAGAACATCGGTAGCACTTGGAGTGATACGACGGCAAATTTGAAGAACGATTGTATCGAAATCACCATCATTTAAAGCTTTTCTGAATCTTTTTCCACCAGTAGTTGTGGAATCGGCTAAAACCTTAAAAGTATAAGTGTCGATGGTCGGAACAGTATAGGTTGCGGTATTTCCTAGATCAGCCATTAAGTCGACATATGCAGATCCATTATATGTGTCACTTACATTAATGACGTCTTGTGAGCCAACGATTAAAACATTATGAGATTCAACAGGGGCAACACAATCGTATTTAATATTGAAAGCTGCTGTTGTAAACGAACCAGCGGTAATAGCGATGTCGAATTTGGTTGTATTTATTGATTGTTCAACCGTGTCACCATCAGATGCTTCAACATTTAATCCAGAAGCACCATTAAATGTATAAGTAAAACTGCAATTACCAATCGAAATAAAATCGATTGACTTAAAACTACCACCAACCATGCCATCATCAGAAATTGTAGCGCCTGATTCAGACATGAATTTTAAAGTTGAGCCTGTTCCAAAAGTAACATTGGAGCCATCGACTACAACGCCTGTGTAGTTAAACGTATTTCCATTTAATGTAACGCTTCCACTACCGCTTGAAAGATTGGAAGCGTTAAACGTTAAAGTTTGAGTATAATCGCTATGCTCTGTCGCTTTGACCAAGCTGCCTTGATTATTTGCGTATAGTGTCGCGCCAACAATACCTAATGTAAGCGCTCCCATAACGCTAAGTGTTAAAACAATTTTCTTCTTTTCCATGTTTCAAATCCTCTTGTCTTCATTCTATAAAGAAGAAGAAAAGCAAGCACTTTCAGGATGAGAGTGCTATTTTATAAATTTTATAATTTATAACACTCTATTATAATTAGATTACATTATTAATAATGTAGATAAGAGAAAGAAAATAGGTGGGAATGGACCATCTATTCTGTTTTGTTTGCCGATATTAATTTATCGAGTAAAAGTAGGCATTTTTAATCTCTATTCTCGATTTATAAATCTAATTAGAACGATAATATAATTATTCATTCTTTTCTATATATAGTTAAGAAAAACACCGCATTTCTGCGATGTTGTTGTCTTAGGCCAAAGTCAGTTATCCTGTTTTGTCTAAAAATCTCCATTCACAATTATGCCGTACAACTAAGCACTTGCGAGCGGGCTATTTTAAGCTTTTTTGAGGCTTACGGACAAAGTGAGTTTTGGGCGCGGAATATAAGTAAGTTAGGCATTTGCTAGCTTGTATATATTAGGCTTGCTGGTGGGCTTGTTTGGCTTGCTGAAATGAGTCTGGTACGAGGGCGGCTGGTGAGTTAGTATGGGTGAGAAGGTATAAAAAAAGATCTATGGTTAATAGATCTATTTTATTGTTGGCTGTAGTTATCTAGGGGTTAATTATTGGGGATAGAAATAGAAGGTTTTGTTCTATTTAGAATAATTAGATTTAGATAATTACAAAAATTTTTTACAACTGGTGGACCTGACCGGGATCGAACCGGCTACCTCCTCCATGCCATGGAGGCGCTCTCCCAGGTGAGCTACAGGCCCAGCGAGTTATATATTACTCATTTATGTATCTCTTTCCAAGAAGGCTTT
>Ga0247611_10002896_pt1 | contig 26551 bp, 17 predicted proteins | sample 177DNAGHGhighgp2_FD_192422 | JGI IMG/M metagenome (GOLD analysis project Ga0247611, IMG submission 192422) | Sheep rumen microbial communities from Palmerston North, Manawatu-Wanganui, New Zealand - 1770 DNA GHGhigh gp2 | ecosystem: Host-associated > Mammals > Digestive system > Stomach > Rumen... | reverse complement strand
CGTCGAAGGATCACCGAAGGATCGAAGGGTGATCATAGAACCCACAAAGCTGCCTGACCGGAGGGAATGGCCTGCTAATTTGATGAGCAAACCTATGCCGAGGGAAAAGGTTCGGCAAAACATAAACAGAACGCTCTTTGAGGTAATGAATGAAGGAGAGGACACCCCGACAGGGATGAGGCTCCATCATTTTCTTATCACAAAGAGCGCTATAAACAACAAAGATTATGGCGACAATAGAACAGATACTACCCACGATGCGGCGCACGGTGCCGCAGATTTACATGTACGACGACACGTCGTTCCCCGGCTGGATTAAGATTGGGCAGACGACACGCGCAGATGTGCGGAAGCGCATCGACGAGCAGCACCCTATCACCGAACCGCACAAGACCTATCACCTGTTGTGGCACGACAACGCCTTTTATGCCGATGGCAGCGGCGAGAGCTTTAGTGACCACGACCTGCATGAGGTGTTGCGCCGCATGGGTAAGGAACTAATCGGTGAGTGGTGCCGCTGTTCGCTGCGCGAGGCACAGACCGCATACGTGGCGGTGCGACATCGCGAGACTCACGTGGAAACAGTGCGTGACCTCGACTACACGATGCGACCAGAGCAGGAGAAAGCAGTGAAAGACACTGCCGACTACTTCGCCAAGATGGACGAAGAGGAGCCTGACCGCCCGAGCCACTACTTGTGGAATGCCAAGATGCGTTTCGGTAAAACCTTTGCCACCTATCAACTGGCCAAGAGGATGAATGCAAAGCGAGTGCTGGTGCTCACTTTCAAGCCCGCTGTGGAGGACTCGTGGAGGGACGACCTGCTGCGTCACCGCGACTTTGAAGGGTGGCGGTATTACAGCAGCCGAATGGACGAACGGTTTCCATCGCTATCCTCACCCAACCCCCTTGTCGTGTTCGGTTCTTTCCAGGACTATCTTGGGCGTGACCGCTTCGGCAACATCAAACCCAAGAATGAGTGGGTGCACAGCACCAACTGGGACTTAATCGTATTGGACGAGTACCACTTCGGGGCATGGAACGACAACGCCAAGAGTTTGCTCGACCTTGGCGATGCCGATGCCAAGAGGCGGCAGGTGGAAGAGGACGAGGTGATGCGCGAGGGCGGCATTGACGTGGAGAGCGGCCGCGCATGGGATGACGGCGATGTGCCTATTACAGGCAGGCATTATCTCTATCTCAGCGGCACACCGTTCCGCGCCCTTGCTACGGGCGAGTTTATGGAGAACCAGATATTCAACTGGACCTATCAAGACGAGCAGGCACGGAAAGAGGCCATTGGTGGCCCCTATCTGGAAATGCCCACCATGGTGATGATGACCTACCAGATGCCACAGGACCTCGGAGCCATGATAAAACAGTGGGACATGGACGGCTTCGACCTCAACGAGTTCTTCCGTGCGGAGCCTGCCAAGGGCAAAGAGGCTGCCACCTTTGTCCACGAGAAAGCTGTGCAGAAGTGGCTCGACATCATCCGTGGCAAAGCATCCATCTTCGGCGACGGCAGCTCGCCACTCAATGTGCGGCCTGCACTGCCCTTTGAGGACACCCGCCTGCTCGACCTCTGTGCCCACACCATGTGGTTTCTGCCCAATGTGGCCTCGTGCGACGCTATGGAGGCGTTGTTGCACCGTCCAGCCAACGGTTTCTATCAGAACTACACCATCATCAACTGTAGTGGCACAAAAGCCGGAATCGGTGTGGATGCATTAGGACCTGTACGCAAGGCTATGGGCGACAATCCACTGACTACACGCACCATCATACTGACATGCGGCAAGCTGACAACAGGCGTAACCCTGCGGCCTTTGGGCGGATTGCTGATGCTGCGCAACTGCTCCAGTCCCGAGACCTATTTCCAGACGGCCTTCCGTGTGCAAAGCCCTTGGACAGCCACCGACAAGGACGACCCCACAAAGAAGACCATCTTGAAGCCCACTTGCTATGTTTTCGACTTTGCCCCCAACCGTGCTCTGCGTGAAGTGGTGACCTACGCCAATCAGTTGGATGTAGACAGCAACCGCCGAATTACCGACAAAGTAAACGATTTCATCAACTTCCTGCCCATCTTGCAATTCGACGGCAGTTCGATGAAGCGGGTGGATGCCACCGAGATACTCGACTTTGTGGACAACGGCACCAGCGGCACCCTGCTGGCACGACGCTGGAACAGTGCCCAACTGGTCAACGTGGACAACGCCACCTTACAGCGGGTGCTCGACAATCCCGAAGCCTTGGCCACCATCATGAAGATAGAAGGGTTCCGCGCCTTGGGCAGCGACATCATCGAGAACATCGTCAACCGTGCCGAGAAGATAAGGAAACTGAAGCGAGAGGCTGGGGAAAACCCCGACTCTAAGAAGAAAAAGGAACTCACCACCGAAGAAAAAGAATACCGTAGCAAGCGGCGCGAAGTACAGGAGAAGTTGATGAAGTTCGCCACCCGCATCCCCATCTTCATGTATCTCACCGACTATCGCGAAGAGAGCCTTGAGGATGTCATCCGCAAGTTGGAGCCATCGCTCTTTGAGCGGGTCACCGGCCTGACTATAGACGACTTCGACCTATTGCTGCGCATCGGGGTATTCAACCGCGCCCAGATGAACGATGCTATCCTGAAATTCCGTCGCTATGAGGATGCCTCGCTTGCCTACACCGGTGTGAACCGCCATGCTGGGGATACTCGCATTGGTTTAATGGACAGCAGTGTGCCGATAGAGGCAATAGTGGTGTGATGACTATAAGGCATCGTTATAGTCATCAGCAATTTCCTTGAAATAGTCGATGTCGCAATAATCGGGGTCGAATTCACTCTCTTTGTCCATTTGATACCACTCAAGACGTTCGCGTTCTTCTGCTGTAAGTTTCTTCTTTTGGGTCAGCTTAAGCAAGTCAGCATATCCCCACACACCGCCGCAATCCTCGGGCGGACATTCACCATGCCCGGTAACAAACGTGATGCTAGGCTTCTCGCCCTTGTTGTATTCACGTATTCCTTTCACCCACACGTCGTGCTCCCAACTGTCGCCATAATCGTACTCCAACTTCATACGCACCCCCTTCTCGTTGAGCACGTCTGACAAAGCAACTTTGGAAAAGTCTTTATCATCCGATGGAAACATAGAATCCTCTATCTGTTCTTTAGAACAATAGAACTGATTCCTGAACCGGAATTGATACAAGTGTTCCATCATCCAACCCATCACCTCAACCAGCAATTCGGCAAGGGCCTTGAGAGTGATATTCGAAGGCACCTTCACCTCTCGCCAAATCTTAAGCTCTGTGTTGTTGAGTTTGATACGAACATGATACTCTTTAACGTTTGGCCGGGGAAGTAGTATCGGAGACTCCAAACCATCGGGAACAAACCCTTTTTCATTGTCAGCTATTTCTTCATCGTCCAACCCGACTTCATCCCTATACATACCTGCAAAACCATCCCCGAATCTATTCTTTTCATAGAAATCAACAAAGTTCAAAACAAACTTCTTTGCAACCTTGTCTCCATTGAGAGCAGAACGGATAAGCGAGATAAAAGTATCCAGAGAATAATCATCCATTGGATTGTCGCCCTTCATATTGGGAATCGATTTCTTAACCTTTGCCATAATCTTTTCGAATATTTATTCAATAACTCACTTGTACGATTTTTATTGCGTTACGTTTGTTTCTTTTTTGAAAGGATTTTTAACGGCAAAGTTCTTTCATGTGGCGTAACTGATACACAAAAAAATGAATGTGGCAGAAGGTTGAAATAGCGGACTGCAATCAGGTGTGGAATCTATCAAGTGAGGACTTTTTTGCAAAAAAAAGTCATTATATCAATAATTAATTATATATTTGTAGTTTAATTTGCGAGTAAAATGCGGTTTAAAGATATTGAGGGTCAGCGTATTTTGATAAACCACCTGACCGAAATAATAGACTCGGGACGTGTAAGCCACGCCCAATTGTTGTTGGGACCCTCCAGCAGCGGCAGTTTGGCATTGGCCATAGCCTATGCCCAATACCTGAACTGCGAAAACCGCCAACACTATCACGGTGAGAGTGATTTGCGTGCCGACTCGTGCGGCGAGTGTCCCACCTGCAAAAAGTATCAACAATTGATGCACACCGACTTGCACTTTGTGTTTCCAACTGCTACCACAAGCTCGGCCTCTTCTAGCCCTTGCTCGAATGAATTCATAGAACAATTCCGCGATTTTTTGAACAACTATCACCAAACAGGGACAGAGGACCAATGGTACGAACATTTGGGTATTGAGAAGAAACAGGGCATGATAAGAGAGAGAGATGTGGACAACATTGTAAGGGAGTTGGGACTGAAATCGTATGAGGGAAGCTACAAAGTATTGATAATGTGGATGGCGGAGAGGATGAACATTGTAGCAGCCAACAAGCTACTGAAGACTTTGGAAGAGCCTACAGACCGAACAGTGATACTGATGGTGGCGGAGAGCCGCGACAGGATGCTCTCTACCATCCTTTCGCGAGTACAGCAGATAGTGGTTCCAGGACAGGGAATAGAGGTATCCGGAAGCCGGAGGGTGGAATATGCGGCCATGTTTGTGTCGTGGATGCGCCTGCTGTTCAAACTGAACATGCAAACATTGTCGGCATGGGTGGACAAGGCCGCCGAGCTGGGACGCGAACCGTTGAAATTGTTTTTGAAATTTGCGCAGGAGTCGGTGAGAGCCTGTTACCTGAAGACCGCTGCCGGAGTGGAACTAAAAGACGAGTTGGCGTTTGGCGACGAGAAGTTCAACAGTTCGTTCCCCGCCATGATAACCAACAATAACGTAGAGCAAATATGCAATGCCTTGAACGAAGCACAATACTCCATAGAGCGCAACGCCTATGCGAAGATAACGCTAATGCAGTTGTCGTTCAGGCTGAGTAAAGCAATAAAGAACCGATAGAGAACGATATAAGTATTTGAAAAAGAAAGAAAACGAGAACATGGAAGAAAAGAAAGACAAAGATATAGAGAAGCCCAACGGCAATAATAGACCCGCCGAAAAAGACACAGCACCTCAGCACCCAGCCGAGGCGAAAAACAACGACTTTGATGACGATGCCGCAACCGCCGAGGAGATGGAGGCCTTTATCCGTGATCGCCGAGAGAAAGAGAAGCAGGAACGGAAAGAGGACAAGACCGACGTGTTTGGCGAGTATTCGGCACCGGAAAATTCGATTGACCCCTATTTGGAGCCCGACCCGACACTGCCTTGGGTGAAATATGAGGAGGGGTTGTTTCTAAGCCGCGGATGCAAGCGTTGCCCCGAATCGTATGTACCGGTAGACGAGCGCGAAACCCGCAGCTGCAGCAAGGTTACATCCTGCAATTGGATGCGTGGCATCCGTCAACCGGGCGGCACCCCGTTCGACTGTGTGGAAGTACGCTTCAAAAACAACCGCAAAGACTTTTTCCGCCTGCCCGACGGGTTGGAAGTGACCGAGGGTGATGTGGTAGCTGTGGAAGGCTCGCCGGGACACGACATCGGAATAGTGAGCCTGACCGGTGAGGTGTGCCGCATTCAGATGAAGAAACGTCGCATCGACCCCAGCAGCGAGAATGTGCGCAAGTTGTTCCGCCGCGCCAAAAGCACCGACATTGAGCGTTGGGTGGAGAGCCTGAAGAACGAGCACAACGCACTGCTGAAGACCCGCCAGATTGCTTCAAGCCTAAACTTGGAGATGAAGGTGAACGATGTGGAGTATCAAGGCGATAACGCCAAAGCCATATTCTACTACACTGCCGACGACCGTGTGGACTTCCGTCAGCTGATTAAAGTGCTGGCCGAGGAATTCCATGTGCGCATTGAGATGAAACAGATTGGTGTGCGCCAGGAGGCAGGTAAAGTGGGCGGCCTGGGAACCTGCGGACGCGAGCTGTGCTGCAGCACTTGGCTCACCAACTTCAAATCGGTGACTACCAGTGCAGCAAAGGTACAGCAGATATTGCCCAATCCTCAGAAACTGGCCGGGCAATGCGGCAAGTTGAAATGCTGCCTGAACTTTGAATGCGAGGTGTATGCCGACGCATTAAAGAAATTCCCCCCCGCCAACACATCCATTCGGTTCAAGAAAGGCTTGGCACTGTATAAGAAAACCGATGTGTTCCGCGGCATAATGTGGTATGCCTACGAGGGCGAAAGCGACCTCTATGCCATACCCGCCGACAGCGTGAAAGCCATCATCGAGATGAACCGCAACCAAGAGTATCCCGAAAAGCTGGAAGACTACCAGGTGGAATTGATGTCTACCGCCGCACTGGCCCAAGAGACCAACAACGCTGAATTCGAAAGAGAATTGCGCCGTATGGCCGACGACATGAACGACCCCGACCTGCAAGACAGCCGTTCAGAGGAACCGTCAAGCCGCAACAACGACCGTGGACGCAACAATCAGCGCAACCGCGATAACCGCAACCGTCCCCGCGACGACCAACGCAACGAACGTCGCCAGCGCAACATGGACAACCGCCGTGACGACCAGCGTGCCCGCATCAACAACAATCCACGCAACAATCCCCGCCGCAACAACAAAGAAAGAAGGAGCGGAGAGCAGCGTGGCGAACAGAATTAGAACTGCATCAACGTATAGCATACATTCTGGCCAGAACAACAGCCAAAAGGGAGGAGACACCACCCGGTCAACTCCCCCGAAAGGCAAAACAAAAAACACATTTAAGATAACATACCGACATGAATAGAAAGTTTGGACTTGCAATAATGGCCGCGTGCCTTGCATGGATATGGCAGAGCTGCGACAGCAAAGTGTACTACACTGCAGAGCGCGATGTGGACGAAAGCGGATGGAACATGAACGACCGCCTCAATTTTGATGTTGATGTGGAAGACACCCTGCAAATATTCGACTTCTACATAGATGTGCGCAACAGTGTGCAATATCCTAAAGCCAACACATTCTTTTTCATCAACACAACATTCCCCGATGGAAGCGTTGCCTACGACACTCTGGAATGCCCGCTGGCTGACGTGGAGGGACACTGGTATGGCAAACGCACAGGACGCTATGTGGACAGCCGCTTCGTGTTCCGCCGCCATGTGATATTCCCACGGTCGGGCCGCTACCACTTCGAGTTGTGGCACGGCATGCGCGACACAAATGTAACTGGACTGAAGAGTGTGGGACTCCGCATTGAGAAATTCGGCACCTCGGCCGCCGGAAAATAACAATACGACATAACACCCGATACCAAACAAAAAAGAAATAACAGAATCATGGCAAAAAAACGAAATAATAACAACAGCAACACAATACGCACAGCATGGAAAATATTTGCAGGCGTGTGGGGGTTCATCTTCCTGTTCTTCCTGCTGTTGTCGCTGGGATGGCTCGGATTCATGCCATCGTTCGAGCAATTGGAAAACCCCGAAAGCAACCAAGCCACCGAAGTGATTTCGGCAGACGGCGAGATATTGGGCTTTATCGGCATCGAGAATCGCTCCAATGTAACCTACGACGAGCTTTCGCCCAACCTTATCAATGCACTTATAGCCACTGAAGACGTGCGTTTCTATAAACATTCAGGCATTGACCCGAGGAGCCTGTTCCGTGTATTCTTCAAAACCCTTTTGGGTCGCCACAGCAGCAGCGGCGGCGGCAGTACCATCACCCAACAGCTGGCCAAGAACCTCTTCCCACGAGAACACAAAGGACCCATTGGCACCGTGTTTTCGAAATTCAAAGAATGGATAGTGGCTGTGAAACTGGAGCACAACTATTCCAAACAGGAAATCATTGCCATGTATTTCAACACCGTGGATTTCGGGAGCAACTCGTTCGGCATAAAGACAGCATCCAAGACCTTTTTCGACAAGACTCCTGCCGAATTGTCTGTGCCCGAGGCCGCCATGCTTGTGGGATTGCTCAAAGCCCCCACTGCCTACAGTCCCATACTGCATCCAGAGAGCGCCTTGATGCGCAGAAACACCGTGCTCTCGCAGATGAAACGTTACAACTACCTCAGCGAAGAGGAGTTTGAGAAATATAAAGAACAACCGATAGACGTGTCGCGCTACACCCCACAGAGCCACAACGACGGATTGGCCACCTACCTGCGCGAATACATCCGCACCTATATGAAAGACTGGTGCAAACACCATCGTAACAGCGAAGGCGAACACTATGATGTACACAAGGACGGCCTGCGAATCTACACCACTATCGATTCCCGAATGCAACGCTACGCCGAAGATGCCGTTCGCGAACATATGAGCAAGGAGATTCAGCCCCAATTCAACCGCGAACTGAAAGCCCGTGGCGGCAACCCCTTCTGCGACATAGCCCCCGACCTGCAGGAAAAAATACTGGTTCAAGCCATGAAGGGGTCGGACCGCTACTATCAGCTGCACCACAACGAAGGCAAAAGCGAGAAGGAAATCCGCAAAATCTTTAAAGAGAAGGTGCACATGAGGGTATTCAGCTGGAAAGGAAATATCGACACCGTGATGTCTCCTTGGGACTCGTTGCTGTACTACAAGAAATTCCTGAATGTTGGTATGATGTCGGTGGAGCCCGGCACAGGATATGTCAAAGCCTATGTGGGCGGCATCAACTACCGCTATTTCAAATACGACAACGTGATGAGCCATCGCCAGGTAGGTTCGACCTTCAAACCTTTTGTCTACACCATGGCATTGCAAGACCTCGGCATGTATCCCTGCACTGAAGTGCCCAATTCGGAAGTATGTTTCGAGGTATGGGGCCAGCCCGACTGGTGTCCCAAGAACTCGTCACACGAACGCGAGAACCAGATGGTAACCCTGAAATGGGCATTGGCACATTCCATCAACTGGGTCTCGGCCTACTTAATGAAACAGGGCTCACCCGAACAGGTAATCAGCATCACCCGCAAGATGGGTATCAACAGCGATATAGACGCTGTGCCGGCCATCTGTGTGGGCACGCCCGAAATCACCGTGTACGAGATGGCCGGTGCTATGGCCACCTTTGCCAACAAGGGCGAATATGTGGAACCCATTTTTATCACCCGCATCGAAGATAAGAAAGGCACAGTGCTCGACCGGTTCACCCCCGAACGCCACGAAGCCATCAGCGAACGCACTGCCTACATGATGATAGAGTTGATGAAAGGCGTGGTGCAGAGCGGAACCGGTGTAAGGCTCAACTACAAGTACCACCTCAATGAATTCAGCAACGCCATTGCTGGCAAAACAGGTACCACCCAGAACAATTCCGACTGCTGGTTTGTCGGCATCACGCCCAAACTGGCCACAGCCATCTGGACTGGCGGCGAGGTGCGTAGCATCCATTTCCGTAACATGACCTTCGGCCAAGGTGCCGCTCAGGCCCTGCCCATATTCGGATACTATATGCGTCACATCTACACCGACAAGACCCTCAAATTCCCCCGTGGCGATTTCGACCGTCCCAATGTACCTCTCGATGTCGAGCTCGATTGCTCCAAATTCCAGCAGGAAGTGATGGAAGAAGAACCCTACTACGACTTTTAATCTCTCATGGAAAGCATGAATCTCTTTGGAATGACACTGCCGCAACTTCAGCATCTTTGTGCTGAAGAGGGGTTGCCCCGTTTCGCCTCCAGGCAAATGTGCGACTGGCTCTATGCCAAACGGGTGGACAACATCGATGCGATGACCAATCTTTCCCTTAAGGCTCGCAGCCGGCTGAAGGAAATAGCCGTCATCGAAAAGCCCGCGCCCGTGAACTGTCAAGTATCGAAGGACGGGACCAAGAAATACCTCTTTCCTGCATTCCCCGGCTCGCAGGAGAACAAAGAACAATACATAGAGGCTGTGTATATTCCCGATGGGGAAAGAGGCACCCTGTGCATCTCCTGCCAGGTGGGGTGCAAAATGGGTTGCCGTTTCTGTGTAACCGGACAGCAGGGGTTCCATGGCAATCTCGACAGCGCCGCAATCCTCAACCAGATATTTTCCATACCCGAGTTTGAACAACTCACCAACATAGTATACATGGGCATGGGTGAACCCATGGACAATCTGGACAACATACTGGCCAGCATCGATGTGCTCACCTCCGACTGGGGCCTGGCGTGGAGTCCCCGGCGCATCACCGTCTCTTCGGTGGGTATCATCCCCGGTCTCAAACGGTTTCTGGAAGAGAGCCAATGCCACGTGGCCGTCAGCCTGCACAACGCCTTTGCCAACGAACGCGAGGCAATAATGCCCGCCCAGCGTGCCTATCCTATCGCCGATGTGGTGGCTCTGCTGCGCCGTTACGACTGGAATGGGCAACGGCGCATCTCGTTCGAATATACACTCTTCAAGGGGCTCAACGACGACATACGGCACGCCACCCAACTGGTGAGTCTGTTGAAAGGGCTCCGCTGCCGGGTCAATCTCATCCCCTTCCACCCTTCGCCCGACACCCCTTTCCAAACTTCGTCCACCATCGCTACCAACCGCTTCCGAGCCTACATCAATGCCCATGGCATAACATGCACCGTCCGCACATCGCGCGGACAGGACATCATGGCCGCCTGCGGCCTCCTTGCCGGGCAGACACAAACCTAAATAGCTATTCTTAGTATAACGTAAAAAACAACGCAAACAATATATATAGTTGCAATTTTTTGCATGGTTCACATACTAATACTAAAAAAAAACGCAAAAAAAGTTTCCATTTTCAAAAAAATGTGTACTTTTGCAATTCAAAATAGAGTATAAACAAAAACGCAGAACTATCGAAACACAACTATCAGTTCAAACCCTAAAATAGCGATAAGAATGATAGACCAGTCACTTAGCACGCTCCCCGACAACGAGCTGATACAAGGCTACGTCAATGGCAATTGTGCCTGTTTCGATGTACTCCTTGCCCGTTATCAGGCCAAGGTATACGGTTACATCTTCTCCGTAGTTAAGGACAAAGACGTGGCCGACGACATTTTCCAGGACACCTTCTTCAAGGTGGTGGCCACCCTCAATTCGGGTGACTACAAAGATGAAAACAAATTCATCCATTGGGTTATGCGTATTGCCCACAATCTTATTGTGGACCATTTCAGACGCAACAGCAAAATGCCCATTGTGCCCAACCGTCCCGACTGTGACATTGTTGACACCCTCAAACTGCACGATGAAAACGTGGAGCAGAACATCATGCGTCAACAAACCCACCGCAATGTCCGAAAACTCGTCAAAATGCTGCCTCCCGAGCAACGCCGTGTGGTAATACTGCGACACTACGGCAAATGCGACTTCAAGGACATTGCCGCACGCACCGGTGTCAGTATCAACACTGCTTTGGGCAGAATGCGCTACGCCATCATCAACCTCCGCCGTCTGGCCGAGGAACACAACATTTATCTCGAACTCTGATTGCCCACTTATAAAGCATGATTGATGGGGGTATCCAACATTTACAATGAAGGATACCCCATTCTTATTCTCCTCTACCCCACTCCCATAGAGCCACTACCCCATACTGGTCTATACCGAAAAAATGTTAATTAACATATAACCGTACAATAAAAAATCCTTTTCTTAGTTTATACATGCGAATTCTCCGAGAGAATTGAGAAAATAAACCTATGTTCAACTTAAAAAGGCGCGTATGATGCAGGAATACCCGTTTTACGACAAGCAAGGTACATCTTTTGAATCTGCAAGCACAACCGTACAACCCTCCCCAATAGTTGTACAAAACATTCTCCAATATGCTCGGTGTTTTCAAAGCATCCGCATCGGAGATGTAAACATTAAAGTTTATCTCAACTAGTAACAAAAAGCCCAGCCAAACGGCCGGGCTTCTTGCTTTATGTTTTATCCATTCAGTCGCTGGTAATACTTCAACCACAGGAGGGGCACTTCGCCCTTTGTGGATGCCTGCTGATAGTCTGCATAGGTGCAGGGCAGCAACATCTGGTTGGAATAGAGCTCCTGCATCTCGGGATTGTGGCACGGCACACTCACCCACCAGCGGTCGCTTATCTTACTTTTGTAGAAATAGATGTCCATATTGTGCTTCTCCAACGGTACCATGAAACGGCGGCAACTGTCCGGATCCATAAGGGGGTTGTCCTTCTTGCGGTTATAATAACCCTCAATGAAAAACCATACACCCTGGGCCACCATGTGGGCAGTCTGTCCCTGGCGGTCCAGCACCGAGTTCACCTCGAAAATGCCCAGACAGTTCGTCTTCTCGCTCATACCGGCAAAACGCATCATGTGGCAAAATTCCTCGCCATAGAACCCATGCGGCGACGGGAAACCATTACCCGGAGCGTCACTCTGGCGAACCGCACTGATATCCACCGACACCATATCGGCATTGCGTATCAATGTCTCGGCTCTCACCATCTCGTGCTGCACATCGGCCAGCCTATAGGCATCGAACCTCAAATCGTCCATCAGCCTGATATAGTCCTCTCCCACAAAATAGGTCTGATACCCTATATTCGAACTGAAGAAAAGATAGTTGGGTACCTGCATAATGATATTTTTCAACCACGAGCGTGAAGATATATAATCAGAATCTTCAATGTCGAAGCGTGGATCGATTGCCGTGATATTCATAATGCGGTTCATTCGCTCATAACCCTTATAGGCTCCGAATGTCAAGTCCTGCGTACCTCCAAGGATAATCAGCACACAATCCTTCTCGATAGCCTCTGCCACCACTTCCGACAAGGCGTAATATGTGTCTTCGGGCGTTTGACCCTCTATCACGTTGCCAAGATCAATAATCTCGGTATCCTTGCTGGGAGTTGTCAGCTGATACAGATAATACCTTATCTCGTCAGGCGAATTACTGCAACCGGCGTTGTTCTCGGCACCGCGGTCATCGCCAACGCCCACCAAAAGCAGACTCTTCTCCGGAATTTCCATACCCGTACCAGGTTGGTACAGTTTCACTTTTGAACCCAATATAGCAGCGAACTCGCTGGGCTTATAGCCCAGCGAGTCTGTATCTATAGGTTTCAGATATAGGTCTATATTCATGCTTAGAAGGTTTGACGGATAACGTTTCCGTGATCTTCCACAATCTTCTTGTAGAACCATTCGGGGTACTCCGGCTGCAACGGGAATGCGGCATTGCCGGTCTCCGTGCGCTCAAATTTGCCATCCTTCTCCTTCTTGATGTTTCCATCAATGTATTTCACAAGGAGGTAGTGGTCCAGATTTCTCCAACTGACCATCATTCTGTCGGCCATACGGTTCGAGAAATCGTTGAGCTGAAGGGTCAGTGCGGCATCGTCGGTAATCTGTTTTGCACGGAGGTCGAAACGCAACACCTCGGAGATGAAACCTCTCTCCAAACCACCCTGAACCTTCTGCAGGTCAACAATCATGTCTTTATAACGGCTATAAACGAAATTGGTCACGCGGTTGAACAGCCAGAATGCTGCCGTCTCGCTGTAGGTGAGCATGTCGCCATTACCCTCGCGGAAACATTCAGGTATTTCGGTAATACCGCAGAACATGGGGCAGTAGCAGGTGCTATAAGTGTCGTCGACACCAAACCACAGAATACCGCCAAGCTTGTTGGGCAGCCAACTGCGGCACTGGGCCACGAAGCTGAAACCGGTCTGCTGGGTCGAAGTGGCGCGCTCGTGGATATACTCCTGTCCGTCCACCTTGAATCCCATAGGACGCCAACGATAGGGGCAAGCAAAAGGACCTGCACCCAAATCATTGTTCATATCCATTGCCGTCCCTTCATAATGGTCGCGCATCAGGTTCATCACCTCCTGCACATCCACCTTGTGGTCGGGCTTAATCCAAAGGGGCAGACGCTCTGCCTTGGGGTCGCCCATGGCATATTTCTCATACTTGCTTGCATCCTTGTTCACTCTGTGGAACATGGCATACACACGGGCGTCGCAGCCACGGATGCCACTGAATGTGAGGGGAGCGTAAGTGTCGCAGAACGAAAACTCCTCGTCCTTGCCGTTGAACCAACCGCAGGCACGTGCATAGGTCACAATATCGTCGGCATACACGCATTCCACCTCCGGCTCATACAGATAGTCCATGTGTTTGCTGCTGATGGTGCTGTGCAGTCCCTTGCCTTTGGCCTTCTGGAATTTCTTGCCCTCCATCGGGAACTGGGTAATACGTGCCTGATTGGCGTGTCCGCTCACATATCCGTCAGGAATGCGGCGTGCCACCCACACAGCCCCGTCGCTATATTTATATTTCAGCTTCTTAGCCACATCGGCCTTCACCGGGGCGGCGCGCTTACCAATCAGTTCCAGAATCCACACCTCGTTGGGGTCGCAAATCGAGAAACTCTCGCCCTCGCTGCAATAGCCATAGTCGGCCACCATCTTGGTCATCCAATAAATAGCCTCGCGGGCATTCTTGGCACGCTGAAGGGTGACATAGATAAGCGAACCATAGTCAATACCCTTCACCTCGTCGCGCCAGCACTCCTCGCGTCCGCCATAGGTGGTCTCGCCGATAGCCAGCTGGTGCTCGTTCATATTTCCCACCACATTGTAGGTATGTGCCACCTGGGGAATCTCGAAAAGCGGGCGGCCGCTGTCCCAGTCCACCAACATAAACATCGTGCCTGCTGGATAGTCGGCAGCCTTGCGGTAATACAACTCACCATACAGGGTATGGCTGTCGGCGGCATAGGTAATCATCGTGCTTCCATCCTTGGTAGCACCCTTTGTGAAAAGAAAATTGGTGCAGGCATCGGCTGTCGGCACGGCGAACATGCTCAGACAGAACAATCCCACTGCAATAATACTGTTGATTTTTCTCATGGATATAAAGTTTTTATATAATTATCCTACCTTTTATCTCCCAATAATTGGAATTGCAAATTTACACAAAAAAAATGACATAACTAAAACCAACTACTATTTTTCGTGCAAAAAACTTGTACCCAAGCATTTGTATCTGCCATCCAATAGCCGTTCCGCTACTCTTGCCACACCCATATACAACAACAAGATGGCCTGCATCTCACACAGACCATCTTGTCTTTCCTTTCATCCGCTTCCCGGGCTCTCTTCATTTCCGTTTCCGGCCCGGGTACGGCATAATCATGCTATTTGCTTTGCCATTTGGCCACACGTGCGGCCCATGTTGCTTCGTCGTCGCAGAGCCAGATAATTCCCTCCACAATACCGATAATGGCGGGAATGCCCGTCCAGCAGAAAACCAAATCCAGCACACCGCGCAGGGTCTGTCCGGTATAGAAATGGCCCACACCGAAATCACCCAACAGAATATTCAGAAGGGCTGCCGTGGTTTGGTCGGGATTCTGCACATACTCCTCTGCCAATGCCTGTATCTCCTGCTCGCTGGGGAACGAAGCATCTTTTATTTCCATCGGACTCCCGTTCAGGTCAACATCGGTGGCCACCAGCTCGGCATAGTCACTATTGGAGGGAGACTGCGTTTGAACCTCCTGGGCGTACGACATCGCCACACCCATTGCCAATGCAACAAACAATACAAATACTTTTTTCATCTATTCATTGTGCCCGTTATATCCCATCGGCTCATCGGTTCTATTATTCACTTTTTTTACTATTGTTTCCAACCTGTCCCCTACTCTGTCTCTGTCACTTTTTTTGGACTGCAAAGATACAACTTTTTTGCCAAACAAATGTTAAACTCCGTCAATATTTTCCGCCCACAACATCCCATACATCACTATTCCATTCATCTACAACAAGATTGAAACAACCCGCAATTCGTCACTCCCCTTCACTTTCCGCCTCTTTCAGTTGACAGCCCATCGTCCAAACGCTGCTTTTTACCTCCTTTTTTCAAACCAAACACCCCAAAACAAAGGCAGACAACAGCACACGGCCATTGTCTGCCCATACCATGAAACAATAATGCTACAATAATTTCTTTTTCAGGTTGAGAATCATGTCGTCGGTCATCTTCTCAAGGTCGTACTGCGGATTCCAGCCCCACTCGTTGCGGGCGCAGCTGTCGTCCATCTTGTCGGGCCAGCTGTCGGCAATGGCCTGCTTGATGGGTTCCGGCTCGTACACCATCTCGAAGTTGGGATAGCGCTTCTTGATGGTATTGTATATAATCTCGGGGTCAAAACTCATGGCAGTGACATTAAAGCTGTTGCGGTGCACCAGCTTGCTGGGGTCGGCCTCCATGATGTCTATCATTGCTTTCTGGGCGTCGGGCATATACATCATGTCCATATAGGTGCCCTTCTTCAAGGGGCAAACAAACTTCTCGCCCTTCACAGCGGCATAGTAAATCTCCACTGCATAGTCGGTGGTGCCGCCACCAGGGAGCGTCTGGTAGCTGATAAGGCCGGGGAAACGCACGCTGCGGGTGTCGACTCCGAAACGGGTGAAATAATAATCCGACAGCAACTCGCCTGTCACCTTGGTCACACCGTAGATGGTGTTGGGACGCTGTATGGTGTCCTGAGGGGTATTGTCGTGGGGAGTGCTGGGGCCGAAAGCTCCGATTGACGAGGGTGTGAACACTGCACAGCCAAACAGACGGGCCACTTCAAGGCAATTCACCAAACTGCCGATACCCACATTCCATCCCAGCATAGGGTTGAGTTCTGCCGTAGCACTCAAAATGGCGGCGAGGTTATAAATGGTGTCGATATTGTAGTTCTTCACAGCCGTTGCAATCTGCATAATCTGTGTAGAGTCGATACGCTCCACCGGGCCGCGCTCGTAGGGGTCACCCTTCAGCGGTCTGAGGTCGCTGCATACTACATTGTTGTCACCATAGATGTCTCTCAAATTACGTGTGAGCTCGGAACCAATCTGTCCACCCGCACCAACAATAAGAATTCTTTTCATTGCTATAAGATTGTTTATTGATTCGTGTAAATTATCAAACTTTTATTATAACGCACAATATAACAACTCGTTGTGTCCATTAACCACAACTTTTTGTTCCTACAAAGATACAAAAAATTTAGTAATGGTTCTATTTTTTTGCACTTCCTTCCCCAATTATCTTCCCCCAACCCTCGGTCTGCCCGTCCGCTCCCATTATTCGTTTTGCAGTCACTACACCAATTGCACCTCCGCCGTAGGTTCGCAGAAGGTTCGTTATTTCAACGCTCCTTCAACGGTATTTCAACGCTTTTGGAGCGTAGAAATGGCGTTGAAGTAATGTAAAAGTAACGGCGATGGAGCGACGAAATAGCGGAGCCGTCTTTTAGGACGAGCAGTCGCTTCTCAATTCGCCTCTGTTTAATTGTGCCCACACTGGCGCACTCGCCCCCCAAAGAGCCAAAACAAACAACGATTTCTTCATAACATTAATTTCCTAAAGATGTTTCCTTTAATTTCATTGTTGAAAAAAACAGGTAATTGTTACTTCTTTCATGCAGCACCTGCTGGAGAAAGCGTAGTCGATTTCTGTATCCGGCTCTGCATACCCATACTGTTTTCTCCATCCGCTTTCGACAGGTGCGCCCTCCGCACCATAATTTTCAGACATAGTCTCCCCTTGCATCGAATAGATTCCGATAAACTCTCCCACTTTGCCGCATCCAGTTTCGCAACCATCAGCCATAAAGAAGAACTGCTGGCCGTTCTGCTGAACCGACAACCCGAGCACAGGTATGGTTTGATACCTCACCCATCGGCCACTTGTGGTGTAGGTATATTTCTTTGGTATCTTGATATAGTGCCACCGCTTCATGATACCGTTTTGATACACCTCAATCTTCTGGTTTCGGACAATCGGATAGACGGGTACCTTTATTGATCCGTCTTCTGCCAAGGTATCTTTGTAAACGGTGGTCACCAACCGTAATTTAACGCCCTCATGTTCAATGATGGCATATATGGTGTCGTAAAAAGAACCGTCAACTTTATATACTTGTGCTGAAATCTCGCTAATGGAGAACAATAAGCTAAGGCATAGAAGAATTGTCTTTCTCATATCTCAAGCAGTATATGGGTTTTTATTTTGCAAAAATACGATTTTTTTTCAATCTAACATCCTTTTCCCAATATCGCCTAATGGTGTCGGATTACAAATACGACACTAGGACTACGACTGTAGCATCTGCTGGGACGGGATGTTGATTGTTTCGACTATTAAAAGACGGCTATTTGTCCGTCGATGCCGAGGAGGCCGGCAGGGGTGGTGGGGACATAGCGTTTGAAGATGTAGTGCTGGATGACTTTGTCGTCGATGAGCGAGTGAACGTAGTTGTTGAGGGTGGTGGTGACTTTTATCACGATGGTGTTGTCGCCAGGGTGCAGATGGGGGGCTACATTGTCGTATATCCTTTCGCCATACCATTTCACGCCGCAGCTCTCGCCGTTAACTATCAGCTCGCATATGTCGTATACCTCGCCGAGGTCGAAGATTGGGTCGGAGCCGAGGCTGTCGTAAGGCAGATGGGTGGTGTAGGTGACGGTGCCTGCAAAGTCCTTGAACTGGGTTTGGCGGAGGTCGCAGAGTCGCTGCATGACGGTGTCGCGTGTCCAGCCCTCTATGGCATGGTGCAGCGAGACGTGCCAGCGGGTGTGGATGGGGAAATAATGCTGCCCTTCGTAGTAGGCGGGAGCCCATAAAGAGGCGTGGGCGGCCGCTTGGGCATCAGGGGTTTCAAAAATGATAAAGAGGCTTTCGGCGGGGGGTAGGTAGAGCCAGGTGGAGCCGTTTTCGAGTGTGAGCAGCTGTTTCTTGTCGATGGCGGGGTTGTAGACCCAGGCGGTGCGGCCTTGACATATCTCTTTGGGAAAGATGATGGTGGAGCTGACAGCACAGCGTAGGCAGGCGTTGACAAAGAGGAAGATGTCGTCGCCTTGGTCGTTGCGGTAGTGGTTTTGCAGCAAGTAGCGGTCGGGGTTCTCTATCACGACGGCGTGGGGGAGGTTATAGCGTCGCTGCACGTCGGTGTACCATTCAAGATAGTGGTTGCTGTCGGGTTCTGGCAGAAGGATGAAACGGTTGTCATCGATAAGTTGTGTGCCGATGCAGAAGACACGTCCTCCCCGATCGGCATAGGAGAGCAGCGAGCGGATGTCCTCGCCTTCAAGGTAATCGATACGGGGCAGGAAGACGGCCTTGTAGCGCAACTCACCACCGGCCAATGTGTCCAGCAGCCAGTCGAACCTTACGAGGTCGGCACCGGAGCCGTTCTTGTGTATAGCCTCCCAAAGCAATGGTGTGATGTCGTACTGGCTGCCTTGGGGGTAGTTTGGGAAGGGTTCGGTTTGCACTCCTATTTTGCCCCACATCTGCTCTGTGGGTGCGAGGATGGCAATGGGTGTCTGCATGTCGGCGTTTTGGAGTATGGCGCTCATGCGGGCGCGATAGTCGTTAAGCAGGCGGAAGTATGGCCACCAGGTGTTCTGTTCGTTGAGGTAGCTGCCGTATTGCACCCATCCGGGGAAGCCCGCCTGCGGTGGCGAGTAGTTGAATCCGTGCCACACGGAGTGGGTGGTGCCGCTTATGGCACTCATGTCGCTGCCCAGCTTGAGGAGTTCGAGGGTAGTCTCGAACATGCGGTAGGTGTTGGTCATCTCCTCGGCACTGACGAGGCGGCGGCCGCTGTGATGAGCAGCGGAGGAGACGTATTTGTTAATCATAGTGTAGGCGCGGCCGCGGCGGTAGTCGCTGTCGGGCATTTCCTCGCCGATGCGGTGGCGCAGATAGTTGGTGGTCCAGCTTTCGCCTTCGGGAATATCGTAGGCCGTGGAACTCAGGAGAGGGAAGAATCCGCGCCCGTAGGCCTGTCCGCGCGAGAGCACCCCTTGCGCTTTGCACCAGTCGGCGAAGACGGTAGTGAATCGCTCGTAAAGGAGCTGTGCTTTGGTACGCTCGAAATGGAGACGTACAGTCTGTACCCGCCGTTTGAAGTCGGGCGACTGCTTAGCACCATATTCATAGCTGACGACTTCGCCCAGCCGCCCGGTCTTAAACATGATGAAAGGAAGCCAAGGCATGATGTCGTAGCCATTGCGGCGGCGGAACTCCTCGGCAAAGTCATCTGTCCAGTTTGCCCCCTCCAGCTCCATGCTGTCGACGAAGTAGGCACGCAGCCATCGGCTCATGGGGCCCAGGCGATGCTCCAGCCGCTGCTGCATGTGGTCGAGAAAATGCTGCACGGCGGCCTTGTTCATGTGGTCGAGAATGGGGCCCGAGGCACCGGGGGCTCCGTTGATGACGCTGGCAAAGGAGGTGCAGCGCACCAAGGCATAAAGCATGTATTTGCCGTTGGGCGAGGGATGCCAGCCGGTGGTGATTTGGTTGAGGGGATAGATTTTGATTGTATCGCCGGGGAGAAAGATGTCGTTGCGCTGGTAGATGCTATAAACCGAGTCGGGCACAACGAAAAGGTCAACCAGCTCGAACTGGCGGTCGGCATTGGGTTCAGTCACTTTGGGGTCGACGGCATCGAATAACTGCTGCTTGGTGATAACAAAAGGTTCATTGTTGGTATTGGTCGACCAATCAATCTCGGTGACATAGGTAAGCATCACCTGTGCCCGCTCTTCCATAGGTAGAGTCTCCATGCCGAAGGGCCACCCTGAGCCAACAAGCAGGTCGCAGCCCATGCCAAGTTGCTTGGCTTCGCGCAGGGTGGCGGCCAGAGCTTCAAGCCACTCATCGCTGAGCCATGTGAGGGAGCGTATGCCTAGCGAGTCGCACCGCTTGGCTGGGAACTCGATGGGGTTGATTTCCACTCCGCCTATGCCGGCATCGTGGAGCAGGCGTAGCTCGCGTTTCAGTTCTATAGTGTCCACCTTGTCGCCATTCCACCACCAGCGCACCCATGGGCGTTCCTGGTCGCTTTGGGCAAAGAGCCCCAGCGGAAGCAGGAGGAGAATGTATAATGCTGTCCGTCTTAACATGATGCAAATATACATAAATACTTTGGATTGAAACACAGGTACATGAAATAAAAATATTAAGGCACGAATTATCATCATTTTACCGTTATGTATAATAACGTGGGGATTCTTTTTTTTTCGGCGGGAAGATGGGAAGATTTTGTGAATTCGGTTATTTGTGTCAGGTGGTATCTCTGTATACTTTACACTGTCTGTAAACATTCTTTACATATTCCTTCGGGCGAGAAAACGGCTATTCACTACCGTTCAACCGTTTAGCTTTCCTGGCACAGTTCTTGGATGGAATTCTTATGGAAATAAAAATGTAAAGATATGACCCATCGCCTATCGAAACTCATCTTCCTGCTATGCGCCGCCCTCTGTGGCCGCAGCCTCATGGCCCAGCCCATGAACCTGCGGCAATGTATGGACTATGCCGTTGCCCACTCAGCACAGATGCGCCTCAGCGCCGCCGACCGCAGCGACGAGCAGGCTGCTTATCGCCAGTCGTTCCTCGCCGCCTTTACTCCCAATGTCGGGGCTCAAAGCTACGCCTACAACCAGTACGGCCGCAACCTCGACCCCGAAACCAACACCTACACTGACTTCACCACCTTCCACAATGGCTACTCCCTTTCGGGAAGCATCACCCTCTTCGAAGGCTTCCAAGCCCTGGGCAAGATACGCCTCGCCTACCTCCAGAGGCAGAAGGGTCTCAGCCACGAGCAGCAATGTGCCGACCAAGTGCGTATCGCCGTTATGGAGGCCTACTACCAACTGCTATACTACCGCCAGCTGGCCGAAGTGCTGCGACACTCCTGCGCCACAGCCGACAGCGCCCTCACCAAAGTCCGCCGCGAGGAGGAGCTGGGACGCAAAGGCTATGCCGATGTGGTGCGGATGGAGTCGGAGCTTGCCGAGCGTCAATACCAGCTGGCCGATGCCGAAGGACGGCGCGACCAAGCCCTGCTACAACTACAGGAAGCCCTCTGCTGGCCCTCCGACCGTCGCCTCATCATCGCCGACGAGCCCGACGAGTTGGAACCCCTCGCCACACCCTCCTCGCCTATCGAGCTCCCTGCCGTTCAGATTGCCCGTACCGAACTGCGGGAGGCCGAAATCGGAGTCCGTCAGGCCCGTGCCGCATGGTCGCCCACCCTCTCGCTGGGAGCTGGATGGTCCACCACCTACTACACCTATCCCAACCTCCCCGAATACACCCCTCTCCCCTTCGCCCAACAATGGCAAGCCAACGGGGGCCAGTACATCCAGCTCACCTTAAACATCCCTCTCTACAGCCGAGGCACCCGCTCACTCGCCCTACGCAAAAGCAAGAACCAACGCCACCGTGCCCAAGTGCGCCTGGAACAAACCCTGCGCGAAGACACCAATGCCCTCCGCCGGGCCACCCTCGATGTCGAAGCCGCTGAGGCCTCCGCCCTCAAGGCACAACGCATGGCCGAAGTGGAGCAGCAAGCTTTTGCCCTCAGCCGCCGACAGTTCGAGTTGGGGCTTATCAGCACAATCGAATACCAGACTGCTTCCCAAACCTTTCTCAAAGCCCAAGCCGAAAGCCTCAACGCCCAACTACAGCTACGCCTCAAACGCCACCTGCTCCGCTACCGCCAAACCGGTATTCTATAAAATCTATCACCTCTTTCGTATCTATAAAATCTAAAAAAATGGACCATCCCATACAACCCCCCAAAGGCCTACGCCGCGCCTTCACCCGCAAAGCCCTCCCCTTCTGGGCTGCCGCCATTGTGGTGCTCTTCGTCCTCTACCTCATCGTGCGACCCCACAGCAGCACCCAACGCATCAGCGGCGATACCCTCTCTGTCAGCCAAGTCCTCCGCGCCGACTTCGACGACTATATCCGTGTCAACGGTACCGTCATGCCCATGACCTCCATTCAGATTAGCCCCACCGAAGGGGGCATCGTGCAGCAGATTGTGGCCGAGGAAGGCACTAAAGTCAGGGCTGGCGACGTTATCCTGATATTGAGTAACGAAAACCTCGACCTGCAAATCCTCAACGCCGAGGCCGAGCTGGCCGAGAAAGAGAACATCCTCCGCAACACCCTTATCAGCATGCAGCAGCAAAAACTCTCCGTCCGCCAAGAACGCCTGTCCCTACAGGTGGAAGTGCGCCGCGCCAAGCGAGCATTCGAAAGCAGCCAGCAGCTGTGGAACGAACGTCTCATAGCCCATGAGGAATACCTCAAGGCACAGGAGGACTACCAGCTGGCCTGCGACAAGCTGGAGGTGGTCAGCGAGCGCGAGCGGCAGGACAGCCTCTACCGCAGCGAGGAGCTTCAGCAGCTGCGCGACAACCTGAGCAATATGCGTCTCAACATGGCCATGATACGCCGCCGCAAGGAAAATCTCAGTGTCAAGGCCCCCATCGACGGCCAGATAGGCCTTCTCGACGTGGTGCTGGGGCAGAACATCATCCCCGGAGCAGCCATCGGCCAAATCAACAATCTCGACAGCTACAAGATTCAAGCCCAGATAGACGAACACTACATTGACCGCGTCTCCCCAGGCCTCCACGCCACATTCGACCGTCAAGAGCAGCACTACAGCGCACGGCTCCGCAAAGTCTATCCCGATGTGCGCGACGGCAAGTTCAAGGCCGACTTCCTCTTTGGCGACACCCTGCCCGACAACATCCGTGCCGGACAGACCTACTATCTCAATATGCAGCTGGGCCAGAGCGAAGAGGCCCTCCTCATCCCCCGCGGCAGCTTCTACCAGCACACCGGTGGCAAGTGGATCTACGTCCTCACCGACCCCCACCGCGCCGAGAAACGCTCCATCGCCATCGGCCGCCAGAACCCGCAGTATTACGAAGTCCTCGAAGGCCTACGCCCCGGCGAGAAAGTCCTCACCGGCAGCTATGACCACTACGGCGACAACGACGTGCTGATAATAGATTAACCCAAACGAAAACGAATAACACATCAACAATATGAACAGTTACTTCAAATTCCTCTCTCGCAACAAGCTCTATGCCGCCATCAACCTGATTGGCCTCACCCTCTCCATGGCCTTCGTGTTGCTGCTGGCCGTCTACGTGCAGCGACAACGCAGCACCGACCACTTCCAGCAGAATGCCGACCGCATCTACCTCGTGGGCAACGACGAGAACCTTGTCTCGGCCTACTGGCTACATAACCACCTCAAAAACCGCTACCCCGAGATAGAGGCCGCCACCAGTTGGGCTTACGACGAAAAGTCTCCCTTCTATATCGGCACGAGCGAGCAGGCCATAAACACCAATATGGCCTACGCCGACATCGACTTTTTCGACATCTTCTCCTACCCCTTGGTCGAGGGCAGCGTGGCCGAATGGAAAGCATCCGACCACCGTTGCGCCATCAGCCGCCAATTTGCCAACGCCCATTTCGCCGAGGAGAGCCCCATAGGCAAAACCCTCCGTTACGGCAACGAGGGCGACCTCACCGAACTGTCCATTGCTGCCGTCTTCGACGACTTTGGCAACAGCACCCTCAAGCAGCCCGACGTCATCGTCCGCGGCGAAAACTGCGTCCACTACAATCCCTTTAACGACGAGCAGATGCGTAATAGCGGCTTCTGCCTCACCTTCGTCATGACCCGCCCGGGTACTGACCTCGCCACCAAGCAAGACGATCTTCTCAGCTTCATGAAAGAAATCAACTGGACGTACAAAAACGGCATGCAGCATGAGGTCAAACTCATCCCCCTGCTCGACATCTACTTCCTCGACAACTACAACAGCAACCACACCCCGAGTATCAACACCGGCAGCCGCACCTTCGTGGGACTGGCCACCGCCATGTGTCTGGTGCTGCTGGCCTTCGCGCTGCTCAACTATGTCAACCTCACCACCGCCCTCTGCGGCCGCCGTGCCAAAGAGATGGCCACCCGTCGCCTGTTGGGAGCCGGACGCTGGCGTGTGTCGTTGCAGATGATAGCCGAAAGCACCCTCATGTGCGCCGTGGCCATGCTGCTGGCTGTCCTGCTGGCCGAAGCCCTCTCGCCTGCCGCCTGCCGCATGCTCGACTATCCGTTTTCCATCTTCCAGAGCATCACCCTGCCGCGCATCTTGCTGGCCGCTGCCTTCGTGCTGCTCACCGGCCTCGTGGCTGGCATTGTCCCCGCCCTCATCATCCAGCGGGCACAGCCCATCGAGGTGGTTCGCGGCACCCTCCGCACCAAGACAAAGCAAGTCTACAGCAAAATCTTCATCATCCTGCAAAACATCGTGGCCGTCGTCATGCTTGTCACTGCCCTCACCATGCTCCTCCAGGTGCACCATATCGTCAATGCCCCCCTCGGCTACAACACCCACCACATCCTCCGTTTCGACAACTACTATGGCCGTGCCGCCGACCTGCTGCCCCTGCGCGAACGCCTTTTGCAGGAACCCTGCATCAAGAACGTGGCTTTCGGCCAAGGCACCCCCTTCCGCGGCACCAACAACAACACCATGAACACCGCCGACGGCCAGGTGGCCTCGTTCCAGATTATCCAAGGCGACAGCAACTATTTCAACATGCTCGGTTTCCAACCCCTGCACGACAACCACAATCCGGGGCACTGGTGGCTGAACGAATTCGCCATGAAAAAGTTCGGCCTCACCCTCGATTCCGAAGCCCTGCAATTCGAACAAGAGTCCATGCCCATCGGCGGCTACTACAAAGACTTCAAATTCTACGACATTCTCTCCCCCAACAAGGAAGCACTCATCTATAATCACGGCGAATTCAGCTCGCAAAGCTTTCCCTGGACTATCCTCGTGGAGAACACCGGCAACGACCGCGAAGCCTACGAGAGAGTCAAAGCCATCGTCGCCGAGTTCTACCCCAACGACATCTTCGACGCCATCTACCTCGACGACGAGATAGCCGAATTCTTCGCTCCCCAGACCCGTCTCAGCCGCCTCATGGCCCTCTTCACCCTGCTCATCATGCTGGTCAGCGCACTCGGCCTTGTGGCCATGAGCACCTACTATATGCAACAGGAACGCCACACCGTGGCCGTGCGCCGTGTGTTCGGAGCCGAGCAGCGAAAGTTGCAGCGCGCACTGACGGGCTCCTTCATGAAGCTAGTGCTGGTGGCATTTGTCATCGCCACGCCCATTGCCTACTGGGTGGTGAATCATTTCTACCTCGAAACCTTCAGCTACCGCATACCACTCTATTGGTGGATTTTCGCCCTCGCAGGCATCGTCATACTCCTTGTCGCCCTCGTGTCGGTCACCTTCCAAGCCATCCGCACCGTGGCTGCCAATCCCGCCTCCATCCTCAATGCCGAGAAATAACATCGTATAATTAAATATCTAAAAATATGCTCAAAGTAGAAAACCTCCAGAAAATCTTCCGCACCGAAGAAATTGAAACCATCGCCCTCAACGGCGTAAGTTTTGAAATCAAAGACGGCGAGTTCGTCGCCATTATGGGTCCATCGGGCTGCGGCAAGTCCACGCTGCTCAACATCCTGGGCCTCCTCGACAACCCCACCGCCGGCCACTACTGGTTCGGCGACACCGAAGTGGGCAACCTCAAGGAGCGCGACCGCACCCGTTTCCGCAAGGGCAATATCGGATTCATCTTCCAGAGCTTCAACCTCATCGACGAACTCAACGTCTTCGAGAATGTCGAGCTGCCACTCAAATACCTCAACATGGGGGCTCGCGAGCGCAAAGAGCGTGTCACCGCCATGCTCAAGCGCATGAACATCAGTCACCGCGCCCACC
>Ga0247611_10002895_pt1 | contig 26555 bp, 20 predicted proteins | sample 177DNAGHGhighgp2_FD_192422 | JGI IMG/M metagenome (GOLD analysis project Ga0247611, IMG submission 192422) | Sheep rumen microbial communities from Palmerston North, Manawatu-Wanganui, New Zealand - 1770 DNA GHGhigh gp2 | ecosystem: Host-associated > Mammals > Digestive system > Stomach > Rumen... | reverse complement strand
GAAAAAGCAGGGAAGGCCGGCGACAAAGAGGCTGCGAAACTGGCTGCCCTCCTGACTCGCTATCGCGACGCCCTCCTTCAGGGCAAGTCCTGCCGCAGTGTTGCCCTTCTGAACGATGAAGAAACCGTCTTGGCACACGATCTGTTCCTGCTGACTAACAAACCTGTTATGTACGTCTGCAATGTCGACGACGCCTCCGCGGTAAACGGAAATGCCTATGTCGACGCAGTCCGCGAAGCGGTCAAGGACGAGAACGCGGAGATCCTCATCATTTCCGCAAAGACTGAATCTGAAATCGCCGAACTTGAGGACTACGAAGAAAGGCAGATGTTCCTCGAGGAGATGGGGCTGGAAGAGTCCGGAGTCGTCCGTCTTATCCAAGGCGCATATCATCTCCTTGGCCTGCAGACCTTCTTTACCGCCGGCGCGGACGAGTGCCGTGCGTGGACTATCCACAAAGGCGACAAAGCGCCTCGCGCGGCAGGCGTCATCCACACCGACTTCGAGCGCGGCTTCATCCGTGCGGAGGTAATCAAGTACGACGATTTCGTCGCGCTGAAGACCGAGGCCGCCTGCCGCGCGGCCGGAAAGATGGGCGTCGAGGGCAAGGACTACGTAGTCCAGGACGGAGACATTATGCACTTCCTCTTCAACGTTTAATCGATGTCGGAAGTTCGAGCGAAAAAGGCCCTGGGCCAACATTTCCTTACCGACCAGCGTATAGCGAAGGCAATAGTCGACGCGCTGGGCGAGGGGGCGCGCGACGTCCTCGAGGTCGGTCCTGGGATGGGTGTCCTGACCCAGTATCTGCTCGAGCGGCCGGACATTGACCTCAAGATGGTTGAGGTAGACGGCGAGTCGGTACAGTACCTTATGCGCCATTTCCCCGGCCTCGAAGGCAAGCTGCTGGAAGCAGACTACCTTAAACTCAACATTCGAAAGATATTCCCCGGACCCTACCGCGTAATCGGCAACTTCCCTTACAACATCTCCTCGCAAATCTTCTTCAAGATTCTGGAAGACAAGGACCTCGTCCCGGAGGTTGTCTGTATGATTCAGAAAGAGGTCGCAGACCGTATCGCCGAGCCGCCCGGAACGAAAACCTACGGCATCCTTTCGGTTCTCCTTCAGGCCTGGTACGACATTGAGTATGTCCTGAGCGTAGGCCCCGGCGCCTTCAACCCTCCTCCGAAGGTCAACTCTGCAGTAATCAGGCTCAGGCGCAACTCCCGCACCGAACTCGGCTGCGACGAGGCTCTCTTCAAGCAGGTCGTCAAGACAGCCTTCAACCAGCGCCGCAAGACCCTTCGCAACGCCCTCAAGCCCCTCATCAAGGAGGGCACGGACACTTCCGACCCCGTTTTCGATCTCAGGGCCGAAAAACTTGGCGTCGAGGATTTCGTAAGGCTTGCCATTATTGCTACTGATGCGAGAAATTAGTACGCCCTCTATGTGTGACACATAGAAGTGTTTCTCCCTTCCACCATCCTCATTGCCGGCGACGATCATGGTCGCCTCGGGTGAGATAAGCTCCGCCAAGATCAACGACGGCGAAGCGGGTCTTCACCGCGAACTGGCAAAACTGCTGAAATAACACAGGTCAAGGCCCAAAGTGCCTTCACCTACGCGATTTCTCAATAGGTCGGGCCCAAAACGTGCTCGACCTGTGTTTTTGCGCATATTGGCAGACTGCCGGTATGTTATTATTCGTTTTTTTCCTTACATTTGAGAAGGTTTGAATCGATTATGAAAAAGGTTCTTCCTTTGTTTTTTTACGCTGACAACGGCAAAATAACCTCAATCGACGGCGTGGGAACCCTGATTTACGGCGGAGGTGCAGGCGTAAGCCCTTACGAGGTGACGGGCCTGACTCCCGAGCCCGGCCAGCCTGCCTATCGTCAGAGGGCGGTGACATATATGGTGCCTACGCGCCCGACGTATATTGCCCCAAAACCATGACAAAAGAAACCAAATATACCTTTTCAAAAATAATCTATTTCGTTAGTCTAGTCTTATTTGTTGTGACGCTTCTGTTTTTTATTTGGCAACAAATAATAAACGTCGAACTATTACGCAATGGGACTCCAGCAGTGGCGACTATGATTCATAGAGATGGTGCTAATGCGTACTATGATATTGAATATGATGGTGTATATTATACTGGATCTATACAGTTATCTAAGTCGGCCATGAGGCGTTTTTTACCCGGGGAAAGAGTTGAAGCATTAGTATTACCGGAGAAATTAGAATATGATAAAGAACAAACTTTTCTCCGTCATCATATGGTGTTTCTTCGCCCGCTTCCTCCCTCCCAACAGGACATTACGAAAGAGCGCGAAAGAATTGATTCGATGTATAATTGTATAGGGCGTCCTTGATATAAACTAATGTGGTGGCCTGCCGTACCTGGGAAGACCGCGTTTTCCCACTCAATTATAGAATTGTATGAAAACTTTTATTCCTGTTTTTTTGATTGCGCTCCTTTTCTCCACCAATGGTTGTATGGAGGCCGGGGATGCGCAGATAGATATGCGTAACAACTCCCATTCTATTATAGCTTGTTATACTGCTGACGGGTTAAATTCGGGCTTTTCATACCCCGATACAATTCTCCCCGCCACACTTAACAATTACCTACTAAGAGAACATATTGATTCTTTTTGCCATGTGTATGGTAGAAGAGCAGCTAGTTACAATGATTTGTTGTCTACCACTCAATGCGGCATTCTTTCAATTTTTATCTTTGATCAGGAGTCAATAGATATACATGGATGGCCTAATATACTATCTGAGAGTCAGTATTTAGTGAGATATGATCTCACCGGTGATGATTTACTCTCATTACTAGGGCTCATCACTTTTCCTCCAGATGAAAGAATGGCATCAATGAAAATGTGGCCACCATATGAAACAGTGCTGAAAGAGTGTGCCGAGCGTGAGGCCGAATCGAGATGACATAATGGCGTTTATAAAAATAACCCCGCCCGGCCTAAGCAGGACAAGACACCTGCCGAGCACGGAGACCTTCGGATACGACGGCCTCATAAATGCCAACGCCCGTCTCTACGACCCCCTCCTCGGTCGCTTCCTCAGCCCCGACCCCTACGAAATAAGGACCCTTTGAGCGAAAAAGGATTTGAGGTAAAGAAAATTTAAAAGAGGTATATTACCCGGCAATAAACTGCGCGACCCAGGGCTGGTCGATGCGCACGAGCCCCTTGGCGCTTTCGCGAAGGATAGGATTGCGATCGACTATCCCGGCGCAGTCTGAGTAGACATTGTAGCCGATAACCAGCATCTGCATTTCTCCCTTTTCGGGGTAGGTAAGCGTAATCTCCCCGTCGGGCCCGTCCATCTTCAGGAACTTCAGGGAGACGTCCTTTTTCAGTTCTTGCGCAGTAACGTATTTGCAGAGTTCGAGGGTGATATCGTCAAGCCCGGCGTCGAAGATCTTGACCTTTTCGATAAGCTCGCCGATAGAGCTGACCAGGCGGCAGGTATAGCCCTCCAGGCCCTCAGACGAAAGCCCGGCTGTAGTGTAAGCAATCAGCAATTGAGCAGAAGGATCATGGTAGAGGACAGGTTCTGTTACCAGCGCCTCCGCTCCGCAGCGTGGGCATTTCACCACAAAAAGGGATCCGTCCTTCACCCTTTCCTTAAGCGAAGGATCCTTAGAGACGTTGATGCTTCTTAAATCGGGCGCGGCGAATTCGCTGCCGCATTTAGGGCATATCATAGGTCAACGTTGAGAACGAGGTTGATTTCGTAGGGTTTAGCGTCAGGGTCGGGGTTGCCGTGGACATAGACGGCCGACACCCCCAGCCTGATTTTATATGGAATGAACCAGAAGTTCCCCAGCACCACATCCAGCGCCGCCCCGGCGGTCCAGATGTTGACATCCTTCACCTCGCCAGATGGAGTAACCTTGGCCGGGTCCCATATCAGATTGTAATGGGTGAGCGAGCCCTTGGGTATGAATTCGAAGTTCCTCACATACGCTACCGGACTCAGACCGTTCCAGTCCACCGAGAGGAACGGTATGGCGTAATTAACGCGGAGTTCCGTGGTGGCCAGGGTTATTCCGGCGGCCTTGTCGACCACGCTTATGGAAGTGATAGTCGAAGGACCTTCTGATCCTAGAGACATACCTTCCTTTTCCGAAACACTTACAGACTGGTATGGCTCTGTGGAATAACTAAGGCTAACTCCGAGGCCGCTGGTTTTCCATAACCCCGGAAGATATCCGTACAATGAGGCGTAAGGCAACAATTGCGAAAACTCGAAGTCCTTGGTGACTCCTGCGGAAAAACCTACTCCCAACCGGGGAAAATAGCTGGAGTTGAGAGTGGGCAACACAGAGTATGCGCGAATTCCGGCGCTTGCCTGCAGCATTTGCTTATGTCTTTTTGTCCGCACCGCATTGTCCGAGGGCAGATAGCGGGCTTCAATGCTTGGCACTATCCCCCTCGACCAACCGTCCGAGGAGAAGTTTAATGGGACGTAAGCGCGTAGTCTGGAACTCATTCCGGTCCTGTTCGCAATGATCTTCCCCTCGAAGACGGGATATAGCCCTCGATAGGTGACATCTATCACGCCGGAATGAAGCGACAGGCTGTCCGTCATCAATGCCCCCGGGAGATAGTTATATCCCACGGAACCATATAATGTGTTGAGGTCGTTCTGGAAAAAGGCCGTGGCGCCCAGACCCAGGCTGGTGTTGAGGCTCTCGTAACTCATGGAAGACACTTCGTCGTAGTCCGCATAGAACGGCAGCCATGAGTGGATTTTGATGGCGTGCAGGGCTTTTGAGTAGCGGCGGGGCGCGCTGACCTGCGGCGCGGCCGTGTCGGCTGGAGCCGCGGCCGCCAGCGCCGCCTCCTGCGCGCTGAGCCGGTCTTCCAGTTCGTACTTGTGCACGTCATAGAAGTCCACCGCCCGCACCGGCAGGCTGTCAACCGGCGTGCGGCAGACCATGCGCCCGTCGGAGCGCAGGTAGGTGAAATATAGCTGTCCGTCGTCGCCGAAGACGAAATCCTTGCCGCCGTTCTTCAAGCAGGTATGCTGCAGGACTTCAGTCCCCTCCAAAGAATACAATTCGTTTACACCGGTACGGTCTGATGTAAAGAATAACTTGTCATCGAAAACAAACAAATGGTTGATTTCGACAAAAGAAGGCCCAAGGACGGGCTCGAAATCCGGGAGGCGGTAAATTCCTTGTCCGGACTCTGAAACGGCCGCGCAGAGGATTTCTGGCCCAAAAGAGACGGCTTCGAAGGGCGTCAGCCCGTCCGGTGCGCGGAATTCCTTCAAAACCGAGCCGTCCGTGGCGCTCAAAACGGCAACATAGGCCGAGCCGTCGTAGCCGGTGCGGCAGACTATCAGAGAATCGCCCATGGCCTTGGGGTTGAACCAGCGGCCTTTGCGGACAAGGGTCTTGGCAGAGCCGTTCTCAAAGAATCGTATGCTGCTGTTGGACCTCATTTCCCAGCGCGGGTGGGGGAGAGTTTCTGTCCAGTAGAGTCGCGATCCGTCGGCGGTAAGCGGAGAGTCTGCCCCGCTGGAATGAAGGTCTCTGATGCTGCCCCACTCCGGGTCTATCATCACGAGCCGCGAGTCGTCGGCAATACCTCCTCGCACAGCATAGAGGAAGCCTCCCGAGAAAGTCAGACCCGAGTAAGAAACATAATACGGTTCCGCGGACGTTACCTGGCTCATTGGCTGGAAGGGCGCGCGAAGGGCGTTGTCTGACTTCCACAGGCTGTCCTGAACCGCCATTACGCCGCCAAAGGCATCCTTGAATTTCAGGCCTGTCTGGCGCCTGACCTGCTTACGGTAGGGAATCAGCCAGTCGTAGTAGTCCTTCATAAACAGCGGCTTGTCATAGACGGCGCGTATTCCACCTATAGCCAGATAGCCTACCTTGTAGTAGTCCGGAGTAAAGAGCCGCTGGGAGCCGTAGCGCCAGCGCTCGTAGTTACGGAACTCCCCTTCATCGAAACTGGCGCGGAAGTACTCCAGGAAGTCTGCCGTACGCGCGCGGCCACTCTGGGTGAGGGCGGTCTCGGTAGTAACCGCGTCTCCCTCGAAGTGAGATGGGTCGAAATAGTAAATTGAGAAGAAACCAGCCAATGCCTCTCCAGACAGATAACTCCACACCTTCAGCGGTTTCTGATGAACGAACTGCATCTGGGCGACGTGGCGCTGTTCGTGGATCGCGAGCAGAGTCGTCCAGGGCAACGGCCAGGGATTTACCATCTCCGGCCCGGTATACATCTCCATCCTTCGCGGGGTCCAGACCACCATTCCGTTGGAGTACCCGAGATACGGGTGGAGGATGACCGGCATCTGGCGTCTGTAGGCCTCGTTGGGCACGCGACCGATTGAGTACGAGACTGGCAGTTTCCACCTCTCCCACTCGAGGGCATAAGTCCGGGCGAGCGAATCGAAAGGCGCAGGATATACGAAACGATAGTCTTCAGTCTTAATCTGATTCCATCGCAGGAACGCACTCTCGCTTCCGTCTACTACGAACTGTGCGCGGGCGAGATGGGCCGCTCCGGCTACAAGGACGACCAGCAACAGTTTCTTAAGGACGGAAGAACTCATAAGAACAAATTGGAAAGGAATATAACGACTATAACTATCGGGGAAACCCAGCGGATCATAAAATAAATCGGCCTGAACCACCTGGAACTGCGCAAGCGTCCGCCGCAGGTGAGCTCATCCCAGACATCGGCTTTTTTCATTCTCCAGCCCACGAAGATAACAAACAGGAGACTTCCTATCGTCATCACGAAGTTGGAGATAAGTTTGTCGCAGAAGTTGAAGATGGTTTCGCCCAGGATGTGGAAGTCTTTCAGCGGGCCGAAGGACAGCGAGCAGACGACTCCGATAGCCCAGCAACACAGGAAGAGCACCAGCGTAGCTTTCTTCCTCGACCAATTTTTCTGGTCCACGAGGAACGCGACGCAGGTCTCGAGCATACTTACGGACGAGGTCAGCGCCGCGACGACGATGGTCGTGAAGAAGAGAATCGAGATGACGTGGCTGAGGACGGGATGCGTCAGGCCCATGGTCGAAAAAATGTAGGGCAGGGTCTCGAAGATAAGGCCGGGACCGGCGCCAGGCTCGATTCCCGCCGCGAAGACGGCCGGCATTATCGCGAATCCGGCGAGCAGCGCGAACATCAGGTCGAAGGCCGCCGTGCCCACTCCGGTCGCGAGCAGGTTCTCCCCGCGCTTCATATACGAAGCGTACGTAAGGATGCAGCCGACTCCGATCGAGAGCGAGAAAAATGCCTGGCCCATCGCCGAGAGCATCGCCCCGCCCGTGAGCTTGCTGAAATCGGGCTTCAGGATGTAGTCAACCCCCGCCTTGGAGCCGGGCAGCGTCAGCGAATAGGCCATGATCACGAGAATCAGCACGAAAAGCAGCGGGGTAGAGGCGCGGGTAAACTGCTCCACTCCCTTGCGGATGCCGAGCCGGACGATGATGGCCGTAAGGCCGATAAAGACCGTGTGCCAGATGAGCGGGGTCCAGGTAGAGGCGATGAAGCTGCCGAAGCGGGCGGAGTGATCGGCCTGGGTCATAGAGACGTCGGTGACGGCGAACGAAAGCGCGCGTACCTGGTAGGCGACCGACCAGCCGCCAACGACGCTATAGTATGAGACCAGGATGATCGGGGCGAAGAAAGTAAAAAGGCCGATGTATTTCCATGGCGTCCCGGGGGCTAGCTTTTCCATCGCCCCGACCGTGCTGAGCTGCGCACGTTTGCCGATGATCGACTCCGAAAGGAAGATCGGCACGCAGAGGAAAATGGCCGCGAAAAGGTACACGACGATAAACGCCGCGCCCCCGTTCTGGCCGACCATATAGGGGAAACGCCAGATGTTTCCGAGCCCGATGGCGGACCCGGCCATGGCCATTATGGCGGCTCTTCTACCGCCGAAGCTTTCTCTCATACACTACGAACTCGAACTCGAATCCCGTCTCGGGATCGGTATGGGTCTCGGAAGTACTGATGCGCTCCCAGACTTCCGGATCAATCACCGGGAAGAAGGCGTCTGCATCCTTTACTTCGGTGTGGACATGGGTGATATAAAGCCTGTCCATCTCCGGCATTGCAGCCCGATAGACTGAGGCTCCGCCCATTATGAAGCATTTGTCTTTGCCCGTCTGCTCTGCCTCGCGGAACGCTTCGTCGAAACTATAGGCGCAGGTGACCTCCGGAATCGGATCGCCGCCGAGATTGAGGACTATGTTTTTACGGCCCTTAAGCGGCCTGAAAGGCAGCGAAAAGTATGTGGTGCGGCCCATTATCACCGGATACCCGGCGGTGACTGCCTTGAAGTACTTGAGGTCTTCCGAGATGTGCCAGGGAAGGTCTCCCTTGACACCTATTCCATAGTTGTCTGCGACTGCGACGATAAGACATTTTTTCATACTGCTGCGGGTGTTTATACTGCTACGGGAGCTTTGATTGCGGGCCAGGGGTCGTATCCTTCAAGGGTGAAGTCTTCGGTCTTGAACTCGAAGATATCTTTTACTTCAGGATTGATGTGCATGGTAGGCAGGGCGCGCGGGGTGCGGCTTAGCTGCTCGCGGGCCTGCTCGAGGTGGTTGAGGTAGAGATGTGTGTCGCCGGTAGTGTGGACAAACTCGCCGGGCTCGAGGCCGCAGACCTGCGCGAGCATCATCGTCAGAAGGGCGTAAGATGCGATATTGAACGGCACCCCGAGGAAGACGTCGGCCGAGCGCTGGTAGAGCTGGCAGCTGAGTTTTCCGTCCGCTACGTAGAATTGGAAGAGGCAGTGGCAGGGCGGGAGGCCCATCTGGTCTATCTGCGCTACATTCCATGCGCTTACGAGGATGCGGCGAGAATCCGGGTGGTTCTTGATAAGATCCACGACGTTTGCTATCTGGTCTATATGACCGCCGTCATAAGTGTCCCAGGCGCGCCATTGGTGGCCGTAGATGGGGCCGAGCTCGCCGGTCTGGTCGTCTCCCCACTCGTCCCAGATGTGGACATTCTTCTCCTGAAGGTGTTTTTTGTTTGTATCGCCGGCGAGGAACCAGAGAAGTTCCTCGATAATTCCGCGGGTAAATACTTTCTTGGTAGTCAGGAGCGGGAAACCGTTGGCGAGGTTGAAGCGCATCTGGTAGCCGAAGATGCTCTTCGTACCGGTCCCGGTGCGGTCTGTCTTGACCGTACCTTCGTCCATTATCTTTTTGAGGAGATCTAGATATTGCTGCATCCGAATGCGAAAATTATGGCCTCTTCGAAAGTCTCGCCGGGGCGCAGGAGTGTGCTGGGGTAATCGGGGTTGTTGGGGCTGTCGGGGAAGTGTTGGCACTCGAGGGCTACGGCGCAATAGTCGTCGTAGATTGCGCCACCCTTACCGGTAGGGCAGCCTTTGAGCCAGTTGCCTGTATAGACCTGGATGCCGGGCTGGGTAGTGTAGACTTTCAGGGTTCTGCCGCTCTTTGCTGCTTTGAGTTCCGCCGCCTCGGCCAGCTGGCCTTTCTGGTAGCCGTCTATTATCCAGCAGGCGTCGTAGCCTTTGCCGTAATTAAGGGCGGGGAAGTCTTCCTTTATGTCCTGGCCGAGTTTCTTTGGCTTCAGGAAGTCCATGGGCGTACCCGCTACGGGATCCGGCTCGCCGAGGGGGATAAGCGTCTCGTCCGTGGGCAGGTAGAGCGAAGCGTTGAGCTTCAGGGTATGATCCAGGACGCTGCCCGAATCGTGTCCGTCCAGGTTGAAGTATGAGTGGTTTGTAAGGTTCACTACGGTAGGGGCGTCACACTGGGCAGTGAAGGTAAGCCTGAGTTCGTTCTGCTCGCTCCATTCGTAGCGCGCTACGACCTTAAGGTTGCCGGGATAACCCATCTCGCCGTCTTCGGAGAAGTACATGAACTCTACTGCGTCTCCGTCTTTTCTGCTCTCCCAGATCTTGTTCTGGAAGCCCTCCGGGCCGCCGTGGAGGTGGTTAGGGCCGTTGTTGATAGGAAGGCTGTAGATCTTGCCGTCTATCTCGAGGCTGCCTTCGGCGATACGGTTGGCGTACCTGCCGGGGCACTTACCTGCGCATGGGCCGTCTGCGAAGTAGTTTTCCAGGTTATCGTAGCCGATTACTACATCGGCGAGCTTTCCGTCTTTATCAGGGACGATTATCTTCTGAATCGCCGCGCCGAGGCTGCTGAGCGTAACGCTGGCGCCGCTCTTGTTTGTAAGGGTATAGGTCTTGATTTCCATAAGTGTTGTAAATATACAAAAAAATCCCCGCAAGGAGCACCTGCGGGGATTTTTGCGAAGTATCTCGGGCGAACTACTCGTCTTCCTTCTCGGATGCGGCGTAGTCGGCGATGAGCTTGTTCTGGATGTCTCCCGGTACCGGCTGGTAGTCGGCGAACTCCATCGTGAAGCTTGCGGAACCTGAGGTCAGCGAGCTCAGAACGGTAGAGTAACGGTAGAGCTCTGCGAGCGGAACCCTGGCCCTGAGGATGCTGAATCCTTCATCGGAACCGAGGTCGCCGAGGATACCGCGACGGTTCTGTAGGTCGGACATGACTGCGCCCTGATACTCTCCGGGGGTAGTAACCTCAACGTTGTAGATAGGCTCGAGGATCTTCGGACCGGCGATACGGAAGGCCTCCTTGAAGGCGTTGCGTCCGGCGATGATGAAGGCGATTTCCTTGGAGTCTACCGGGTGCATCTTACCGTCGTAGACATAGACGCGAATGTCGCGTGCGTATGAACCGGTAAGAGGTCCTTCTACCATACGGTCCTTGATACCCTTAAGGATAGCGGGCATGAAGCCGAGATCGATAGCGCCACCGACGACGCAGTTGTAGAACTCAAGCTTTCCGCCCCACTCGAGGTCGATGATTTCCTGGCTCTTGATGTTGAGCTGAGTGTCTTTTCCGTCGATAGGGAACTTAGTCCTGAGTTCTCCTTCTGCAGGGCAGACGAGGAGGTGGACCTCACCGAACTGACCGGCGCCGCCGGACTGCTTCTTATGACGATACTGGGCGGTAGCGACCTTTGTGATAGTCTCGCGGTAAGGTACCTTCGGAGCGAAGAGCTCGATCTCGAGACCGAACTCGTTGTTCACTCTCCACTTGACGGCGTTGATGTGCTGTTCGCCGTTTCCGCTGAGGATGGTCTGACGGAGTTCCTTGCTGTATTCTACGATTACGGTAGGATCCTGAGAGGAGATCTTCTTCAGGGCCTCGCCTAGCTTCTGCTCGTCCTGCTGGACCTTGGCCTTGATAGCGCAACGGTATTTAGGAGCGGGGTACTGGATCTTCTCGAAGTTCAGACCTGAACCGATAGCGGAGAGGGTAGTGTTGCTCTTTCCGTTCTTGAGCTTGACTGCGCAACCGAAGTCGCCGGCCTTGAGAGCCTGGACTGGCTCCTTCTTTGTTCCGGCAACAGCGTAGATAGCGCTGAGACGCTCCTTGTCACCGGTCTCGGGGTTCTCGAGGTCGAGACCCGCGGTGACGGTGCCGGACATTACCTTGAAGTAAGAAACTTCTCCGAGGTGATGCTCGACATTGTTCTTGTAGATGAAGAGACCAGCAGCTGCTTTCTCGTCTGCCTCAGGGGCGACGGCTGCGCCGATCGTGAACTCGAGCAGACGCTTGACTCCGATGTCCTTCTTTCCGGAAACGCAGAGGACAGGATAAACCTCGCGGTTCTTGATACCGATTGCGAGACCGTTGCGGATTTCTTCGTCTGAAAGGGTTCCTTCCTCGAAGAACTTCTCCATAAGGGCGTCGTCGAACTCGGCTACCTTCTCGATGAGGGCCATACGGGCCTCTTCTGCCTTGTCTGCGTACTCTGCAGGGATCTCGAGGGTGTCGTTGTACTTCATTGTAAGTACGTCTACGACTCCGTCAAAACCAACACCGGTGTTGGTAGGGAACTGGATAGCGAGATACTTGCTGCCGAGGGCCTCCTTAAGGGCGTGCTGAGCGAGATCCCAGTCTGCCTTCTCACCGTCGAGGTGATTGACTGCCACTACGAGGGGGAGTTTGAACTGATCTGCATAGCGAAGGGCGTTGCGGGTACCGACCTCGATGCCCTGCTGGGCGTTGACTACGAGGATACCGTTCTCGCAGACGCGGAAGCCTGCGTATGCGCCGCCGATGAAATCATCGGAACCGGGGGCGTCGAGAATGTTGATTTTCTTGCCCTGGAACTCGGCGTACACGGGAGTCGCATAGATCGACCTCTGGTTGAGCTTCTCGAGTTCGTCGAAATCGGAGACGGTGTTCTTGTCCTCAATGGTACCGCGCCTGTCGATAACTTTTCCCTCAAAAAGCATAGTTTCTGCAAGCGTAGTCTTACCGGACTTCGTTGCGCCCAGAAGGACCACGTTGCGGATGTCTTGTGCTGAATACTCTTTCATCTTGATTATAGTTTTTTGTAGATTTTTCTGAAAGTCTGCAAATCTATTAAAAATAGTGGTTTAAAACAACATTATGAGCGTAGAAAATAGGGTTGTCCCCTCTGAGGACCCTGGCCACCCGCGGCCGATAGCGGGGGGACCACTAGCGCGAAGCGCGTCTGGTGGGATGAGCGAAGCGAAGGTCCGAAGAGGGGATAACCCTATTTTCATACCCCAAGCTCTTGTTTCATCTTTCGAAGAAGATCAAAAGCCTGTAGCGGGGTCATATTGTCCAGGTCGGCGGCCTCGAGCTTTTCGCGTATTCCGGAGAGGGCCGGATCGTCGAGCTGGAAGAACGAGAGCTGGAGGCTTCCGTCCGCCTCGACCTTGCCCTGTTTAGAAAGGGCCTCCGCGCGCTTTTCGCGCCGCTCGAGCTCCACGAGCGTCCGTTCGGCCGATTCCACCACCTCCTTGGGCATGCCGGCGAGGCGGGCGACGTGGATACCGAAGCTATGGGCCACTCCGCCCGGTTCGAGCTTGCGAAGGAAGATGATGTCCTTGCCCTGTTCCTTGACCGCGATATGGTAGTTCTTCACGCGCGGGTAGAGCGCCTCGAGGTCGTTGAGTTCGTGGTAGTGTGTCGCGAACAGCGTTTTGGCGCCCTTGCCGTATTTATGGACATACTCGACCAGCGCGCGGGCTATCGACATTCCGTCGTAGGTAGAGGTTCCACGGCCGATCTCGTCCAGCAAGACGAGCGAACGCTGGCTGAGGTTGTGCATGATCATGGCCGTTTCGAGCATCTCGACCATGAAGGTAGACTCGCCGCGGGAGATGTTGTCTGTCGCGCCTACGCGGGTGAAGATTTTGTCGAAATAGCCGAAGCGCGCGGCGTCCGCCGGAACGAACGAGCCCGCCTGAGCCATCAGGATGATGAGGGCGGTCTGGCGCAGCAGCGCGCTCTTTCCGGCCATATTCGGGCCGGTCAGGATCATGATCTGGTTGGTAGCGCTGTCCATCCGGATGTCGTTCGGGACGAACTGCTCGCCCGCCGGCATCAGCGTCTCGATTACCGGGTGACGGCCGGCCTTGATGTCGATGATGTTCGATTTGTCTATCTCGGGACGGCAGTAGTTGTGGTCAAGAGCCTGCTGGGCATAGCCCTGGAGGACGTCGAGCTGGGCGACTATCTTGCAGTTTGTCTGGATGTCTCGGATGCTGCCCTGGATATGGGCGATAAGCTCGCCGTAGATGCGGCTTTCGATTTCGTAGATGGTGGCTTCCGCGCCCAGGATCTTTTCTTCGTAGTCCTTGAGTTCCTGGGTTATGTAGCGCTCCGCGTTAACTAGGGTCTGCTTGCGAACCCACTCGGGCGGGACTATGTCTTTATAGGCGTTGCGGACTTCGAGATAGTAGCCGAAGACGTTGTTGTAGCCTATCTTCAGCGACGGAATTCCTGTCCGTTCGCTCTCGCGTTGCTGGAGGTCGAGCAGGTACTGCTTTCCGCCGGTAGAGATGTTTCGGAGCTCGTCAAGGTCTTTGTCCACTCCTTCGGCGATGACCGGGCCTTTGCCGATTTGGGCGGCAGGGCTTTCGCTCAGCGTCTCGCCGATTCGGGCGACTACCTTTTCGCAGTTCTTCATCTTCGAGGCGAGCTTTTCGAGCGCCTCGACTCCGGATCCGGCGCAAAGGGCCTGGATCGGGCCCATCTGGGCAAGGCTGCGGCCGAGCTGCATCATCTCGCGGGGGAGGATCTTTCCGGTCGCTGCGCGGGCGATAATGCGCTCAAGGTCGCCGACGTTGCTTATCTCGCCCTGAATCTCTTCGAGCGCCCCGTCGTTATCATAGAAGAACTGGACGCAGTCATAGCGGGAGTTGAGCTCCGCAAGGTCGAGGCTGGGCAGCGCGAGCCACTGTCTAAGGAGGCGGGCGCCCATCGGCGAGCAGCAGCGGTCGATAGTTTCGACCAGGCTGACGCCGTCTTTGCCCGACGCGCTGGCGAAGATCTCGAGGTTGCGGACGGTAAACTTGTCCATCCACACGAACTTCGCCTCATCGATTCGGGATATGCTGCATATATTCTTAAGGCCTACATGTTGGGTCTGTTCGAGGTAGAAGATCAGGGCTCCTGCCGAGCAGATGCTCAGCGGGAAGTTGTCTATCGCAAAGCCTTTAAGGCTCTTTACTCCCAGCTGTTGGGTAAGCTTTTCGTATGCCGCCTCATAGACGAAGGCCCATTCGTCTACACAGGTGATGTAATAGTCTCCATAGCGCTCCTTTACGGCGTTCCTTACCGAGCGCTCGACTACCAGCTCCTTCGGCTGGAACGAAGACAGAAGAGTTCCGATATAATCGAGGCTTCCCTGCGCCACCTGAAACGTTCCGGTTGAGGCGTCCAGAAACGCCGCTCCGCATTCGTTGTCCTCGAAAAACAGACCGCAGAGGTAGTTGTGCTCTTTCTGGTCGAGCATACCCTCTCCGAAGGCCACTCCTGGCGTAAGTATTTCTGTTACACCGCGTTTAACAAGTTTGTTTTTCGCCAGGGCGGGGTCCTCCAACTGGTCGCAGATAGCTACTTTGTAGCCTGCGCGGATTAGTTTCTGGAGGTAAGTCTCGATAGCATGGTGAGGGAAGCCGGCCATCTCGGTCGGTCCCTTCTCGCCATTGGCCCTTTTCGTAAGGACAAGCCCCAGGACCTTGCTGACAAGGACGGCGTCGTCTGAGTAACACTCATAAAAGTCGCCGCACCTGTATAGCAATACTGCTTCCGGGTGCTGCGCCTTAACGGCGAAGTAGTGCCGGAGCATCGGGGTATCTTCTGTTTTCTTGGTTTTAGCCATTTTTTACGGGCGCCCGTCTTGGAGGCGCTATCCAAATTTAAGCAATTTCAGCAACTTTCGCGGCCAGGCCCAGGAAAGCCTGAGCGTCGGGGCCTGTTCCGAGGGCGGCAGGCTCCCCTGCATCGCCGCTTTCGCGCACGCTCTGGACCAGCGGAATCTGCGCGAGCAGATCCAGTCCGAGCTCGCGCGCCATCGCGGCGCCGCCTTCCCTGCCGAAGATGAAGTACTTCTCTTCGGGGTGTTCCGCCGGGGTAAACCAGGCCATATTCTCGACAATTCCGAGTATCCTGCGGTCTACGTTCTCGTTCTGGAAGAGGCCGATGCCCTTCCTTACGTCGCTGATGGCCACCTTCTGCGGGGTAGTGACGATGATGGCGCTGTCCAGCCTGATGTCCTGGACGAGCGAGATGTGGATGTCACCCGTTCCGGGAGGGAGGTCGATGAAGAGGTAGTCAAGCTCGCCCCAGTCGACCTGCAGGATCATCTGCTTTAGCGCGCTGCATGCCATCGGCCCGCGCCAAATCAGCGCCTGGTCCTCGCCCGCGAAATAGCCTATCGACATCCATTTTACGCCGTACTTCTCGATCGGGACCATCAGTTCGTGGCCCTCCTCTCCGTACGCGGCCGGCTGCTCGCCCACCGTCGCGGTCATGGTAGGTACAGACGGCCCATAAACATCCGCGTCCGCGAGTCCGACCTTATACCCGAGCCTCGCCAGCGCCACGGCCAGGTTCACGGCCACGGTCGATTTTCCTACGCCGCCCTTGCCGGATGCGATGCCGATCACTTTGCCTATGTGTTTGATAGTATCGCCGGTAAGTTCCAGCTTCTTTTTAGCCGGTTTGGGGTCTTCTGCAACTACAGTCTTTACTTCCGATTCGATCCCGGGAAAGTTGCGGATAAGAGCCGCGCGGGCCGCGCCGATAAGGTATTCGGCGAGGGGGTCGCGGCGTTTGGGGAAGACCAGGGTGACGGTAATCTTGCTGTCCGTCGCCTCTATGTCTCCGACCATTCCGAGTTCAACGATGCTTTTATTCTGCTTTGCGGGGTGTACAACCTCGAGCAGAGCTGCGCGTATATTATTGATATCCATTAGAATAATGTTGGTTCAAGTTCTTTCGGGTGGAAACTTTTTCTGTGGTATTCCGTGTACCCGTATTGTTTGATTGCGGCTATGTGTTCTGCGGTGGGGTAGCCTTTGTTTGTGTCCCAACCGTACTGCGGATACTTTTCGGCCAGTCGGCTCATATATTCGTCGCGGTAGGTCTTTGCCAGGACCGAGGCCGCTGCGATGCTGGCGTAGGTAGCGTCGCCATGGACAACCGTCTCGTACCGGGTTCTGTCGTAATCCGCGAACGGCCTGAATTTAGGCCCGTCTATCAGAAGAAAATCAGGCTTAGGGTTCAGTTTCATCACCGCCCTCTGCATCCCAGTTATCGAGGCCCAGAGGATGTTGAGCCGATCTATCTCCTCGGCGCTGACTTCCTCCACGGCCCATGCGATCGCTTCGCTCTCGATTATCGGCCGGAGAAGGTCGCGCTGCTTTTCGGTCATCTGCTTCGAGTCGTTGAGCAGCGGGTGATGGAAATCGCTCGGCAGGATTACGGCCGCGGCGAAAACCGGCCCGGCAAGCGGTCCTCTCCCCGCCTCGTCGCACCCTGCCTCGACTCTTCCCTCCTTCCCGCAGCTCTTCAAGCTAATTTCCTTCATACACGCAAATTTAATAAAAGTTAGGGACACTACATAGTCCCCTTGCGGAGGTCCTGAGGGCCCCCGCAAAGGGTGGTGAGCGGAGTGCGCGTCTATCCGCTCAGTCGCGCCAGGCGCTTAATCGCGGCGGTTCTTTGCAGCCCTGATCTCCTTGCGAAGGTCCAAGTTTTCCTGCGCAAGGTGAGCGATCCTCGTCTTCTGCTCGTCAATCAGCTGAATCTGGGTCTTGACGGTCTGCCTTTCAGAGAAGATGAGCTGAGTAAGAATGTCGAGTTTCTCCTTGAGGGACTCGATTTCTTTTTCCTTCTCTCCGATAAGAGCGTTCATACGCTCCTTGTACGCTTCATTTTCGTGAAGCATAGAAGAAGAAAGCTCCTCAACGCTGTATCCGAAGAGGATCTTCTCCTCCGGGAGCCCGCAACTTTCCGCCATCTTCGTAATCTGCTTGTTGATTACAGAAGTTTTGCCGTGTTCAAGATTGATGTAGGCCTGACGAGAGATACCAATCTTGTGGGCCATTTCCGCTTGTGTCAACTTCATCGAGTTGCGCACTTCTGCGATGTTGTCTTTGACATCTTTTTTGCTCATTTCTTAAGCGATTTAAAATGAGCTACAATAATATAATAGAATTCCGTAATTTCCGACCAACCAATACTTTACACTGTAAACACCTGCTTTACATTTTGCGATTTTTTTCAATTTTTTTTCATTTTTTTGCCCTCCCATCCCGAAAAATCCTGTATAAAACCCCTATCAGACCCCCCAGCCCTTCTGCTCATCATATCTTGCCCATTCTCCCGCTCTGTCCCCGTGGCCTTCTTCTCCCTCAAAAAAATTCATACTACTCTGCGGAAATTCCCGCAGAGTAGTACCAACTTTTGTGGTTTTTGCGGAAGCTTACCGCTCTTTTTGTTCAAGGTGTGATTTTGTGCCGCACACCTTGAACGCAAAACCCCACCACACGCCTTCTGGTGTTCAAGGTGTGTCCCCTTAAATCACAACTTGAACGCTTTGGTGTGTGAAAAGGCCCGAATCACACACCAACCCCTCCAAAATCACCCCTTGGTGTGTAAAACAGCCTGAATCACACACCAACCCCGCCTTCGGCCGGAGACTCCCTCGCGCGGGACTCGTCTCGCAAGTCTTTGACTTGCTCGCTCGGACCCTTCCATCGTTATCTTCGTCCTCGCTACGCTCGAACTCGCTACCGACGGACACCTCCCCGCTCCCCGTTGCCCCGGGTGGCCACGCCCGCTCGAGGGAGTCCCCGCTCCTCCGGCTCTTCCACTTCTACTACCGTTCGAATATATATTCGTTAGTCCTCGGCCGGAGGCGCGAAAAGCCCCGGTAGCTCTCGGCGCCCCAAAGCCCCAAGATCGGCGCAAAAAAAATACCCCCGGCGGAGAGCCGAGGGTATTTGATAGTAATGATATCTGAGTTACTTCTTCGCTTCCTTCTTGCGGAGGACGGTGTCGACCATGATCGGGGTACCGATCATAATCGAAGCGTAAGTTCCGATAACGATACCGAGGCAAAGAGCCACCGAGAGACCGCGGATAGACTCGCCGCCGAAGATCGCGATAGCGAGCATCGGGAGGAGGGTCGAGACCGAGGTGTTCACCGTACGGGTGAGGGTAGCGTTGAGAGCCTTGTTGACGGTGTCCTTGAAGTCTTCGTTCGGATGGAGCATCAGGTTCTCGCGGATACGGTCGAAGATAACCACGTTGTCGTTGATGGCGTAACCGATAATCGTAAGGATTGCGGCGATGAACGTCTGGTCAACGTCGAGGTTGAACGGAAGGATACCCGAGAAGAACGAGAAGAATCCGATGATGATGATGGCGGTGTGGGCCAGCGAGACAACGCCGCCGAGACCCCATGCCCAGCCCTTGAACCTCCAGGCGATGTAGCCGAAGATTACGAGGAGGGCGATGATAACAGCGATGATAGCGTTGCGCCTGATATCGCTTGCGATCGATGCGCCGACCTTGTCTGAACTGATGATACCGTTGGGATTTTCGAGAGTAGAGGTGAACTCGGAGAAGCTTACGGGCTCGGAGTAGAATCCTCCCAGAGCCTCATAGAGCATTCCTTCGATTTCAGCATCGACGGTAGAAGACTCATCCTTGTACTTGTAGGAAGTTGTAACCTTCATCTGGCTGTCTCCACCATACTGCTTGACCTCGACAGAAGCGTTGCCGATAGTCTCGTCTGCTGCGACTGCTGCATCGAAGACCTTGACGGTCGCTGCGCGGACATCCTCGGCTACGACGGGTTTGTCGAAGCGAACGATGTAGGTACGGCCGCCGGTGAAGTCAACACCGTAGGTGAATCCCTTGAAGAAGATCGAGCAGAGGGCGAGAACGATAACGGTACCGGAGATGATGTAGGACCACTTGCGTGCTCCGATGAAGTTGACCTTCGTGTTCTTGAGGAAGTTCTTGGTGAGGTTGTTCTCGAAGGTGACGTTCTTACCCTTGCTGACACGGTCGTCGAAGATGATCCTGGTGATGAAGATCGAGGTGATCACCGAAGTAACGATACCGATGATGAGGGTAGTAGCGAAGCCCTGGATAGGACCTGAACCGAAGATGAAGAGAACGATACCGGTAAGCATTGTCGTTACCTGGCCGTCGATAATGGCGGAGTATGCGTTCTGATATCCGTCGTGGATAGCCTTGCTCAGGCCCTTGCCGGCCTTGAGCTCTTCCTTGATGCGCTCATAGATAATAACGTTCGCATCCACAGCCATACCCAGCGTCAGGATTAGACCCGCGATACCGGGGAGGGTAAGGGTTGCGCCGAAAGCGGCGAGAGTTCCGAAGAGGAATACGACGTTGGTGATAAGCGCTACGTCTGCAACGAGACCTGCTCCCTGATAGAAGAAGATCATGTACAGAAGAACGAGGATGAAAGCGATGATGAAGGAGATGAGACCTGCCCTGATAGACTCAGCACCGAGGGAAGGACCTACGACCTGCTCCTGGACGATAGTTGCAGGGGCGGGAAGCTTACCGGACTTAAGGACGTTGGTAAGGTCGGTTGCCTCTTCGATGTCGAAGTTACCGCTGATCTCGGAGTTACCTCCGGTGATCTCGGTGTTGACGACAGGGTATGAGTAGACGGTACCGTCGAGGACGATAGCGATCTGCTTTCCGATGTTGTCTTTGGTAAGGCGGGCCCAGATGTTGGCACCTTCTGCGTTCATGGACATGGAGACGGTGGGAGCACCGGTTCCACGCTGGTTGTTGTACGAAACGCGGGCGTCGGTAACTACGCTACCGTCCAGAGGGGCCTTGCCGTCGCGGGAGCTGACCTTGATGGCGACGAGCTCATAGACATTGTCCACGGCCACGTGTTCGGTGGGCTTCACCGACCACATAGGACGGAACTCGGCAGGGAAGATGTCGGCGGTCTCCTTGAGGAGAGCGTTGACCCTGGCCGTATCCACGGCGTTTGCATAACCGATTAGAGCGCCCTGACGCGACTGCGACGGGGTGAGGACTGCGAAGAGGGGGTTAGCCTTCTTGTAGGCCTCGAGCTCGGCGTTGGATCCCTTCTGCTGGGCGAGCTCCTGCTCCACTACGTCGTCCGAAGCGGCGGCCTTCTCGGCGGCTACTGTCTCGGAGCTGGCGAGCTGTGCGAGAGTCTCGTTAGCCTCTTCGAGGTAAGGGAGGATCTCCGAATTCTCGAAGGTTGTCCAGAACTCGAGGGAAGCGGTTCCCTGGAGGAGCTTACGAACACGCTCAGGCTCTTTTACGCCCGGGAGTTCGATGAGGATACGTCCGGTATTTCCAAGCCTCTGGATGGAGGGAGCGGCAACGCCGAAACGGTCGATACGGTTACGGAGAACATTGAAGGAGTTAGCCACTGCAGCCTCCGCATCCTCGCGGATTACCGAGATGACTTCGTCGTCTGTGCTGTCCGGTTTGATGCGGTCACGCATCTCGTATGTACCGAATACCTGAGCGAGCCTCTGGCCATTGGAAACCTCTTTCCAAGCCTCTGCGAAGAGGGTGATGAAGTCTCCACGGCTGCTGACCGAACGCTCCTTGGCAAGGGCGAGAGCCTGGTTGAACTCAGGGGTATGTTCGCCGGCGAGGGCCTTTACGAGGTCCTCGAGCTGAACCTGCAGCATGACGTTCATACCGCCCTTGAGGTCAAGGCCGAGGTTGATTTCCTTTGCCTTTACATCTTTGTAAGTTTGTCCGAAATAAACTTTTTCTGAAGAGATGGAATCTGTGTACCATCTGCTCTGATGCTTCCTGACAGAATCAAGCGCATAGGCCTGATCCTCAGCAGCAACTTTCGACAGGTCGAACGCCTCCACAGCCTTCTCTGCATACTTGTCTGCCTTCTTTTCCATAATGCCGGTGACGGCGGTGAAGGAGAGCTGCCATACGCAGGCAAGGGCGAGGAGAATCGCTACGAGTCTGATTGCGCCTTTACTTTGCATAATTTTTGGTAGTATTTTTGATTATTATTTGTTTCGTTCGCTAATGAGCCCGCAAATTTAACAAAATTTTCACACAAAGAAAGGACTAATCATCTTATTTGCTATTTTTGTAGTCTATACCACATAGAGAAATGAAAGGACTGGGTATAAAATCTCTCTTCGTGCTGACGCTTCTTGCGCTGGCCTCCCCGGTCTTTTTTGCGGTTGCGGCTCCTCCCTCCAAGGTTAAACCTTTCCCGAGAGGTCCCTTGTCTCCGCGCGACAGCCTGTGGCTGAAGATGGTGTCCGACTCTTCTCTGGTGATTCTTCCGGAAGTAATAGATACTACCGTTTCTTACGAAGAAGTCTATAAGGCATATATGGACAGCGTGCAGAGGGCTCAAAGGATCGCGGACAGCCTGATGATACGCCAGGACAGCATCATAAGGGCCCGGCAGCGGGCAGATAGCCTTGCAAAAGCGCGCCAGGATAGCCTGGAGAGGGTCGCTGCGACTATAGACGAACTGGTCCAGAAAGGCAACGACTTCAGCGAACTGTACTATTTCGCCAAGGCGTATGAGTATTTCTCCCAGGCTGAAGAACTGTGTTCGGATCCGGAGTTCAAGGCAGCAATTGCGGCGAACCGCAAGCAGTGTGACTACGCGCGCAATCATATCCAGAAGATCCCGGACCTGAAGGTGGTGGCAAGAGCGCTATTCAGCGCAGACGACTTCTTCCTCTATTACCCCCTGCCGGATAAGTCGTGGAGACCAGTGGTAGGCGCCCCGGCGGTTTATTATACCGGAACGGAATCGGTGATTCACCTCAACCGCGACCGCTCGCTGGATATGATCTACCCTATGTACGACGGCGACAGGATGTACTTCGCTTCTAAGAACCTGCCAGGGTTCGGCGGATATGACCTGTATTACTCGGATTGGGACGAGGACCTGGGAGAGTGGGGAGAGCCTAAGAATATGGGCTTCCCGTACAACTCCCCTTACGACGACTTCCTGTTCATGAAGACAGACGACGGTCAGTTCAGCGTCTTCGCCTCCAACCGCGGCCTTAGCCAGGACGGCGAGGATGTCCATGTCTACGTCATCAAGAATTCGGGCAACACGACATATCGCGCGGTAGGCAAGCCCAAGGAACTCGCCCAGATTGCGGAGCTCGCGCCCAATGTCGAGGACAGTTCCCACGAACCAGGCGGAGACGCCCTTCAGAACCAATATCAGCAGGCAGTGGAAAAAGAGCAGGCTCTCCGGGCCAGGCTTGAATCCGTATCGCCTGAAGAGCGTCCTACCGTTCAGGAAGAACTGAACGCCGTCCTTGCCGAAAAGGCCAGGCTGGAGGAGCAGATACTCAACCGCGAATCATCTTCACACGGAATGGGAGCAGCTGTTCCGGTAACCGGCGTTGAGGGCTCCTTCCCCTTCACAAAAAAATCATACGGTCCAACAATCAAAATAATATTCGACGACTAATATGACTCCTACCCTCATTATCATTACGCTCGTCCTCGTCGGCATCCTGATGATGCTTATCGAGTTCCTCCTGACCCCCGGAATGGGTTTTGCCGGTATTATCGGCCTTGCTTCGTTCGTGGGCGCATGTGTATATGCTTTCATAGTGGAAGGCACTCAGACCGGAACCGTCGTTACTGCGGTGGTTGCCGTTATCGTAATTATCCTTTTTATCTGGATGCTCAGAGGAAAGACCTGGAAGAAGCTGGAGCAGCAGGAACAGATAGACGTCAAGACAAACACCGAAGTGGAGAAAGTCAAGGTCGGTGATAAGGGCGTTACCCTCAGCCGCCTCGTACCTATCGGAAAGGTAAAATTCGAAAGTGTCTCTTGTGAGGTCCACAACGCCGACGGCTCGTTCGTGGATCCCGGTGTCGATGTCGAAGTTACAGCCGTAGAAGACAACGAAGTATTTGTAAAACCAATTAAATAACAGCCATATGACCCAAATCATCATCTGGGCCGCGATTATCATAGTCGGCCTTATCATCTTACTCTGGTTCTTCCCGGTACCTCTTTGGTTCCAGGCTATCCTCTCGGGTGTCCGCGTGAGCCTTATCCACCTGGTCCTTATGCGCTGGAGGGGAGTCAACCCCAACACGATCGTAATGGCTCTCATCACCGGAACAAAGGCCGGTCTTACCCTCAGGGCAAACGAGCTCGAAGCCCACTACCTCGCAAAAGGAAACGTCTCCAAGGTCGTAATGGCCCTGATTTCGGCCAATAAGGCCAACATCCCGCTCGACTTTAAGATGGCCGCGGCGATCGATCTCGCCGGCCGCGACGTTTTCGAAGCAGTCCAGATGTCCGTCAACCCCAAGGTCATCAACACCCCTCCCGTCACCGCAGTTGCTAAAGACGGTATCCAGCTTATCGCAAAGGCCAGGGTCACCGTCCGCGCCAACATCAAGCAGCTCGTCGGCGGCGCCGGCGAAGAGACCGTCCTTGCCCGCGTAGGCGAGGGTATCGTCTCCTCCATCGGCTCGGCCGAGTCCCATAAAGAAGTTCTCGAGAACCCGGATTCCATCAGTAAGGTAGTTCTCGGAAAGGGTCTCGACGCCGGTACGGCCTTCGAGATTCTCTCGATCGATATCGCAGACATCGACGTAGGTAAGAACATCGGTGCAGTCCTTCAGATGGACCAGGCCGATGCCGACAAGAACATTGCCCAGGCGCGCGCAGAGGAGCGCCGAGCGATGGCAGTTGCGCTCGAACAGGAGATGAAGGCGAAGGCGCAGGAAGCGCGCGCCCAGGTCATCGAGGCCGAGGCTCAGGTCCCGCTCGCGATGGCGGAGGCTTTCAGAAACGGCAATCTCGGTATCATGGACTATTACCGGATGAAGAACATCCAAGCCGACACCGAGATGCGCGAAACTATCGCCAAAGACTAAGCGAATCTATTACTGTCCTTGATAAGGCCTTCGATCTGCACACGCAGTTCGGAGGCTTTTTCGGAGTTCAGCACCGAGAGCGGGAGGTGGAAGCGGAAGCGCCAGTGGTGGTTGGGGTCGGCCGGCTGGTTGATTCGCTCGTTTTCGAAGTCGGGACGGCGCAAGTTGGCGTCGAGCCCCACCCAATCCTGGAGCGGGAAGATAGCCAGCATGCAGGCGGAGCTCAGGTGATCCCAGAGGATCTTCCTGAGGTCCCACGGCGCGAGGTCGCCCTTGCCGGCCTCAGCGTTCTGCATACGTAGGGTCGACATATCGTGGCTGGAGGTGGCGCAGACGCTGAGGTAGGGCCAAGGGCGACCCTTGTCCATCTGGGACATCTCGAGCGAAAGGATCTTCCAGTGGTCCATCACGCCCGGGACGCAGTCGGGGACCATTCCCAGGTCCTCGCCGCAGGCAAGCATACCGCTCGCGCTAAGCAGCTCGGGGAGCTTGCGCTCGGCGTTGCGGCGCCAGAACTCGTCGTGTCTATGGTAGAAGAAGTCTACATAGAGCTTATCGAAGCGCTCTTTCTCGGGCTCGCTGAGTTTGCTGGTATCGGGGGTGATAAGCGGCTGATAGCAGTCGGGGTGGCGCGGGTCCGGATGGAACAGGCCCTCGCGCGGCAGGCGCATAAAGTATATCTCCTCGGCGCTGTAGGGCATTGCAGGGTTGAAGTGGCCCATAAGGCCGCTCTTAAACTCGGTGGGGATCTCCCAGATGCGGAAGAATCCAAGGATGTGGTCGATTCTGAATGCGTCGAAATACTGGCTCATCTTGCGAAGGCGGCTCTTCCACCAAGCGAAATCGTCTTTAGCCATCTCTTCCCAGTTGTAGGTAGGGAAGCCCCAGTTCTGACCGTCGGTCGAGAAGAAATCAGGCGGGGCGCCGGCGCTCGAATCGAGGTTGAAGAGCTGAGGGTGGAAGTATGCGTCGGCACTGTCGCCGGACACGCCGATCGGCAGGTCGCCTTTGAGCGAGATGCCCTTTGAGCGGGCGTAGGCGACCTCTTCGCTGAGCTGCTTGTCAAGGTGGTACTGGATCCAGCGGTGATACTCGGGCTCGCACTTATCGCGCTTCGCGCAGAACTCTACATATTCGTCGAGCCAGTAAGCGTTCTCCTTGCAGAACTTCTTGAAGGAGGCCGAGGCCAGATCCTTCTCGCCGCGGGCTTCGAAGGCCTTGCGAACGAGCTTCATCTTGGATTTGAACACCCGCGGATAATCTATCTCGGGGAGGTCGTTGAGGGCCTTCTGCTCCTTCTTGAAGGCTGCGTCCTCTTTGATTCCGAGGTCCTGAAGGTGTATATACAGCGGATGCAGTCCGAAGCTGCTTACGGGGCTATACGGATAGGAGTCCTTCCATTCGCCCTTACGGGTAGTATCATTGATCGGCAGCAGCTGGATGATACACTGACCGGTCGAGACGGCGAAATCTACCAGCTCGCGCAGGTCGCGAAAGTCGCCGATGCCGAAGTCTCTCTCCGAACGGAGCGAGAACACGGGCACGGCGATGCCCGCGCCCCTGAACCCGGGCCTGTCGAACTTCTCCGCGATGTGTTTGCGCGGGAACGGGCAGCCCTGGATAGGGCATTCGATCCACGAGTCGCGTATCTCCTTTGAAAGAGAAGCGGTGTGGTCCATCCACTCGAGACGGGTAATCAGCCCGTCCTGCATAAGGACATAGCCGTAGCTCTTGAGCGCTGCGGCGCTGACTTTATCTACCGTTACTGTCCAGACATCACCCTCAGTCCAGGACATCGGGTATTTCTTATCTTCAAGAACCAGCGCCAGGCTCTCTCCCCAGCGGGTATGGTATTCAATAGAGAAGTTTACTTTCATTATTCAGGTTTATATTGCAATATCATAAAACTCTTTTCATCCATATTCATCGCCTGCGGGTTGATCATCTCGCCGGTAAGGACATCGTACCAGACGCCGTCTTCCATCTGCGAGGTAATCTCCTTATAGTCCGCCCAGGGAATCTCGACCCCCTCCGAGCCATTATTGAAATAGACGAAAACAACGTCTGAGAAGTCCGGCAGATACCTAAAATAGGCGTAGGTGTTGTCTCTGCGCAGGAAGTGCGTCATATGGCCTTCCTGAACAGCTCTCGATGTCTTTCTCCAATTAAACAGCGTCTTGAAATAATCGTGCATGTCGGTCATAGTGGCATCGGCCTGCCAATCGAGCGGGAAATCGATGCGCAGCCCGCCATGGCCCTGGGAA
>Ga0247611_10002894_pt1 | contig 26556 bp, 29 predicted proteins | sample 177DNAGHGhighgp2_FD_192422 | JGI IMG/M metagenome (GOLD analysis project Ga0247611, IMG submission 192422) | Sheep rumen microbial communities from Palmerston North, Manawatu-Wanganui, New Zealand - 1770 DNA GHGhigh gp2 | ecosystem: Host-associated > Mammals > Digestive system > Stomach > Rumen... | reverse complement strand
CCAGTAGTTGTTAATTATTTCTTTCATGAAGAAGTAAAAAGAACAGCAAAATCAAAATAAATTATTTTTATAATTACAAAAAATGGCTGACTTAAAAACCAAAAAAAGTATCGTGATTTACTTTTCTAGAGCCGATGAAAATTATGCTGTATGATATATAGAGAAATGAAATACAGAAGTTATCGCTGAATATATTCAGGAATTAGCCTGAGCAGATTTATTCAAAGTGGAGAGAAAAATTCCTTATGCAAAAGATTATGCTACATGTATAAAAGAATCTAAAATTGAAAATGATAATGACGAAAGACCAGAAATAGTTAATACTCTAGAAAGTATTGATGATTACGAAGTGATTTATGTTTGATGACCAATCTATCGGTGACAATTACCACAACCAATGGTCACTCAGTTAGAGAAACTTAACCGAGAATGAAAAATCGTTAGACCATTTACTACTCATGAATGATCAGGATTAGCTAGTGTTCCAAGTCAGCTTAAGAATCTCTGTAAATGAGCTGAAGTTTTGGAATGATTGGCTATCCGTGGTAGCTCAGTTTATCAAGCTAAAGAAACAGTTGAAAATTGGCTGTAAAAAATCTGATAAATATATTTTAGATTTGAATGTTTTTTATTATAAAGTTTTTTTTGAAATAAAAAAAATCCAACCTTGAGGTCGATTTTCACTCAGCGGGTGACGGGACTCGAACCCGCAACAGTCTGCTTGGAAGGCAGGAACTCTAGCCAATTGAGTTACACCCGCATATTCATTATTACTCTTCAGTAGAGTATACATTTCCCTCTTCTTTTTTCAAGGGAATTTTAATCTGGGCGTGGCTGGGTTCGAACCAGCGACCAATCGGTTATGAGCCGACTGCTCTAACCACTGAGCTACACACCCATCTGTGTCTTCGTGGCATTTGCATAATAATAAACTTTACCAAAAAATCAAGTCAGAGTTTTCTCTTTTTTTTCCATGTAAAATTATTATATCATAACTACTATATGCTGAGGTGGTGGAATTGGTAGACACGTACGTTTCAGGTGCGTATGTAGCAATACATGGGGGTTCGAGTCCCCTCCTCAGCAATTATTTATCAAACTTACAAAATCATGCATTCACATTCTCACCATGAACATAATTCTGAACACTGAATTTGAACAGCTTTCTTTTTGAATTTGATTTTTGCTGCGATTGAATTTATTTGAGGAACTCTAACAAATAGTATCGCAATAATCTCTGATTCTATCCATGATTTATGAGATAGTTTAGCGATATGACTAGCATACATTTTTGAGAAGCTTTCCAAAAAAAAAGCGAATGAAAATTACAGTTATGGATATGCTAGATATTCAATATTGTGAGCTTTGATAACAGTATTAATACTTATTATATGAAGTTTTCTAATAATAAAAAATGCGATTGAAAGATTTTCAGATCCAAAAGAAATAAATTCAATCTGAATGCTAATTTTGGCTATAATTTGACTGATTATAAATGGTTACGCTGCACGAAAGACTGCTAAATGAAAATGAATGAACGAAAAAGCTATCACTTTGCATTTATTGGAAGACGTACTTTGATGGTTAGCTGTACTGGTTTGAGCTATTCTGATTTATTTCTTTCATTGGAATTTTATTGATTCAATTCTATCAATCTGCATCTGCATTTTCATCTTATTCAATGCTTGTGTTTTGATGAAATGAATTACTGATATTTTCCTAGAAAAAACTCCAGAATGAATTTCTTATGAAAAATTAATTAAACAGATTAAAAAGCTGGAGTGAATCCAAGATGCACATCATATGCACGTTTGGACTTTAGATTGAGAAAAAAATTATTTAACAATTCATGCTCTAATTGATAAAAAACTAAAAACTAAAGATATAATAAATCTTAAGAAAGATATGAAAGAATTGCTAAAAAAAGAATGAATTGATCATTCTGTGATTGAATTTGAACGAGAAGATGAAAATTGTGAAAAAGAAGATTTTTGTAATGAGTAATTTTATTTTATAATAATTATAGAAATGCATTTAATACATGATATTCCAGCATTCGTAGACCAAAAAAAATGATACATAAACGTTGTTGTTGATGTTCCAAAATGATCTAATAATAAATATGAATATGATCATGATTTAGGATGCTTCAGACTTGATCGTGTAATTCACAGTAGCATGTACTATCCCGTGGATTATGGATTTATTCCTCAAACCTTATCTCTTGATTGAGATCCTTGTGATGTGTGTCTATTGGTAACTAATCCAACTTTTCCATGATGTATCATCAAGGCTAGACCGATTGGAATACTTTACACCTCAGATAATGCATGAGATGATCCAAAAATTATTGCGGTTCCGACCACAGATGTAGATCCTAGACGAGATGAAATTCATCATATAGATGATTTAGGTCACCACATGAAAGAAGAACTTTTCACAATTTTTAAGCAAATTAAATTTTTGGAACATGAGAAATATGATAAAGTAGAAGTGAGATGATTTGGAAGTGTAATTGAAGCACAACAAGAAGTTATAACTTCTATAAAAAGATACCAAGAATCCTTAAAATCTGAATAATTTTCTGCTATGTTCAAAAAAATGATTATATTTTCTATTACTTCAAAATCATAATTTTTCTTCAAACTTTTTGATTTTCTCTCTTATACAATTCATCAATTACTTCCAGATTCCACTTCAATTTCTCACATAATAATGTAATCAAATCCTGAATTATATTCTCATGACCGATATAAACCGGAATCGTAAATACCATTACAGGTCTCTTTTCATCATGTTGGTCATAAAAATCCGCAATAGTCTGAATGAACTGTAAATATAAATTCTTCACCCAACGCTGATATTCGTAAACTTGCTCAGCTGTGGTAGATTGTTTAATAATTGGTCAAAGCCATCCCTCGGTCACTATCAAAGTTTCATGGTCGAGCAACGGAGCAAATAATTTTTCATCCAAAGGCTTGGAAATATCTTGTTCAAAAAAATCAAAAATCTGGTTATGGAAATTACGATTATTTTTCCACCATTCTTGATTTTTGAGTGCAAATCAAAGTTTAATATCTGAACCTATAAAATCATATCATAAATAATTGGCTATAATTCATGTAGTTCCTGTCCCACAAAATGGATCGTAGATTAACTTAAATTTCTTGTTTTCAGCGTGAGATAATGCAATATTTATCATCGTGTGTGTAAGTTTTGCAGGCATCATTCACATCTGCATACTACGACCTGGCTTATCAAAATCAGCTAATTCGTACAATTTAATATTTTGATATCAAAGTACGATTCACCATTCTGCTCAAATTTTGATTAGTTCAATTCATTTCTTTTTCACATCCATATCAGTATGCAAAAGTCAGACTTCCTTGTATCTTTTTAATCATAATTGTTTTTTGAATTTGATAGCTTGATTTTTATCTTCCATTCAAAGAATTCTTTTATCTCCAATGTAATTTTGGATTTCAGAAATTGAGATTATTTTTCACCATTTCACAAGTGAAGCCAAAGAAGGAATCTGATCTTCTTTTTTTGTATCAAAAACTATCAAATGCTTTCAGACTTTTTTGATATCTTTAGCATCGATTAATTTTAATTCTGCTAATGTAATTTCTGGGAAATTCCCTATCACTGCGAAATACATAGAATTTTTATCAGAAAATAAACCTTTCCAAAATAACCATCTCTACACTAGATTAACAATTAATTATTATCTTTTATCTCGAAATATTTTAACAAATAATCCCAACAACCAGATTTTCCAGTTAAATCTTCGTAATTATTTTTTATCTTTTTAATTAAATCTTCTTTATCATACCATTTTATATCTTGAACTTCTTCCGTTTGTAATTTAATATTGTCGATATTTACATCTTTATGTACTATAAAATATTCATTAAAATGTCTGTTTATTATATCTCATTTTATGGTTTCGGACGTAGTACAACCAATAAATTCCAAGTCCTCTTTTTTTATATCTATTCATATTTCTTCTTTTGTCTCTCTAATAACAGCCTGATAACCAAATTCACCAGCAAGCACATGTCCACCTGCTGTAATATCCCACAGATTTGGCCATAGTTTTTTATTTCCACTTCTTTGTTGAAGTAATACTTTATTATAATCTAAGCTAATAATAAAAACTACAACAGCTTTATGATATAATCCTTTTTCATGACATTCATCTCTACTAGCTACCTGGTTTGTAAATTCTCCATATTCATTTAATACATCAAAATATTCAGTCATTTCTTGTAAAATAGTAAGTAAACAAATTCATTATAACTAAATACCACAAACTTTCAATTATTTATTATTATCACTATACTCCATCAACAAATTTCAAAGAATATTTTTTTCATTTTAATGTATTTTGTTCTATTCAGAAACGAGTATCTCACCAATAAGTATACTCAATTATCTCTTTATTTCATGTTGCCAAAAGTTCTGGTTTTAATTCTGGATTATTATCAAATTTTTCTCTAATTGCATTTCTCATAAATTCTATCCTTTTCTTCTCATCTTGTTCTAAATTATATAACTGCCTCACTTTCATCGCTAATCAAAATTATATAGATAAAAGTGCAATTCTCTTTTTAGCTCATAAATCATCTACCCTCTGAGCCAGATAATATCATTCACTACATCGATATTCATTTCCATATTCATCAATTATTGGATTTTTTAGTGGAGTTAAGTTTGAACCATTTTCAAAAATTAAAGTCTGACTTAACTCTTCTTTAGTCTAATTTATTTGTTCAGCTCTTGGATGTGTAACCAAAGCCGCATCCAAAATCTTATCTCTAGTAAATTTTTCTTCTGTAAGTAATCTCTCATTTGAATATTTCATCAATTATTTCATCCACACGTAAACATACAATACTATATTTAAACCAATTTTATATACATTTTACATCTATTCATTTTCTTTTAAGAGCTTCTTGGAAAATATTTCAATCCTTTAATCAATTAATTTCTTTCTCGATATCCTTGCCTTTTAAAGCAATGTAAGCACATACTCCAACGAATACTCTAGAGATAATATTTCATGGAACATTAATCTCTATCTTTTCAATATTTGCATATGGTATTTTTTGGATTTTATATTTTCACTCAGTGTTTTGAGCAATAATTAATGATTTATCACTCAACATAACGAATGATCTTTTTTTTGTTTGGTTATATCATGTGAAAACAGACAAAGTGATTATTGGTATTAGAAAAATTATATATCGTCAAAATGTAATACTATCTAAACTAATATTTCAAACAATATCAATCATCAATATGACGATATAATAAATGAGGAATCAATAAATGAGGAATCTAATACATAAATCAAATGTACTATAATTTAATGGAAAATAATCTGGAGATGTTTTATCTATATATTTTATATAATTACTTATCTCTGATGATATATTTATATTTTTTCATTTTAATTTTCCTTTCAAAATGTCTTTAAACTTTCCAAAATGAAATATTTTTCAAAATCCAATTTTTTCTCATGAAGTTGCACATATACAATGATTTCATATATCTTCTTTTGAAAGTGTATAATTTCTTTTTATATCAATATCACTTATTTCTTTATATGGTATAATTCTCACACTCTTTTTAAAGAATCGATACCTTACTTGTTTTACACCAATATCATCTAATTCAATATAATTATTATACCGAAAAATTATTACAATAATAAAAACAGCGATAACTCAAAGAAAACTATATAAAGCTCAATCTTCAATAAATAATCAAAGTAACAAAACTGTCCATAAAATTATTATAAATCGATAAATTATTCGTTTATACCTAAATTTCATTGTCTTAGTCTGATATATAAAATATATATACTTTTACAAACTTAAACAAATTCAGAGTTAATCTTCTGCTAAAAACTTTTTCTTCCAATCTTTCAAAATACGCTCGAGATAAACGATATTATGTAATCAAAGTAACGCTCATCATAAAACTTCTTTTTCACGTAATAAATGGTGAAAATATGCTTTAGTTAGATACCTACACGCATAACAGTCACAATTCGAAGTTAAAGGAGAAAAATCTGAAGCATATCTTGCGTTAGTTATTTTGATATTTCACTCATCTGAAAATATAATTCCATGTCTTCCTAATCTAGTTGCACTTACACAATCAAACATATCTATTCACTGCTCTATAGCAAAACGGAAATCTGCAGGAGTTCATACTCACATCAAATATCTAGGTTTATCATTTGGTAATTGCGGTGCTGTATACTGAATAACTTCCTCGATCTTTGACCTTTCTTCTCAGACACTCACTCATCCAATAGCTATTCCATCTCGTGCATATTGAGATAAAAATTCAAGCGACTCCTGACGCAAATCTAAATACGTTCCTCACTGAACTATTGGAAACAAAACTCCTCTCGTTTCATTATATTTCGGTTCAAAATGTTCAAATGCTCTTTTTGCCCAACGATGTGTCATCTGCATTTGACGAGCTGTGTGCTTTTTATCCGCATCTCCAGGGGAACAAACATCCAACACCATCATAATATCAGATCCAAAATCTGACTGAATATCCACAACTTTCTCTGGAGAGAAAAAATGTTTACTTCCATCATGTGGAGATGAAAATTTTACTCATTCTTCTGTCAGCTTCATTCTCACATTATGAGAAAATCATTTATCATCTTTTTTTCCAAGTCATAAGCTGAAGACTTGAAATCATCCACTATCTGTCAAAATTAGTCAATCATTCCAATTCTCAAATTTATGCAATCATCATGCAGCTTTAATTAATTCATTTCATGGGCGTAAATATAGGTGGAATGTGTTAGCCAATATCAATTTTATAGGTTCAATATGAGTTCAAATATAATGGGGATCACGAAGTAAGTCAAGGATTAGTCATTTAATTGTAGCCTTGGTTCAAACTGGCATAAAAATTGGAGTCTGAATTTTTACTCCATTTAGCTCAATTTCTCAGACTCTTGCATTTCATTTCTGTTTAAGTATAGTGAATTTCAGTTTATTATGCATTGAATTTTCAAGTAAAATAAACGAAAATACTATAAAGAAAATTCATAAATAAGCAAACGATTTTAATTATTGTAAATAGTTATAATGCTCGAAGAAATTAAAAAATTAATTTACAGTAAATACAAACCAGAAGATAAAATCTGACTTTTCTTTTCACTTTTTGATGAAAAATGAACATTATTAATTTCAAATGGAGTCTTGACCACAGATAAAAGCTTGGAAGAAATGATAAATTTATTATATAAATGAATTCTAAGTAAACAAGAATCCAAAACTAAACATATCATCATCGACGTAGTAAATGAAATTGTAGAACAAAAAGATGTTGCAACTTTTTTGAATATGGATCCAAAAATAAATTGAGTATTACTTGCAGAGACTATATGAGATAAAACTGGATTAATTTTACCCAACACAAAATGAATCACTTCTATGAAACAGGCCATTGCTTGAATTAAACAAAAATACCAATTACAATGAGATGTAACTATTTCTACTTTCACTGTAAATGAATTGGTTTTGGATAGATAAAATCTTGAAAAGAAACCACTATTTATTATAATTAACTAGTTGATTAAAAGTCAGATTTTTAAAATTTTACTCTTCAGAATAATGTTTTATTTATGGCAGGAAAATTATGATCCTAAATATCCAAAATTCCGCGTAATTAAATCACAACCAGAATTCTGACTTCAAAATTACTTGCTCTACGAACCACTCTCAAATATCATATATTCCACTACTCAATACCCTAAATATAAACACATTTTTCTTCTCGATGACCAAAGATTTGCATTCTTTAGTTATGATATTCAATTCACAGCAGAAAAGAATCTAACCTTAAACGATATCAATTCTTTGGTCCAAGAAAAAATATTCGAAACAGAGAAGCAAACAAAAGAAAAATTCCTTTTTTCACATTTCGATTCAATTCTAGTAAACTGACAAGAAAAACAATTCTTAATCTGAGAATCATGAGAAATTTCGTGCAGAATTATTTTGGTTTTTCTCAACAGAGAAACTTGTAGAATTTTCAACGACAGATTCTGAGATTTTCAATCACAAAAAAATATAGAAATTTATCCTGAAAGTTTTCAAACCATTACATATCTGAGAAATAATATGCATATGGATGACTTCCTTTTGCTATATATTAGAGATTCTCACTGCAAATGAGTTTTGATTGAAAATTGATTTTATAGCAAAATAGACAGCATAAATCTGTGAGTAAATGCCCTCATGCAAATGTACAAGGATAATTGAATCTCCAAATATCGATACAAAAATTATGAAGAAATTGAAGAAAATCCATTCGCCAAAAATCTTGTAATTCAAACTTTAGAATTTTATTCAAGTATGTTATGTAAACGAATAAATGAAAAAGAATTCTGAAATCACAATATTTTCGTAGTTTCTTCGATTATGAAAAACTGACATTTCATGGAAATTTTCAATAAACTTTATTCACAAAGCAACAATAAATATATCGTTCCATTCCACTATTCGGAAGAGCTTGACCAATTTGGTAGAGTTCGAGAACCTGAAGACATAGATGCTTTAATTTATGCCAATCGTATTTTATGGAAAGAAATTCAATGAATCAAAAAAACAGTTGATTAGGTATAATTTTATTGAAATTTGGTTATGGTTTATTTATATTGAGAAAAGTTGTGGCAGAATTAGAATAATATATTTTTATTTAAATCTATATGAATGTTGTTACTTAAGTGAAAAGAAAAGTCAGAATTATTGAAAGATAAATATAGGGAATTAAGAAATAGATATTTTTGAAATGAAAGAAAATATATAGCTATATTGTTTTTTTGAGAAAACAACCCATCTCAAGTTTATGTTAAATTAAAAAAAAAGTATGCTCAAGAAATCTGATTTGATTTTTTGGTGTTTGGACAATGAGAGGTTAGTTTTGAGGAAGTTTATCCTGATTTAGTGGAATTTCAAAAAAAAATATATTTTAGTAAGAATGAAGTAATAGAATTAGTAAACGTATTAAATGAAGATGAGCGTTGTGTAGGGATAATTTGCCAATTGCCATTAACGACGGAGTTGATGCCATATCAAAAAGAGATTTGTAATGCTATAACTTCTCTAAAAGATATGGATTGATTGTGAGATAAATTACAAAATTTTGCATTTAAGTGAGAAATTGATTTTTTACCTGCAACGGCACAGGCTGTAATTACTTTACGAAATGTATATGATTTATGAGATTTTAAATGAAAAATTATTTCTGTAATATGACAAAGTGATATTGTTTGACGTCCAATTACTAAATATTTAGAAATAAAATGAGCAGATGTGTATCCATTTGATGCTAATAATTCAATAGAAGAGATAGTATATTGGACAAAAAAATCTGATGTAATTATTTCTTGTACGTGAGCTTTACATTTGGTTGATGATAAATTTATAAATGAAAAATGAAATCAGATTTTGATCGATGTATGATATGGATTTTTAAACTGAAAATCTACAGGGGATGTAAATTTTGAAAAAGTAAAAGATAAAGTATATGCAATTAGTCCTGTTCCATGATGAGTATGACCGATTACGGTTGCTAGTTTGTTTTGAAATATTTTTACGATTTGGGAACAAAAAGAAAAAATTAAAGCTTTGTCTAAATAAAAATTTGTATAAATTTGTTCTTTTTGTGAAATTCTATATTGATTTTATAGACAAAAAGCATAATTTCTAATCAGATTTTTTATTAATTATTTGAAATTATATGAAAATAGTTCAATGAGCAATTAAAACTCCGAAACAGATTGCAAACATTAGAGAAAGCTGAAAATATTTGAATGAAATGCTATTAATTCTTAGAGAAAAAGCTAAAGCTTGAGTGGCTCTTATAGAGCTTGAATTTGTAGCAGAACATTTTATTCAGCAGTATAATTTGAAATGAGCTTTTAAGTGATATGATGGATATCCTACAAATCTATGTTTATCCGTAAATAACTGTGTAGTCCATTGAATCCCAAATGAATATATTCTTAAAAATGGAGATTTGCTTAAAATTGATGCCTGAGTTATTTATGAAAAATGATATTCTGATTCTGCAATTTCGGTAGTAATCTGATGAGAAATGGCTAATCCATTAGCTCATGAATTGATAACTGTAACTAAATCAGCACTAGATAATTGAATAGCAACTATTCAACTAGGGAAATCTATGTATGACTATGGGAATACGGTAGCAACTATAGTTCGTCAGGCATGATTTAAAGTATTGAAAGATTTAACGTGACATGGATGTGGAAGTGCTGTACATGAGAGGCCATATGTTTTTAATTATGGTCATCCAGATATGAAAAAACAATTTTTCACGCCATGAATGGTGCTTTGTTTTGAACCAATTACTGCAGTAATGAGTGATGATTTCTATATGGAATACGGAGATGAATGAATGTATACCCAACATGGAGATTTGGGTTGTCAGTGGGAATATATGTTGTTAATCACAGATAAGTGATATGAAATGATGAGTGGAATTACTGAGTGGGAGTAATGTTGAAAAAAATTTGTAAAAATATAAATTAAAAAAGTTAGATTTTTATTTTCAGTTTTTGTTTAAATGACAGAGGAAACTCCAAAAAAAATCTTTCTTTTTACGTGAGAGAATACTTATACATTAAATAAAGAACTGAAAAGGTGGAAGGATATGTTTGCTGAAAAAATTTGAGTAGATAGTATTTTTTCATTTAATCGTGAAAATTGGGATTATGGTCAGATTAAGCAAACTATTTTTAGTGGAGGATTTTTTGTTACAAATAAATTAATTATTCTTTACGGCGTTCCACTAGATACAGAAAAATCTAACGCAATCAAAGCCGATGAAATAGAAAGATTAGCTGAAGATATTATGAATTATCCACTTCCAAGTGAAGTTCTTCTAATTTGTGTATCATATAAACCTGATAAACGTGGTCGCTTTTATAAGCGATTTGATAAGCTAGATAAAGATAATCCATCTCAGAAACTTATAAAAACTTTTGCATCATTGTCTGGACGTGAATTGCCAGATTTTGTAAAGGAGAATTCAAAAGATTTAAATCTGGATTCAAAAGTTATTCAGGCTTTGATCCATAAGGTTTGAAATGACCAGTTCCGTTTAGAATCAGAAATAGATAAATTGAGGTATTGGAAAAAATATTATAATGAAGAAATTACTACAAAAGTCGTTGATGATGTATGCTTTGGAATGATAGATGAAGATATATTTCAGCTTTTGGATTTAGCTTTGACTGATACAGAATCTGCAGTTAAATTTATTCAATGATTACAGGATGATTGACTAGACCGAAATGCTGTAAATGGTTCTTTTGTATGGTGACTTAGAAATTATTTATTTGTCCTAGATTATGCTGATTATTGAATTACGGACTCAAAACAAATAGCAAGTGAACTAAAACAAAATCCGTGGGCAATAATGAATATAACCAAAAAATTGTCACTTCTAAAAGAAAAAAGAAATCTGATTCAGAATCTATTTAAGAGTATTGTGGATATAGATTATGATATCAAAAGTGGAAATGCTCAACCAGAAAGTTATTTTTTTACGATTAAAAAAGTTTTACTTCAAAATTAGTTCATAGTTTGATTTTTGTGAATAATTTATTATAAAATTGTTGGATACATTTTACTTGAAATGGAATGAATGCGTAAAATTTGGATATTAGCGTTGTTGATTTGTATGACTTTGTTGTCCAGTCAGACTTTTTGATATTTTGAAAATAAGGCATATTGTGTTTTTAAAGATAAAAATGTAACAATTTCTATTAAAAAAGTAGAATGATCATCAAGGTGCAAAGTATATTTGGATACAGTTTATCAATTAGCATTGAAAAAATATAATGAAATATCAACTATTCGCTCTTATATTGTACAGGGTGAAGATGCCTATTATCGGAAGAATATATTAAATGAAAAGAATTCAGAATTTCTTCAACTTGTGAACTATAGAACACAGATTAAAACAGCGATAGATAAATTTGAATGAGCTTTATTTGATAAATATTACGAGATTCTGCAGAAGCCAATGAAAATATATTATTCAGATTTAGAAGTGCAGTATTATGTACTAGTTAATCTAGAATATTCAAAAAGAACGTGAGATTATTCTTTGAAACTTGCACAACTTGAGCAACAAATGTGGAATGTAAACCATATTTTGACAGCAAAGAATATGGATGATATTATGGGAGTTGCTTCATCGTATATTTATCTAAAAAAAGAAATAGAATGAAAATAGGGATAGTTAGTTCATGAATTGATACGCTTGTATTGTTTCAATTTCTGAATCGTTATGATAATGAGTATTTTGTTTATTGTGATCAGACTAATTTTCCATATTGAGAAAAGTCACTTGATTATACTTTAAATTGCATTAAAAAAGCAGGGGAGTTTTTGACTGAGAAATGAGCTGAATTTGTGATTGTTGACCCAGTTTATGAATTAGCTCTAAAATATTCAGATAAGAAAATTTGATTTAAAATTTTGCTGTTATTTCAGGAGTATTTACATGAATATGCATTTAAACATTCATTAGTAGGTAAAATCTGAATTTTATCAGATTTCTGATCATCTTCAGATGCTCAGAATTTATGTGAAAAAGAAGCGAAAATTTATGAACCGACAGCTGAGCAGAAATCTATTAAAAATTTTAGTTATCCATTTCATTATTGGGTAAAATCAGCTAGTTCGCGGGTTGCAAATATAAATGATTTGTGAGTGCACAATCCATATTTGATTCGTACAATGAAAAACGATTTGCGTTATTTTAAGGATGCTTATGTGGATACAATCTTGCCTATGCATTACCATTATTTTCGTATGCAGAGAGCGATAAAATCATTTTTCAATTTTCATAAGATTAGATTTCATGATTTTTCGGTAGTGGAAGAATGTTTTCAGAATTTAGTAGAAAAATCTGGCTGAAAATATTCAGTTTCGGTTCGAATTAATCAGCCTTCAGAATTTTTGACTCGTAATAAACAATTGATGTGGTTGATGCAGAGATGAAAATCTGTGCAAATGGGCATTGAAGAAATTAAAAATTTTTTATAAAAAAATAAAGGATTATTCCTTTATTTTAAGCATTCTTACCAGGGATGGGACTCGAACCCACACGACCGTGAAGTCACCAGATTTTGAGTCTAGCATGTCTACCAATTCCATCACCCTGGCAATGGTAGCTTGAATGATTTATAATTTTTCCTTGTTTAATTTCAATATACTTTTTTTGTAAATATTCACTTGATAAATTAAAAAATATTAATATCTTGTATTTGAGTATGGATTTTATTTTCTAAATTTCGTAAATATGAAAAAATTTAATGCATTTCTAAAAAAAACTAAAATTTTCTTTGAAAAATTGTATACAAGGTTTCTTAATTATAAAAACACGAAGAAATGGTTTGTGCTTTATTTGGCGGTTTTAACATTTTGTTTGTTTCTTTTTCCTGTAGTTAGGGCAAATGGAGATGGGGTTAGATTTCTATTTTCGGGAATGTTATGGAAATCATGATTGGTAATGTTGATTGCTATGGTAGGATTGTTTTTATGGAATTTAAGTATATCTTTTAAGGGTTGGATTACTAAATTATGTGCGTTACGTGAAGATGAACCATTGGTTGATTTTGTATTATTATGGATTATTGTTAGTGTGTTTATGTGAGTATTAGATTGATCAAATATTGCGGCTGCTAGTGGAGTAACACAAAAAATCTGAATAATTAATGGGCAAGTAGCTATTGATGGATTATTGTTGCTTTGATGATTAGTGTGGTCTTTTATATCGCTATGGAAGATGTGACAAAAATCTAATAAGAGGACTAGAATAGTAAATATAGTAGAAGAAAGTCATCAAAAGGTTGAACCTCAAAGAGCCAATCAAGTTACTCATCTATTTGATGATTTGAATAATGAGAATTAATATTTTAAATCTAAAATAAAAAGTCCACTCCCGAAATGGTTGTGGATTTTTTTAGTAATGATTCAGATTTATTTTCTTTTTTCATTATTTAAATATAGCCATGCATCTTCTACTCATTGAACTACTGTTCTAGTAGCTTCCCAATTTAATAATTGTTTTGCTTTCAAAGGATTAGCTAAAGAAATAGCTACATCTCATGGTCTTCTATCTACAACTTCATAAGGAATTTCTTTTTCCGTAATTGTCTTAACTATCTCAATCATTTCGTTTACGGATTTTCCATATCATGTTCAGATATTGCATATTTCGAATGTGGGTTCTGCGGTATACATTTCACTAGTTTCATTAATCTCTATTCTATCGAATAAATATTTAGCAGCAGAATAGTGGGCTTCTGCTACATCCATTACGTGAATGTAATCCCTAATACAAGTTCAGTCTTCTGTTTCATAATCATTTCCAAATACGTTTAATTTTTCGATTTCTCATTTAGCCACTTTGAGCAAGAATGGAAGTAAATTCGTTGGTACTCATTTTGGATTTTCTCATAGTATGTGAGATGGATGAGCTCCAATTGGATTGAAATATCTAAGTGCAACTGCTGAGAATCATTTTTGCATTACCATATCACGGAGCAAATTCTCTATTACAAGCTTTGTAGTTCCGTATGGATTAGTTGTTTTAGTTTTATCAGTTTCACTGAATGGAGGAAGTAAATTTTCTGCATCATATACTGTGGCACTACTAGAGAAAATAATCTGATTTATATGATGTTTATTCATTACTTTGAGTAAGTTAATCGTTCCTAGGATATTGTGGTCATAATATAGAAAAGGATCCTGACAACTTTCTCAAACAGCTTTTTTTGCTGCAAAATGTATAACCAATGCTATATCGTTTGCGTGTTTCTCAAATACAGCATCTAAATCTGAATAATTTCTTAAATCTAATTCGTAGAATTTAGGAGTTTTTCATGTGATGGTTTTGATTCCATCTAGAGCAGATTCATGAGAATTTGATAGGTTATCTACGATAATAACATCATATCCATTTTCAATAAAAACTGTGGCTGTATGAGAACCAATGTATCCTAGTCCTCATGTGATAAGAATTTTTTTTTTCTGTCCCATGTAATGTGTAGAAAATAAATGATTTATCTTTTACGTATGAATTAGATTATATCAATTTAACGTGGCTATGCAATCCTATTTGATATCAGGGAAGTATCTCATGACTTGGAGGACAAACTTATCTGCGAGTCTGTATCTTTTTTCTCGTTCTTCTGCAGACATAAATACAATCGAAGCATTTTCGATAAAAAATTCTCTGAATAAATCAGCGATTCAGTTTTTCAGTTCGTCTATTTGAGGTTTTTCCATATTTTGGTAAATTATTACGATATCCATATCTAATGGTACTCAAAAAATCTTTCATAAGAAATATTTATTTATCATTATTGAGTAAGTATCGAATAGATTAGTTAAATTGGATTTTAAAGCTGTAAAAAATATTTCTTTGAATAAGTCAAAATATTCTTTTTTTATAGAAATAGAAAAACCTGAATTCTCTTTTTGAATATCTAATACTCAAGATTCTTCTAATGAATCTACTTGTTTTTTGATGGCAGGGAATGTCCGTCAGATTTCGCTTTCCAATGCTCTCATAGAAACTCATTGTCTGCGGAAAACTAAGTATTTGAGTATATCTACTTTAGTTTTGCTTCAAAATAGCTTTTCTAGATTCATCCTCAAAATGGAAATAAATTCTAATTAAAGAATAAAAATATAAAGTAAAAATACAAGTTATTTAAAAAACAAAAAATGCTGTATAATTTTCTCAAAAAAAGTAAAGTCAAAGTGCTTATAAAATGGTCAGATTTTTTGCTTTTTTTATATCTATTGGATATAATTATGTATACAATATTTTTATTTGAAGGCTTTTAATATGGATAACTATATACCTGAAGAGGTCTTGGACGAAATAGCTGAATTAACAGATGCGTGAAAATATGATGAGGCGATTGAAATTGTGAATAGAATTCTTTCGAGAGATCCAAAAAACGAGCAAGCGTTATTGATGATTGCGGATATTCAGTATCGTCAAGGAAATATGGATTGAGCAGATAAGGCGGTAACTTTTTTAAACTCAACTAAGAAAGATGATCCACTCTGATTATATGTGAAATGATTGCTTGAGATGGAAAAAAATAATCGAAAAGAAGCTCGTACATATCTGAGAAAAGCAATGCAAATTACGAATTGAGAAAATCATGAAATAATTCGTTGTTATGGATTGAGTGAATATCGATATGGGAATCGTGAAAAATGAAGAGATTTTCTAAGAAAAGCATTTAAGCAAGATTCCTTGGATGCAGAAATTATTTACAATATCATTCAGCTTTCAATTTTAGATGAAGATTATGAAGAGTCTGAAGAGATGATAGGATTCTATCATGATAATCATGCAGGACTTAAAATTGTAGATAAACCAATTGAATGGTATGATAAAAAAATTGCATTATTTGAAAAATATCTGAGATGAAAGAAATACTTTCAATTGGAAAAATAAGTATATTTAAATTATTTAAAATAAATATTTATCTTTATTATTATGAATAAAAATGAAAAAATTGACTCTTCCAAAATTAAATGTTAAGCTTCCAAAAATGAAAATGTCTAGTGTTAAATGACTACTTTCAAAGAGAAGAGAAAGACCGTCTAAACCTTTTATCGATGATGTGAAATCAATTTTCCGTTGTTATAGAGGACAAATGATTTGGATTAGTGTTTTGTCCGGATTTCTTTTATTTCTACTAAATATTTTAATTTGAGTATCTATGTATGGGAATACATTAAATGCGTCATTAAATGATAAACTTGGAATGTATTTCTACTTGAATGATAATGTAGAAGAAGAGACTAGGCTTTATAAACAAGTTATTCAATTGAAAGATAAACTTGAAAAAGAAGGTCTGAAAGTGAATTTCCTTACAAAAGAAGATGCAATGGGTTTTATGATGAAAAGATTGCCAGAATTAACGTGAAGTTTAGAAAAATTCTGAATAACAAATCCGTTACCAGCTACTCTTTATGTAACACTTCCAGATATCTCTAAATATGAAACTCTAAAAGAAGTGATGCTAGAAAATAAAGATATAATTATAAACGTTCAGGATATTGAGCAATTAGATAATTTAGAAAGCCAGGAAAATAGAATTAGAAATGTAATTAGATTATCTAATTTTGTTCAAATCTTATCTATGTCTTTGGTTATTATATTAGCCGCAGCAGTATTATCATTTTCAATATTCTTTTTACGTTCAATTTTCAATAGATTTTGGAATGATATTCAAGTTAAAAAATTACTTTGAGCAACTAAATCTCAAATAATTATGCCGTTCTTAACATTGATTCTTTACTCAATTATTGGAGGATTCTTAATTTCATTGTTGCTTACTTTGATTTCGATGGGAGTGTTTGATTATTATATGTCACAATTATTCTCTTATACACTTACAGCACATTTATTTGCAAAATGGTGAATTATTATTGTATTGTTTATCGTGGAAATTTTGGTTATTGTTTGAGCATTAATGGGGATTTCTTATTGATTTGTTTCTAAATTACATAAAAAATTGAAGTAACTTGTTATATTAAAAACATATCAAATCCATATCAAATCCATATCAAAAGAAGCTTATCTCTTTGATAAGTTTCTTTTTTTTGAATTCTTTTTCTTCTTATCTCAGTATACTTCGGCAAACATAGCATTAATCTTTCACTGACTCATATTTTTTACATTGGAATATTGATTCCTTTTCTTTGGTTTCTTTGCTTCGTGAGTAGAAGATTTTTTTACTTCGGTTTTTTTGTTTTTTTCTCCATAATTTTCAATCTCATCATCAGTTGGAAAATTTTGCTTTTTCTTTGACTTCTTCACTTCATCATATTTACTAACGTGCTTTTCTCGTTTACGAACTCATTTGTTTGTGTAAGGATTCCTTTCAGTTTGATCAGATTTTCTAGATTTTTTTATTGGCATTTCTTCTTCAAAATCATCTCATGGTTGAATAGCTTCAAGTCCTGCATTTGCTACATCTTTCTCATTATATTTTACAAAAATATCACGTTCTTTTCAGCTTTCTCAGCGATTACGATATTTGATTACGATAGGCACTCCGATAAATCAGAAATTTTTTCTAATACTATTCTCAACCCATTTCTTGAATGCAAAATTAGCACGAGCTTTATGATTTACAAAAACAATAAAAGTCGGAGCATCTACAGCGATTTGAGTAGCATATAATATTTTACAGATTTTATTCTTTGGAAAACGAGGAGGACGTTGAATCATTTCGTGCTGTAGAGCTTCATTCAAATCTCTAGTTGCGATTCTTTTTGTGTTTTCTTTTTGCAAAATGGAAACGAATTTCATTACATCGTCGATTCATTCTCCTTTGATAGCAATCATTGGAACGATTGGTAGATATTTAGCAAAATCTAGATAAGTCTGAGTATTTTTTATCATTGCATCGATAGCTTTTGGATTGACTTGATCTACCTTGTTTAATACAAAAATCATAGGTAAAGCGAGCTGGTGAACTTCCTGTAATAATGTCATATCACGGTGAGTGATTCATTGAGTACAATCAACCATGAAAATTACCACAGGACGTACAAATTCAAGCATTGCTTTGGTCTTATCATAAGCAATTTTTTCGATTCAGTGAATTTTTCAACGTTTTTTGATTCAAGCAGTATCATAAGCTATGTAATCTCTACCTTTCCATGAAAAATTTCCAGCAACATAATCTCTGGTAGTTCATGCGATATCGGCCACTTTTGCAAGGGGTTTTCAGACTAAGGTATTTAGCAATGTAGACTTTCCGGCGTTAGGTTTTCATAAAATAGCAAGTCAAATCCTGAATGGTTCCACAGATTCTTCTTCATCTTTATGAGTTTTTTTCCATTTATTGTAAAATGAATTAATCTGGTTTTCGATTGTGTTTAAATTTCTTTCTTTCTTGGCAGAAACTCAAATTACACTAGATAATCATAAAGTGTAGTAGTCAGAAATCGCCATTTCAGTTTCAGATTCTTTTCGTTTTATATCTAGTTTATTGATTATCAGAATTGTAGAATCTTGTTTTTTTTCTTTTCTAATCAATTCCAGAATATGATGCTCTTTTGCAGTAATTCATACACTATCATCAATCAAGAAAAGAAGTAAATCTGACTCTTTGATAATCTGTTCGATGTATTCGAGTTCTTCTGTAAAATCTAGTAAACCTGGAGAATCAAAAAATGTGAACGAACCGGAATCGGTTTGAACTTTGTGCTGAATAATGTCAGTAGTTGTACCAGGGATATCGGTCACAATTGCACGAAATTGTCCAATCAATTTATTGAAAAGTGTGGATTTTCATACATTTGTGGCTCATACAAGTCAGATTTTCATTATTTTATCGTGTGATGGATAAAACTAAGCTTAATTATATTTATTTTTCATTTAAAAGCAATTATCGTTTTTTTAAAATTTTTTCTAAATTATATTGATTCTTTTACTAATTTGTTTACAATGTTAATTGTAATATAAAAATGAAATTATGATAAAAAATGTAGTAACGGCAGTTGCGGTGCTATGCATCGTATATTGCCTCGGTGTTATAGGTAATAGCACTGTAGATAAGGCAGGGGGATCCCCTGCCAAGTTCTTGAAAAACTTTGTTTACTCGCTATTCATAATAGCGATAATTGCGGGATGGTACATAATTAATTGTATCATACTGAAAACGGAATGATTTTGAGTCATTCCGTTTTTTTTTGATTAAAATTACAATGAAATTTTTGATTTAAAATGTTATTATATTAAAATTTTAAAATTAATTTTAAATTTCACAGTACATTATGTGTAAGATTTTATTAATTGAATCTACATTTTTTGTATAATAATGACTTATTTATACTTTGTTTATCTCTTGCTTTTTATATTTGAAAATTTACTCTGATTGTATAGTCAGATTTTATCTCTTAATTTATGGATGATGAAAACTGCTTTGATGATAATTGCGAATAATGGGTTTCAGGATCATGAATTTTCTGCGACTTATGAAGCCTTACAAGAAGTAAATGCACAAATTACTATTGCTGCGTGAAGAAAGGGTCAATGTGTTTGAGTCTTCGGTCAGAAGATAGAAGCAACTTATGAATTATCAGAGATAAAATGAGATAAATTTGAAATGGTGATATTTGTTTGATGATGAGGATGTTTGACTCAATATTTACATGATGAAAATTATTTACGTATAGCAAAGGAAGCTAAAAAACTTTGAGCAATATGTATAGCTCCAATGGTAGTGAGTGAAAGTGGAGTATTTAACTGAAAAATTGTAACATCACGAGATGATGAATGATTGCAGCAGAAATTTATCGAGAATTATGGTGGAGTGTGGAAAAATGAGATGGTAATTCGTTATGGAAATATTGTCACAGCTAATTGACCTGAGGCGGCAGAGATGTTTGGGCAAGAATGCGTGAAATTATTAGAAGAGTAGAGTTTAATATCTTTATTGTATTGTTTATTTAATTAAAATATAATATATTAGTCAATACATTATATGTAATTTGTATAGATGTATATGATTTAAGTCTAAAAATCTTTTGAAATATATGATAATATTCTTAATGTTTTGTTTAAGTTTTGATTTTATTTGATTTTTAAAGATTCATGAAAAAATATTCAATTTTTCTTTGATTTGCTACCGTTTTTAGCATTTCTTTATTATGAAATTTTAGTAATGCTGAATACAATTTACAGATAGATACAGATAAAAATGAAGTTTATCTTATATCGTGAGATGATAAAATAACGTTAGAAAATGCTGATAAATATTTATCATGAAATGAAGTAAATTCATGATCAACGTTGACTGTTTCTGTTATATCTCCTAATACGCAATCAAATACATGAAGTGTGGTAAATTCATGAGATGCTGTTTGAACATGAAATATTGGTACTTGAGATACAATATGAACGTGAAGTGAGATTATTTCTGGAGATGTTGCATGAAGTTGAGTAATGATGACTTGAACCACTCGTGTATTATGAGAAAACATTAATGCTGAGTTGTTAACTTGAGATGAATTTGATAGAGCATTATATTGGATGTATATGAATTGACTAACAAAATATAATAATTCAGATGAATTTCGTCCATATGATAATCTAACTAGGGAGGAATCTGCAAAAATGATTGGTCAATTATATAGTGTATTATGATTTCCAAAAGAAGATAAATGATTCAATTGTAGTTTTGTAGATACAAATATGTTCGATCCTACATTGTCTGAACATATTTATAATGTATGTAGACGATGAATATTTAGGTGAAATGATAAAACTCAGCAATATATGCCGCGTGATAATTTAACTAAAGGTCAGCTTTTGGCTGTTCTTTTAAGGATATTTGAATGAAAAATGTCCAATGAATCTGCTCAGCCACGATGGATTGAATATTATGTAAAAGCACTTGCTTTATCAATGACTAATGAGAAGAATTTAGCAAAATTTGATCAGCCTGTTTCTAGGCGAGAAGCTTCTTTGTTAATTTTTAGATTTAAGGATATGGTTATTGAAGAAGAACAGTATAAATTATATCAAGCGCGTTTGAGTAATCTAGAGTGAGATAATGATACATATTTGAAGCAAATAGAACAATTTAAATCTGAATGGGAATCATCTAGGAATGTAGTAGAGGACGGAATTAATAGTAATTCTAATCCGGACTCAAATGAAATTGTTTCTTGAACTTGAAGTAATGTTGTGACTTGAAGTGATGTGAGTTTGGCTATAATTGCATGAAATGAGACCTTAACTGATAGCTCTGAATTTATGGAATCATTGAACTGGATGTATGATAATGGTATGACATCATACAATACTACTGAATCATTCATGCCATATCAGACTATTACTCGTGCTCAAGTTGCAAAAATGTTGGATAAATTTGCTGTAGCAACTAATTTAACAACTGTAAGAAATCAGTGAAACTGTGAATTTAGTGATGTAGATCCACAGTCAGAATTTAAAGATTCCATTACTAAGGTTTGTCAATATGGAGTAATGGCTGGTTCTAACGATAAATTTTTTCCTGATCAGGTAGTGACGAAGGCTGAATTTATTGCTATGTTGATTAGATTATTTGATTGAGCAAAATTAGATGAAAGTATAAATCCTTGGTGGACAGAATATTACAAAAGGGCGATAGAAATCTGATTAATCTCTGCTCAAGATACTGTATCATTTACTTCTGAAATTGCTAGATATGATGTAGCTACATATCTATATAGATTGAAAGTTAGACTTACTATGTACAACAATTTAAATTCAACTCAGCTTTCTGATGAGATTTTGAAGACACTTTCTGAAACTGTGACTACTGGAGAAAATTGAAAACTAAATGTAAAGGCTTATGTTGATATTTTGGCATTGAATAATTCAGCATTTACAGATGGTTATATTGAATTTATGGATGAAAGATATAAGGTCATTAGATCTGAATTGGATAGTTATAATGTATGAACAAATAGTTTCGTACGGTATTGAAAGCTTTATGGTTTAGAGACTGATGAACAAGTTGGAAGTATTTCATTTATTTTAACTAATTGAACATTGGTTGAATGATCGGTTCGTGTTAATAAAATTTCTTATTATTTGGAAAAAGATTCAAATACTACAACATACTATAATTTAACTCAAAAATAATGATAAATCTAATATGAAAAAAAGATAATAAACGGAAAAAGCTGTTTCCTATTTTTGGTGAACATCCTGATTTAGTTTATCTAGATAATGCAGCTTCTACTCAAAAACCAAAAGCTGTAATAGATTGAGTTTCAGATTTTTTAAAAAATGACTATGCAAATATTCATCGTGGATTATATTCATTATCAGAGAAATCTGAAGAACTGTATTACGAATCAAAATGTAAGCTTGCAGAATTAATTAATTGTAAACCTAGCGAAATAATTTATTCATACAATTCCACATATTGTATAAATTTACTTGCACAGGCATTAGTGAATAGTTGAAGACTCTGAAAATGAGATAAAGTTTTGCTATGAATTTGGGAACATCATTCTAATATATTACCACGAAAAACATTGTCTAAAGTTTTTTGATTTGAGGTAGAATTTATAAATGAAACTGAAAATTTTGAAATTGATTGGAAAGATTTTGATAAAAAATTTAGTAAGAAAGTTAAGGTAATATCATTATCTCATGTATCAAATGTTACATGACAAATAATGAAAGTAGAGAAAGTTAGAGAAAGGGTTTGAGAAAATGTATTTTTTATGGTTGATTGATCTCAATCGGTCCCACATTTTTCAGTAGATATTGAACAAATTCAATGTGATGCATTAATTATGACTGGACATAAAATGATGGCACAAACTTGATTATGAATGATGTATTTGAAACGTGAATTGATAAAAGAATTAAATCCTTTAATTTTATGATGATGAACAGTAAAAGATGTGAGTACTGATGATTTTTCTCTACAAAATAATGCAGACAAACGAGAAGCATGAACTCCAAATGTAGTTTGAGCTGTCAGTCTTTTGAAAGCACTAGAAACTATTGAACATTTATGATGAATGGAGAAAATATGGGAGCATGAAAAAAGTCTTGTTAAATTTTTATGTGAATGATTTGGTAAGAGAAAAGATAAGGTAAAATTGTTGTGAAGTTTAGATCAAGACAGTCGTATTTGAACATTTTCATTTATTATAAATGGTGAAAATAATTTTAATAAAGTTTGAGATTATTTTTCACAAAAAAATGTATGTATACGTACATGATGACATTGTGCATATCCATTGCATAAATCACTAAATGTATGATGAAGTGCAAGGATTAGTACATACTTATATAATACAGAAAACGATATTAAGAAATTTTTTGAAGTTTTAGATGGTTTAGTTTAGGTTTCAAGTTTTTGATTTTTTTGAGGATTTTTTTGTTGTCAGCTTTTTATATACTTTTTTTGTAGTTTTTTCATTTTTCATATTTTGTTTTCAGTAATCTTTGTCTATATCTTTGGTCTTTCCCTGGTTATTGTTAATTGTTCCCAAAAATTCATTTTCTATTTCATTTTTTATTTTCCTTAATTTTTTAGCGGAAAAGATAGCAAATATTATGGAGATTATTAGGAAAATTCCGTAAAAAATGGCAAGAATCCAATTTACACTACATGGAGCAGACCATTCTGGATGAACTGAACATTGTATAAAATGATAGAAAACATCAATTGTCCCTACAATTAAAATCATAGGTATCATATACATAAATAATTCTCTCCAAAAGTACCATCGATTTCTTTTTGTAGTAAGTTTCATTTTGTTGATGTTTTATGATGTAAATCATAAATTCACTATAAAAATATTATATTTAATGTCTAGTGAAAATTTTTTAAAAGAAAGGTTTGTTTTTAGTAATATTTTATTTATAAAAAAATCGTTTAGAAAAAATCTGGTAGTTTCAATGAAAAAAAAACGAATAATCGCAATATTGTTTACTTTATTACTAATCTGAATCGATCAACTCACGAAATATTTTTTTTATAATCAAGAAATTTGAAGTCAGTTTTTTTTCTTAGAACCATTGCTAAATGATGGAATTTCTCGATGAATGGATATGCCAATGATAGTAATTTTTATCGTTAGTGTAATTTGTATCGGATTATTTATCTACTTATTCTACAAAAAGTATCTTACAGTACTGGATTTCGCTCTATTGATGGCGGGAACAATTTGAAATTTAATCGATAGAATTTATCTCGGATGAGTGAGAGATTTTTTGTCATTCGGAAGCTTCCCCGTGTTTAATGTTGCAGATGCTTTCTTGACTTGTGGAGTAGTTCGAATTTGTATCAAAGAAATTTTCCACTTGCAAAAGAAGGAGAAAAATCTACCATAATTTTCAGTTTTATTATTAACCATTTTTTGTGATGACAATTGAAGGAACAATTATTTTTATTTCAGAAGAGACAATCGTTGGTCAAAAACAACTTCCAAAAGTTAGTTTCGTAATCGAAGAAGACTCAGATAGAGAATTCAAAAACTCTTTGATGATAGACTTATTAGGGGAAAAGACTGAATTAATCAAACAATACAAAGTTGGAGATCATGTAAAAGTTTCATTGAACTATAGAGCTAGAGAATATGATGGAAGACGATTCAATAGTATCGGAGCTTGGAAAATTGAAGGAAATGGAGAATCTTCAAATGGAGGAGATGAACTTCCTTTCTAATTAGATTTAAAGTTGTATTGAGAAACTGGTTAACAAACCAGTTTTTTTGTTGTATGTATAAGAATACTTTTTGGAATAATAATATTGAGGAGTTAAAAAGTTTATGGAATTACTTATTCCTTGATTATTTATGTGTGAATTGATATGAGATATTATAATAACTCACTTGAAACAATTTTAGAAAACATTATTTTCTTAATCAGATTTTTTATTTAAAATTTTTATTATGCAAAATATTATATTCTGCTCGTATAAAGAAGATTTACTTCCATACAAAGCCACAGAGTGATCAATTTGACGAGATTTGAAACTCGCTGAAGATATCGCAGTTCCACAGGGTGAAGTAGTTCTTGCTCCTACATGAATCAAATCAGCTTTGCCATTATGATGGTGAATTAAAGTTTACGCTCGCAGTTCTTTGCCTGTAAAATTCTGACTCATAGTCGCAAATAGCGTAGGAATAATTGATGCAGATTACCGCTGAGAAATTAAAGTAGAACTGACTTCTCTAAATGGAGAAAAGAAACTAGAAGCCTGAACTAGAATAGCTCAACTAGAAATCTGTCCATATTTTCAGGAATGAAAACCTTTTCCAACCGAAACTCCAAAGGTTGAAATGATAGTTGATTCAGATATTTATGAAAATTTTGCAGATAAATTTCTTAGTGATAGAGGAGTTTGAGGATTTGGAAGTACACACTAATTAAAGAGTCGAATAACTCCGCCCTTGCGGGCGAATATTGTTTAATTTGATAATATAAAATGGAAGAAGATTTTTTATTAGATAGTTATGATTACGATTTACCAGAAGAGATGATAGCACAGGTTCCTGCTCAACCAGCAGAATCTGCCAAACTTCTTGTTTTTTCACAATCAGATTTGTCGATTCAAGATTATCATTTTTATGATTTGCCAAATTTGCTGACTTCAAATGATGTCTTAGTTTGCAATAATACCAAAGTTTTTAAAGCTAGAATTCCACTCAATCAGACTAAAATAATCAGAAAAAGCTGACAGAGTCGCCTCGTTGATGGTGAGATTTTTGTGTATCAATTGCTCCATGACGGTAGATTAGAATGTTTAGTTTCCGATGATAAAAATTTTAAACCATGAGCTGAAGTTTTCCTTGATGAGGAGAGGTGAATTTCACTTACGAGCGATGAATATGCAGAAGATGGAATCATCTTTTCTGTGAAATGAATCTGAATTTTTGATTTTCTTGAAATATATGGTCAGATGCCACTTCCTCCGTATAT
>Ga0247611_10002893_pt1 | contig 26561 bp, 20 predicted proteins | sample 177DNAGHGhighgp2_FD_192422 | JGI IMG/M metagenome (GOLD analysis project Ga0247611, IMG submission 192422) | Sheep rumen microbial communities from Palmerston North, Manawatu-Wanganui, New Zealand - 1770 DNA GHGhigh gp2 | ecosystem: Host-associated > Mammals > Digestive system > Stomach > Rumen... | reverse complement strand
CACCTAAATGATGTTATATTAGAATCGGTACCAAAGCATCGCCTATGGAACAGAAGCAAATTGATAAATTATATTCACAAAGAGTGAAAAATACTTTATCAAGTATGGTGTCACCAAGACAAAATCTAACATTTTCACAATTGAAGATTTATTATCAAGAAAAAGGATATGAAGAAGCATCTGGCGAATATTTCTTAGATACATTAGGTTTTTATACTGAAGATCATAAATTTAATTATTTGGCTTATTTATTAGCAGATAAGAATGATATATCTATTAGAGTTGCCAAACTTCATAATGACGATTTCGTTGAAAGAAATGAATATGGTGGATGTTGCTTAATAAAATCTATTAATAAAGTGCTTGAAAAACTAGAAGTAGAAAACAAAACTGCAATAAAAATAACTGGTAAAGCTGAAAGAGAACAAAAGAATTTAGTTAATTCAACTGCATTGCGTGAAGCGATACTTAATATGTTTTGCCATAATGATTATTCACAAACAGATCCATACATTATAATTCATGATGATAGATTTGAACTAATTGCATGTGGTGGTCTTCCACAAGGATTATCAAAAAAAGAATTCTTTGCCGGAAGGTCACTACCTAGAAATAGGGAATTGATGCGAGTTATGGGAGACCTAGATTTAGGTGAACACATGGGTCGTGGAATGCGAAGAATCATGAAAGTATTAAAAGAAGAAGACTTTGATATATCCGAAAATTTTTTATCAGTAAATTTTAAATTTGATTCAAGAGCTTTAGAAATGCTTGATGAACATAATAAAGAAGTAGAAACAATAAATACTCAAGAACTTACTGAACAAGAACAAATTATAGTTAACTTCATTAATGAGCATGGTTCTATTAGAAGAATAACTGCTGAGGATTTATTAGATGTTAAAGTATCAAGAGCAAAAGAAATACTATCCTCTTTAGTAGATAAAAATGTTTTATACATTGAAGGTAATGGGCCATCTGCTAAATATAAAAGAAAATAGTAATCAGCCGGTATCAGCCACTATCGGCCGGTATCAGCCACTAAACTAAACGGAAATGGGAGGATAATTTCCTCCCAAATCCTAAAATTAAATAATAGTCATAACAGATTATCATTTAATTACAATATTAAAATATGAATACGTTAATTATATTGCTAGTTCTATAATAGTTGTTATAGCCTTATCTTTATTAATTGTTAATGAAGAAATAAATTCTTCAAATTTTTCCCATGAAGGGAATTTTTGCTTATTCAAATATTTAAAATTCATAAAATAACCTCAATTCTATTTTCTCAAAAATTTCTTTTTTTAGCATAATATAACGATAGAACAACAATTAGATGATTATGAGAATTTTGAAAAATTTACTTTAGAGCTTGTTGATCCTAAAATTGCTATAAATGTAAATAGAAATAAAGAACATGGTCCTAAAGATTTAGATATGATAGAACGTGAAGCTAAAGTATTAGAATTATTAATTGAAGATGGCTATTTTAATTAGACTTGTTTTAAAAAAATCAGCGAATTGGATTATCATGTTGAGAGTGTTACTCTTTTAGTCATACGGGACTAACATAAAACAAGTCTACATGTTTAATGGTTCAGGAAGAATTAATTTTTTAAATTTGAATAATTAAAAATCAAAGGGCAACTTTTATTTGTTGCCCTTAATTTTTTCTTCATACATTTTTTTGATTGCGTCGAAAGTAACATCAGATAAATCATGTTCTATTTTACACGCATCATCTTCAGCTATTTTTGAATCTATTCCTAAATATTCTAAAATATCTGTTAATATTTCATGTCTTTCTAATATTTTTTCAGCGATTTTTAATCCTTCAGGAAGAAGTGTAATATTTTGTTTTTCATCTATATCAATATATTTTTCGTCTTTTAACTTTTTTAACATTATTGATACTGATGGTTTAGAAAAACCTAAATTATTTACTATATCTATCGCATGAACATTTTCTTTTTCTCTTGATATCATTAAAATAGCTTCTAAATAATTTTCTCCTGATTCTAAAACAGCCATTTTATCACCATCCTAAATAACTGTAAGTATTATATCATTTATTGGCGATAAAATAAAGAAATAGCAATACAATTTTAAATTATTATTTGTAAATAATAGTATTATATTTTATAATTAGTAATGATTTCGGAGGTATTGAAATTATGAAAAAAATAGAAATGAAAACTCCACTAGTGGAGATGGATGGAGATGAAATGACAAGAATTCTTTGGCAAATGATCAAAGATGAACTTTTATTACCATTCGTAAATTTAAAAACAGAATATTATGATTTAGGTTTAAAGAAAAGAGAAGAAACAAAAGACCAAATCACAATTGATTCTGCAAACGCAACAAAAAAATATGGTGTTGCCGTAAAGTGTGCAACTATAACACCTAATAAGCAAAGAGTTGAAGAATATAATTTAAGTGAAATGTGGAAGAGTCCTAATGGAACTATTAGAGCTATTTTAGACGGAACTGTATTTAGAGCTCCAATTATTATTGATACTATTAAGCCAGTTGTTAAAAACTGGAAAAAGCCAATAACTATTGCTCGTCATGCTTATGGTGATGTTTATAAGGATACTGAATTTAGAATTGAAAAACCAGGTAAGGCTGAATTATTATATACTTCAGTAGATGGTGAAACACAAAGACAAACAATTTATGATTTTGAATGTGCTGGTGTTTTACAAGGATTATATAATAAGGATTCTTCAATTGAATCATTTGCTCATTCTTGTTTTAAATATGCAATAGATACTAAACAAGATTTATGGTTTTCAACAAAAGATACTATTTCTAAGAAATATGATCAAACATTTAAATTAAAATTCCAAGAAATCTATGATAATTGTTATAAAGCTAAATTTGAAGAATTAGGAATTACATATTTCTACACTTTAATTGATGACGCTGTTGCTCGTGTAATTAGAAGTGAAGGTGGCTTCATTTGGGCTTTAAAGAATTATGATGGTGATGTTATGAGTGATATGGTTTCAACTGCTTTTGGTAGCTTAGCTATGATGACATCTGTATTAGTTTCACCAGATGGAAATTATGAATTTGAGGCAGCTCATGGAACTGTAACTAGACATTATTATAAATATTTAAAGGGTGAAGAAACATCAACTAATCCAATCGCCACTATTTATGCTTGGAGTGGAGCTTTAAGAAAGCGTGGGGAAATGGATAATTTACCTGAATTAGTAAATTTCGCTAATAATCTAGAGGCTTCATGTGTTAAAACATTACTTGATGGTATTATGACTAAGGATTTAGTTAATTTAGTTGATAGTGGTGTTAAAGTTAAATCTGTTAATTCTAAAGAATTTATTTTAGCAATTAAAGAAAGATTAAATAAATATTATAATTAATTATTTTATCCTCAAGAGTAGAAATATTCTTGAGGATTTTTTTATGATATAATTTTATTATAAGAAATTACATTTAAGGAGCACATATGAAATATATAAGAGGATGTAAAATTGATAGATTGGGAATAGCAGATGACTTTTATGAAGCATATATTAAATGTTTAAAAACTAATAATGATAATCCATATGTTGTCGTCCCTGCATTTGTAAATGGATTATTTTCGTGCGAACTATATTTGAAATCTATTTTAAATACAAATAATAAAGGTCATAATTTAAAAGAACTTTTTGATTTACTTGATAAGAGAAAACAAAAAGAATTAGAAGATGTTGAATGTGATGAAAGATATACATTAGAATTGTTATTAAATGGAATCGGAAATGGTTTTGAAGTATGGAGATATTGCTTCGAGGATGAACATAAAGATTTTGAAGAAAAATATCCATTTGAATATACTAATTATTTTTTAAAAACATATTTACCTGTTTTGAAAAGAATGGCTCAAAAGTATTATAATGAGACTAAATGATATAGTAAAATTAATGTAATAGTTGTTGGTGGTGATCATATGAGAGAAATTAGTATATATGAAATTAAATCAACATTTGTAATGGGTAGTTCTAATGATTTAATTGAATTATATAAGAAACTTAATATTGACAAGTCTACTTTAGATGAAATCACAAGAGATTTTAATAAAGATAAAATAAACTATAAAGAAGAATATTATAAAGCCAAACATAATTATTTGGTTAATTTATATTTATATAATTATTTAATAATAAAAAAATATTTTGAAGATGCCGTATTAAATGATTTTGATATTTATCCTGACTATACTAAAGTAAAAATGAAAAAAGATGGCTGGATGTTCCCACATTCTTTAATTAATAGCAGAATTAGTTCATATAGTCCAAACGAGTCACCTGAAGAAGTTTATATTAGATATTTTGATACATACTTCGATAAATTGTTTAATTTCGATATTGGTCAACTGGATTCAAGAGTAAATAGATATTATAAACAAGCAATTAACTGTTATAAAAATACAAATTATTATTCTTGTGTTGTTTCTCTTTTTCCTATAATAGAATCTTACCACCAAGCAATTAATAATTTTGATAAAGATGAGTTTTATAGAGTAACACAAAATTTGGATAAGGTAAGCAATAAAATCAAAAATGTAAATCAACCATTTGTATCAAAGATAAATTATTATGTAAAATTAGTAGATCAATTTAATGATTTAGCAAAAAATCATTATTTTAACAATTCAACGAAAAGAATGAACGAACCTAAAATTATAAATAGGAATAGAATAATGCATGGATTATTTTCTCGTGAAGTATCAAAAGAAGATTGTCTACAATTATTTTGTGTGATTTCTAATCTTGTTGATATTAAAGAATTAATAGATGCAAATGACAAGATGCAAAAAATAAAGATAGAATTAGAAGAACTAGAAATAAGTAAAAATAGCTAGCTTTCATTTGTTTTAAATAGAAATATAATTCATATTCCTTTGACAATAATATAAATATAATGTATTATTTAGTTGCACAATGTAAAAAACCATTGGGTGTATAACCTTCATTGTGCAAAAATATAGGAATACGCCCAGCTTATTTATAATAGTCGCTTAATTGCGACTTTTTATTTTTTTATAAAACGCATTGACAATAAAAAAAATCAATGTTATTATTTAGATGCACAATGAAGGTAACCACATTATTGGTTCCACCCAAAAAGGTTTACTCCGGTAAATCTGAGTAGGATCGTATTCCTATAGTATACAACGAGTGTACTATAATTATTTTTAGACGAAGAAGATGTAATTTAATATTTTTACGCGCGAAAATTATATTTTCAATTGTAGTACATTTGTTCCAAAAATATATTATCGGAGGAATTCAAATGAAAAAATTAAGTTTAGAAATGCCGTTGGATGTTGCTTATTCAGTCATTGATGAAACTACTATTGGAGTTAAATCAAGTGTTATTGCCCTATGTTCTGACATAGATAGATATTTTAAGTTAGGACTTGATTTGAATATTTCAGAACAAATTAATGAATATGAATATAACCGAGTAAAAAGAGAATATCCTTATTTAGCTAATTTGTCTTTAGAACATTTTAATAGACTATTAATTGTATTTAAAAACATTAGAGATATAAATGCACACCTTCATCTTAGAAAAACTGTTTTTATAGATGATGACATTATTGAATATTTAACTTACATTTTAAAACCTGATTATTCAATTTCGCATAATAATAAATTAACTGTTTATGGGGAGGCTTACATACTATATTTCTTGTCTAGAAAATATAATATTTTCCCATTTGTTATATCTTTTTATAAACATCAATATTTTGAAGAAATAGCTGTATTAAATGGAAAAGAAAAGAGTGAATACCAAGTTAATACTCAACATGTTGTTCAAGAATTATGCGGTGTTGGGAAACCAATTTATCCTAATAATGTTGATAGATTTAATTATCAATTTATGAATGATTTATTTAAGAAGTATATGACAAGAATCATATATAGCATTGAAAAGTGTTGTTCTAAAACAAAAAAATCATTTGATAATACTTGGTCAATGTCAAAGCTTCTTAATAATACATCAGCATTTGATTATGAAGATGAAGTGTATAATTTGATAATATCATTAAGAAATTGTTGGCTTCATGGAGTTTGTTTAAATGAACAAATTGAAATAGATGGTAAAATTGAGGAATTAAATTATCAGTTCATATTTTCATCATTTACAAAGATTAAGAGATGCTTAATGAAACATGAAGAAGAATTCAAATTAGTTATTGAAGAACTAAATGATTTTGCAATATCATGTTTTAAATTCTACGTATTAAGATTAATTGAGGTTTCTTATAAGGTTTTAGATAACAGACTATTAACTAAAGATAAAGTTGATTCAAGAGTTGAGAATTTAAATGTAGCATTTGAAAGATTTAATAAAGCTAAATTAGATTATTATGAGCTTGCTGGAGAATTGATTGAACAAGATGACATAGTATTTAATGTTGGGGCAAGTAAATTTACTGATAAATTTCCTAGAAAAACTAAATGTTATAAGCTTAACATCATAAAATTTCATTCAGAAGATGGATTTGATGTTGGAGAGTATCATACGGACAATAAAGAATTAGTAGTAGCATCTATTAATTTAGATGGTAATTATATGAATGAAATAAATGGTAGATATTTATCAGAGTATTCATTAGAAAATGAGACTAAATTTGGAAATAGAATCTCAGTATACGATGCAATTATGTAGGAGGTAAATTATGTATTTAGCACTTAATATTAATTATTTTAATGATATGCCTGAAGAACAAAAGGAATATATCAAAGCAATCAAATCAAGTGGTACATTAAATACTAAAATAACAACTAATGTATTAAAAATTGTTTACGACAAAAAGGATGCAAGATACATCAAATCATTAGATAATGTAAAACTAGTATTTGCATTAAAAGATGGTGGTTGTATGTTATTGTTAGGAAATATAGGCTGTGTCTATAATGGTAATTTCTGTGGTGAATTCTTTTGCAAAAAAGTAGTCATAGAAGAAGGAAGTCAGTATGACAATGTAAAGGGTGTAGAATTTGAAATAGATTTCTCAAATCCTTTAGGATGTACACCTAATGATGTTATGAAAGAACGCCTACAAGAAATTGTTAATAATAAAAACTTCGTATTTAATCTGTCTCAGTTTGATGAATTTATGGATATATTTGAATACTATAAAAAGTTATCTGCTGAACTTAATAATAATGTCTCTTATGAAATAATAAATATATCAAAAGAGTATTGCTTCATAAGTACAGATGTTAAGGAATTTGAAAGTGATTATAAAGAAGAAGTATATGATTTAAATGGCATACTAATTGGATATAGTTTTGACGAGTATATTTATGAACAGCTTTCAAACGAAATAAAAGATAAAGTTCAATTTTTATGTGATATTGAAATTGATGCTGAAAAATCTGACATTAAAAGAATTAAATCTATAGGTGCTGATAACATTTATGTTAGCAACATTAAAAATGTTGGTGACAAAGATGTTAAGCAGTTAAATCAATTTATAGTTATTAATTCATATAATAACAAGGATCATATTATACTATCTGGTGAATTAAAGAACTATGATGATAATTATCAATATTTAAATCTTTATGATATGGGTCAAAAGATTAAAGTTGAGTCTATTGATAACTCTCTAAGATTAATTAATCAAGGAGCATCAGGTGCAGCTAGTCAATTATTAACATATTTAATTGGTGACGAACCAATGCCTGATTTTGGTAAAGGAAGAATTACTAAGGATATTAAACCTTATTTAGAAGGATTAAATATAAGCCAAAAATTGGCATTTATGAAATGTATCGATGGTTCGCCAGTTAGTTTAATAAAGGGACCTCCTGGAACTGGAAAAACTCATGTAATTAATGCAATAGTTCAATATATTACTAAAGAATTAAATCAAAAAGTAATCATTTCATCTCAAACACATATTGCTATAGATAATGTATTAGATAAATTAATGTCAAATTATGATGCTATTATTCCTAATAGAATTACAAATAGAAAGAATAAATATAGTGGAGATGAAATAGATAAAACACTTTATAAAACATGGGGCTTAAAATTTGAGAAGCATAATGCAAGAGTATCAAATGAAAAACTTGCTCAAAAAATATTAGAAGATATGTCTCATTTTAATGGTCAAAAACGATTTGTATATTCAGAAGAAACTGATACATCTGATTATGCAGTTATTGGTGCTACAACTACAACTAGTGCTATAGCTGGCAAAAAAGGATTAGAGGTTTTAGAAGGTTATGATTGGTTAATCATCGATGAAGTATCTAAATGTCCTATAACTGAAGTTTTAAGATACTTACCATATGTTAGTAGAATAATAATGGTTGGTGATGATTATCAACTTGCTCCATTATTAGAGTTTAATAAAGAAGATGTAGAGCATTTACCATCTTATAATGAAGACAAATTTGAAAAGCTTCAACAAATATATGAGCAATCAGTATTTGCAGATACATTAAATAAAGCTATTAGATGTAATAGATTAGCTGTTTTAAATGAGAACTATAGATCAGTTAAAGATGTATTAGCTTGTTACAATGTTTTCTATGATAATACATTGATTGGAAAACGTGAGGAAGTTAATCCTAATGTTACTCAAATTGAATCTAAAACAATTGATAATAGTAAAAATGTTTATTTCATTGAAGTATTTAATGGAAAAGAAGCGATGGATGGAACTTCAAGATTCAATCTAGAAGAACTTGAAGCAACAAAGGAAATCTTAAAGAGATTGATGAAGGAAATTGTTAATCCAGAACATGTTAGTGTAGCTGCAATATTCCCTTATGGAGCACAAATATCAAAGTTCCATAAAAATAATATTACATTAATCAATGAAGCAAAGAAAATCTTTAAATCATTTGATATAGATACTGTTGATGCCTTCCAAGGTAAAGAAGCAGATATTGTATTATTAAATACAGTAGTTGCAGATTCATCTAAGAGAAATTTCTTAAATGATTTTAGAAGAATTAATGTATCAATGTCTAGAGCAAAAGATAAATTATTCATTTTTGGAAATAGTCATGTATTATCAAGAATTGAAATGAAGAAAACAGGCACTCAGGAAAGAAAGTATTTCAAAGATATAATTGAATACATTCGAATTAGAGGCCAATATATTAAATATGATGGAGGTATTATCGATGAGCCAATTACAAGTAAACGTACAATTGAATTTGCCTAAATTTTTCAACACATTAGTGTTAGAATATAATACATATGAAAAAGCAACATTTGACCAATACCTCGCGACAAGTATTGCTTTAAGAAGTAAGAATCCTAAAGAAGCATATGAATATATTGATGAACTTACTGGTAAAGGAAGTTTAAATGAGCATTTTAAGAAACTTTATGATAAAGTATCTGAATTAGAACTTTATGCTCAAGAAAAAATATTAAATGATTCAATGTTTCCTATTACTAAAATAGATAAATCAAATAGATATGTTTATTATCCTGATTTTGATGTATCTATATTAAATAATAAGATATATAAGAACTTTGATGGACTAAGTTTCGATGAAATAAAAACTATGCTAATGATTTCATATGATATTATCAATATTACTATAGAAGAACGTGGTAGTAATGATAAATATGATAATTACAAAGTTAGAATTTCAAATAATAGTCTTGAAATAAGTATAGGTAATGAATGGAAACCTATGTCTCAGGACGCTTTTGAAAAATATTGTAAGCATAGTGATATCGAAATTGAAAGATATCCCGGAAAAATAAAATCAGAAGCAGATGGTGAAGGTTGGGTATTATTAACAGATAATAGTTTTAATGCATTATTTAGTAGTAATAAGACATTTACCGATAATGATGGTAATTATTATATCATTACTAATGATTATATAAAGAAGACAGAGATTGCTGAGATTGTAGGTCTATATTTTTATAGAGAACAAAGATTAGATTTTGTTAAAGTAAATAAATATTATTGTGAAATGGCTATCAAATCTTTGTTAACTAATTCACAAATTAATGAGTGTAAAACTAAAACTTTAGTTTCAATGCTTAAAGTGGTGGACGATATGTTAGCGCAAAATGTAATTAATTATATTTTGACTAGAAAAGAATCTAAAGAGATTGCTTTAATAGGCTTAGATCTAATTAGAACAGGCCTTGAGAAAAACTGGGAAGCAGATTCATTAAGAAGTATCAAGTCATATTCATCAACAAACGATATGAATATTCTTTATAGAATCGATTCTAGCTTAGAATTTACCGATTCAGAATTAGCTCTAATTGATAATGATTTATTAACAGAAGATGATTTGGTAAAGAAGAGAGCATACCTTGAGGATAGAAACAATAAGAAACAATTTATTGAAAGTAAACTTGGAGAGATATCAGGATCTGCATTACGACAAAATGTTAAAAAAGTATTACCTCAAAGTAATAAAGATGTTAAGAAATTCAATAAATTATGTAATGAATTGTTTGCGCATAATGAGATTGCTTTAGAAGATATGTCAGACATAAAATTGAACAACAAATACGAAACCATTAAAGATTTTTACGACGTATATATCGTTGTTAAAAAGATGTATGACGAATTAAACAAAAAATAATTTGGAGGATTAGATTAAATGTTATCAAAAATAAAAACATCATTTTTAAATATTAATCATAAGTTATTTATCTCATTACTTGTAATGGGATTAGTACCTACCATCTATACTACTTTAAGAGTATTTTGGTTAGGTAATTTACCTGGTGATTGGTCATATTCGATTGCTGGTCAATTATCATGGATTAATTTAATCTATGAAGTAATTAATGAAGCCATTATATTACCATTATTCTATTTTGTTGGTAAGGTTCTATCTGATAAGAAAGAACTAACAAATAGAATGAAAACAGGCTTATTAATTACTTTAGGTATTTATATAATATTATCAATATTTATAATGACTTGTACTAATCCATTATTAAAGGCTATGGCTACTGATCCATCTATTATAGATGCTTCAGCCACATATATTAGAATAGAAGCTATTGCTAATGTATTTGGAATATTAAGTCAATTTGCTTTAGTAGGATTAGTAACACTTGGTAAAGATAAATTAGTTTATATTTTAACTGGTGTTAAATTAGTATTATGTGTATTCTTAGATTTATTCTTAGTATCAACATTAGCATGTTCAGCTAATTTAGGTGTTAATGGTATTGGTGTAACAAATATAATTGTAAACTTCATTATATTTGGCACTACATTATTCTTATTAGCTAAGAATGGTGTAAATGTATTTAATAAAGAAAAAATGTCATTTACTTGGGCAAAAGAATTTGCTAGAGTTGGTGGAATATCAGGTTTAGAATCATTTGTTAGAAATTTAGCTTATATGGTAATGATAGCTAGAATGGTAAATGTAGTAAATGAACAAGGAACATATTGGGTAGCTAATAATTTTATTTGGGGATGGATGTTATTACCAATAATTCAATTAGGTGAATTAATCAAACAAGAAACATCTACTAATAAAGATGCTGTTAAGAATAATACTATAGGTTATTTTGTAATTACTACGATTACTATATTAGCTTGGTGTATATTAATACCTGCATATAAACCATTTATGGAATATGTATTAAATTTTGGAGAAGTAGATAAATTATTTGAATTAGTAATGGTTTTATTTGGATTCTATGTTTTATATGCAATCCAAAATGTATTTGATGCTACATTCTATGGTTTGGGTAAAACTCATTATATGTTATTTGAATCAATAGTAACTAATTCAATATATTATGGTATAGCATTTATATTATATGTAACAGGAGTATGGCAACCTACATTAATTGGTATAGCATTATTATTTGGTATAGGTAATGCATTTGATACAATAGTATCTTTAGGTGCTTATTGGTTCTTATTAAGAAGACATCATATTAATTTATTAGATGTAGAGGTGTCTAACAATGGGGTTCAAGAATAATTATCATACACATACTTTTAGATGCGGTCATGCTGGTGAATATAAAGATGAAGAATATGTTATATCTGCGATTAATAATGGCTTGGAAGTATTAGGATTTTCAGATCACATAATGCTTCCAGGCATTTCAGAACCGACTATTAGAGGAGATTATTCGCTTTTAGATAATTATATATCTAGCATTAATTCTCTTAAAACTAAGTATCAAAAAGACATAAAAATATATTTGGGATTTGAAGCGGAAGCATTACCAATGTTTTATGACTATTACAAAAATCTATTAGATACTAAAAAGATTGAATATTTGATTTTAGGTAATCATTCATATTATGAAGACAATCGACTAATCAATTATTTTAAAGATCCTAATAAACTAAACGAAGATCTTGAAAAATATACAAACTTATTAATTGATGCGATGTCTACAGGATTGTTTAAATATGTTGCTCATCCTGATTTATTTATGAAATACTTTAATTCGTGGGATAATCATCTTGTTGATGTTACTAATAGAATATGCGATGCATCTTTAAAATATGATATTCCACTTGAAATAAATCTTGCATGTTGTTTTGATAGAGTTCCAAATATAGGTATTAAAGAAGTATTTAAATATCCGTATATTGAGTTTTGGAAGATTGTTGAAGAAAAAGGCTGTAAGGTAATTATTGGGGTTGATGCACATAAGCCTTCAAGATTTGATAGAACACAAGATGTTGTTGACTATACTTTAAATGCATTAAATTTAAATCTAAATATTATTGATGAAATTGAGGTAAATATATGAAACTATTTGTTGTTGGAAACATTAGTGCTGGTAAATCCTATTTTATAGAAAAGTTAAAACCATTATTACCTAATTATCATGTTTTAAAGATTGATGAGTATAGGAAAGAAAACTGTGATGGTTCATTGGGAAAAGAATTACAAATGTGGAATGACTTTCCTCAAGAAATTCTAAAACATAAGGATATTATAGTTGAGTTATCAGGTGGTGGAAAAGTCGCAGATAATATAACTAATCTTTTGTATGAAAATTCATTTTTGGTCATTTATGTTGATACAGATTCAAACACATGTATTGAAAGAAGCAAAAACAAAAATTTTGCTGATACTCCATATCCTAAAGAGTTTAAGGAATCAATTGAAGAAACTATTAATAGATTAGGTTTAGATTTTGAAGAACAAATTAATTCAAAATGGTGTAAAGCATTAAATATTATTAAAGTTAATTCTAATGATGACCCATCTAAATTAGCTTTATTACAATATCATGAATTATTCAAACTAAAAGATATTCTTTCTAATGTAAAAGGAAGTTTATTTACATTTGGTTCAACTGGACGAGGTACAATGGATTATTCTTCTGATGTAGATACATATTTTTTATGTGAAGAGACTAAAGATGACATCTTTAATATCCTTTCAAAAGAATTTGAAAGTGTTCGCGTAATGCAAAATGAATTTGTAATTAGAGAAAATGGTGTACTACTTGAAATGAATTATATAAATGATATTAAAGATGCATACTATTTTTATAGTACAGGATTTATCACTAATCCATATAAGACCATTTTAAAAGATGATTATAATGTGATTAATGATTTAATTGTTGCATCAAAAATCGAACCAAATAAAAAAGAAATAGTTAAGTTTACTATTGAAAGATTAGATTATTATGTTGAATCATTAAAAAGATTAATTCTTAAAAATGATGAATATAAGTATTATTTTCATAATAATATAGTTATACACGAATATGTTAGATTAAAAGCATTTTTAAACGATGAATTTGCATACAATTATTTGCCTCATAATGCAAAAAGGTATTTATCAGAAAATGAATGGAATAATATTTTATATATTTTTGGTGATGATCAATATGCTCACTATCTTACTGTTAGGAAAATGAGTAATGAAATAATAAAGCAATCAATTAAAAAATATAATTTGCATTAAATTCATCAATATCAATTATATTTAGTACGTTTAAGGAGTGATAGTTATGGATAAAAATTATTTGTTCTTTGATATAGAGTGTTGTAATTCATATTTGCAAGATAGTAAAATATGTAGCTTTGGTTATGTATTAACTGATAATGAATTTAATATTGTAAAAGAAGAAGATATTTTTATTAATCCTGTCGGTAAATTTAAGCTAACTAATAGAAATAATCAAGATGACATTAAATTAAAATACCCTGAAGAATTTTTTAGAAAGCAAAAAAAATTTACTTATTATTATATAACTATTAAAGAATTATTAGAAAATCCTAATAATGTGATTGTTGGATATTCTACTAGTAATGATGTTAGATTCATATTAAGTGAATTATTGTTTTTTCAACTTGATCCTATTAATTTCAATTATTACGATGTACAAGAAATATTTGATTCTGAGCTTAAATATGATAGAAGAGTATCTTTAAACGATGCGAGTGAAGTATTAGGATTAAATAAACAAGATGATGCACATGATTCATTGAGTGATGCTATCAGTACAATGAATATATGTAAAACATTATGCAATAATTTAAAATTAGGCGTTGAAGAATTATTAAATAAATATAAATCAAAAAGATTTAAAGATTATCATTTGTTAGATGAAGTTGATGAACCAATTAGGGTTTTATCTTCGTTTAGATTATATAAATATTATGTTGTGAAACACAAAGCTCCAATTCCATATGTAAATAAGAAGAAGTTTTGCTTTTCAAATCAACTTGAAAAAAATTATATAGCAAGAATGATTAACTTATATAAGAAGGTTGCCGATGGTGGTGGAATATATAATTCAAAGGTATCTGAATGTGATTTTTTTGTTTCATCTGATGAACAAGATGAGAATGAAATAAGATACGTTATTGCCAATGATAATAAAATTCCAATTATTAATTATTCTAAATTCATATCTATTGTAGGAACTACTACAGAAGAATTAGATGAAATGAATCCATTAACTGATTTAGTTAAGAGGATTGAACCAAATCCATGGATTGAAAATAGAATATTAATAATAAACGAGAACAAAAAATCAAAACCCACATCTTTAGGTGATATTTTTTCAGATTTCTTTAATGATTTAAAAAGTAAATAATTATTTAAACCAAGATTAGGAATAGTCTTGGTTTTTTTCTCGCATAAAAAACAATTTCTCTAGTGGAAAGGAGATATAAAAATGGTATTGCCTGTTCGTAGCGAACAAGTTTAATATCAAAATAGAGAGACAATATGAACGAAAAAACACTAGAGAAAATAACTGGATTAAGTAGAAGACAAATAATAATGCTACAAAAAACAGTTATTGAAAGAAAAAACAAAATAGTTGTAGGTTTAAGTTATGATTATTCAGATGAAGAGGTAGAGGAATTCTTTTTAGCAAAATTCTTCAAGGATTGTGGATATACCTATCCAGAAATAAAAATTGAAATGGATAATTATAGAAAAAACAAGAACGAAGTTTTAGATAAAGCAATATCTAAAATGGAATTAAAGGTTAACGATTTAAAAATTAATATTAAAAGAGCAAAACAATTAAAGGAGGAGAAATAATTATGAAGAAATTTAGATTATTTTCAGGAGTATTGCTATTAGTATCCTTATTTGCTGTAACAAGTTGTGATTTATTAAATGGTTCAGATGGGTCAAGTAGTTCTAGTAGTAGTTCATCAAGCTCATCAAGTTCTACAACAACTAAGTATACTGTAACATTTGATACTAATGGTGGTTCATATTTATCATCAAAAAAAGTAGAAGATAATAATGCTATAGAAAAACCAACTGATCCAACTAAAAAAGGATATTCATTTGTTGGCTGGTTTAGTGATAAAGAATTAAACAATGAATATGATTTTAAGAATGCTGTTACAAAAAATATAACTATATATGCAAAATGGTCAATTGAATCCTATACAGTATCATTTAATGTTAAAGGTGGTAATGAGACTATACAATCACAAACTGTTGAATATAATAAAACTTTAACTAAACCTACTAACCCAACAAAGGATGGTTATTCATTTGCTGGATGGTATAGTAGCTCACTTTATTTAGATGAATTTAATTTCTCAAGTGGTGTTACTAAAAATATGACCTTATATGCTAAGTGGACTGAAATACCAAAAACTGTTAAATATGATGTAGGAGATGCCATAGTTGACATGTGGACAGATAGTGTAGGTACTAAATGGATTAAAATTGGAGTACCTGTAACAAATACTGGAACTGCAAATTTATATACTAAATCAAGTACTGCTACCATTGAAACACAAACAGGTCAGCTATTGCAATCAGTTTCATACATAAGCTGTTATCCTGAATGCTTAAAGCCAGGTGAAACAGGTTATTATTATAAGGAAACATCATGTGATTTTAATGAAACAAATATAAAGGTTTCATTTAATGCAAACGTTGAAAAAGCTTCTGTTGATGTAATAAGATATGATGTTAGTGATGTATCTATTAGTGCTGACACATACGGCGGAATTAAAATAATAGGTAGGGTAACAAACAATACTAGAGAAAAAGCGGTATTAGCCCAAGTTGCAATCAATATGTTTGATAGTAGCGATAATTGGATTTGTACTCGCTTTACTTATATCTATAATGATATAGATCCAGGCTCTAATGATAGCTTCAGTATGTCATCATATGCATTTGTGAATATGACACCATCAGACGTGGCAAAATATGAAGCATATGCTTATCCAAATCAAATTAACTGGTAATTAATAACGTAATTTTCCCCAAGAGTAGAAAAAAATATTCTTGGGGATTTTTAATTAATTATTATATCTTGTTTTTATTTAAAATAATGCTATAATACAATGATATGATTCTTAAGTTTCATATGGGTTGGATATGGGTAAGAAAGGAATTATATATGAAAAAATTTGAGTATGTATCAAAGAAAGAATATCAACCTGTTAAGAATAAATTAATCGAGTTGATAAATTTAGTTCAAAAAGAAGTAAAGAATAGTTTTACATTCAGATTTGATTTTGTAGGAAGTGCAAGTAGAAATATGATTACAAGGGAGATTGATGGCAACATTGGATATGATTTTGATGTTGATATTAGAGTGAATGAAAAAAATAAAAAGTATTCTCCTGTAGAAATAAAGAATATATTAATAAATGGCTTTAATAAGCATAATTCGTTGTTTGAATATGATAATTCAGAAGATAACAAGAAAGTAATTACAATAAAAGTTAAAGATAAAGAAGAATCTAAAATAATACATAGTTGTGATTTTGCTATTGTGAAGGATTACATTGATGCAAATGGGAAATTGTGTCAAAAATATATACATCATTATAAAAGCACAAATACTTATCAATGGCAGGAACAACCAGAGGAAGATTATCTATTACAAAAGAAAGTTGAATGGATAAAGAAAAAAAGAAAGTGGTTTAAAGTTAGAAAATTATATTTAGAAAAGAAAAATACTAATAATGGGAAAAAATCAATTTCATTATTTGCTGAAACAATTGATATAGTATTTCATGATAATGGTGGAAAACTAACAGATTTGAAATAATTTATTTTCCCCAAGAGTAGAAAATATTCTTGGGGATTATTTCTTATTTAATAGTTTTATAAAAAACTATAAAAAAATTATTGAATATGAATAATGAAAGTGATAATATTTATTAGGAAAAACTTTAAGATAGTCCAGTGAGGCTAACAAGATTAGATAATTTATTACAGAGATTAATTGTTTTCTGGTCTTTTTGGCTAGAAAACTTTTTATTTTATTAGGCGGGTGAAAATATGGGAATTGTCAATGATCGAAAGCTAGTTTTAGAAAATGGAATGGAGTTTTATGGTGTTGGTTTTGGTAGTAAAAAGGATGTAATTGCTGAAATAGTATTTAATACATCTATGGTTGGCTACCAAGAAATCTTATCTGATTCATCTTATTGTGGACAGATAGTATGTATGACATATCCACTAATTGGTAATTATGGAATTACTGATGATGATTATGAATCAAAATCAATAAAGATGAGTGGATTTGTTGTTAGAGAATATAATGATTCTCCATCAAATTTTAGAGCGACAAAAACTTTAGGCGATGTTATGGATGAAAATAATGCTGCTGGTATATCAAATATTGATACTAGAATGCTTGCAAGAATTATTAGAGATGAAGGATCACAATTAGTAATGATTTGTGATATTGATAAGCCTAAGGAAGAAGCTTTAAAAGAAATTAAAGCTAGAGGTTATGAACATAACCAATTAGAAAGAGTATCAACTAAAAAGGTTTGGTATTCTAGAACTGCAAATCCTAATTATACAATTTGTGCAATAGATTGTGGTATTAAAATGAATATAGTAAGAAAATTTAATCAATTTGGTTGTAATGTAGTTGTACTTCCATATACATCTACATTTGAAGATGTTATGAAGCATCAACCAGATGGATTATTTATATCTAATGGTCCTGGTGATCCAGAGGATGCAAAACCAGTTATTGAACTTGTAAAAAAATGTAGAGGCGTATTACCAATCTTTGGTATTTGCTTAGGACATCAAATCATTGGTTTAGCTTATGGTGCTAAAACATATAAAATGAAATTTGGTCATAGAGGAGCCAATCACCCAGTTAAAAATTTATTAAACGGTAAAGTAGAAATAACAAGCCAAAATCATTCATTCGCTATAGATAAAAATTCACTTGAAGGAACAGGATTAGAATTAACACATGTTAATGTAATAGATGGTGAACTTGAAGGAATTAGAGATGTTAAAAATCATGTAATTTCAATTCAATATCACCCTGAAAGTGCGGCTGGTCCTGAGGATTCAGAATATTTATTTAAGCAATTCATTGATTTATTATATGATTTTGGAGGTAACAAAAATGCCTAAACGTAAAGATATTAAAAAAATAATGGTAATAGGCTCTGGTCCTATTGTTATTGGTCAAGCAGCTGAATTTGATTATGCAGGAACTCAAGCTTGTCTTGCTTTAAAAGAAGAAGGCTATGAAGTAATATTAATCAACTCAAATCCAGCAACTATTATGACAGATACTAAGATTGCTGATAAGGTATATATGGAACCTCTAGATCTAGAGAATGTTGCTAAAATAATTAGATATGAACGTCCTGATGGATTATTATGTTCTATTGGTGGACAAACAGGATTAAATCTAGGTATGAAATTAGCTAGAAAAGGAATTCTAGAAGAATGTGATGTTGAATTACTAGGAACAGACGCTGATGCGATTGAAAAAGCAGAAGATAGAGAATTATTTAGAGATTTATGTTTAGAAATTGGTGAACCAGTTTGTAAATCAACAATCGCTACAACAATAGATGAGGCAGTTAAAGCTGCCAATGAAATTGGTTATCCAATCATCATTAGACCTGCATTCACATTAGGTGGTACTGGTGGTGGATTCGCTGATAATGATGAAGAATTAATTCCACTTGTAAAAAATGCATTAAAATTATCTCCAGTTACTCAAGTATTAGTTGAAAGATCTATTAAAGGATTTAAAGAAATAGAACTTGAAGTAATGAGAGATAAAAATAATACAGCTATTATTGTATGTTCTATGGAAAATTTAGATCCAGTTGGTGTACATACAGGAGATTCTATTGTAGTAGCCCCTGTACAAACATTAACTAACAAAGAATATCAAATGCTAAGAAATAGTGCATTAAAGATTATTAGAGCTTTAGGCATTGAAGGTGGATGTAATGTACAATTTGCTTTAGATCCATATTCATTTAATTATTATGTTATTGAAGTAAACCCAAGAGTTTCAAGATCTTCAGCTTTAGCATCTAAAGCATCGGGCTTCCCTATTGCTAGAGTTTCAGCTAAGATTGCTTGTGGATTAACACTTGATGAAATTGAAATCTCATCTACAATAGCTTCATTTGAACCAACACTAGATTATGTTGTATGTAAATTCCCTAGATTCCCATTTGATAAATTTCAAGATGCTAATCGTCAATTATCAACTCAAATGAAAGCTACTGGTGAAGTAATGAGTATTGGTAGAACTTTTGAAGAATCATTACTTAAAGCTATTAGATCACTTGAAAATAAGGTAGATCATATTGAACTTGCTAAATTCAATGATTTTAATAATGAAGAATTAATTCAATTTATTGATGATAATACAGATGAAAGAATCTATGCTATCGCAGAAGCTTTTAGAAGAGGAATAACTATTGAAAAGATTTATAAAATAACTAAAATAGATAGATTCTTCTTAGATAAGATTATGCATATTATTGAAATGGAAAAAGAATTAAAGAATTCTAAATTAGATGAAGAAACATTAAGATATGCTAAAAAATGGGGATTCTCTGATTCTTATTTAGGTAAAATATTTAATAAAACTCCATATCAAATATATGATATAAGAAAAAAATACAATATTTTCCCAGTATATAAAATGATTGATACATGTGCATCTGAATTTAAAGCTTATGTTCCATATTTCTATTCAACATATGAAATAGAAAATGAATCTATTAGATCAGATAGAAAGAAAATCGTTGTATTAGGTTCAGGTCCTATTAGAATTGGTCAAGGTGTTGAATTTGACTATACAACAGTTCATGCTATTTGGGGTATCCAAGAAGCTGGATATGAAGCTATAATTATTAACTGTAACCCTGAAACAGTTTCTACAGATTATACAGTTTCAGATAAATTATATTTTGAACCATTAACATTTGAAGATGTTATGAATGTTATTGATCATGAAAAGCCTGAAGGTGTAGTTGTTGCCTTAGGTGGACAAACAGCTATTAATTTAGCTGATAAGCTAGATAAGGTTGGAGTTAGAATCTTTGGTTCATCAAGTCATTCAATTGATTTAGCTGAGGATAGAGAATTATTTGAAGAAGCAATGAATGAAATAAATATACCAATGCCAAAGGGTTATGGTGTATATACACTTGATGAAGCAATCAAAGCAGCTAATGAAATAGGATATCCAGTATTAGTTAGACCATCATTTGTACTCGGTGGTAGAATGATGCACATTGTATATGAAGAAAAAATATTAAAAGCTAAAGTTAAAGAAGCTTTAGCATTTGATAATGAACATCCTATATTAGTTGATAAATATGTAATGGGTCAAGAATGTGAAGTAGATGCTATATGTGATGGTGATGATGTATTCATTCCAGGTATTATGGAGCACATTGAAAGAACTGGTGTTCACTCAGGAGATTCAATGAGTGTTTATCCACCATATTCATTAAATGAAGAAGCTCAAAAAACAATTATTGATTATACAATTAGAATTGGTAAGAAGCTAAATATGATTGGTTTATATAATATCCAATTTATCGTTGATAAGAATAATAATGTATCAATAATTGAAGTAAACCCTAGATCATCAAGAACAGTTCCATTCTTAGCTAAATCAACAAATATGCCAATAGCTAATATCGCAACTAAAGTAATGCTAGGTGCTAAATTAAAAGATTTAGGATATGTTGGAGTTGCTCCAAAGCGTAAGAGATGGTATGTTAAAACACCAACATTCTCATTTACTAAGATTACAGGACTAGATGTTGTATTATCACCTGAAATGAAATCAACAGGTGAAGCAATTGGTTATGATTATTCATTAAATAGAGCTTTATATAAATCACTTAAAGCTTCAAATACAAGAGTTGCTAATTATGGTACAGTACTTGCTACTATAGCTGATATAGATAAGGAAGCAGCACTTCCTTTAATTAGAAGATTCTATAATTTAGGATTTAATATTGAAGCAACTTCAGGTACAGCTAAATTCTTAAAGAAAAATGGTATTAAAACAAGAGTAAGAAAGAAAATATCAGAAGGTTCAGAAGAAATATTAGAATCTATTAAAGCTGGATATGTTACTTATGTTATAAATACATCAAGTGAAGGTGCTGGATCTATGTCTATGGATGGTAAAATAATAAGAAGAGCTGCCATAGATAATAATGTAAATGTATTTACATGCTTAGATACAGTTAAAGTATTATTAGATGTATTAGAAGAAGTAACAATGAAGGTTTCTGTAATAAACGAAGAATAATTATACAAGTTATTAGGCATCTGTTTTGATGCCTTTTTTATTCGTTTTAGTTTTGTCTTAAAAAATTGACAAAAAGGCATTATAGAAAGAATATATATTGACAAAATATTTGCTGCTGAATTTTATTATTCTAGAGATATGTATTATGGCACGTCGAGCTAAGGAATATATTAATTTTATCGTTAAAACTTTAATTTTATCGTTAAAACTTTAATTTTATCGTTAAAACTATTGAAAAGTGATACTTGGAATGATAGAATGTAATTGGGTGATTTTCTATGAGAGTTGAAGAATTGAATGAATTAATAATTAGTATAAAAAAAACAAAAACTGAAACAAATAATATAGAATTAAAATCTGCATTTAAGGGGTGTCCTGAAAAATTATATGATTCAATTTCATCTTTTTCCAATCAAGATGAGGGTGGAATTATTATTTTTGGAATTGATGAAAAAAATAATTTTTCCATTTGTGGAGTTTATGAAGCAAATGATCTAATTAAAAAAATTTCAGAACAATGTAAACAAATGGAACCACCAGTGAGAGCCTTATTTACCATCACTAATATTGAAGATAAGAATATTGTTTCTGCTGAAATACCAGGAATAGATTATTATGAACGTCCATGCTATTATAAAGGTGCTGGAAAATACAAAGGATCTTATGTAAGAGTCGGGGATTCAGATGAACCTATGACCGAATATGAAATATATTCGTATGAAGCATATAAAAAGAGAATAAAAGACGATATTAGAACTATAGATGATAAAAAAATAAAATTATTTGATTTGGGAAAATATGATAAATATTTAAAAGCGGTTAAAGAAGAAAGAGAAAATCTTGCTAATAATATAACAAACGAGGAAATAAATGAATTAATGGGGCTTACTGTTGAAGGTATTCCGACATTAGCTGCAACAATGATTTTTTCTAAATATCCACAGAGTTATTTCCCGCAATATTCTATCATAGCTGTTAGTATTCCTGGAGTTAATAAAGGTGATTTAGGTGAGAATTCTGAAAGATTCATTGATAACAAAAGGATAACAGGCCCAATAGATGAAATGCTGGAATTGGGAATGAATTTTATCAGGAAAAATATAAGACAAAAAACAATTATTAATGAATTTGGAAAAAGGGAAGATAGGTACGAGTATCCATTAAAGGCCATAAGAGAGGCATTGCTTAATGCGCTTGTTCATAGGGATTATAGCAGATACACCGAAGGGACACCTATCAGCATTGAGATTTATACTGATAGAATAGAGATTACAAATCCTGGTAGTTTATATGGTGGTGTCTCTATTAATGAACTTGGTGTTGTTAGACCTGAAACAAGGAATATAATCATTTCTAATATATTAGAACTTTTACATGTCACTGAAAATAGATATTCTGGAATTCCAACTATTCGAAAAGAACTGCTAGATAATGCAATGCCTGCCCCAGTTTTTATTTCGAAATATGGAGAGTTTAAAGTAATTATAAGAAAGTGTTTTGATGATAAGAATGATTCATATGAAGAAAAAGTATTAACTTTTTGTAAAGTTCCAAGAACTAGAGAAGAAATTGTGGCATTTGTTGGTTTAAGCAAAAATCATGTTATGTCACAAATTGTTCAACCTCTAGTTGATAAAGGAAAACTATTGTTAACAATGCCAAATAAACCAAGAAGTTCGTTTCAAAAGTATTATTGTAAGTGATATATTTATATCGAAGTTGTTAACTAGATTTGTTTCGATTTGTGAATAAGGGTGTTTTTTGGATAAACAGTTGAAGCATTTATATGATATAACTATATTATCAAACCATAATTCTATTATTAAATTGTTAAACAATAATAAAGATGAGTTATGCAAATTAAAAACAAATATTTATTAGATAAAAAATATAAAGTAAGTGTTAAGAATGTAAAAGAAAGATTATCATTTATAATCGACTATCTAAAAATATTAAAAGTTAATAATATAATTAAAGTAGGCTAGTTTTATTTTGCTAGCCTATTTTGAATTTAACTTTCAACATTTTTGTTAACTTCTATTAACTTTACTTAACTTTCAATAATTTTATTAACTTTTAGAAAATTTATTAACTTTAATACACTTCATTACTAAAACTAATATTTATAATTGATTTTTTTAAAATCTATATTTATAATAACAAGCGTATTGATAGAAAATAGGTATTATTATGAAAAGAGAAATGACTAAACTCCAACAAATTGAAAGATCAATAATTAAAACTTATAGATCTAGATTATGGGCACCCTTTATTAAAGCAATTAAAGAATATGAATTAATTAAACCAAATGATCATATATGTTGTTGTATATCTGGTGGTAAAGATTCAATGTTAATGGCTAAATTATATCAAGAATTACAAAAACATTCAGATTTTGAATTCAAAGTAACATATTTAGTAATGAATCCTGGATATAATGAACATAATTTTAATCATATTAAATATAATCTAGAATTATTAAATATACCTGCAGAAATAGTTAATACAGATATATTTGAAATAACAAATAATGCTGGAGGCAATCCTTGTTATTTATGTGCTAAAATGCGTAGAGGGGCTTTATATAATATAGCAAAAAAGCTTGGATGTAATAAAATATCATTAGGACATCATTATGATGATGTTATTGAAACTATATTAATGAATATGTTAAATACAGGTTCATTTCAAACTATGTTACCTAAATTACATAGTGATAATTATGAAGGAATGGAACTAATTAGACCTATGTATTTAATAAGAGAAAAAGATATAAAAGCATGGAAAAATTATAATGAATTGAGATTCATTATGTGTGCTTGTAGGTTTACAGAAGCATGTTCAGTTGATAATGAAATTAATGTTAGTAAGAGATTAACTACTAAAAATTTAATAGAAGAATTAAGAAAAAATTACAACGAAAATGTTGAAAAAAATATTTTTTCAGCAGCTTCAAATGTCAATTTAGATAAGATTATAGGATATAAAAAAGATGGAAAAATTCACTCTTTTTTAGATACTTATGATGATATAAAATTAGATAAAGATGATCTATAAAATTATCTAAAAACATACTAAAATTTCTAAAAAATCAAAAAATTTTTTTAATTAATTTTTAATCATATATTTTAAGTGAAATATTACATAAAAATATTTTAGGTAAGCCACTTTTAACGAAAAAATTAGTTTTATATAATTCTTTGTATTGTTATTATTGTCAATTGTTAGGTAGCCCTAAATAAAAAAATACTTGATAATAGCGTATATCTTTGATATAATAACATTACAAAAGGCAAAGCAAGAGTAATCTTGTGACGCAAAGCTATAGGGTCTTTATTAAAAAAGATAGCCAGTTGCAGAAATGTGACTGGCTTTTTATTTTTCTATAACACATTTCTTAGAGGTAGATGGTTTTAATATTTTATATTAACAAACTTGCTAAAATGTTAAATTCGGTGTATAATATTTTGTAAAGGATACTATTTCGAATTTAACAGATCAAAATTGAAATTAAAAAGGCCATTTAATTTCATGTTTTGAATTTCATTTACATTACTGAAAAAAAGAGGTGATGCAGTTATGAAAAAACTAAACTTAATATTATCTGCTGCATCAACTGTGGTTACATTAGGACTTTTGATTGCTACAATGTTTGCATGGTATGTTACAAACCAAGAAGCTGAAGCACATGGCGTTATTGCTAATACTGCTGATAACGGCTTAGCAACTAGTTTAAGATACTGGGACGGAGATAGTTGGGAAGATGTAGAGGATGACCTAAATTTTGAAGGATGGTTACCTGGTACTACAACTTATTTCGAATTAGCAATTGAAAATTCTGCTGAAGCTGATTTAACTATCAATGCTAATTTTATTGGCATTGAATCAAAAGTTGATAACAACTATGTTAAAGCAACATACGATGACACAAAAGGCGGATTTATAACTTATAACGGAGTAGATGCTTATAAGTTTACTGGAAAACCAACTAGTTCAAGTGCATCTTATGTAAGAGTCGATACAATTGATGCATCAAACCAAGCTCTTTACAAGATTACACAAGAACAATCTGGTTATGTTGTTTCTGCAGAGACTTTAAAGATAGAAAATGGTTTTAAGTGGCAATACATTGGAGAATCAGAAGATGATCCAAATGAAACACTTCACACTGGTGCCGTAACTGATATCGATGATATCACTGAAGATGATTACATTTACGATATCAAAGATCCATTACTTACAGATTACGATGTATATGGTGGAACTACACTATATTACTATTTCGCAGTCACATTTATGGATGATGACGATATGGACCAATTCTATATGTATCAAGAGCTTTTCATTAAAGCTATTTCAATTCAAAGTTAAGGAGGTAGCTTATGAGAAGAAAATTAATTACTAGTATAAGCCTTGTAATTGGCGGACTAATCTTAGCTGCTTCAGTTATAGTTTTTGCTTGGTATATCAATCAAGAACAAACTAAATCAGTTGATTACATCACAGATGGTTTAGTCCTTCAATATGAAATTGAT